>ENA-OZHP01000017-OZHP01000017.1-human-gut-metagenome-genome-assembly--contig:-NODE-17-length-63006-cov-8.546330_pt1 | contig 63006 bp, 63 predicted proteins | sample MGYA00244046_ERZ653686 | MGnify/ENA primary metagenome ERZ653686 (study PRJEB26926, sample SAMN06165313) | human gut metagenome | biome: ENVO:00009003; feature: ENVO:2100002; material: ENVO:00002003... | reverse complement strand
CAGGCGCAATGACCGGCTTTATGGGCATGGGCATGGCTATGAACGCAGGCAACGGAATGAACGCCCAGGATCTCTTTGCCATGGGTCAACAGCAGCAGGCTCAGCAGGCGGCAGCGCAGCAGGCGGCTAAACCCGCGGCGGACGGCTGGAAATGCTCCTGCGGCGCTATAAACACCGGCAAGTTCTGCTCCGAGTGCGGCGCACCCAAGCCCGCCGATGCAGAAGGTTGGGTTTGCTCCTGCGGCGCTGTCAACAAGGGCAAATTCTGCTCGAACTGCGGCGCAAAGAAGCCCGCGGGCGCTCCGCTCTATCGCTGCGACAAGTGCGGCTGGGAGCCCGAGGATCCGGCGCACCCGCCGAAGTTCTGCCCTGAGTGCGGCGATATCTTTGACGATAACGATATCAAATAATACAGATACCCCGCCAGATTCATATAGGAGATGATACAGCGGCTGTTTTGCAGGAATACAAGTGCCCCGCATGCGGCGGCGCGCTTGAGTTCGACAGCAAATTGCAAAAAAGTTAAGTGCCCCCTATTGCGATTCCGAGTATACCATGGAGGAGCTCAAGAGCATCGACGCCGGGCTTGACAAAGAGTCAGCTTCCGACGATGAACAGCAGACTCAAGTTAGGAACGAGTGGACAGAGAATGAGGAGAGCGGGCTGCGCTCCTATGTCTGCCAATCCTGCGGCGGCGAGATAGTCGGCGATGCTACAACCGCCGCGACAGCCTGCCCGTTCTGCGGCAATCCTGTGGTTATGATGGAGCAGTTTTCCGGTATGCTTAAACCCGATCTTGTCATTCCCTTCAAGCTCGACAAGAATGACGCAAAGGCGGCATTTAAAAAGCATATCAGCGGCAAACGTCTGCTGCCGATATGACCGGCGCAAAATTCAGCTGCAAAACACAGGCCTGCGGCGGCAAGCAGGCTTGGGATTATCCATCCTATGACCATATTTTTATAAAAGGCAGTGCGCGCGCCGATACATTCGCCCTGCTTTTATATGACTGCCTCGCAGAGATGTCGGATCACTATCCGATATTGCGCTGTGATAACAGATACATATTCTCCCGGAGCCTCGCCGTTTCGGGAGATTTTTTATTTTTCTCGCCGACTTTCGTCAAATATACCGCCGTTTCTTGACAAGTGTCCGATCGGAGTGTAAAATTTAAGTTAAGCAAGGCTAACTTTTCCGGGAGGATAATATGACGCTAAATGAACTGAAAGTAGGAGAGAGTGCCGTCATAACCGCCGTCGGCGGCGAGGGCGCTCTCAGATGCAGATTGCTCGATATGGGACTCATCCCGCATACCGACGTGACGCTCCAGAAGGTCGCGCCGATGGGCGATCCGATAGAAATAAGAGTGCGTGGCTATGAGCTGACGCTCCGCGTTGACGACGCGAAAAAGATAGAAGTCAGAACCGGGGAGGATAAAAAATGATATTCGCTCTCGTCGGTAATCAGAACTGCGGAAAAACAACGCTCTTCAACGCTCTGACAGGCTCGAATCAGCATGTCGGCAACTTCCCCGGGGTCACGGTCGATCAGAAGATGGGCGCGATAAAAGGCGCAAAAGATAGCTCCGTCGTCGACCTGCCCGGCATATACTCTCTGCGTCCGTATACGCAGGAGGAAATAGTTTCGCGCGACTTCATTCTCAATCAGAAGCCCGACGGCATCATCAACATAGTCGATGCCACAAATATAGAGCGAAATTTATATCTCACTCTGCAATTGCTTGAGCTGCGCGTGCCGATGGTGCTCGCGCTCAATATGATGGACGAGGTGCGCTCGAACGGCGGCACAATAGATGTCAAGAAGATGAGCGACGCGCTCGGTATTCCCGTTGTGCCGATAAGTGCGGCAAAGGGCGAGGGTGTGTCCGAGCTTGTCGATCAGGCTCTGCAGGTTGCAAAGAGCAAAACCCTGCCGAAAGTCTGGGACTTCTGCTCCGACGGTTCGCCTGTCCACCGCTGTATTCACGCTATCGTGCATCTTATCGAGGATCATTCCTCACGTCTCGGTCTGCCGTGCCGCTTCTGCGCGACAAAGCTCATAGAGGGCGGCGACGATATGGCGGACAAGCTCGAACTGGACAGCAACGAGCGCGATCTGCTCGACCACTGCATAGTCGAGATGGAGAACGATACCGGGCTTGACAGAAACGCCGCGCTCGCCGAAATGCGCTACGAATTCATAGAAAAAGTAGTCGAAAACTCGGTCGTCAAATGTCACGAGAGCAAGGAACACCGCCGCAGCATGAAGCTCGACCGCGTTCTGACCGGCAAATATACCGCCATTCCGGTGTTCGTCGGCGTGATGTGCCTCGTGTTCTGGCTGACTTTCAATGTTATCGGCTCCGCCCTCTCCGACTGGCTGAGCCTCGGAATAGATAAACTCACCGGACTCGTCGATTCGGGGCTGACCGCCTATGGAATCAACCCTGTCATACATAGCCTTATCATCGACGGAATCTTCGCGGGCGTCGGCAGCGTCCTCTCGTTCCTGCCGATAATAGTGACGTTGTTCTTCTTCCTGTCTATTCTCGAAGATACGGGATATATGGCGCGAATCGCCTTTGTTATGGATAGACCGCTGAGAAAAATCGGTCTCTCCGGGCGCAGCTTCGTTCCCATGCTTATCGGCTTCGGATGCTCCGTCCCGGCGATAATGGCGACCCGCACAGTCTCGTCCGACCGCGACCGCAAGATGACGATAATGCTGACCCCGTATATGAGCTGTTCGGCAAAAATACCGATATATTCGGTCTTCGCGGCGGCGTTTTTCCCGGGACACGGCGCGCTCGTTATGATATGCCTGTATTTCTCGGGCATCGTGCTCAGCGTCCTGCTCGCGCTGATACTCAAGAATACGGCTTTCCGCGGCAATCCCGTGCCGTTTGTTATGGAGCTGCCGAACTACCGCATCCCGTCGCCCAAGAGCGTTGCGCTCCTGCTGTGGGAAAAGGCAAAAGATTTCCTCCAGCGCGCATTTACTGTCATATTTGTCGCGACAATTATCATATGGTTCCTTCAGAGCTTTGATACTCGCATCAACCCCGTTGAGGACAGCGCGAACAGTATGCTCGCCGCTATAGGCAGATTTATCGCGCCGATATTCAAGCCCCTCGGCTTCGCAGATTGGCGCGTCGCAACCGCGCTTATCTCCGGCTTCACCGCCAAAGAAGCGGTCGTCTCCACAATGTCCGTTCTGCTCAACACGAGCGTATCGACCCTCGGCGGCGCGCTCTCCGCTATGTTCACCCCGCTGACCGCCGCGAGCTTCCTCGCGTTCACTCTGCTCTATACGCCCTGCGTCGCCGCAGTTGCAACTATAAAACGCGAGATGAACTCGACCCTTGCAACGATAGGCATAGTTATTCTGCAGTGCGTTGTCGCGTGGCTCGTCGCGTTCGGCGTTTATCAGATAGGGAGCCTGATAGCATGAAACCCGTTGATTTTGTTATAATAGCCGTTATCGCTCTGCTCGTTGTGCTCGCGATAGTTTCAATTCGCAGGCAGAAAAAGCGCGGCGGATGCTGCGGCTGCTCGGGCTGCAGCGGCTGCTGCTCGCAGTGCGAAAAAAGTAAAGATAAATAACACACGGAGCCGGCATCGCAATGATACCGGCTCTGTATTTTTCTTACTTTCTCCTTGCGAGTACTCCCGACAGAACACATTCGGCGGCGAGCGTGACTGTTATCAGGCAGCCCGTGACGGAGAAATTATTTATATTATATAACAGCTGCATGGGCGAAATAGCGGCCGCCGCCAGAGAGATACCGAAAACCCGAAGCAGAGCCTTGCGGCTGTCCTTTGCCGCCGCCAGGATTGCGGCCATCAGCAAAACGCAGGTGAGAAGCGCCGTTATCCCGGGCGGAAAGTTTGCGTAGCCCCAAGGGGTCGGGCTGAAATATGAGTAAGTCGTTCGTATTGTCCTGTCAGGGAAATCCTTGAAAACCAGAACCGCACCGTACGGCAGCGACTCCAAAAACAGAGCGACGACAGGCAGCAGCACGGTTAAAACTTTTCCGAGTTTTTTCATCGAAGTCCCTCCTTTTATTTCGTTAATCTCTTCACATTGCGCACGCAAAGCACAGCGGTATAAATGCCTATGAGCAGGAATATTGCCGCCAGCACGGTGCAGAATATACGAAAATCCGTGTCGGGCTTGTCGAATTCCGCGCAGCTTAAGCCGAACGCTGCAAACGCTATGATCGAGAGCCTGAACGGCAGCGGGCGGTGTCCTTTGTCGAACGCGATGAACAGGAGCGCGAGATATGACCCCACGCAGACGATAGCGAAGACAAGCAAAACTACAATAGTCGCTTCGCTGAAATAGAAAAAGTCATCGAACACACCGCTTAATACCGACTCCGACGAAATCGGCAGGTGCAGATGGACGAGCCCGTAGGACGCACAGTATATGAACGCGTACAAACTGCAAAGAATATATCCTATAGCGGCGGATACGGTATAAAATCTCTTTAATTTATTGTCGTTGATATCCATAAGAAAACCTCGCTTTCAAGAGCCTGAAGTTGAGCTTTAGATATAACTGCCGTTGTGCTTCTCTCTGCACTTTCAGTGTAGCATACAAAGCTATATATGACAACAAAATTCTCAAAAAAAAGCAAAATTAACAGCTTATTCACATAAAAGAAAAAGAACCGGGCTTTTCGGGCATCGGCTCTTAAATGTTAAAAATAAAAATCAGCTTTCAAAATCAACGCTCTCACGCTCGAGGCGAACCGCCTTGACGAAAGCGCGCACCTTGAGGTGCTCCGGGTGACTGTCATATGCGTGCAGCGCGTCCCAACTTTCAAACTTCGAGAAGAGCGCCGCATCATATTTGCCGCCGTTTTCGTTTATCCCGACTTTCGCTTCGATAAGTCCCGGGACAACGCCGACGAGCGCTTCAAGCATCTCTTTGATGTGCTCCGCATTCTCTCTCTTGTCGTGTCCCTCGGCCTCGTCCTTGAGCGCCCAAAATACTATATGTGTTACCATTTTATTTCCTCCTGTTTTTGAAAGACTGACAGGCTTTTCCCGCTCCGAGTATCACCGCCGCCGTTGTCGCTCCGGCGAGAAGCGCACGCGATGCTATTGTAGCGTTGACGCTCTGACGGTCGGTTATGCGGCTTTCAATCGGTCCCAGGCAGGTGCATTTGAGCCCGAAATCCTTGAACGAATGGACGCTCGTCTCAAAGCTTCCGTCCTCGTGAACGGTTATCAGCCTGACGGACGGTCTGCCGCCGTCTGTGTATGCGCGGAATCCCGAGGTCTTGCACTGCGCGAGCAGTATTCCGTCAACCTCGCCCGCGAGATTGTTCATGTGGTCGTGGCCGAAGAACGCACCCTTTATGTCGCCCATCTTCTTCCAGCTCTCAAACTGTCCGCTGTTGACATCCGCCGGGCACGGACCCTCTGCGAGATATCCGTTGTCCTCGTCTTTGAGAACATACCAGTTCTTGTTGAGATGCCCGTAGCCGCGCACGGCTTTCCACATCTCCCAGGGCTTCGCCTTTCTGAGAAGCTCATATTCTTCAACGACCGGGATGTGCTCAAACAGCAGAGCGGGGAGAGGAGCACCCTTGTTTTCTTTTCGCAGCTTTGCCGCGTTTCGCTCGTACCAGTCTATCTGATCCTTGTGAACGACATCGTAGTATGAAATCTCTTTGTCATAGAAAATATTGTTCGAGTCCATGAACCAGAGATTGAACTCCGGCTTGCCGCTCTTGCCTAAAATGGGTATGTAATAGTTTGAATATCCCGTGATATCCTCGTCGCATCGGCGGGTCACGCAGTATTCGGTGTTCACGAAAATCTCCGTCTGCTCCTCTTCGAGCCCAGAGTCGTGGTCGTGGTTGCCCATTATTGTCGCGAACGGAATCTTGCGCTCAACAACGGGTGCAATGAGACGCTCGAACTGCCTTTTGAACGACTCCATGCCGATGTCGTCGCGCGACGCCGCGCATATGTCGCCCATATAAACCGCAAGATCGGGCTTGAGCGCGTCGAGCGCGGTCTCGTGGAATTTCAGCGTGTCCGCGCGCTTCGCCTTGCCTTTTTCCGAGCTGACATCGTCGTTCTCGTGCGGGTCGCCGAAGAGCAGGATTTTGAACTCTCCGTCCTCGTTGAATCTGAATTGCTTGTCGTACATCTCAGTGCTCCTTATCTGAAAACGGCTTCTCTTATCGCCTCGCTCACCGTGGGGTGGGGGAACGCCGTATTTTTAATTTCTTCAACAGTCATTTTGTTCGCGAGCATCGCCGCCGCGCCGTATATCAGCTCCGACGCATTGCCGCCCGCAATGTGAACTCCGAGCAGTCTGCCGCTTGTATTTTCTGATATTATCTTGCAGAATCCGTCCTGCCCGCCCTCGGCGAAAAATCTTCCGCTCGAGCGCAGCGGCGCTTCGCCGCAAACGGCGTCAATGCCTTTTGCGAGCGCACTTTCGAGCGTCTCGCCGATCGATGCCGCCTCGGAAAAAGTGAACACGACCTGCGGAATCGCGAGATAGTCTATCTCGTCAGTCTTGCCGAGAATATTGTTTATCGCCGCTGCCGATTCGCGGTATGCTGCGTGAGCTGACATGACTTTTCCGTTCGCGTCTCCGGTGGCATAAACGCCGGGAACAGCAGTTTGCATGTGGCTGTCTGTATTGAGATTTTCAAGCCCGATGTTTTCGATCCCGAGTCCGTCATAACACGCCGCTCTGCCGGATGCGTTTATTATAACATCTGCTTCGGCTGTCTTTTCTTTTCCGCGCGCGTCGGTGTATTTTATATTTCCGCCGTTCGCCGAAACGGCTCTGCACGAAGTGAGAATATTTATTCCGCTCTTTTTGAGATTGCGCCGCAAAAATGCGCTTATGTCTTTGCCCATAGTCGGGGCGATTCTCTCTGCCTGTTCAATTACAGACACTCTGCATCCGAGCGCGTTCAGATATTCCGCCGCTTCAAGCCCCGATGCCCCGCCGCCTATAATCGCGGCGCTTTTCGGTATTGCGTCAAGATTATATACATCGCTCACATCCGTGATATCCGCGCCGGGAATTTCAAGCTCCTTTGGTCGTGAACCCGTGCAGATGAGCAGATTTTTTGAATATATATCATTTTCGCCTGCGGCGGTTATGAACAGCCCGTCCGCCTTGCCTTTTATATGAGCTTCTGCATTTATGACTTTCACTCCCGCGTATTCGAGCGAATCGGCGATGCCGCATTTCAGCTGACATATAACATCATTTTTATGCGCGAGCGCAGCGTCGAGATTGAAGTTCACTTTTTCGCTTGTTACGCCGAATTTTTCGGAATCGAGTGTTTGCCTGAAAATCTTCGCGCTGTGGAGCATGGCTTTCGACGGTATGCAGCCCAGGTTCAGGCACACTCCGCCGAGCTCGCCTTTTTCTATGAGCGCCGTTTTCAGTCCGCTCTTTGCGGCTGTTATCGCCGCGCTGTATCCGGCGGGTCCGCCGCCGATAACGGCAAGGTCAAAGATATCCATAGGCGCTCCTTTCGCTTTTTTTCAATTATATCCGAAATTTGCCCTGCGGTCAATCGAACGCTCTGTTTTTTGTTGACTTTGAAGGCTGTAAGCATTAAAATTATCGTTGTATAAAATCTTTTGCTGTGAGGTATTCGATGAAAACACCGGCTTATCACAAATCTCTTGAAACGCTCCATGTAAACTGCCTTGAGCCGCGCGCTTATTTCATTCCCTTTGCGGATGAAAAGACCGCCGCTTCGCGCGAGCGCAGTGAGTCCGATTATTTTGTTTCGCTTTGCGGTGAGTGGGATTTCCGCTTTTTCAAAAGCTTTGAAGATGTCCTGCGCGAGCCGCCCGAATATGTCGGCGAGGGCGAATTCGATAAAATATCCGTCCCGCGCAGCTGGCAGACCTATACCGACCACGGCTACGATGTCCCGCTTTACAGCAACCTCGAATATCCTTTCCCGACCGACCCGCCTTTTGTCCCGGATGATAACCCCTGCGGGCTCTATGTCAGAAAATTTACGCTCGATGAAAAGCTCTCTTCACGCGATTTATTTTTGAACTTCGAGGGCGTGGATTCCTGCTTCTATGTCTGGCTCAACGGAAAGTTCGTCGGCTTCAGCGAGGTCTCGCACTGCACGAGCGAATTTAACGTCACGGACTTCGCGGTCAGCGGCGAGAACACCCTCTGTGTGCTGGTTGTCAAGTGGTGCCCCGGCACTTATCTTGAGGATCAGGATTGCTTCAGATTCTCGGGAATTTTCCGCGAGGTCTATCTGCTCGCGCGCGGAAAAGAGAGACTTGATGATATCTTTGTCAAAAGCTATGTCTCCGATGATTTCAATTCAGCCGAACTTCGCGTTGAAGCGAAGCTCAGCACACCGTGCGATATAAAATATAAGCTCGTCGCGCCGAACGGCATCGTTGTGTCCGAAGGTGTCGGCGGCGAAAAGTTCAGCATAAGCGTCGATTCTCCCGTCCTCTGGAACGATGAACAGCCCGAGCTTTATGAACTCTGGCTGACCGTCGGCGACGAAATCGTTCTGCTCGATACTGCGGTGCGCCGCTTCGAGATAAAGGACGGAATCTGCCTTCTAAACGGAAAAGCAATCAAGGCTCGCGGTATCAACCGCCATGATTCAAATCCTGTTACAGGTCACGCTGTCACGCTCGACGATATGCTCGAAGATATTATGCTCATAAAGCGAGCCAACTGCAATATGATCCGCACCTCGCACTATCCCAATGATCCGCGCTTCCCCGCGCTGTGTGATAAATACGGCATAATGCTAACCGACGAAGCCGATATCGAAACCCACGGCATGGGCTACGACTGGGAGGGCGAATGGGACTGGACGCGCTGGTCGCATCTCTCGTCCGCTCCCGAGTGGCGCGAGGCTTATGTCGACAGGGCGAAGAGACTCTTCGAGCGCGACAAGAACCACGGCTGTGTCGTGCTCTGGTCGCTCGGCAACGAGTCGGGAGCGGGCGTCAACCACCGCGCGATGGCGCAGTATATCCGCTCGCGCGATGACCGCGCTCTTGTTCACTATGAAAACTCCCACCTCGAGTTCAAGGTCGTTCCCGAGGGCGAAAATTTTGCCGATATCTCGGATGTCGAGAGCCGTATGTACGCCGGCACGGAATATATAGAGAACTATCTCAATAATAAAGAATATAAGAAGCCTTTCTATATGTGCGAATATGTCTGCTCGATGAGCACTGGCGATGTCTATCCGTTCTGGGATCTTGTCGAGAAGTATGACAACAATTTCGGCGGCTGCATCTGGGAGTGGTGCGACCACGCGGTCAATGTCCCGGACAAAAACGGCAATGCCCGCTATTTTTACGGCGGCGATTTCGGCGATTTCCCGAATAGCTCCATTTGCTGCATCGACGGACTCGTCTATCCCGACCGCACTCCGCGCCCCGGCTATTTTGATATGAAGCGCGTCTATCAGCAGTATTCGGCTGCATATAACGGCGATGGCAGCGTGACCGTCACGAGCCGCAGACGTTTTACTTCTCTCGACGATACGGCGATCCACTGGACTCTTTCAGAGAGTGGCAAGACCGTTTCAGAGGGCACTACCGCCGCGCTTTCAACACCCGCGCAGGGGAGTACGACTGTAAAGCTTTTCGACCCCGCAGATTTTGACTTGCTCCCGTCCTGCCTGCTGACTCTAAGCTTTGTCTCGACGAAAGATACCCCTTGGGCGGAAAAGGGCTTTGAAACGGGCTTCGAGCAGTTTGTACTCAAGGACTATACGCCCTATGTGCCAAAAGACGGCAGAGTCGAGCTCGGCGAAAATGACCGCTTCGCGGTTATCAAGGCGGGAAATATCGCCTATACTTTTGATAAACCCTACGGGCGCATATCTTCTATAATTTGTGGCGGCAAAGAGCTGCTGAGCGCACCCGTTGAGCCGCAGATCTGGCGCGCGCCCTGCTATAACAGAGGTTCGTCGGAAATGTGGAGACTCAAGAATTTCAGATATGCCGCGCAAAAGACATATTCCTGCCTCGTCTGCGAGACTGACGACGGCGTGTGCATCAAGACGAAGATAGCAATCGGCGGTCCGTCCTGCCCGCCCGTTATCCACGCCGATGTTGATTACAAATTCACGTCCGACGGCTGTGTTACGCTCTGCTTTGACGGCGATGTTATCGAGAAATGCCCGATACTGCCGAAAGTCGGCTACAGACTCTTCATGCCTGCAGAAAATGAAAGCGTCAGCTATTTCGGCTTCGGCCCGAGAGAATCTTATGTCGACAGATATAAGTCTCAGCGTCTCGGACTCTGGAACACAACGGCTACGGATAATTTTGAGCACTATATCCGCCCGCAGGAGAACGGCGCGCATTACGGCACCCGTTTTGCCGAGGTCTATTCAAACGCGGCGGGACTCAGATTCGAGCCGTTCGGCATGGAGCATTTCAGCTTCAATGCCCAGCATTTCACGGCACAGATGCTCGAGGATACGAAGCATGATTTTGAGCTTGAACCTCTCGACGATACCGTTGTCAGCCTCGATTGGCGCATGACGGGAATCAGCGAGGCGGAGTATCACAACGACCCCGAACGTGCGCTTCGCCGTATCGACGAAAAGAAACTCAATTTCGGCTTTGTTATAAGACCGTTTGAAAAATAAGACTTCACGGGAGAGATACAATGTTTCTGAAAGAACTGCTTGAGGGCACGACCATTGCGGGTGATTATCCGCAGGCGGATATATGCGATATAGTCTACGACTCGCGCAAGGCAAGACCGGGCACGGCATTTGTCTGCATGAAAGGCGAGACGACCGACGGGCATAAATACGCAAAGAATGCCTATGACCTCGGCTGCCGCGTGTTCGTCGCAGAAGAGGCGCTCAGCCTGCCCGATGATGCAATCGTGCTGATGAGCGAAAACACGCGCCGCGACCTCGCGCAGATGAGCATAAACTTCTTCGGTCACCCTGCGGATGAGCTGAAAATGATAGGCATAACCGGCACGAAGGGCAAGACGAGCATAACTTATATCCTGTGCAGTGCACTTGAAAACTGCGGCATAAAAACAGGCGTTATCGGCACTATCGGCGCGTTTTACGGCGACAAAAAAATACCGACCGTCAATACGACTCCTGAATCATATGAGCTTCAGAAAATTCTGCGCGAGATGGCGGACGGCGGCTGCGAGGCTGTCTGCATGGAGGTTTCGTCGATAGGGCTCAAGATGAGCCGCGTCCACGGAGTTGAATTCTATGCCGGGATATTCACAAATCTTTCGCCCGACCATATCGGCGGAAACGAGCATAAGACATTTGAAGAATACGCCTATTGGAAAAAGCAGCTCTATGTCCACAGCGGTTTCACTGTCGCTAACCGGGACGATGCGTTTTTTGATGATATTGCCGCCGCGTCAAAAGGCGAGGTGATAAGCTACGGGCTCGACGAAAAGTGCGATTACTATGCAGAGAATATAAATCCTCTGCGCCGCCCGGGCTTCCTCGGAATAGAGTTCGACTGCAAGAGTAAGTTTGATTCCCCGTGGCACGCGCAGGTCAGTATGCCGGGATTTTTCAGCGTCTACAATGTTCTTGCGTCCGTCGCGCTCCTGCGCAAGATGGGCATACCCGTTGAAAAAATGCGCGAGGCGTTTTCACATGTGAGCATCGACGGCAGAATGCAGATAGTCCATGTCAGTGATGATTACAGCGTAATTATAGACTACGCTCACAACGGTCTTAGTATGGAGAATGTCATTGAGACCGTCCGCGATTATAAACCCAACCGCGTTGTTGCGCTCTTTGGGTCGACAGGCAACAAAGCGACCATCCGCAGGCAGGAGCTCGGTCTTGTAAGTGCGAAGATGTGTGATTTTATTATAATCACGAGCGATGACCCGGACTTTGAAGATCCCGATGCGATAATAGACGAGATAGCCGGATGGGTCGAAAAAGGCGGCGGAGCGGGTAAGTATGTCAAGATAACCGACCGCGCCGAGGCAATAGAATATGCCCTCGACCATATGCAGAAAGGGGATATCCTCCTCCTGCTCGGCAAAGGGCATGAGCATTTCATGAAAGTGAAAGGCGAAAAAATATATTTCAGCGAGCTCGACTGCATTGCGAATTATATGAAAAAACACGGGATGAAGTAACTTTTATAAAAAGCACATATAAAAACACAAAACCCCGGAGGGTATTCCCTCCGGGGTCGCTTGCTTTTTATCAGCCGATTTCGATTCTTCTCGATGTCGGCACGTTTTCTTCTTTCTTGGGCATCGTCAGGGTCAAAACGCCGTCCTTGTATTCGCCGGTGATGTCTTCGGTCTTGACGGACGAGACATCGAAGCTCCTGCTGAACGAGCCGTAAGACCTCTCGCGGCGGACAAAGTTGCCTTTGTCATCTTTCTTCTCGGTCTCGTTGCTACGCTCTGCGCTGATGGTCATGTAGCCGTCTTCAATGTCAACGTGAATGTCTTCCTTCTTGAATCCGGGCAGCTCTGCCTCGAGCACATATTCCTTGCCGTTGTCTTTTATATCAGTCTTGAAGTCTGTTGCGGCCATGTCGCCCCAGAAGTTCTTCTCGAAGTTTTCCATATCTCTGAAAGGATTAAAGAGTGCACGCTGATGTCTGCGTTCATAAGGTGTAAGTTCAAACATAATTGATTCCTCCGTTTGATGTTTATTGTTATTCATATTGAAGTGGTTGTTTTATTTGTCTGACTGCTTTCCGATTTCCATCGGACTCACTCTCTTTCTTCTCCAGGGGCTCTTGCTCCCTTCGTTTGATTATATAGTACCCCTGCTTTGTTAAAAAAGAATACAGTAATATGTGAACAAATTGTAAATACTTAGCACTCTAATTAAAAGAGTGCTAAAATGCGTTTGAAAACACCGCGCAGGTTTTTATCATACGCGGGACATGGGAGGAATATAAATGCATTGACATTTTCTGTTAAGGAGAGGAATGCGATGCAAATCAACGTTATAACGCAGTCGGTCGGTGTCGAAGAGACGCTCGGTGCCTGCACTGCGGAACAGCCGATAGATGCCGATATAACCCTGCCGGATTATTGCCCGGATATCAGGCGCGTGCTCAAATGCCTTGTCACTCCGCGCATAACCGCAGTCCAGACTGCGGGCGACAGAGCGACGGCGGATGGCTCAGCCGGCGTGTGCGTCATCTATGCCGACGAGCAGGGGACGGTCTGCTGCTTCGAGCAGACATACCCGTTTTCAAAATACGCCGATCTCAAGGGTGCGGATGAAAACTGCTGCGTGAATGTGCGTGCCTATACTCAGTATGCCAACTGCCGCGCCGTCAGCCCGCGCAGGCTCGATATCCACGCCGTGGTCAGCGTGGCGTTCGGCATATCCGGCGTAAAAGAAGAAGAGATAATAACCGGAGCCGAGGGCGCGGGAATCCAGCTCAGATGCTGTGACAGCCGTACTGCAAGCCTCGTCGCCTGCACTGAGACTGCGTTCCCGATGAGCGAGACCGTGCCTCTGCCCGACGGCGACCCGGCGGTGTCCTGCGTGCTGAGTGCGCAGGCGGCGGCGCTCGCGCAGGAGATAAAGGTCATCAGCAACAAACTGCTCGTCAAGGGCGAACTCACCGTCAGCGCGGTTTGCCGCGGCGAGGGCGGCGAAATATTCAGCTTCGGCCATTCCATGCCGATAAGTCAGATAATAAATCTCGAGGGCATTGACGAGGACTGCACCTGCTGCGTCTGCCTGCCCGTCACTTCGCTCGAAGTCCTGGCGAAGGCCGACCAGGCTGGCGACAACAGACTGATTGATATCAGCGCGCGCGTCGGCGCGGGAGTCAAGGCTTATCGCGAGCTGAGCTTCCCGACCGTCACCGATGCCTATTCCGTCTGCTGTGACCTTGAAACAAAGAGCCGCAATGCCGATTTTGCGGTCATCGCCGATAAATTCAACGATACTTTCACCTGCCGCAGCACGCAGGATCTGCCGGAGGCGAGACAGATTTTGGCTCTCTGGTGCTCCGACTTATCCAAGAGTGTGGCGCAGGACTCCGACGGAATAATAATCTCCGGCGAACTGACACTACATTTTCTCTATACCGATGCCGAATCCCAGCCATGCTACGCCCAGCGGCAGATGAACTACGAATATCGCCGAGCGGTCAGAAAGTGCGGCGATCTCAAGTGCTCGCCGTGCATCGAGATAACCGCCGCGAGCGCCGCCTGCGCTTCGGGCAGCGCCGATGTCAGGGTCGAGATGAATATCTCGGGCTGTATCTTCGACAGCGTCCGCCGCAAGACCGTCACTTCAATAGAATGCTCCGATTCCGACGGCAAAAAGACGGGCGTCGCCGCGCTGACGGTCTATTTTGCGGATGCGGGCGAGGAGATATGGGATATCGCGAGGCGGTATAACACGACCGTCGAAGCGGTGGAGCAGGAAAACGGCATAACGGGTGAAACAGTGGCGCAGAAATGTATGCTGCTGATACCCGGAGTCTGAGGAGGGATAACCGTGCAGGAGAGAAATATTTACAGCGACATTGCAAAGCGCACTCAGGGCGATATTTATATCGGCGTTGTCGGCCCTGTCAGAACCGGAAAATCAACGTTTATAAAGCGTTTCATGGATGCACTCGTTCTGCCGAATATCGAGAGCCAGAGCGTGCGCGACCGCGCGACCGATGAGCTCCCGCAGTCTGCGGCGGGACGCACAATAATGACCACCGAGCCGAAATTCATCCCCGAAAACGCCGTCGAGATATCGCTACAGGCGGAGGCGACATTCCGCGTGCGGCTCATAGACTGCGTGGGATATATCGTCCCGAGCTCCCTCGGCTATATCGAGGGCGAGAGCCCGCGAATGGTAAAAACCCCGTGGTTCGAGCATGAGATACCGTTCAATATGGCGGCGGAGATAGGCACACAGAAGGTCATCAGCGAACATTCAACAATAGGTCTTGTCATAACGACTGACGGCTCGATAAGCGAGATTCCGCGCAGCGAATATGAAGAAGCCGAAGGCAGGGTAATATCAGAGCTCAAAGGGCTCAAAAAGCCGTTTGTTGTCCTTTTGAACAGCACGAATCCTGAGTCCGACGAAGTCAAAAATATGGCGGCGTCGCTGACCGATAAATACGGCGTGCCCGTCATGCCCGTGAACTGCCTCGAGATAGGCGAGGAGGAGATAAAAGAGATTCTCACTCAGGTGCTCTTCGAGTTCCCCGTCAAAGAAGTCAGTGTCGGTCTGCCGGGTTGGGCTATGACTCTCAGCCGCGATCATTGGCTGCGCTCGGGACTTTGCAGCGCCGTGAGCGAAGCGGCGCAGAACCTCCGCACCCTCCGCGATGTAAAACACCTCGCCGAGGATATCTGCTCGTGCGAATATGTGACGGGCGCAAAGATAGCGAAAATGGATCTGTCCTGTGGCGCGGCGCGGATAGAGGCGCAGATAGACGGCAGTCTCTTCTATAAGATACTCGCCGAGGAGACGGGACTCGATATCTCCGGCGAGCAGGATCTGATGAGCTGCATGCGCGAACTCGCCGCCGTGCGCCGCGAATATGAGCGGCTCAAGGGCGCGCTCGACGAAGTTGAAGCGACGGGCTACGGAATAGTCATGCCGTCGCTCGATGAATTGAGCCTCGAAGAGCCGGAGATAATGCGTCAGGGCGGCAGATACGGTGTGCGCCTGCGCGCCTCCGCTCCGTCGATACACATGATGAAGGCGAATATAACAACCGAGGTCGCGCCGATAGTCGGCTCGGAGTCCCAGTCAGAAGAACTTGTCAACTATATGCTCAAGGAGTTCGAGGAGGACCCGACAAAGATATGGGAGTCGAATATCTTCGGCAAGTCTTTGCATGAGCTCGTCAACGAGGGACTGCACAACAAGCTCTACCGTATGCCCGCCGCGGCGCGCATGAAACTGCAGGAGACGCTCGAAAAAGTCATCAACGAGGGATGCAGCGGACTCATCTGCATCATCCTGTAAAATAATATCGGCTGTGCCCAAAGTTTAGGCGCGGCCGATATTTTTTATATTAGCTCTTGACACAAACAAATGTTCCAATGTATAATGTATACGAACAAATGTTTGAAATCTGGTGAGAACGTGGATCTGTTTGACAAGCTGGAGATACTTTCCGATTCGGCGAAATATGATGTCGCCTGCACGAGCAGCGGAACGGACAGATCCTCAGGCGGCGAGGGGATAGGCAACGCCGCCGCGTGCGGCATATGCCACAGCTTCGCGGCGGACGGCAGATGTATATCACTGCTGAAAGTCCTCATGAGCAACGTCTGCGTCTTTGACTGCAAATATTGCGTCAACCGCGTCTCGAACGATGTCCGCCGCGCGACATTTTCGCCGCGTGAGCTCGCGGAGCTGACGATGAATTTTTATCGCCGCAATTATATCGAGGGGCTTTTCCTCTCGTCCGCAGTTGTCGGCAGTCCCGATTATACTTGCGAGCGTATGATTGAGACGCTGCGTATCCTGCGCGAAGAATACAGGTTCGGCGGATATATCCACGCCAAGGCGATCCCGGGCGCGGATAACGCGCTGATAACCCGTCTGGGCATGCTCGCGGACAGAATGAGCGTTAATATCGAGCTGCCGTCGAACAACAGCCTGCAAACTCTCGCGCCGGACAAAACAAAGGAGTCGATACTCCGCCCGATGGGGCTTATTACAAATAAGATAAAAGAGAGCTCGGCGGAGCTTGTCAGATATAAGCACGCGCCGCGCTTCGCCTCCGGCGGTCAGAGCACGCAATTGATAGTCGGCGCAACGCCTGACAGCGACTATCAGATAATGTCGCTGTCCGCGGCGCTCTATAAAAAATACGAACTCAAGCGCGTGTTCTATTCGGCTTATATCCCCGTAGTCGAGAATCCGCTTCTGCCCGCGAAAACAACGGAACCGCCGCTTCTGCGCGAGCACAGACTCTATCAGGCGGATTGGCTTTTGCGCTATTACGGCTTCGACGCGAACGAACTGCTCGATGAAAAGCACCCGTTCTTAAACCCTTATGTTGACCCGAAATGCAACTGGGCGCTCAATCATATGGAGCTGTTCCCGCTTGAAATAAACCGCGCAACAAAGGAAGAACTGCTTAGAATACCGGGAGTCGGCGTGCGCAGCGTTCAAAGAATTTTGGCGGCGCGGCGCGTCTCACCGCTGAGCTTTGAAGATCTCAAAAAACTCGGCGTGGTGCTCAAACGCGCCCAGTATTTCATAACCTGCAAGGGCAAATATTTGGCGGGACTCAATGTCAATCCCGACAGAGTCCTCGGCTCGTTAATTTCCGAGCGGTGTCAGTCGCTTTTACCGAATATGCAGGGCGAACAGCTGAGCCTGTTCGACAACAGGATAACAAGAGAGGATGTAGTACAATGTCTGCACGGTCAGATGTAACATATGTATATGACGGTTCGTTCGAGGGACTTCTGACGGCTGTTTTTGAGAGCTTTGAGAGCCGCGAACTGCCGTGCTCTATAGTCGCGGAGGATGAGTTCGTGCCGACTCTTTTTGCGTGCAAAACCGTTGACACCGATCCGCAAAAGGCAGACAGAGTCCGCCGTGGGCTCAAAAATGTCAGCGCCGATGTCTGGAACGCCGTGCGGCTCGGGTACCTGACCTGCGTCGAGGACAGGGGAACGCTCATCAACGATTTTGTGCATATGGTGATGCACTACGGCGCGGGTGTCATGCGTATGCTCGCCGACGATACCGTTTCGCGCCTGGCGAAAGCCGTCCGCGCCCTCAAGCAGGAGAGCCATAAATATACCGGCTTTGTCCGATTCAGCATCAGCGAGGATAATACCCTCACTTCAATTATAGAGCCGAAAAATTCCGTCCTGCCCCTGCTCGCTCCGCATTTCTGCGACAGATATCCGAACGAATCGTTTCTCATATATGACAAGACCCATTCGCAGGCGCTCGTCTGGCATAACAGGCAGAAAATGATTATCCCGTTAGACGGCTTCGAGCAGCCGCAGGCGGGGGACGAGGAGCTGTATTTCCGCGCGCTGTGGAAGCATTTTTATGATACGGTAGCTATCGAGGCGCGGTATAATCCCCGATGCCGCATGAACTTCATGCCCAAACGCTATTGGAATCAGCTCCCGGAGATGGATGAGAGCAATTCTCCCGATGCCGTGCGCGGAGTCAAAAGAATCGGAGCATAAAAAAGCAGGAGCCGTGGGACTCCTGCTTTTGATATTTTTTTAATCCTGCGCGTGGTTTGAAAGCTTGATTTCGTCGTTGTCCGTGAATTCTGCGATGATTCCGTTTTCGTCAACCGTCGCGAATATCGCGCTGTGGCTCTTCATTGTGAGCGTCCATTTGACATCGGGATATATCTTCCCGAGCCTGTTTGTGATTATCGCTATCTCGGGCGAGAGCCCTCTTGCAAACTTGGGCGAGGTCGAGCCGTAGTAGCCGTGGTGTCCGACCTTGAGCAGATCCACCTTATGAAGCTGCGGCAGAAGTAAGCCCTCGAGTCCGGTGGTTCTCGTTATGTCCGCGGCGAGGAATGCGCTTTTTTTGCCCTTTTCGACCATCGTACCGACCGATTCGGCGTTTTCGCCCTGCCCATGAAGCCGCGCGTCATCGAGTGCTGTATTGTAGAAAGTCAGCGTGAAGTCGCCGAATTTGAACGGCTCGCTCGGTATCTCGGAAGTAACAACTGTGCCCCTGTTCTGAAACGCCTTTACCGTGTCTGCATATGTTGCCTCGATGCCCCAGCCGTTGTATTCATATTCGTGGGCTATTTCGCGGTTGACGGGCTTTATGTAGAATGTCTTTACCGTGATATCCGGGTCGTTGGCTATCGCCTCAAATGTACCGACATGGTCGTAATGGTTGTGCGTGCCGAGCGCAAATTCAAGCGTTACTTTGCCCTCTGCGTCGCCGGCAGCCTTTTTCAGATATTTTATAACAGCCTCTTCGCTGCCGTTGTAGCTGAGCTTCCTGCGCGGATTGCGGTCGCCCTCGCCGGAGTCGATGAGCGCGAATTTTCCGTTTGATTCTATGAGTATTGCGTCGGAGTTATAGGTGTTGAGAAAATGTATCCTGTCCGCCGTGCCGTCCGACGAAAACTGCGCCGGGGTGATTTCAAATTTATTCTGATATCTGTTGCACATCGCAACGCAGATTATATCCAGCGAGAAGACCGAAAGCATTATCGCCATCATTATCCATGTCGCAATTTTTTTGATTAGCTTGTCTCTTGTCATATTCCCTCCGAAGCGCAAAAATAAAAACGCTTTTAAAAGTATATCATACTTTTTTAGTAAATGTCCATATGCAGACGCGCCAAAAAGCGCCGAATTTAATTGTATTCGGCGCTTTTTTGTGATATCATATACATATTAAGTGCGATACTAATCCTGATTTTCACCCTTGGGGTTGATAGCCTGCATTATCAGCGAGCCGAAGAGCATGACTCCCATGCTCGGGCGGATGCAGTCTATCGCGTCCTTTGCGAGATATATGCATCTCCAGTAGTCGAATCCGCGGCCTGCGAGAAGCAGCGCGCAGACGGCGAGAGTGAAGAGCAGCTCAAAAATAATGACCGCGCCGAGCAGCATCCTGCGCGAAACGGGATTTATGTAGCTTAAATTTTCTGCAATTTTTTCTTTTATGCCGCGCATATCTTCACCTCCGTTTGTTTGATTCTAACCCGGAGTGCGATTTTTCGCAATGCAAAGATTTTTACTTTTGAGGAAAGGAGAGGAAAACGAATGTCCGTCGGAATATCCACCGCTTGCTTTTATCCCGCGGCGACCGAAGAGGCTCTGCGCTGCGTCGCCGAAGCGGGAGCAAAAGTTACCGAGGTGTTTTTTAACTCGCCGTCGGAATTGGAGCCGGATTTTCTCCGCCGCATTTCGTCTATAGCCTCTGACAGCGGTATCCGCATCCGCTCTATACATCCGTTTACCTCGTTCGCCGAGGGGTATATCCTCTTCAGCCAGTATGAACGCCGCTTCGACGATTACAGGGAGTTTTACAAAAAATATTATGCCGCCGCATCTGCGATAGGCGCAAAAATAGTCGTACTTCACGGCGCAAAGCTGCCGGTGAATATCAGCACCGACGAATACGCCGAGCGACTAGGTTTGCTCGTCCGCGACGCACAGGAGCAGGGGATAATCCTCGCACAGGAAAATGTTGTCCATCATAACGGGCAGATGCCGGAGCTTATGAACGAGCTGAAATCACGCCTCGGTGTGGATTTTCATATGGTGCTCGACATTAAGCAGGCGTATCTCGCCGGGGTCGACCCGATAGAATTTTTCAGGGAGTTTTCCGATAATATCTGCCACATACACTTGAGCGACCACGACGAAAATCACAAGTGCATTCCGCCGTTTGACGGAAATTTCGATTTTGCCGCCCTCTTTTCGCTCATGAAAGAAACCGGATATTCCGGCGACTGCGTTATCGAGCTCTACCGCTCGGGCTTCGAGCGCATAGATCAGCTGACCGATTCGATGTATATGCTTAAAAGATTATGTTGACAACAAGTTTGACTTTATGCGATAATAAAATATAGAAGTTCGGAAAAGGGGCATTGCGCGTGGAAGCCAAGAAACATATTGATCTTATTGACATACTCAAAGGCGTCGCTATCATCTCGGTGCTTATATGTCATTCGGTGATAGTATACCCGGTGAATCTTGAGAATGTTGCATGGAGCAATGCGCTCAAAACTTTTGTGGATTCTTATCAAATGCCGTTGTTCTTTATGATATCCGGCTTTTTGTGCTCATATAAGGGTAATTACGGCGGATATCTTCTTGCCCGCGTGAAGAGAATACTCGTGCCTTATATTGTTTTCGATGCCGCCGCGCTGCTTCTCAGAGTTGTCGGCGGAAGCCTTGTCAACAGGAGCATGGATATCAAGTCTGCAATTTTTCAGCTCTTCCTGCAGGGAACTTCGGCTGGCGGCTATTGGTTTCTCTACACTCTGTTCGTAATTTCGGTTATCGCGCCGCTTTTCTGGGTTATACTGAAAAAGAACAGACTTCTCGGTCTGCCGATTATAGCGGTCTGCGTTATTGTCTCGGCGCTGTTCGACTTGCCGGAGATATGCTGCCTGAAGAGCGTTGTGTATTATCTTACATATTTTATCATCGGCATGATGCTCAAAGGCTGTGATTTCGAAAAAATAAAGGACAAGCGTATCGTTATTTTGGCGGTAAGTGCAGTGGTATTCTGTTTGTCATTTATTCCGCTGAGAATATATGCGGACAATGTCTATTCTGTTGCGGGAATATATATATCCGCTTTTGCAGCATCTGCTTTCTTTGCCTCGTTCTTCTCTTTGGTGAAACTGCCGAAGTTTATAAAAAATCAGCTGATGACAAGCGGAAAATATTCCCTTCAGTATTATTTGCTCAATGCATTCCTGGTAACCGGTCTGCGCTGGCTCGTGGTCACAAAAGCTCATATCACGACTCCCGCGCTTATAGTGCTGATATTGTTTGCGGGAAGTTATATTGTGAGTTATCTTGTATCAAAGTATATTCTTGACAGCAATAACTTCTTCAGGTTTTTGTGCGGCCTGAAAGTCCAAAAAAATAAGTAAGATGGAGTGATAGCTTTGAAGTGTCCGTTCTGTGGTTTTGAAGAGAGCAAGGTCATCGACTCGCGTCCCACCGACGAGGGCGAGAGAATACGCCGCCGCCGCGAATGTATCAGCTGCGGCAAGCGTTTTACGACCTATGAGATAATTGAGACCGTGCCGATAGTCGTCGTCAAAAAGGACAAGTCGCGCGAGGTCTTTGACAGAAACAAGCTTTTCAACAGCATGCTCAAGGCGTGCGAAAAGCGCCCGGTCTATATGGAACAGCTCGAAAAGGCAGTCAGCGAGATTGAGGCTGTGCTCCAGAATTCACTCGACCGCGAGGTGACTACCGTCTATATCGGCGAGCTCGCGATGGAGAAGCTCAAGAGCATCGACGAAGTCGCCTATGTCCGCTTCGCTTCCGTTTACAGGCAGTTCAAGGATATCAATACGTTCATGGACGAGCTCGCAAAACTGCTCAAAGAAAAATAAAAAAGCAAGGATCGCTCCGGCGGTCCTTGAATTTTTATCGCAATATAAATTTTACTTCGACTCCCTTAACGCGGGGAATATAAAAATATATTTGCTGTAGGACGCGAAGGTAGAGGGCGGATATCACACCGTTCAACTATTAATGTATATTAAGCCATAATCATGGCGCAAATTTTTTCTTCTCGTTGCCAAAGCTGTGATAAAGTGATAAAATCTAATCAACATATATTAATGGATGGGGTAAAAGTGGAGTTTGTCAAAATAAATCTGAAAAATAACTGTAAGTCGGCGGGAAAGTATCTGCTGACTTTTCTGAAATGGTTCGCTCTCGCCGCAGTCACGGGAGCCGTCGGCGGCGCGGTCGGCGCGCTGTTTCATCTGAGCGTCGAATATGTTACCGGCGTGCGCAAGGCTCATTCGTGGATAGTATTTCTGCTGCCCGTCGGCGGGCTTGTGATAGCCGGTTTGTATAAGCTTTCCGGCAAAAAAGATATCGGCACTAACGAAATACTCGATGCCGTGCGCTCGCCGCAGGGCGTGCCGGTTTTGCTCGCACCGCTGATATTTGTCTCAACTGTTATAACGCACCTCTTCGGCGGCTCCGCCGGACGAGAGGGCGCGGCTCTTCAGCTCGGCGGCAGCATCGCGGGGCTGATAGGCAAAATAGCCCGCCTCGATGAAAAAGATATGCATATCATGACGATGTGCGGAATGAGCGCCGTGTTCTCTGCGCTTTTCGGAACGCCGATAACCGCCGCCGTTTTCGCCCTCGGTGTTATCAGCGTCGGTGTCATTTACTATGCAGGTCTGCTCCCGTGCGTCGTGTCCGCGTTCGTCGCATATTTTATATCGACCCTTATGGGCACCGAACCCGTCGCGTTTACAGTCTCGAATATCCCTGCATTCTCGCTCAAAAGCTGCCTGCTTACCGCTCTGCTCGCCGCAATATGCGCTCTTTTGAGTATCGGATTCTGTCTCGGTCTGCACGGTACGCATAAGCTCTTTGCAAAAATTTTCAAAAACACTTTCGTCCGCGCAGTCGTCGGCGGATTGATAATCGTCGCGCTGTCTCTTATCTGCCGAAGCGGGGATTACAACGGCGCGGGAATGGATATAGTCGAGCACGCCATCGGCGGCAATGCGAAACCCGAGGCGTTTTTGCTCAAATTTATCTTCACCGCCGTCACCGTCGGCTCGGGATACAAGGGCGGCGAGATAGTCCCGACTTTCTTCGTCGGCGCAACTTTCGGCTGCGTCGTCGGCGGACTTATCGGGCTCGATCCCGGATTTGCCGCGGCGGTCGGACTCGTCTCGCTTTTCTGCGGCGTTGTCAACTGTCCGCTCGCTTCTATATTCCTGAGCATCGAACTCTTCGGCGCGCAGGGTATGCCGCTGTTTGCGCTCGCCGCCGCCGTGAGCTATCTGCTCTCCGGCTATTACGGACTCTACAGCAGCCAGAAAATAGTCTATTCAAAGCTCCGCGCAGAGCTTGTGAATATAAACGCAAAGTAAGTTATTGACTTTGCATCCGTTAACTGATAAGCTTATTCTAACCTATCATGGGAGGGAAAATATGGATGCATTAAAAGCAAAAAAAGGATTTATATGTGATATGGACGGTGTCATATATCACGGAGACAGACTGCTTCCGGATGTCAAAGAGTTCGTGGAGTGGCTGTATAAAGAAAACAAGTCGTTCCTGTTCCTGACGAATTCGAGCGAACGCTCGCCGCGTGAGCTTCAGCAGAAGCTTGAGAGAATGGGACTTTATGTTGACGAGAGCCATTTTTATACCAGTGCCCTCGCAACGGCAAAATTTATCAGCAGTCAGAAGCCCGGCTGCTCGGCGTATGTTATCGGTGCCCCCGGACTCGTCAACGCGCTCTATGACCAGGGCATCACGATGAACAGCATCGACCCGGATTATGTCATAGTCGGCGAGACTTCGAGCTATAACTATGAAACGGTCGTCCATGCGTCGAACCTCGTCAGAAACGGCGCGAAGCTCATCGGCACAAATACCGATCTCACGGGTCCGGTCGAGGACGGCATCGTCCCCGCGTGCCGCGCGCTCATATCACCCATAGAGATGGCGACGGGCAAGAAGGCGTATTTCGTCGGCAAGCCCAATCCGCTCATGATGCGCACGGGACTCAAGATGCTCGGCGTCCATTCGGCGGAGGCTGCGATGATAGGCGACAGAATGGACACGGATGTCATCGCGGGCATCGAAACCGGTCTCGACACAGTCCTCGTCCTTTCGGGAGTCACGAGCCTCGAGGATGTCAATCTCTATCCCTACAGACCCACATATATATTCAACGGCGTCGGCGACGTCTTTTCAGAAATATAACAAAAACGGAGAGTTAAAATGCATTACGAAAACAACTGGGAATCGCTCAACAGTCGCCATGTGCCGGATTGGTTCGCGGATGCGAAGTTCGGCATATTCATCCACTGGGGTCTCTATTCCGTGCCGGCGTATACCGAAAAAGGGCAGTATGCCGAGTGGTATATGCAGCAGATACGCGACGAGAACAGCGCCGCGCGCAAGTTCCACGACAGGGTGTATGCCCCCGGAACGCAGTATGAGGACTTTGTCAGCGGCTTCAAGGCGGAGCTTTTTGATGCCGACGAGTGGGCGCAGCTCTTTGAAAAGTCCGGCGCAAAGTATATAAACCTCGTCTCGAAGCACCACGACGGCTTCTGCCTGTTCAAGAGCGACTACGCATGGAACTGGAACAGCGTCGATGTCGGCCCCCACAGGGATTTCTGCAGCGAGCTGAAAACCGCGCTCGAAAAGACGGATGTCAAGTTCGGCGTCTACCATTCGGTTTATGAGTGGTTCCATCCGCTCTACCTCAAAGATCCCGAGGAGTATGCCGTAAAGCATCTTATCCCGATGCTCAAAGAGCTTATAACAAAATACGAGCCGTGGACTCTGTTCACGGACGGGGAGTGGGATCACCCGAGCTCCGTCTGGCACTCGACCGATTTCCTCCAGTGGCTCTATAACGAATCGCCTGTCAAAGATACGATAGTCCCCAACGACCGCTGGGGCACGGAGACAAGAGGTCGCCTGGGCGGCAATTTCACCACCGAATACGGCATAATCGACAACGGCAGACGCATCGAAGAGGTCGAGCTCGACCGCCCGTTCGAGGAGTGCCGCGGTATCGGCGCATCGTTCGGACTCAACCGCATCGAGGGCGTTGACGAATATCTGAGCAGCAAGGAACTTATCGAAACGCTCTGCTCGCTCGTCTCAAAGGGCGGCAACTTCCTGCTCAATATCGGCCCCGCCGCGGACGGCACCATCCCTGTTATTATGCAGGAGCGTCTGCTCGATATGGGTAAGTGGCTCAGTGTCAACGGCGACGCTATCTACGGCACGCGCATTTATACCAAAGCGCCGCAGGAGGGTACATATTACACCAGAAAGGGCGACAAGGTCTACGCAATAACGAACGCCTATCCGTTTGGCAGCCTCACGCTCGACAAGGTGGATTACAATCCGGATATAAAGGCGAAGCTTTTAGCGCATGACGCGCCCATAGCCGTCGAAAACGACAACGGCAAAGCAAAGCTCGTATTCCCGCAGATAAACCCCGACGAAATGAAGTGCGGATGGCTCTATGCCTTTGAACTCGACGGAGTGAAGTAAGAGCAATATAATGCAAAACAAAAATCCCGGAACATCAATGGCGACGTTCCGGGATTTCCTATATATTTTTTTAGCTGGTTTAGTCCGTAATACTCTGCATTTACTCTGCACTTTCCAAGCTTTTTTGTATGTGAATACAGGATAATAGAAATTTTTTCATTTGCGGTTTGCTTAAGCAAGTGTATTAATAAACCTTTTAGCTAAACATCAAAGTGTTAGAAGAAGTGTTAGAAAATATATACTTTCTAATCCTACGCAAAAAATAAAAAGCCTTGAAACCGTTAGATTTCAAAGCTTTTTAATTGGTGCGAATGTTTATATAGGATTTGGCGAAATACAGTTTTACTGATAGTCGAACATCATATTCAAACAATAATCCGCACATTGGTTTTTTTTATTTTGTATTCGGCATAATTAAATTACCAAATACAAGAATATTTCAATATAAAAACAATTTTTGAAACACTATGATGTGCCATAATTTCATTTAAGTATATCAATCCATTTATTGTTGCCTTTCAGTTGTATGTATTCTTGAATATTATCATCGCAAAACACATCAATCATTTTATCAAAACTTACGGCAAGATTCATAGTTTTTAATGTTTCAAGTTTTGTCCAAAATACCTTTCCTTCGTCGGATGATTTTAAGGTTCCGGAATATTCATCGGTTTTAAAAAGTAAAACCACATATCGTTTGTTGCTTTTTACTTCCCACCATTTAATGCCGCATAATTTAGGGTTTTTGATGATAAGCCCCGTTTCTTCTTTAACTTCTCTGATGACAGAATCAACAAAAGATTCTCGTTTTTCAATATGACCGCCGGGAAAAGTAATGCCGCCCCAAGATTTGTTGATTTTATCTTGAACCACAACATTACCGTTGTTGTCATAAATCATACACATATTGGTTAATTCGATTTTTTCGTATTCGCTCATAATAATACCTCAAACTATTTAATTTAGTAATATATTAATTATTTCGCCGATATTTTCTATAACGTAATTCGGTTTTTCATTTTCGTTTTTAACGCTTTGAAATTTGGCAAAACCTTGACGCACCCAAATTGTTTTCATACCCAATTGCTTTGCGGGAACTATATCATTGTCAAGTCTGTCACCAATCATAATTGTTTCATTTGCCTTGCATTTTGCTTGTTCAAGAGCCATATTAAAAATTCTTAAATCAGGTTTAGAAAATCCTGCCTCTGCCGATGCGATGACAATGTCAAAATATTTGCCTATGCCCCAATTGTTTATTCGTTCTTGTGTGCCGATTTGTTGATTTGCAATAATTCCCAATTTGTATTTTTTGGATAGTTTATATAAAATGTCATCAACATCAGAATAAAGTTTTTCCAATTCTCCGTACCATCTCGGAGTATCGACACCATAATATTTAGCGGCTGTTTTTACAGCGTAAGAATTTGTTTTTGCACATTCTCTTACTTTGATATAAAATTCGTCTTTGTCAATATTGTTTTTTTCAATAATATTGTTGCAACGCTTTTTTATACATTCGGTTTCATCAATAAGTGTTGAACCTAAATCGAAAAATAGCCATTTTATACTATTCATGGTTTCACCTGTAATTGAGTAATACTATTTAATTATATCATAAGTGTCAAAAATTGTCCACATGTTACAACTTTTGTTATAATTTATAAACGCTTTTGTGCTTAATTTAATTGCTGCAATATAAAAAAGTGTGTAAAAGATGCGCAGTGCAAAGGTGTTTTGCTTTGCTAACAAAACTTAATAAACTGCCGAAATCCTTGCAAATAGCGCATTTTAAAATAAAAAAAGCAGGTTTTTAACCTGCTTTTGGTCCGAGTGGCGAGACTTGAACTCACGGCCTCTTGACCCCCAGTCAAGCGCGCTACCAGCTGCGCCACACCCGGTTGTACCTAAATTCAGTTTGCTTCCCGCTTGTCGGCTTTTGCTAATCGCCGCGGCGCTTCCTTCAGAAACATAGTCGCGGTACTTCGCTTGGAGCGCTCGTTCCGCTCCTTGTTTCTTCACCTCGAAGCAATGCCTTCATCCGCCACAGGCGGCGGCATTTCTCCTCGCCCAGCTGCGCCACACCCGGAAAGCTCATCAATAATACCACATGAAAAGCGATTTGGCAAGTCTTTTTTTCAAACTTTTTTAAAATATCCGCCACTTTTTTACTTTCTTTCTCATTTTCGCCCTTCCTCTTTACTTTTTGTCTCTATCTATGCTAAAATCTAAAGGACGGAAGGAGAGTCAGATATGGCAAAAATAATCGGAACAAACATACCAAACATCCCGTGGGAGAATAAGCCCGCAGGATTTGAATATCCCGTGTGGCGTTACAGCGGCAATCCCGTTATCACCCGCGACAATCTGCATATGGCGAACAGCATTTTTAATTCCGCTGTTGTGCCTTACGGCTCGGGCTTTGCCGGAGTTTTCAGGGCGGATATCCGCTCACGCGCCCATAAGCTCGTTGTCGGCTTCAGCAAAGATGCGATAAACTGGGAGCTTGAGAATAAATATATCTTCAACGGCTATGATCCGCGCCTGTGCGAACTCGACGGAAAATACTATCTCTCGTGGGTCAATCTCACCCCTCACGGCACAACTATCGGTATAGCCTATACCGAGGATTTCAAGAGCTGGACTCAGCTTGAGGATGCCTGCTATCCCGTTGCCCGCAACGGCGTTCTTTTCCCGCGCAAGGTGAACGGCGAGTATCTTCTGCTCATTCGCCCGTGCGACAGGGGACACACCCCTTACGGCGATATATTCATCAGCCAGTCGAAAGACCTCACTTATTGGGGTAAGCACCGCTTTGTTATGAGCCCGGTCGAGAACTGGGAAGCTACAAAAGTCGGAGCGGGTCCGACTCCTATTGAAACCGACGAGGGCTGGCTCATGTTCTATCACGGCGTGCTCACGAGCTGCAATGGCTTCACCTACAGCATGGGCGCCGCTATTCTCGATAAAGATGAGCCGTGGAAAGTGCTCCACCGCGCGGATAGCTTCCTGTTAGCTCCCCATGAGCTCTATGAATGCGTCGGCGATGTGCCGAACGTTGTGTTCCCGTGTGCCGCACTCGCGGATGCCGAGACCGGCAGAATAGCTATCTATTACGGAGCCGCCGATACTTCGGTCGCCCTCGCGTTCACAACCGTTGATGAGACTGTGAAGTACATCAAGGATAACGACATTATAAAATAAAAATGCAGCCGTGGGATGATTCTCACGGCTGTCTCATTCCTTTCCCGAGCCTTTCGAGTGCGCGCTTTTCTATCCTGCTGACATAGGAGCGGGAGATGTTCATCATCGACGCTATCTCTCGCTGCGTCAGCGGCTCGTTGCCGTCGAGCCCGTAGCGCATGACGATTATCGCCTTTTCGCGCGGGTCGGGTATGCCGATGACGAGCCCGCGCAGCTTCTCGCTCTTTATCTTCAAATCAAGATCGTCTGCGATGCAGTCCGGCGTGCAGATAATATCCATTAGCGTGAGCGGGTTTCCCTCGCTGTCGCTGTCGATCGGGTCTTCGAGCGAGATGTCGTGCGCGCTCTTTTTCATCGAGCGAAAGTGCATCAGTATCTCATTTTCAACGCATTTCGCGGCGTATGTCGCAAGGCGCGTGCCCTTGTCGGGCTTGAACGAGTCTATAGCCTTTATCAGCCCGACCGTGCCTATCGAAATAAGATCGTCCTGATCCGAATATGCGGCGTAGTATTTTTTGACTATGTGCGCCACGAGCCGCAGGTTGTGCTCAATGAGTTCGCTGCGCGCCGATTTGTCGCCTGCGTGCATTTTTGCAAGAGCTTCGCGCTCCTGCGCCGCACTCAGCGGCGGGGCAAATGAGCCCGGCTGGCTCAGATGCAGGATAAAAAAGAGGAATCCGTTTGAAAGTAACTGCAAAAACCAACCGAACACAGCACCGCCTCCCGTAGAATATCTATATTCGCGGTTTGTCGGAGTTTGCAAGTCCGGGCTTTTTTTGTAAATTCACTTGAAACTTCGGGACGGCTATAATATAATAATCTGTAGAAAAAGCGGGAACGGAGGTGCTCTCGTGTCGGATATCAAACTCGGCGCGCAGCTCTATACTTTACGCGATTACATACAGAATTATGAGGATGCCGAAAAGACTTTTGCTTATCTTGATTCTATCGGCATCAACACGATTCAAATTTCCGCTATCGGACCTATCGAGCCGGAGAAGGTTGCATATCTTGTTAATAAGTACAATATGGATGTCTGCGTCACGCACACTTCGTTCGACCGCATGCTCAGCGATACCGAAGCCGTTGTCAGGGAGCATAAAATGATCCACTGCGACACGCTCGGAGTCGGCTGCATGCCGGTGGAGTACAGCGGCAGCGAAGAGGGCGTGCGCGAGTTCATAAAGCTCACGGGCGAGCTCGCAAAAAAGCTTCGCGATATGGGGATGCACTTTGCCTATCATAACCACGCCTTCGAGTTCAAGAAATATAACGGCAGGCGCGTTATAGATATGCTTATCGACGACACTGATCCTGAGCTGTTCGGCTTTATAATGGACACATATTGGGTTCAGTACGGCGGCGGCGATCCGGCGGATTTCATAAAGCGCCTCAGCGGCAGAATGAAGGTCTGCCACTTCAAAGATTATAAAATCAACAGCGAGAACAAGCCCGATTTTGCCGAAGTAGGCACGGGCAACCTCAATCTCGATGAGTGCTACCGCGCATGCAGGGATTCGGGTGTAAGATATATCGTTATCGAGCAGGACACCTGCGATATTGACCCGCGCGAGTCGATGGCGATAAGCTACAAGAACCTTGTTGATATAGCAAAGAGAAACAGATGATTTTTGGGAAGGAATGACAGAAGTGGAAGGAAAGATGAAGCTCCCCGTAGTTGATAGGGGATACGATATCGCGGCAACGGATTCATATATCTCGATGCTGCAGGAGGAATATAATAAAATTTACGCATGGGGTTCGGAGCTTGAAAAGCGCGCCGAAGCTCCCGCGGGCGAAGCGGCTTCTAGTGAAGAGATAGAAGCTCTCAGAACGCAGAACCGCAGTTTGTATAACAACTGCGTGGCATTTGCAAAGCATATAAAGCGCCTCGAAAAGCTCAGAAACGAGCAGGGCAGATATATGATTGACGAGCTCAACGCCGCAGAGAGCAGAAAGAAAGCTCTCGAAAAGGAGATATCTGACCTTGAGGCTCAGAAGAGCCTGCTCGAAGTGAGTAATGAGTCGGCTCGCGGCCAGTCGGATGCAATAGTTACCGCCGCGCGCAGTCAGGCACAGAAGACAGTTAACGAAGCGCAGGAGCAGGCGAACGCAATAGTCGCCGAGGCGCAGAAGAAAGCCGAAACTATTCTGCGCGAGCGTATCGGCAGAATGTCCGCCGTGTGCGCCCAGCTTAACGATATGTTTGATAAGGGCGAATAAATATCGATAATAAAAATAGAATGCGGCTGTTCATCATGAGGCCCAGTGCCTGCGTGATGATAACAGCCGCTTTTGTTTTTGCTACCCTGTAAAATCTTCTATCAGCTTTTGAAGTGCTTCGTCGCCCTCGACCGTTATTCCTTTGTAGACGCGCTCGGCCTCGTCGCGTGGCAGGGAAGATGTGAAAACATCGAACACCTCCTGCGGCTCGTCCTCGCCGTAGACGAACACCGCTATCCTGCCGTTGTAGTCGCGCATGATGTATTTTTCGCTCCCGTCCGGTGCGGTGTTTTCGATTATAGCCGAGACGGTCAGAAACGCCGCGGCGCAGAACGCAAGGGCAACGGCGATGCTTTTTATCGTGGTTTTCATCTTTTCTTTTCCTTTCCGCAGGCTTACTTTTTCTGCTTTCGTGGTGATTTTTGCCCCTTTCTGGCATTTTTATACGTTGTTTTATACACTGCTATTGTTTTAATTTTACAAAATAGTGAGAATATTTGGATTTAGACTAAACTTTTTGCAAAAAGTATGCTATAATTTTTAACTGGATTGTAATGTGAAGGAGGCGCACGGATGGCAAACAGCTCCGCAAACGCATCGAAAAAGATGGGAACAGCCAAAAAATCTTCCAAAAAGAAGAATAAAAAGCCGAATAAAAAAGCCGGCAGGATAGCTCTGCTGGTCATACTCTGTGTGCTCGTCGTCGGTATGCTCACCGCGGCGATAATCGGAGGTTATGTTTTCTTCAATATCGTGTCCTTTGCCCACGGCGAGATCGCGATAAATCTCGACGACTACAAGGCGAATCAGAACCAGACCTCGTTCGTCTATGCCTATGACAGCAACAATGAGCTCGTTGAAATGGCTCAGCTCCACGGCGAGGAGAACAGAATATGGGTCGATTCCGATAAGATGCCGGAGAATCTCAGAAACGCTTTCATCTGCCTTGAGGATAAGCGCTTTAAAAAGCATCACGGCGTCGACTGGCTGCGTACCTTCGGCGCGGCTACCGGACTTTCCAGCGGCGGCGGCTCGACAATAACCCAGCAGCTCGTCAAGAACCTGACCAACGACAAGGAGGTCACGGTCGTCCGAAAGTTCAAGGAGATAGAGCGCGCTCTGAACCTTGAACAGCACTACAGCAAGGACGCTATACTTGAAGCTTATCTCAACACCCTTTATCTCGGCAACGGATGCTACGGCGTCCAGACCGCGAGCGAGACTTATTTCGGCAAGGATGTCAGCGAACTGAACCTCGCCGAGTGCGCGACCCTCGCGGTCATAACAAAAGCGCCGACGAAGTATAACCCCCTGCTCAATCCCGAGGCGAACAAAACGCGTCAGGAACTCTGCCTCAAATATATGCTCGAGGAAAAGGCGATAAGCAAAGAGGAGTACGAAGAAGCAGTTAACTATAAGCTCGTGTTCACAAACAGCGAGGGCTATGTCCCGAAGCCGGGCAAGACCAAGAACACTACCGAGGACAAGAACACCGAGAAGGAATATCAGGATTTCTATGTCGATTATGTCATCAAGACCGTCTGCAAGGATCTGATGAGCAAATACGGCTACACCTACCGCCAGGCGATGGAGAAGATAAATTACGGCGGACTCAAGATATATTCTGCCGCAAACCCCGATGTTCAGAAGGTTCTCAACACCGTATATTCAAACAGGATCGCTTTCGATAAGGAGGCAGACACCGCCGAGCATCCCGCCGCTCAGTCCGCGGCAACCGTCATGGACTATGAGGGCAGAATCGTCGGCATAGTCGGACAGGCGGGCGAAAAGAACGGCAACCTCTGCCTCAACAGAGCGTCCGAGTCCCCGAGACAGCCCGGTTCGTCCATAAAGCCCCTTTCAACCTATTCTCTCGCGCTCGAGAAGAACTATGTCAACTGGTCGAGCATGATTCTCGACTATTCAATCTATCAAAACGGCAAGCTCTGGCCGCAGAATGCGGACGGCACAAACGGAAGCAAGAAAGAAATAACCGTCCAGTATGCTATCCAGAAGTCGTTCAATACCGTGCCCGTCAGAATAATTACGGAGATGCTCGGAGTCAACGAGGCCTATAACTTCATGAAAAAGACGTTCCATCTGACAACTCTTGATGATTCTGCGGATGCGAATATCGCGCCCCTTGCAACCGGCGCTCTGACAAACGGCGTCACTACTGTCGAAATGGCGGCGGCATATGCTGTGTTCGGCAACAACGGCTATTACTACGAGCCCTATTGCTATTATAAAGTCACAAATGCCACGGGTACGGAAGTCCTGCTCGAAACGAAGTCCGAGCCCGAGAGAGTTCTCAGCGAGGATACCGCAGAGGTCATGCGCGAACTGCTCAAGACCGTCCCGGCAAGAGATTTCCGCAAGAGCAAGAATCTCGGCAAGTTCGAGCTGATGAGCAAGACCGGTACCACGAGTGACACCAAGGACAGCTGGATAGCCGGCGGCACGCCTTACTATGTCTGCGCAGTCTGGCTCGGCTACGATAAGCCCAAGGTCATTCCGTTCAGATACAGTGCTTCCGGACGAGTCTATATTGAACTGCTCGACCGCATCCACGCGAACCTGCCCGTCAAGGAGTTCCCCAAGACCGGCAAGGTCGAGGAGAAGGACTACTGCAAGAAGACCGGACTTCTCGCTTCGCACTCGTGCAAAGAGACTGCAAAGGGATATTATAAGAAGTCCGCAATGCCCGCCGAGTGTACCGCATGCGGCGGCGGATCCGTCAGCGAGGTCGTCAGCGGAGTCGGCGAGGCGGTCAGCAATATTATCAATTCCATCCTTCCGACAAGCCCGCGTTCGGACGATTAAACTCAACCTGCGGCGAAAAAATATATAAACGGCCGCACCCGATAACGGTGCGGCTAATTTTTTAATTAAGAGGTATTTTATGATAATCCTGTCGGTAGATTACGGGGATACGCGAACGGGCATAGCCGTCTGCGACAAGACCGAATTTTTGGCGTCTCCCGTGACCGTTATAACAGAAAAAGAATCCGAGCCGCTGATAGAAAAAATAACAGAGATAGCCAAAGAGAAAAAGGCGGAGCTGATAGTTGTCGGTCTGCCCGTCAATATGGACGGCACCCACGGCGAACGCGCTCAGCGCTGCGAGGATTTTGCGGCGGCTCTGACTGAGTTTTCGGGCATAGAGACCGTTATGCGCGACGAACGCCTGACAACGGTCTCGGCGCATAACGCCCTGAATGTCACGAACACGCGCGGCAAGAAGCGCAAGGCAGTTGTCGATGCCGTCAGCGCCGTGATGATTCTCCAGGATTATCTCGACTATCGGCGCATCAATCACCTTTCCTGAACAGCTCTTTTATGCCCATGAGCAGCAGAAATCCGCCGAAGATTTTCCCGGGAATATTGCTGTTCATGTGCGATACCGCGAGACTGCCGAGCAAAACTCCCGGCAGACCGCCTGCGGCAAAGAGCAGAACGCTTTTCCAGTCGATGAGCTTTTTGAATGAATAAACTATGCTCGAGAGCACCGCGCAGGGGATGAAGAACAATAGATTTATGCCCTGTGCCTTGAGCTGCGGCATACCGAGTGCGAGCACGAGATAGAGCACCAGCACCCCGCCTCCGCCGAGCCCGAGACTGCCGGCGAGACCCGAGAAAAAAGCTGCCAGTATCGTTTTCATCGCATCAGCATCCTCACTCCCGCCCAAAGCATGAAAAGGGCAAAAATCTTGCCGAGTATTTTCGTCGGTATCTTTGGCAGAATGAAAGAACCGAGAACGCTTCCTATAAGCCCCGCCGGGAGATAGGGGAGCGCGTCGCCGAAGGTTACTTTCCCTGTGTAAATATATATTCCCGCGCTCGCCGCGGTCAGCAGCATAATGAGCGCCACCGCGTTTGCCTGCGCTCTGTTTTGCTCCATTCCGCTTTTTCTGAGCATCGGCACGGCGATCATCCCGCCGCCGGCTCCGAGCGCGGAGTTGACCGTCCCGATGGCAAGACCGCCGATAATTTTTGTTATTCCTTTCATTTTCTCAGCTCCTTTTTCCTATTTTGCCCGCCGCTGTTCTAATAATGCCGCGACTCTCCGCATATTCTTTTGTGGGGGTGTCGGTATGGTGATAAATTTCAAAAAGCGTTCAAGGCTCGTCGCTCTCGGTATCGCGGCGGCTGTTGTAATAATGATTATATGCTTCGTGATGATATCCTCGCGCGGCTCCGGATATGCGCGCAGGGCCTCTTCAAATGCGCTCCGCACCGTGACAATTATCGTTGACGCAGGTCACGGCGGCATGGACGGCGGCGCGACTGCGGCGGACGGAACGGTCGAAAAAGATATAAATCTGTCCATAGCCCTGAAGCTGCGCGATATGCTCGACACTGCGGGCTACAATGTCATCATGACCCGCGAAACGGACGACGATATAGCCGACGACTCCGCAAAAACCGTGCGTCAGCAAAAAGTCTCGGATATAAAAAACAGAATGAAAATCATCGAACAGACGCCCGACGCCCTGTTCGTGAGCATACATCAGAACCACTACGGCGGCCCGTCATACAGCGGCGCGCAGGTGTTCTATTCAAAAAACAATCCGGAGAGCGAGAAGCTGGCAAAGGCGATTCAACAGGATATCCGCTCGCTTATCCAGCCTCAGAATCAGCGCGCCGTCAAGCGCACTGGCACTGAGATATATCTGCTCTATCATGCGCAGTCTCCGGCGGTTATGGTCGAGTGCGGCTTCCTCTCGAACGCCGCCGAGACGCTGAAACTAAAAGACGATAATTATCAGAACGCCATGGCATTTTCGGTCATGTGCGGTATAACAGACTATTTAAAACAAGACGAAAAACTGACGGAGGTAACATAAAATGGCAGGCAAGGCAAAATCGGTCTATATCTGTTCCGAATGCGGCTATGAAAGCCCGAAATGGTTCGGCTGCTGCCCGGGCTGCGGCGAGTGGAACACCATGAACGAGGAGATAAAAGCGCCCGCCGCTCCGGCGTCCAAGAGCGGCGCGAGCGCGCGCAGCGTCAAGACATATGCACTCAGCGAGATAACCGCCGATGAGGAGATACGCTATCAGACAGGGCTCACCGAGCTCGACCGCGTCCTCGGCGGCGGAATAGTCAAAGGCTCGCTGGTGCTCCTGAGCGGCGACCCCGGCATAGGCAAATCGACGATTCTTCTTCAGATATGCCAGTATATCGGCAGGGATCTCGATATTCTCTATGTCTCGGGCGAGGAGTCGGTCTATCAGATAAAACTCCGCGCGGACAGGCTCGGGGTCACGAGCCCGACCCTCACTCTCATGAGCCAGACAGATGTTCAGGCTATATGCGAGTATATAAATATCAACAAGCCCGGGCTCGTTATCATCGACTCGATACAGACTATGGTCATAAGTGACCTCAGCTCCTCTGCGGGCAGTGTCACGCAGGTGCGCGAATCGACTTCGATGTTCATGCGCACCGCGAAGAACAGCAATATTCCGATTATAGTCGTCGGTCATGTCAACAAGGACGGCAACATCGCGGGACCCAAGGTGCTCGAACATATAGTTGATGCGGTGCTCTATTTCGAGGGCGACCGCAATATGTCTTACAGAATCCTCCGTGCCGTCAAGAACCGCTACGGCTCGACGAATGAGATAGGCGTTTTTGAGATGCTCGACAGCGGACTTTCTCAGGTCGAGAATCCGTCCCTTATGCTAATTTCAGGCAGACCGAAGAACACTTCGGGCACCTGCATCGCCTGCGCTATGGAGGGTACTCGCCCGATACTCGCCGAAGTTCAGGCTCTTGTCAGCGCGTCGAGCTTCGGCAATCCCCGCCGTATGGCGACCGGCTTTGATTACAGCCGCATGGCGATGCTCTTAGCCGTCCTCGAAAAGCGGGCGGGCTATTTCTTCGGCAATATGGATGCCTATATAAATGTCATCGGCGGACTCAAGCTCGATGAACCCGCGACCGACCTCTCCGTCGCGCTTGCGCTTATTTCGAGCCTCAAGGATGTCCCGATAAGAGACGATGTGCTCGCTTTCGGTGAGATAGGTCTCGGCGGCGAGATTCGTTCCGTCAACCACTGCGAACAGCGCATAAAAGAGGCGGCTCGGCTCGGCTTCAAGACCTGCATCATCCCGCGCCATAATTTCAAATCCGTGCCGGACAAGCTCAAAAAGGAGATAGAGGTCATCGGCGTCAAGAATGTCTATGAGGCGTTCGCGAACTGCGTTGACTGATGAATTTTATGACCCCTATAGAATCGCCGAACCTGCCGAAGAGGGGAATCACCATCGCCGCTGTAAGCGTCGGCGCAGTGAAAGCAAAAGAATATCTTCTCTCGCGCGGTATCAGTGTTTTTGATATCCTGCCGTGCGCCGCGATAACCGACGGCACAGCTGCCCACGCCGATTTGCACTTATTGCATCTCGGCGGGCGAAAAATCATATTGAGCCGAGAGCAGTGTAACAACGCGGAAAAGCTTATTGAAATGGGCTTTGATGTGCAGGTTCTCGACACTCCGCTCGGCGATAAATATCCAGCCGATGTACCGCTCAATGCCGCGCTTTTCGGCAATTATGCGATACTCAATCCCAAAACCGTCTGCAAAAACATCGATTTTTCCGGGCGTAGTTTAATACCCGTGCGCCAGGGCTACACAAAATGCTCAGTAGTGCCGGTGACTGAAAGCGCGATAATTACCGATGATGTGTCAATAGCCTCGGCGGCCGAAAAAAACGGACTTGCTGTACTGTTCGTCTCAAAGGGCGATGTCGCCCTGCCCGGGCGCGAATATGGCTTTATCGGCGGCTGCTGCGGGCTCATTGCGCCCGATACAATGCTATTCAACGGCTCGCTTTCGTCTCATAGGGACGGCGAAAAAATCAGAGCCTTTATCTCTTCGTTCGGCGTGCGTGCGGAGGAGGCAGGGGACTTTCAATTAACCGATATCGGCTCAATACTTCCGCTCGCGGAGAGATAAACCGAAAATCTTTTTGAAAATTATATTTTATTCCAAAATCCGATTTTTATTATTTGCCTTTGTGCTATCATATTTCGGAAAACTTCAGTGGAGTGATAACAACGAAAAAAGGACAGCTTAAAGGCGGCATCTTTCTCATTCTCGCCGCTGTTATATGGGGACTGTCGTTTGTGGCTCAGAGCGAGGGACTTGAAGTAATCGGAACTCTGACCTTCAACGGCATAAGAATGATTATGGGCGGCACGGTGCTCCTGCCGGTCATTGCGATAATGTCGGGAGTTCAAAAATCAAAAAACAAAAAGCTCGGCTCGGCTGAACAGAAAACGCCAGAAGAAAAGAAAAAAGACAGAAAAAATCTTATTGTCGGCGGACTTGTCTGCGGAACGGTTCTCTGCGTGTCGAGCAATCTTCAGCAGGCGGCGTTCGGCTATACAACGGTCGGCAAGGTCGGCTTCATAACCGCGCTCTATATGCTCCTGGTGCCGATAATCAGCCTCGTTTTCTTCAAAAAGCGCGTCAGTCTTCCTGTGTGGATAGGCGTCGGACTCGGCGTTGTCGGACTCTATCTGCTGTGTGCGGGCGGCAAGGCGACTTTCGGCAAGGGCGAATTGCTCGCTCTCGCGTGTTCGGTCGGCTTTGCGATACATATTCTTGTTATTGACAAATATTCGGCGATAGTCGACGGAGTCAAGCTCTCGTGCGCGCAGTTCTTTGTCTCGGGTATAATTTCCGTCATTCTCATGTTTATCTTCGAAAAGCCGAGTATCCACGCCATAATGAGCGCCGCGCCCTATCTGCTCTACACAGGTATTTTGTCCTGCGGAGTGGCGTTCACTTTCCAGACCCTCGGCCAGCGCGATTCCGACCCCACGGTCGCTTCGCTCCTGCTGTGCCTTGAATCTGTGTTCGCTGTTATATTCGCATGGGTGCTGATAGATCAGAAAATGTCCGTAAGGGAGCTCAGCGGCTGCATCATCATGTTCGTCGCAATAGTCCTTGCCCAGCTTCCCTCAGATGTGTTCAAAAAAAAGCAAAGGGCGTAACAAATCATAATTTTATCCGGCAGACTGTGTGTTATCGCATGGTCTGTCTTTTTCTATACCTATTGATATCGTTGACAAAAAGCCAATATATGGTGTATAATTAAATATGTATGATACAAAATAATGCGTAGCATTTGATTTACGGGGGACAGCTAAATGGCGAATAAGGCAACCTACAATCAGGAGAGCATAGAGGTGCTCAAGGGCGCCGACCGCGTGCGCAAAAGACCTGCGGTCATCTTCGGTTCCGACGGCATAGAGGGCTGCGAGCACTCTGTGTTCGAGATTATCTCGAACTCTGTTGACGAGGCGCGTGAGGGCTTCGGTAATACAATAACCGTTACCCGATTTGAGGACAAGTCCGTTGAAGTTCAGGATCAGGGACGCGGAATACCCGTTGAGTATAACCAGAAAGAAAAGGAATATAACTGGAAGCTGACTTTCTGCGAGCTGTATGCCGGCGGCAAGTATAAGACAAACGACGGCGGTAGCTATCAGTATTCTCTCGGCACAAACGGACTCGGTCTTTGCGCCACTCAGTATGCCTCGGAATATATGGAGGCGGAGATACATTCAAATGGCTTTTGCTATCATCTGAATTTCAAGGGCGGCAAGCCCGTCGGTGATATGATAAAGGAGCCGTATAATAAAAAAGACACCGGCACGCGCATAAAGTGGCGCCCGGATCTCAAAGTTTTCACCGATATCAACATACCACTCGAGTATTTTCAGGATATGATGCGCCGCCAGGCGATAGTCAACGCGGGCGTCAAATTCGTGCTCAAAAATCAGAACGGCTCAAAGTTCGATACTTTTGAATATTTCTACGAAAACGGCATCGCCGACCATGTCCGCGAGGTCGTCGGCTCAAACGGACTTTCTTCCATTTGCACATGGAGCGGCGAGCGCGTCGGCCGCGACAGAGCGGATCAGCCCGACTATACTTTGAAGATAAACGCCGCGCTCTGCTTCTCGAACAAAGTTCAGCTCAAGGAGTTCTATCACAACTCGAGCTACCTTGAACACGGCGGCGCACCGGATAAAGCTGTACGCTCCGCTTTCGTGTCGCAGATAGACGCTTATATAAAAAAGAGCGGAAAATATCTCAAATCCGATTCAAAGATAAATTTTCAGGATATTGAAGACTGCCTTGTGCTTGTCATCTCGTCGTTCTCGACCATAGCTTCATATGAGAACCAGACGAAAAAAGCTATCACGAACAAGTTCATTCAGGAGGCAATGACCGAGTTCTTCAAGCATCAGCTCGAGGTGTATTTCATCGAAAACAAGCTCGATGCAGACAAGATATGCGATCAGGTGCTCGTCAATATGCGCGCGCGCGTCCGCGCGGAGACGACGAAACTCAATATAAAAGGCAAGCTCCAGTCGAGCAACGATATGGGCAGCCGCGTGCAGAAATTCGTTGACTGCCGCAGCAAGGATGTCTCCGAGCGCGAGCTGTTCATAGTGGAGGGCGACTCGGCTCTCGGCGCCTGTAAGCAGGCGCGTGACTCGTCTTTCCAGGCGATAATCCCCGTGCGCGGAAAGATACTCAACTGTCTCAAGGCGGAATATAACAAAATATTTGCAAACGATATCATAACCGATCTGATAAAAGTTCTTGGCTGCGGAGTCGAGGTCAAGTCGAAGTCGATGAAAGATATGGTCGCGTTCAATATCGACCAGCTGCGCTGGAGCAAGGTCATAATCTGCACCGATGCCGACGTTGACGGATTCCAGATACGCACGCTTATCCTCGCGATGATCTATCGCCTCATGCCCACGCTTATCGAAAAGGGCAAGGTGTATATCGCGGAGTCGCCGCTCTATGAGATAAACTCAAAGGACGAGACGTGGTTTGCCTATAACGAGCAGGAGAAGCAGGATATCCTTTCCCAGCTTGAAAACAGCAAGTTCACCATCCAGCGCTCGAAGGGACTCGGTGAAAACGATGCGGACATGATGTCGCTGACGACGATGAACCCCGCGACCCGCCGCCTTATCCGCGTCGACCCGACCGACGCCCAGAAAACTGCCGAGATATTTGATCTCTGGCTCGGCGACAATCTCGCCGGCAGAAAAGAGCATATCGCACGCGACGGCGCGGCATATATCGACATGGCGGATGTTTCGTAACAGCTTAACTATTGAAAGGATTTTGATATAAATGGCGGGAAAAAGAGGCAAAAAAGAACCCCCGAAAAATGAAATCGATCCGCTCAAGAGCGGAGTTCATATCATCGGCGCGGGTGAAGTTGTCGAACAGCCGATAACCGATACCATTGAAACAAACTATTTCCCTTATGCGATGAGCGTCATTATGTCGCGCGCCATCCCGGAGATAGATGGCTTCAAGCCCTCGCACAGAAAGATACTCTATACAATGTACAAAATGGGTCTGCTCACCGGTGCGCGCTCAAAGTCGGCTAATATAGTCGGACGCACCATGCAGCTGAACCCCCACGGCGACGCCGCCATATACGAGACTATGGTCAGGCTTTCGCGCGGCTATGAAGCTCTGCTGCACCCGTATGTCGATTCAAAGGGTAACTTCGGTAAGGCGTATTCGCGCGATATGATGTGGGCGGCTTCGAGATATACCGAGGCGAAGCTCGACCCCATAAGTGCCGAGCTTTTCAAGGATATCGACAAGGACACCGTCGATTTTGTCGATAACTACGACAGCACCATGAAAGAGCCGACCCTTCTGCCGGTCACTTTCCCGAGCGTGCTCGTCAATAATAACACCGGTATAGCCGTCGGCATGACGAGCTCCATATGCTCCTTTAACCTCGAAGAGGTCTGCCGCACGACTATCGAGCTTATCAGAAACCCCGACCACTGCGTTGCGGATACCCTCAAAGCACCCGACTTTGCGGGCGGCGCGAAGATACTCTATGACCGCGCGAAGATCGAGGAGATTTACCGCACAGGCCGCGGCTCGTTCAAGCTCTACGCCAAATATACTTATGACAAGTCGAACAACTGCATTGATATAACGGAAATTCCGATGACCTCGACCGCGACGAGCGAGTCTATAATAGAAAAGGTTATCGACAGGGTCAAGGCGGGCGCGATAAGAGAAATAAGCGATATCCGCGACGAGACGGACAAGAGCGGTCTTAAAATAACAATAGATTTAAAGAGGGGAACTGACCCCGACAAGCTCATGCAGAAGCTCTACAGGCTCACTCCGCTCTCGGATTCGTTCGCCTGCAACTTCAATGTCCTGATTGCCGGTTCGCCCCGCGTCATGGGCGTCAAAGAGCTGCTCAACGAGTGGATTGCGTTCCGCATGGAGTGCGTCAGACGCAGAACCTACTTCGACCTCAAAAAAGCTAAGGACAAGTTGCATCTGCTGCGCGGACTTGAAAAAATACTTCTCGATATCGACAAGGCGATAAAGATCGTCAGAAATACCGAAGAGGAGGCGGAGGTCGTCCCGAACCTTATGATAGGCTTCGGAATCGACCGCATCCAGGCGGAGTATGTCGCGGAGATAAAGCTTCGTCATCTGAACCGCGAATATATCTTAAAGCGCACGCAGGATATCGAAGATCTCGAAAAGCTCATTGCCGATCTTGAGGATATCCTTGCAAAGCGCGGCAGAGTCGGCGCGATAATTATCAGCGAGCTTGAGGAAGTTATCAAAAAATACGGCAAGCCGAGAAAGACGGAGATTATCTACGCCTCCGATATCGCAGAGGAGGAAGAGGAGGAGCAGATACCCGATTATCCCGTGACGCTCTTCTTCTCGAAGCAGGGCTATTTCAAGAAGATAACCCCGCAGTCCCTGCGCATGAGCAGCGAGCAGAAGTTCAAGGAGGGCGATGAGCTCGCCCAGACCGTGGTTACGGATAACGCGAAAGAGCTTCTCTTCTTCACGAACCGCTGCCAGGTCTACAAGGCTCGCGTCAATGATTTCAAGGAGACAAAGGCGAGCGCACTCGGCGATTATGTGGCTAGCACGCTCGGCATGGACGAGGGCGAGACGGCGGTCTATATGGTCGTGACCTCGGATTATTCGGGTCATATGCTCTTCTTCTTTGAAAACGGAAAGGCGGCGAAGGTCGAGCTTTCCGCCTATCAGACGAAGACGAACCGCAAGAAGCTTATAAAGGCTTATTCCGACAAATCGCCTGTCGCTGCGATGCTCCATATCGAGAGCGATGTCGAGCTTGTTATAATCTCTTCCGCGGGCAGACACCTTTTGATAAACACCGGCGCAATCTCGCCCAAGACTACCAAGGACACTCAGGGAGTCGGCGTTATGAGCCTCAAGAAGGGTCAGAAAGTTATGACTGTCCGCGCGTATAAAGAAGGGGAGTTCGCCAAGGCGTACAGATATAAGACAAAGAACCTGCCCGCCGCCGGAGCGCTGCTGAGCGCGGAGGACAAAGGCGAGCAGCTTGAGCTCGGAATATAAAAAAGACCGTTTGCAAGGCTTCCCCGCAAAACGGTCGGCGGGAAAAGCCCTGCAAACGCATTGACTTCGGACTCTTGCCGCTGAGAGTAGTTTGTTCAGCTGCGTGCTGATAATACATCTTTCGGAAGGAAAATTTCTCCGTTCGGCAAAAGTTTTTATAAAAACTATTGAAATGTGTCAAAGTATATGCTAAAATATCTTAGCAATTTGTGTTTGGAGGTTAACTTCATGGCAGTACATGAGATTATATTGGGCATAGTCCTCATTCTTCTTTCGGTCGCTATTATTGTTCTTGTCCTTCTTCAGGAGGGTAAGTCCGCCGGTCTTTCCGGCGCTATCGCAGGCGGCGCAGAGACTTTCTTCGGCAAGAACAAGAGCAGGACTATGGAGTCGAAGCTTGTGCTTATCACGAAGATCATCGCTATCTCTTTCTTCGTTCTCGCACTCGTTGCAACCCTGCTTCTTCTCTTCCTTTAATACAGGACAAGTAATATCTGAAAGCTGAACTTATGCGATCCTTCGGGGTCGCATTTTTTCATGTGTAAATATAGAAACGGCCCCGGGCTTCACAGATTTTCCGTGAAGCCCGGGGCTATATGTGTTTAAGGGAGTTTTTATATTTAACCGAGATTCAGCTCGACGCGCCCTTTCGGGATATACATTATCGTTCTGCAGCCGTTGGCACGTCTGAACTCGGCAACATATCCGCCCGTGAGGTCGAATCTGTAGCCGTAGGCGTTTTCGGCGAGTGCGTTTATCGTTGCGCCGTCGGTGAATTCCCTTGAATTTTTCGGCATGTAGTCGCCGCTCGTGTATGTGCTTATCTGTTCTCCGGTCTCGCGGTCGGTTTCCGGCTTTGATTTGCCGTTGTCCCAGAAAGCGTTGAATATCGGCGTGGTGTATTCAAGCGCGTCGACGGTGAGCTTGCCTATGTCCGCCACTCTGACGGCGACTATAGGCGATTCGTCAACGAGCAGGTCATAGAGCCCGTGGGCTTTTAGATATTCGACGGTGTTCGTCATTTCCTCGGTTATCGGAATAACGGACTTGAACTTGCCGAAATCTCCGTATTCCGAGCCGTTGGTCATCATCTCGCCGTAGTTGCCTGTCTTCCAAGCCTTTCTTATCGCATCTTCCGGCGTTTCGGTGTCACCATTGACTGTATCGGGCGAGTAGATTTGAGTTACCGCTTCCATTTCCGCCTTGATACCGTCACGGTACAGAGCCGCCGCGCCGAGCCACTTTGAGTCGGAGCAGAGAATTCTGTCCGTGCCCAGAGCGGTTATGTCGTTATATATCGCGCGGGCGAGTCCGCGTGTAAATTTTTGGTCAACGACGGTCTTTTTGTCCATCTGTCCCGAGAAGAGAACGGGGAATACTTTTTCGCTGTTTATGTTCAGCAGCTCGTTTTTGATTTTGTTGTTCCAGTTCTCGGTGTTCTCTATTGAATAGAGCGAGAGATAGTCGCTGAGCCCGACTGTCTGATATTCTCTTATTATCTCGCGTCCGTTCTTGAGCTTGTATTTTATAACAACAGTGCTGCGCACGGCTCTTTCGGAATAATCCTCGCTGCTTGAAACAACTTTTCTGCCCGAGGCGATGAGCCTTTTGTGCAGCTCGCGCACGGCGTTAATGTCGCTTTCGCTTTTGAATCCGTCGATAATTATGCGCCTTTCGTCGGCGTTGCTGCGATAGTAGCAGCCGCTGTTTATGCCAACCGGGTTTCCGTCCTCGTCGAAGGCGAGATAGTAGCCGGAGTTTGCGTTGAATTTGAGCTCGTCTGCTTTTGTGCGGTAGCTTCCGAGAAGTATGTCCGGAGCGGATACCGATGCGCTCTCGATGCTGTCGGTATCAGGCACGCGGCTGCTGTAACCGAAGAACCCGGTGTAGAGCGAGAGCATAACGGCGACCGCGAGAGCCACATGGACAAGCCCGTATTTCCAATCATTTTTGAGTGCCTTGAAGCTGAGATTGAGCATAATATCGAAAACCACGAATATAACAGCGCTCAAAAGCACGGTTGTTATGCCCGTTATAAGATATTGCTTGTCGGTGATTTGCGAAAAATAAAAATTAACGGCGACGATAGTCGAGCCTGCGGAAACAGAGAGCATGGCGGTCAGCAAAAAGTTTAAAGCCTTGCTCCTGCCGCTGAAGCCGCATATCTCCACCTTCCTGCGCTTTAGCATCAAAAGCCCGAAAACGAACAGCAGGGCGGTCAGTATCGCCCAGAGTATATAGGGCTCAAGAGACGGCGCGCTCCAGCTTTTCAGCTCGTCTGCGGTGATTTTAGAGAACCCGTCGGCCGAGACCAACGAGCCCGAGCGGATGAATACGTCGTTGTTGAGCGAGAGCAGATTTAGACGCGACAGCACGCGCCCGAAAGGGGAGAGCGCCATGCTGATATCCTGGTTGTGACTCGCCGACGGATAGAGTGCGTAGTTTGAATTGTGAGGCGCGCCGAAGAGCAGATGCGGTACCGCGTTATTGAGAAAATATACAGCAGCGCTCGGAAACGCTATGAATGCGAGCGAGAACAGTACCGATTCGCCTGCGGTTCCCACGCAGACGGAGACTGCCGCCGCAACAGAGAATCCCGCAAGCGCCGTCACGGTCATGTGAACGGCGTAAAACAGCAGCGTGCGCCAGAGCATGACGGACGAGCCGAAGTAGATAAGGTTCAGCATTGCCGAAAAGGCGAGCGGGAGAAGCACGGCCGCTTCGAGCATGACCGCTCCCGCCAGCCAGTGCGCCGAAAACAGACCAGCGCGGCTGATGCCGAGACTGAAATATATGTTGTTCTTTGCCCTGCTTGAGACGAATCTGAAAAGCATTATACCCAGCGCGGCGGAGAGAACAACGACTGCCGCCGTGTAAAAATAGAGAATATCCGTCAGCATATAGTTGTCAGATCCGCCGATTATTAAAAATTTTCCGGATTCGCGCAGAAGCTCCAACGTCGCCGAGCCGCCGCTCTTCAGCGCCGTAAGCTGCCTTATCTTGTCGCTGCCGAAAAAGCTTCTGAGGTAGAGCACCAAGCTCATTACAAAGACCGCGAGCGGAAAAGCAAAATTCTTTCTTATCGCGTGTGCGACCGTGAAGCCAAACGGATTTTTAAAGCCGTCTTTTGTTCTGTTCACCCTTTCTCCCTCCCGATATTTTTCTCCGGCGGCTGTACCTTTTTAAATACAGCCGCCGATTTGATTTTATTTGCCCGTGCCGAGATTCAGCTCGATGCGTCCTTTCGGAACATACATTATCGTAAGGCAACCGTTCGCGCGCTTGAATTCGACAAGGTATCCGCCCGTGAGGTCGAAGCGGTAGCCGTAGGCGTTGGCGGCGAGCTTTTCGAGCGTCGCCTTGTCGGTGACGGTCATTGAATCCTTCGGCATGAAGTCGCCGCTGGTGTAGCTGCTAACTTCATATTCATAGCCGTCAGAGTCCTTCTTTGAATATGGCTTTGACTTTCCGTCGTCCCAGAACGAGTTGAAAATCGGGCTGGAATAGGCGAAACCGTATCTCATATCGTCTGAGGATGTGGCTTTGCCCATGTCTGCTATTCTTGCGCTGACTATCGGCGACTCGTCGCTGAGCTTTTCATAGAGTCCGTGAGCCTTGAGGAAGCTTATCGTGTTTGTCATTTCTTCGGTTATCGGAACTACCGAAAAACCACAGTTGAGCGCGAGATGTCTGCTTGCCGGACCATGGGACGAAAGTGCGTCAACAATTTCCTGGCGCGGTATAACTTCTTCTTCAACGGTTTCGTCTGTCACTGAAGTTGCATTGACATATTCGGATGACTCATACATCGAGTAATCTTTTCCCTGACTCTTGACACAGAATGCAACCGAGCCGAGGTATTTGGCGTTGCTTGTCAGGAACTTGTCGGAGCTAAGCGTGGTTATGTCGTTGTATATCGCGCGCGCAAGACCTGCCGTCAGCTCTTCGTCAACAGCTATCTGGTTGTCCATCTGAGCAGAGAAAACTATCGGGATGATGTTTTCCGAGTCGATGTTGAGCAGTTCGTCTTTTATCTTGTTGTTCCAGTTCTTGGTGTCTTCGAGAGTATAGAGTGTCGGATAGTTTGTCAGCGGAACATATTCATAGACTCTGACAAGCTCGCGTCCGTTCTTGAGCTTGTATCTTATAACAACGCTCTGGCAGGTTATTCTCTTTGAATAGTTGTCGGAGTTTGTGTTGACTCTGTGGATATTTCCGGCTTTTATCATGGCCTTGTGTATTTCACGCACGGTGTTTATATCATCTTTGTCTTTGAAGTTTTCGATGAGGGAAACCGAGCGGTTGCTGACATAGTAGTAATTTGAGTATACATCGGAATAATATCTGTCCGTACTGTAGCTGTTGCCAAGCTCACGCCCGAGCTGGTAGCTGCCCATCAGCGCGTTGGGGGCGGAGATAGATACACTGTCAATATCCTGAATATCCGGCACGCGGCTGCTGTAGCCGAAGAATCCGGTGTAGAGCGAGAGCAGGAACGCCGCCATGAGCCCGGCGTGGACGAGACCTATCTTCCAGTCCTTTTTTATGGCTTTAAAGCTCAGGTGGAGAATAATGTCGAATATCAGGAAGATTATGACGCTGATTATTATCAGCCCGACTATAATCATCCAGGTTGTTATCTGCGGTATTTCGGAAATCACGAAGTACAGCACCAGCGAGGCCACTCCGAAAGAGGCAATCATGCAGAGTACGAAGTTGAGAACGGTGCTTCTTCCGGGGAATCCGCATATCTCGGCTTTTCTGCGCTTGAACATGAACAGACCGAACACGAAGAACGCGGCGATGAGAACTGCCCAGAGAATATAGGGAGTCAGCGAGGGGGCGGCCCATTTTTTTGCCGCCTCTTTTGTCATAGCTTCAACGGAAGATGAGTTAATAAAAGAGCTTCTGTTGAGCATGAGCAGATTTATGTGACTGATGATGCGCCCGAACATGGTGGAGTCTGTTATGTCGAAGTGCAGCTCCCCGTAGCTTGACGCAGCAGGATATATGCCATAGTAAGTTATGGCGGGTGCGCCGTTGAGAATTGCGGGAACGCCGTAGTTCACGCACATTGTCACAACGCTCGGGAACGCCGCGAGAACGGCTGAGAAGCCAAGCGATTCAACAACCGTACCCACGCAGCTCGAGACCGCCGCCGATATTGTAAGACCGGCGAGCACACATATCACGTTGTGCACCGCATAGAACAGGAAGGTTCGCCAGAGCATGACGGACGAGCCGAAATAGTGGAGGTTGAGCCCGAGCGATACTGCGAGCGGGATGAGTGTTGCCGCGAGCATCATAATTATGCCTGCAACCAGACGCGCTGTGTAGAGATCGGCGCGCTTTATGCCGAGGCTGTAATAGACGTTGACGGTCTTTTTGTTGGTAACGAATCTGAACAGCAAAACGCCGAGCAAAATCGATATCACGACGAGCAGGGCGGGGAAGATATAAAGCAGCGGGTTATATGCTGCCTGTTCGGAGTCAAAGATAAATACTTCATATGCGTCGCGCATCATCTTCAAAACATCCTGACCCCTGATTTCGGCAGCCTCTTTTGCTTCGTTTATCTTATCCCAGCAGAAGTTGGAGAGATAGAAAAACATGCTCACTGCAAATGTCAGCAGCGGGAGAATGAAGTTCTTTTTCATCGCGTGCGCGACGGAGAACCAGAAAGTGTTCTTATATTTTTTCTTCATCTGTTCCACCTCATTTCTTCTCTTCGGTCTTGCCGAAGATGTCCTTGAAGTCGTAGTCGCTGCCCTCCATCTCCTCGAGGAAGATCTCTTCGAGCGTGAGCGGGAATTTTTCGATCATCAGCGGTTTCATATCCTGAAGCCTCTTCTCGTTTTCGTCCATGTCGCCGTTGGCGCTCAGAGTGATTATCTTTCCGTCCTTCGAGAAGTGCTTGATGTCGAGCGCCTTGAAGTCGCTCTCTTCGAGGTCGCGGTCAAAGACCAGCCTGAACTTGCAGCGCGAGCCGCTGATATCGTCAACCGAGCAGTCCATGACTATGCTCTTGCCGTTTATCAGCGCAATGTGGTCGCACATGTCTGCAAGGTCGTGGAGATTGTGGGATGAGATTATGACCGAGCATTCCTCCTCCGCCATGTATTCGAGCAGAAGATTCTTGATGAGGTTCCTCTTCGCCGGGTCGAGTCCGTCGAAGCTCTCGTCGAGCAGAATGACCTCGGGCATCGTGGACATTCCGAGGATTATCTCGGCCTGTCTCTGCATACCCTTTGAAAAGCCGCGTATGCTCTTCTTTGTGTCAAGCCCGAAAACTTTCGAAAGCTTGTGCATGGTGTCGAAGCTGAAGCGGGGATAGTAGCCCGCGTAGAACTTGCCCATGCTCTCTATTGTCGCATTGGGCTCGAAATAGAGGTCATCGGGGACATAGAAGAGTCTCTGCTTAACCTTGGCATTGTCAAAAACATTCTCGCCGAATATTTTGACCTCGCCCTCGTCGGCTCTGTAGACTCCGGCGACCGTCTTGAGAAGCGTTGTCTTGCCCGCGCCGTTGTAGCCGACAAGCCCGTATATTGACGACTTTTCGACTTTCAGCGAAAGATTCTGAATGGCGGTGAAGTCCTGAAACCGTTTTGTAACGCCGATTACTTCAATCATAATTCTTCCTCCCGAGTGTAGATTTCATTGAGTATGTCGATAATTTCCTGCTTTTTGAGTCCCTTGGCGCGGGCGGCAGAGATAGCGTCCGAAACTTCGGACACTGCCGTGTCGTGCACCGAATCGTTCTTGAAAGCCTTTTCGCTGACGAAGCTTCCCTTTCCGGGCACGGTGTATATCGCACCGTAGGATTCAAGGTCGGAGAACGCCTTTTTGACCGTGTTTATGTTCACGCCGGCGTCGGTTGCGATGGATCGGATTGACGGCAGCTGCGAGTGCGGAGCGAATGTACCGACAAGGATAAGAGTCAGCAGCTGATTCCTTATCTGTTCGTATGCCGGCACGCGGCTCTGCTTGTCGATTAAGACCACAGCGATTCTCCTTTCTTTTTGATTCCGGCGCGCCGCAGTGCACCAAAATCAGAATAGGTGTGCTATCTGTCATAGCACACCTATATCATAACACAAAAAATACCTTTGTCAACACAAAATTTTAAAAAATCTAAAAACAAAAAAGCCGCCCAAAGGCGGCTTCTCTGTATTTGGTGATCCATCGGAGATTCGAACTCCGGACACCTTGATTAAAAGTCAAATATGTAGTACATACGCATAGCAAATTGCGGAGAAAAGCACAACATATAGTGGCTTGGATGTGCGCAACAGACGATAAATGCTAAACGGAAATCGGGCGTTACTACGGGATTACTACGGATTTTAAGATATCTTCGCCATTTCCTCATGGAGAGTTTTGTCTGATACAAGTGCATAGTATTTTAAGGTCGTGCTGTATTCTTCGTGCCCAAGAATCATTTGTGTAGCTTCGGGTGATACACCGCTTTCTACCATCATTGTTGCACATGTTTTTCGGCAGCAATGGGGGGATAGACGCTTAACTCCTATCCCTTCAAGGCAGTCGTAATACTTTTTGCGCATGTAGCTCGAGCTGTATCCCTCGCCGTCATCACGGCATACTATTTTTTTACCTTGCTTTGCTACGAGTGCTTCTATATACGGCTTAATCACCGGCAGAACAGGAACATGGCGATTCTCTCCGGCTTCGGTTTTCAGACCACCTATGAGTAGGGCTTGATCCGCTATGTAATCATCCGGAGTAAGGGCGAGTAGTTCAGAAATACGAAATCCCGTGTAAATCAGGATGAGAATGATATTGGCGTATGGGACATTAGCTTGTGCGGCAGCCTTTATCTTTTTCACTTCTTCAGCGGAAAATGGATGTATTTCATTTTTCTTTTTCTTTGGGAGCTTAACGAATTTGGAATAGTCTTTGTAACAAATGTCTCTCTCCAACGCAAGCGCATAAAGACGCGAAAATGTGATTTTTATATACGAGAGCGAAGTGCCGCTTTGTGCGCTGTATGCATCGATACATTTCTGCATGTCTTCCGTTCTCAGCTCGCGCATTTTGATAGCCTTTACATCTTCGGGAATCTTCTTCCAGGCGGCGTTGTAGCAATCCCGGGACTGTTTGGATATGTTTTTATACTCCGGGCGGGATAGCCATATCATATGCAAATCATCAACGGTCATGTTTATCTCTGTGACCGGGTGTTCGAGGTAGTGAGCCAGAGCAGCTTTTGCCTCTTTGCTCGATGCGTAGTGCCCGAGGATTTCCTGCTTTTTAATCATCTTGCCCTGCTCGTCCAGGCTATAACTTGCCGGCAACGCGACGACCCAGGGACGCCGCTTGATATCCTTGCGTTTATATACGCTGCCTTCGCCGTTTTCACGCTTTGTCATTAAAAAATCCGCTCCTTTACTTGTGTTTCCTCAGAGCGGGTGATATAATAAATATATCAATCCACTCTATACGCATGGTGTGTGTTGATGCCTGAGCCCTCGGTGCTGGAACACCGGGGGTTCTTTTTTATTTAATTAATCGTCATTATTAGCTACAAATGTTGGGGGAGTAACAATAGGTGTGTTGCCAGCCATAAGCGTTGTCAGCTGAGAAAGAAGTAAAGAGGCTTTTGCGGCGCACATAGATATTATTGTTTTATCTGCTTTGAGCAGCTCTAAAACATCGTTTTTGCTGAGCTTCACTCCCTCTTCATTCATAGTGCATATAATCCTAAACGAGATGTTTATTGAAATGAGTGGTTCCGGTGTTGCGGAAACGTGCCTTGAATATATAACAGATACTTGACTCTCCGGGATATCTGCTGTGTCGATGTCAACGGTGTCGCCAATACTTATTTGAAGTGAAGGCAGTGTGCTGAGAACGCTGTCATCCGTAACATCAACAGCGCAAAGTGCAACGGCGGGATTGTCATTAAGATAATCTGAAAGGTTCATTGTTTTACCTCCAAAGACAAAAGTTTTTTAGTGTTGGTAAGGTTGCTCCAAAGGGAACTGTTGGCATCTATGACGGCCTCTTTGATCCTTCGCTCAGATGCATTTATTTCATCAATAACATCGCTTTGCCCATCAGCAATTACTTTTTCAATAGATATTTCGACGAGACGATTCAATGATATGCCTGCTTTTAATGCCTCTATTGCGGCCTGTCGGTGCAGTTCGGGGCGTATTCTTATGTTAAATTGTCCTTTGCACGGCTTCTGAGGCTCTTTGGATAATGCCTTGCACATTTCCAAATAATCGTCTACGGCTTCGTGAAAAGCACTTTCAACCTCATCAACACGCTCGGCTTCAAATGTAACCAGGTCGTTTATCATTTCAATTTTTCCGTGCAGAACCTGGTCTTCTGCATCATAGAGCACGGCGGTGTAATAACCCTTGTACTCCATTATATTCTCCTTCATAGTTTTCCATCCTCTCTTAATTTAGCTATAGCATCTTTTATAGCATATCGCTTTACTATCTTTTGTGGGTGTGGCTTATGCATATTGATAATATTATTATTTTCGTCGACAAAGCGAACCGCAGAGCCAGAAGTGCTGCCGCAGTTGAATTCTTTATATCCGAAGTAAGAAAGAACACTAACCAACTCCTTATAAGTTAAGTCGTTAGGAATACTCAAAAAACGCTCTACCAATTTTTCAATCTGACTCAAAAAATAAACAGCCCCTTTAATGTAACTGAAACACAGTTACAACAAGATTTTACGCCCAAATGGCTAAAATATTCAATATATTTTTAGAACATTAAAAAATTTTACAATAATCTGTACTTTGCTCCTCATCTAACCGCGCTCAGATGGGCGACTGCTTTCTTAATTAGTTTTTAATTATCTCTCTCACGAGGAGATAAGGAACGCCGATGATGTGATACTGCTCGAGATTTGCGCCTGTCAATTCTTTAGGCGGGTAGGAAGGATTAAGCGGACTGAGTCTCACCATATCGTCAAAGATATCGATTCTCTTAAGGGTCGCACATTCGCCGTCGTAAATAACGGCACCAACATCTCCGCTACGCTCAATAAAGGTTTGCCGAAGAATGAGGACTTTATCGTCAGTGTGGTATGTCGGGTACATTGAATCACCGTGTACCTTTAGAACAAAAAAGTCGGATTTGCTTCGTCCCTTGAGAAAAGAGCGCGGGACATCTATGGTTTCGCCGCTCCAATCCTCGACTGCAATTTCTTCATATCCGGCGGCAATATTGCCTATTACCGGGAACGTAACAACATCTTCGGTCACATTCGGAGAAACGAGGTTTAGCGGCTTCATGGGAACATCTGCACCCATTAACCACGGAATAGATACATTTAAAATTTTTGATATTTCTTCAGTTCTTCTTTGTTTTGGTGCATAGATTCCTTTTTTATAATTGCTTATTGTAGCGTCAGCGACATTCAACGCTCTCGCAAGTTCCGCTGCGGTCATATTTCTGCGTTCTAAGGCTTCATTTAATCTTTCTGCAAAGCTTGGCATATTGATCACCTCGCCTATACAATATCACAAAGCCAACGAAAACGCAAGTAAAAATGAAAAAAACTTTTGAAAACTTGTGAAAAAGTATTGACTTGTGAAAACGCAAGTGATATAATCAAACCAAAAGGAGGTGAAAGCGATAATGTATGATTACTCAAATTTGCTCGGCGCAATGAGGCAAAGAGGCATAACCCAAAAAAGCCTTGCAAAAAGCGTCGGAAAAAGCGAAGCGACGATTAACCGCAAGCTCTGCGGTGCAAGGGAGTTCACGCAAAGCGAAATGTTCAAAATACTTGAGATTATAGGCGAGCCGGTCGAAAGAGTCTCCTTTTATTTTTTTTACTCATCGACTTGTGAAAACGCAAGTTATAGCTAACCGAAGAAAGGAGCTGAAAAAAAAGAAAGAGAAGTGGGAATATGAAAAAGTTTGAGAAACGGGTAGAAAAAGCTTTTGCACATATGACGGCAATCATACACGCAAAAACTCATCGAATCGAAACCGTGACTCTTACACAACCGATATACTGTTGCGGAGGTAGTCACTGCGGCAGAGACCGGCGGGGGTTGTGGCATTGCAGCTGTCTTAACCAAAGTAAGCAAGAGCCCCGAAAACAGCGGCGACAATAGACGCTATTGTTGCTACAACGGAAACGACTACAGTAACGATGAAGCGGTTGCGCTCCGTAATAGCTTTAGACGCGGGCGTTTCCTCAAGTTGATGTATTTCATCGACGCCCGGCAAATAGTAGCGTTTTCTCGACACATTATTCACCCCCTCTCAAGGGAGTATATCACGCGAAAAGAAATAAATCAAGAAGGGAGGAAAAGAGGTGGACAACCCGCTGTTATTCAAAATATGTTTCGCTGTGGTAACCGGTAGCTTGGTCTTTGAAATCATTGCGCTGTGTGCAACTGCGAAAGCCAAAAGAAGAAAGAATGGTAATAATGCCAACCACAATGGTGATAAGCAATCCCAATTTTTGGGCGGAATCCCAGAATGCAGCCTTTTTCTTGTGGCGCTTGCTGTTTGGGTGATCGTGGTTTGCGTTGTCATCATCACCACTACGTGATTCCTCTTGAGTCTTTGAAGCAGGTGTCTGTTGGATGCGGGAATCTTCGATGTTCTGCGCTGCGTTTGGTTCCGATAAAAACGGAATAGCAAGTGCTGTCATCTTCTTTAAAAAATCTTCTGCTTCTGCTTCTGTGAGACTTGAGGAAGAAATTGAAATGTAGCACTGATATGGAGTCTTATACAGAATGCTTTTGGTATCAAGATAAAGGTACGCGGACTCTTCGAGTGCGTTGGTACACAGGAGAGTTATAGACTTAAAAGGCGCACTGTCTGAAAAGTATTTCTTAAATTCCTCTAAAGTGTACCTTGTCTCATCACTTATGTCACGACAGACAACTACGGTAGTTCGATAATTCTCCGATGCCGGAATCAGTGCGGTGTACTCATTTTCAATAGTCTTAAAAAGCTCAAGCAATGAAAATTTTTCGATTCTCCAGGAAGCAGATGCCGGGAGAGTAACATTCGTTGTTTTAGAAACTTGCATGACACACCTCAACATTTTTTGTTTTTAGTATATAAATTTCAAGACTAAAAGTCAATATAAAGGAGCTACACAATGAACAACATGCTAATAGCCGTTATAACATCAAGCGCAGTGACAATATTGTGGTTGAAGTGGTTTTGGTCTGCTGCGCAAAAAAAAATCGGTAAGCAAAACGAAGAGTTGACTCGTATGCTCACCGAATTTGTTGAAAGGTATATCGAGAAAGTCATTAAAGACAGACATAATGAAGGAGACATGCAATGACTATCGGAAACACGGAGTATTCCGAAATAATCATAACCGCCTCAGATGGAACGGTTTTAGCGGTGATATCCGACGAGGAAATCGTAGAAAAGAATGGCGTAGCCGTGGTGCTGAACCCTTAGTCTAAGTTGTTTGTTTTATTGCTGTCAGGATTGGAACAGGGTGTAGCGACCCCGTTTATGACTCTGACATGATAATCATCATAGCGCCCGTTTTGAATGGATTTTACGAATTGTTTACGATTCATGTTTCTACCTGTTGCGTTGTCATGAAATTTTTCATTTCTGCCGCTTTTCGATTCTGCGGTTACTGTAATTCTCTTGTTAATAATAATTCCCCCGATTGAGTTTTAAAACACCACGGCTACGATTTTATTATAAACAACATATTGTGCAAAGTCAATAGGGGGTGTCAATATGTTGTGGAAAGGAAACCATGAACATACCTGATTTGTTAAGCCGATGCCGAAAAGATACGGGACTGTCATTGAGACAGCTATCAATTAAGAGCGGGATACCAGCTTCGACCATATCTTTTTACGAATTGGGACGAGTGGAACCAACTCTGTATCGCTTGGATGCATTGCTGAAAGCACTCAATCAATCGATAGTAATTGGAAAAGGGTCGGATATACCCAACAAATAAATTAAACGATAAAGGAGCTTTGTAAATGAACGAGTTAATCAAAATCAACTATGAAAGCGACAGACCTACGGTCTTAGCGAGAGATCTGCACGAATTTCTTGAGGTCAAAACCGCCTACAAGGATTGGTTCCCGAGAATGTGCGAATATGGCTTTGCGGCAGGTGAGGATTTCAACCTGCTCAAAAATGAGCGGGTTCAGATCGAAGGTTCGAGAACTGTATCAAGAACTGTAGACGATGCACAACTTACCATCGATATGGCGAAAGAGATCTGTATGCTTCAGCGCAACGAGAAAGGCAAGCAGGCGAGACAGTATTTCTTGCAGCTTGAAAGAGAGTGGAACTCGCCCGAAGCGGTGATGTCGAGAGCCCTCAGAATGGCTGAGGAAAGGCTTGAAAGATTTAAAGCTATAAACGCCAACCTCTCAGTTCAGAACGCCATTATGCAGCCGAAAGCGGAATATTTTGACGGTCTGTGCGACCGTGAGAGTCTTACCGGAATCAGAGAGACGGCGAAGCTTCTCGGGCTGAAACAGAATGACTTTGTAAAGTGGCTTATAGACCACAAATACATTTACCGCGACAAGCGCGGCAGGCTGATGCCCTATGCGGAACATGTCGATTCAGGGCTGTTCACTGTCAAAGAGACATACAACGATAAGACCGACTGGACAGGCGTTCAGATGCTTATCACCGTAAAAGGAAAAGAACGCTTCTTGAAAACGCTCTCGTGAAAGGAGACAAACACCATGCGTAAAAAAATGGCACTTATGTCAGTCGACGAGGCGTCAATGTACTTGAGAGAGGTTATCTACATACCGCCGCATCAGATCCGTCTGCTCGCGAGGGAGGGGAAATGCACCTTCTGTATCGCGATCAAAAATCCGAGCGGGTCGTACTCGTACCACATTAGGCTTGACCGGCTTGAGCAGTTCAAGCGCGGAGACATTGGTCTTATGGTGAGCTAAGGGCAAAAACAGAAAGGAGACATCAAAATGACAAAAGGATTTTTAACAATTGCCGCAGTGCTGGCGCTTGTCCTGCTTTTCGCGGCGGCAGCGGTTCCGGAGGAAATCACGGTACCGGAGACAGAACCGATTACCGCGCCTGAACCGACGGTATCGGTGCAGATCCCCACAGCACACTACCGGTTGACCGCAGACGAGCGAGAGCTTATATGCGAGGTTGTTATGGCTGAATCGGGAATCGAGCCGTTTGATGGCAAAATGGCGGTCTCACAGTGCATTTTAAATGCGTGTGAAAAGACCGGCAAACGCCCCGCGGAGATAGTTGCGGAGTATGGTTACACCGACCGCAGGGTAGATCCGAACGCAGAGACGAGGGAAGCCGTCGCCGCGGTCTTTGATGCCGGCGAGACGGTGACAGACGCAGACATTCTTTATTTTTATGCGCCCGAGCTGGTATACAGCGAGTGGCACGAATCGCAGACATACATATGCACGATAGGCGCGCACAGGTTTTTCGCCTAATAGAAAGGAGATTTAATTTATGAATATTAAAATAGGCGACTTCGTGAAAGGCATAACAAATGACTACGGTATTACAAATACAAAAATGACGCGAGGCGTAGTTACTGACGTACGCGATGGAAGCATAGTGGTGCGAGTATTAGACCACGACGATGGTGATACCGGCATATTTACAGTAAATCCGAAAAAGTTTGAGGTTATAGGTCATCAAAAGCAGTTTGACCGCGCGGAAGTGCTGAAACTTTTAAAAGATGGCTGTAAAAAAGCAATCTTAGATTATGACCTCAGACGCGCAGACCTCAGCGACGCAAACCTCAGAGGCTCAGACCTCAGAGGCGCAAACCTCAGCGACGCAAACCTCAGAGGCGCAGACCTCAGACGCGCAGACCTCAGCGACGCAAACCTCAGAGGCGCAGACCTCAGAGGCGCAAACCTCGATTATTCTTGCTATCCGCTGTGGTGCGGCAGCCTACACCTCAAAGCGGATAAAAGGCTTGCTTGCCAGCTTGCGTATCATCTGTGTTCGATGCAATGCGATGACGCGGATTATATCAAAATGCGCAACTCTATTCTCGGTTTCGCTAACCAGTTCCACCGAGCGGATGAGTGCGGTGAGCTGAAAGAGAGGGAGATATAACTATGGCTTTAAAATTTGCAATCCAGGCGGCGCTTGAATTTGTCGCCGTCGTACTTATCATCTATGGCTTTTGCCGTGAGGACAAGCTCATAGCATTCGAGGACGACCTCAAAGCAAAAATTTTAAACAGAAAGGAGACAAAACGCAATGGGAAACCAGACAACTAAAAGCCCGTTCGACGTGCAAATCCTATCCGCCAGGCTAAAAGACCTGATGCGCAAAAGCGTGCCGAAAGTCACGCAGAAAGACCTTGCCGCGGCACTCGGCACCGCGTCTAACATGGTATCGGCGTATATGCACGGCAAGAGCTGTCCGTCGCTGCCGATGGCGGTGAACATAGCGCAGTATTTTGATGTGTCAATTGATTATCTCGCCGGCTTGACCGACCATCGGCGGCAGCAAGTAATCGTGTCAGCACCGGCACCGGCACCGAAGCGCGGACGAGACCCGTGGCGCAAAATGGCGATTTGCAACAGCTGTGACTGGCGCAGACGCATGGCAGCGCCGTGCGGCGACTGGGACGGCACGGCATGTATGTACACCCACGAGACCGGGATTTTTCGCGAATCGCCGCCGACAGACGATTACTGCGCATATTATAAAAGCCGCCAACGCTGAGTGGGCAGCGAAGACGGCAAAGGTAAAACCTCAACATCATGATAACACGAAGGGAGACTAATGTCAAATGAAGATAAACAGCCTTGAGCTCGAGAATGTAAAGCGTATTAAGGCGGTCAAAATCGAGCCCACCGAAAACGGTCTGACTGTGATAGGCGGGCGTAACGGTCAGGGTAAGACCTCTGTGCTCGACAGCATTGCATGGGCGCTTGGGGGCGATAGATTTCGTCCGTCAGAGCCACAGCGTGAGGGTTCTGTACTGCCGCCCAATCTCAAAATCACAATGGACAGCGGCATCATAGTGGAGCGCACCGGGAAGAACAGCACCTTGAAGGTCACAGACCCTACCGGCAGAAAAGGCGGTCAGCAGCTTATTAACGAGTTCGTTTCTCAGCTCGCGCTTGATTTGCCGAGGTTCATGACCGCATCAAACAAGGAAAAAGCCAACACACTTTTGCGCATAATCGGCGTTGGAGACAGGCTCGCACAGCTTGAGCACGACGAGACGGAGCTCTACAACAAGCGCCACATGATTGGACAGATAGCCGATCAGAAACTCAAGTATACCAGAGAGATGACGGAGTATCCGGATGTACCGGAGCAGCTGATTTCCGCATCCGAGCTTATCAAACAGCAGCAAGGTATTATGGCGCATAACGCCGAGAATAAGCGTAAGCGTGACCGAGCCGCCGAGATACAGCATCACTATGACGCCGTCAACAGCAAAATAGACGGAATCCAGGCTGAGCTTCAACGTCTTATGACGGAGCAGCAGAGCCTTATGGATGACCTCAGAATCGCGCACATGGAGACGGAACACCTCGAGGATCTGAGCACCGCCGAGCTTGAAGAGGACATTGAAAATGTTGAGAAAATCAACATTAAAATCCGTGCCAACCTCGAAAAAGAGAAAGCGGAAGAGGATGCGAAAGCGTATCAGACTCAGTACAGCCAGCTGACAAACAAGCTTGAAGATGTCAGGCAAAAGAAAACCGACTTGCTCAAGTCCGCACAGCTTCCGTTGCCGGGGCTGTCGGTCAAGGATGGCGAGCTGACATACAACGGCTTCAAGTGGGACAATATGTCCGGAGCGGATCAGCTCAAGGTTTCCACGGCCATCGTGCGCAAGCTCAACCCCAGTTGCGGGTTTGTGTTGCTTGATAAGCTCGAGCAGATGGATCTTGACACTCTTGCTGAGTTCGGCAAATGGCTTGAGTCTGAGGGGCTGCAGGCGATAGCAACGAGGGTCAGCACCGGCGATGAATGCAGTGTCCTTATAGAGGACGGATATGTGGTGAACGAACCGACGGAGACTAAAAAAGAGACTAAAAAAGCATGGAAGGCAGGACAGTTTTAATGAACATAACATCAGGAATAATCGAAGATGCACAGCGGGTCATAGTTTACGGTCCGGAGGGAATCGGCAAATCAACCTTTGCTTCCAAGTTCCCGGGCGCGATTTTCATCGACACGGAAGGCAGCACAAAGAGGCTGAACGTTAAGCGTTTTGACAAACCGAGCAGTTGGACGATGCTTCTCGAAGAGGTCAAATATGTTCGCGATCACCCCGAACTGTGTATGACGCTTGTCATCGACACAGCGGACTGGGCAGAGCAGCTTGCAAGTAATCATATATGTTCCGTAAATCACAAACAGAGCATTGAGGACTTCGGATACGGCAAGGGCTATACAAAGCTCTACGAAGAGTTCGGCAGGCTTCTTGACCTGCTCAATGAGGTTATATCAAAAGGTATTAACGTCGTGCTGACCGCTCACGCCAAAATGCGTAAGTTTGAGCAGCCGGACGAGCTCGGCGCATACGACCGCTGGGAGATGAAACTTTCAAAAAATGTCGCGCCGATCGTAAAAGAATGGGCAGACACGGTTCTCTTCGTCAACTATAAGACGTTCGTGATAAAGGACGAGAAGACCGACAGCAGAAAGGCACAGGGCGGCAGAAGGGTAATGTATACCAATCATCATCCCTGCTGGGATGCGAAGAACAGATACGGGCTGCCGGACGAGGTCGATTTCGATTTCAGCGTCATCGCACCGTTTATTCCGTCTTCCGGTGCATATGTCGCAGCGGCGCCGGAAGATAAGCCGCAGACGAATGCGCTGCCCGACCCGCCGAAAAAAAGCATAGAGGAGCTCAAGGCAAAAATCGACGAGTTTACCGCCGATGCCGATGAGCCTACCCCGAACACTGAGAACACTGAACCGAGTTCTGGCTTACCGACAGCGCTGCGTGAACTCATGACGGCGAACAACGTTACCGAAGATGAGCTTAGAAGTGCGGTAGCGTGGAAAGGTTACTTCACTGCCGACACGCCGATTCTCAATTATGGCGAAGCTTTCATTAACGGCTGCCTTATCGGTGCATGGGAGCAGGTCTACGATATCATCGTCAATCATATAAGAAAATTTTAAATAAAAAGGAGTATTAACTATGAACGAAAACTACAATACCAACAGAAACGACGCCCTCGACTGGGACAGTGTAATCGAAGCCGAAAACGAATTTGTACTTCTGCCGGAAGGGGAATATGAATTCACCGTCAAAAGCTTTGAGCGCGGCTATTTCAACGGCTCGGAGAAAATGTCTGCCTGCCCGAAGGCAGAGCTTACGCTTCATATAGATGCGCCGCAGGGTACAGCAATCGTCAAACATAATCTTTTCCTCTCGCGTAAAACAGAAGGGCTTGTGTGCGCGTTTTTTATCAGTATCGGTCAGAAGAAACACGGCGAACCTCTGAGAATGAACTGGGCGCAGGTTGTAGGTTCAAAAGGCCGCTGCAAGATAGGGCAGAGGCTTTACAACGATAATTATTACAATGAGGTCAAGAAATTCCTTGAGCCGGACGAATCCACTCAGCGTCCCGCTTTCACTCCGGGGAATTTTTAATCCTTGGACGCGAGACCTTATCAGCTGGAAGCAGAACGGGCAATATTCAACGAGTGGGCGAGCGGCAATAACCGCACATTGCTTGTCCTGCCGACCGGCACCGGCAAAACAGTCGTTTTCGCTAATGTTGCAAAGCAGTGTGTTCAGAACGGTGAGCGGGTTCTTGTGCTCGCTCACCGCGGTGAGCTGCTTGAACAAGCGGCGGACAAAATACTGAAAATTACCGGCTTGATGTGTGCCACAGAGAAAGCCGAAGAAAGCTGCCTCGGCAGCTGGTACCGTATAACCGTTGGCTCGGTGCAATCTTTACAGAGAGAAAAACGGCTCGAACAGTTCGACAGCAACTATTTTGACGCCATAATCATCGACGAGGCGCATCACTGTCTTTCCGATGGTTATCAGCGCGTGCTTGAGCACTTTGGAGACGCGCATGTCTTAGGCGTCACCGCTACGCCGGACAGAGGCGATATGCGCAATCTCGGTACATACTTTGATTCCCTTGCTTATGAATACACTCTTCCGCAGGCTATCAAAGACGGTTATCTTTCGCCTATAAAAGCCCTCACGATTCCTTTAGCTCTCGACTTAACGGGCGTATCTATGCAGAACGGGGATTTCAAGGCGGCCGATATCGACAACGCCCTGGATCCGTATCTGTATCAGATTGCCGACGAGATGATAAAGAACTGCAGGGAGCGCAAAACAGTCGTATTTCTGCCGCTTATAAAGACCTCGCAAAAATTTCGGGATATTCTGAATGAGCGCGGTTTCCAGGCTGCGGAAGTCAACGGCGGAAGTCAGGACAGGGCTGAAATAATCGAAGCCTTTGAGCGCGGCGAATATAATG
>ENA-OZHP01000016-OZHP01000016.1-human-gut-metagenome-genome-assembly--contig:-NODE-16-length-65411-cov-8.800018_pt1 | contig 65411 bp, 55 predicted proteins | sample MGYA00244046_ERZ653686 | MGnify/ENA primary metagenome ERZ653686 (study PRJEB26926, sample SAMN06165313) | human gut metagenome | biome: ENVO:00009003; feature: ENVO:2100002; material: ENVO:00002003... | reverse complement strand
GAGATGAGCGCTAGTCTCGTGGGCTCGGAGATGTGTATAAGAGACAGTATATATTTATATCCGCCGGAACATCTTTTTTGATAAAAAACGGCAGTGCGGGAGTTATTGCCGTGCCGGCGACGAGGATAACCAAGCCGATAACGCGGTAATATATCTTGTAAAGCTGCATGAGCGCGCAGACGGTCGCGGTGTCGTCCTCGGCTATCGGCTTATACATACTGAACGTCATCGCCGCGCCGACTCCGAGCTCGGCGAGATTCAACACGGACAGTATGGACGTAAACAGGCTGTTAAGTCCCGTATACGCCATGCCGAGCGTATATATGAGCAGCGTGCGCATAACAAACGGTATCGCAAGATTATATATTTTCGATACGGTACCGAACACCATATTGCGCACTGTGTTTTTTGATCTGTCAAGCTTCATTCTATGTTCAATGCACCTTTCAGATAGTCGTATGCAAAAGTTTTTTCTGCTTCTATTATATCATTGACGCCCGTATAGTCCTTATAGAACACATGATCTAAGCTTTCGTTTATATCACCGATGCACCAATCGGAGATATTGAGCTTGCCGAACAAAGTATCCATGCGGCTGCTCATATCCGCAACATTTCCGCCTCTTTTGAAGTAGCGGAACGGGACTTCGTTTATTATCGAAAACACGCAGCCGTGGAACGAATCCGTCATCAGCAGCTGACAATGGTCTATAAGCCACACAAACTCACCCGGATCGGCAACAAACCATTTTTTGTTTTCGATTTCGGGCTTTGAAAGGAACTCATTATAAAGATCTATAACTTTAAGCCCGTTTGCCCGGGCAATGCCTTCTATATAATCGCGCACCTCTTCGGAGCATCCGCCGAGAAAATAAGTGAGCAGGTATCTGTCATTCTCCCCGACAAAAGAGGGCTTTTTCTCAATTTCTCTCCACTCGCCGCGGCTGAGAAGAAGAGTGGGGTCAACGGTAACGGGGACATCGCGGCCGGTCAGCTCTTTTATTATTTCGCGCCCGCGCTCCTCGCGCACAGATATCGCTTTCATCCCGTTTATTCCGTCAATGAAGTCCTGCCTGCTATCCTCACGAATATCATTGGCGCCGATACTTGCAGAAAAAGCTACCCTTTTTTCGGGCTCGACAAATTTTGCAAAAAACGGCACAGTATGCTCCCTCACATACGGGAAATCGAAATTCCATATCTGATCCGAGCCGCAAACAACATAGTCCAGCTTGTCATGCAGGTCATATATCCGCGATTCTTCCACGCAGATAATATTAAAATATTTATTATTGAAACGACGAAAGGCAGCGTTGCGTTTTTTCCTGATAAAAGGAAGTGCTTTGCGGCGACCTATGAGAACTTTCACAAAATTCTTAAGTGATCTTATAAATGGCGTCTTATAAAAAAGTGTCGCTGACTTGATACCGAGTTTTTTCAAAACAGATTGAACTGCATAATTTTGAAGTCGGTTGCCGTAATTTGAATCTACAGTTATAGTTGTTATTCCTGTCATGCTTTCACCCCTAAATAATCATGCATGCTTTTTCTTTATATATCGAACATAAAGCGGATGTGCAAAAACATACATCAAGACTTTAATTTTAACTATCCGTGACATACCCGAACGCAAAATAAACATCAACTTGCCGCTCAATTCTTTTTTTACCTTTTTCTTATACCATTTTTCCTTATAAAGATTTTCTCTTATGCACTCATTCGCACCGTAGAAAAAAGCCGGAACATATTCGCCGGCGAGCTGCGGCAAACGCTTTTCCCTGTTATATTCGCTGTTCCATATATACTCAAGAACCGAAATGCGGTCGCAAATTTTTTTCTCGTCTATTCCATGCATTGCGCTCTCAATATTATCTTCATAATGATAAAGCGGAGTATCAACTATAACTTCAGATGACATTTTTAAGCAGACCTGATAATTGAAAAGCCAGTCCTCTGCCACTTTCAAAGACTCATCAAAACGGATATCTCCAACTACGCTGCGGGAATATATCGCACACCAAACGGCATTGTGGTCACCGCGTATCAGTCTTAGACGCATATCATCGGGGTTTTTCAGCACCGTACAACTCTCCGACGGAACGCAGACGGTCTGCTGACCGTAATACACATAACCGCAGGATGATTTATCAGCACTAAACTTTTCTGCGTTATTTATCAGAACCTCGTACATATTCGGTTCGATCCAATCGTCCGCATCGACAAAGCCAATATAATCGCCTTGTGCCAAATCGATTCCGGCGTTTCTCGCAGAAGACACGCCGCCGTTCTTTTTATGTATAACTCTGATCCGGCTATCTATTTGTGCCCACGCGTCACATATTGTCGGGCTGTTATCCGACGAGCCGTCGTCAACAAGTATGATTTCAAGATTTTTATATGTTTGACCGATTATACTTTCAAGGCATTTATTTAAATATTTTTCCGCATTATAAATAGGAACTATAACGCTTACTTTTTTTTCAATCATGGGCATACTCCTTTCCCGTAAGAATACTACCGTATTATTTTTCTTATAACATCCCTGCCATGGCATTTTACATTCACCATGAGCTTATAGAGCGGGAACATATAAGTTATGAGAAACACTCTGAATTTGAGCTTTTTGTCACATATCGGCGAATGGAGTATAGCCGAGCTATATTTTTTGACTTCGTTTCGCATATCATCGCGATAGAACTTTCTTTCATACGCAATGCATGTTCTGAGATAAATTATATTGTATCTTATATATGTTTTGAGGCAATGCTCGAATATCTTCGGGTTATCCGCCGACGAATTCATTATCTCGCCGTGTACTTTCAGGATATCAAAGCTTTTTTCCGAGAATGCCGTTCCAGTTATCGAATCGCCGCGCTGCAAGTAGTGATACTTGACGGCAGAGGACGAAACCAAGGTAACCTGCTGTTTATATATATAATAATTTGCCAGGCAATCCTCAATAGTTATACCCTCTTTGAAGCGAACCGAATCAAAAAGCCTGCGCTTATAGAGCTTGTTGCACATTATGCCCTCGTTGTAGTCACCGTTGACCAGTTCAATAATAAGCTCGTCGCCGGACAGCACTCTGAGTTCCGAATCGTTTTGAGAATCGACAGTGATATCGGAATTTCCGGCTTCAATAACGAACTCGCATCTCGAAACATCCGCATTGTTTTTCATGCTGATATTAAGAAGATATTCGTACATATCCGGCTCAATCCAATCATCAGAATCAACGAAGCCGATATAATCCCCTGTGCAGGCATCGAGTCCCGCATTTCTCGCCGACGAGAGTCCGCCGTTTTCTTTATGTATCACCTTGATTCTGCTGTCCTTTTCAGCCCAGCGGTCACACATGGCGGGGCAATTATCCGGCGAGCCGTCGTCAACAAGGATTATTTCAAGATTTTCATATGTTTGCCCGACTATGCTTTCTATACACTTGTCAAGATATTTTTCGACCTTGTAGATCGGCACTATCACGCCGACAAGAGGCTCGTTCATATTCGTCTCTCCTTTGTACAATGTTATCAATCAGTCTTTTTTATCTTTGATATTTCTTATTCCGCGGATCACAAAATTATAAAGTCTGGGGCAAAACCACAGAAGCAAAAGCTTGACCTTATATTTAAGCGGATATCGCTTTTCAAAAAGTATCTGCTTTTTGAATCCGAGAAGTCCGGAACGCAATTCATCATATCTATCAAGGCACTTCTGATTCGTTATAACACCGCTAAGAACCGTAAACGCCGCGGTAGCATAGCCTCTGACAGCGCTGTCATAAATTTCCGGATCATTCCTATATTTTTCAAGAAATATATTCATGGCACGGACTATAGAAAACGCGCCGTAGCCGAACTCAGAAACCGTTATCGCTCCTACCCTGCGAATATAATGATATTTCGGCTCATCCATACACACGCAAGTGCTGATATTGGCGCTGACACGGTCATTAAACAGAATATCCTCCGATGCGCCGTCATTTTTATCGAAACGAACCTCCTTGACCACATCGGCTCTGTATATTTTGTTCCACACAACACCCCGGACATGACCTCCTTGAACAAGGCTGTTCACGAATGTATGTCTGTCTATAACGCTTCTTTCAGAGTATTCGCAGTCCACGCTTACACCGTTTTCAAGGCTCTCCTCGTCAATAAATATGCCGCACCTTGATATATCTGCCTGCGTTGAAGCCGCATTTTCGACGAGCATCTGATACATATCAGTTTCTATCATATCATCAGAATCAACAAAGCCAATGAAATCCCCTGTCGCAATGTCCATTCCGGCATTGCGTGCGGAACAAAGCCCGCCATTTTCCTTATGTATGACTTTAATACGGCTATCTTTTTCGGCCCATTCATCACACATTGCCGGACAATTATCCGGCGAACCATCATCGACCAAGATTATTTCAAGGTTTCTATATGTCTGACTGACGATACTTTCAATACATCTGTCGAGAAATTTTTCAACCTTATAAACTGGAACTATTATACTTATTTTTATATTGCCAGTCTCAAAAGAATTATTCTCTACCATTAAAAATCACCCTTATACAAAAAGCATTTAGATTAGATACTTTACTTTAAACCCCTATTAAATCATAAAATTTTTTAAGTATATCGTTATTCATCTGTCCAAAATCTATATTTCGGACATTCTTTTCAAGAGTGTGCAGCTTTTTGCGGTTTTCAAAAAGCTCATACACAGCATCAGAAATAGCTTGTTCATCACAGTCCACAATACATCCCGTCAAGCCATTCTCTATGAGCGACTTTGCACCTACAGTATTTGTCGAAACAACAGCTCTTCCGCAAATCTGCGCTTCCGCTATTGTAAAGCACATTGACTCCTCACGCGAAGGCTGAACATATAAATTGCACTGTTTAAAGTACGGATACGGATTTTTCTTCGCGCCCAAGAGAATAAATTTATCTTCAAGCGCATTCTTTTTAATTAAGTCTTTTATAACATCAGCATACTCTGCTCTGCAATCATCAACATCTCCGACAACATACCATTTAAGCTCAGGAATTATGCTTTCAATAAGTTTACAGGCTTTTACCGCAATATCGATTCCTTTTTCAGGTGAAAGCCTTCCACAAGTCAAAATATTAAAATTCTTCTCATTAAACAGTTTCTCCTTGCATTCTGCCTTAGCCAATATATCACTAAATGGTATAATATTGCATATCGCGCAAAGTTTTTCCGAAAGATACGGTGCTTTAGCTTCGATAATAGATTTGCACGCATCATTTACGCACACCACTTTATCACAATTGGATACATATTTTTCATTCAAATAATAATCATTATAACTGCTCAAATGATACCATGAAATATTCTCCGTTTTGCGTCCTATCTTTGTAAAAAGCTTTCTAATTGCATGTTGATGATACCGTATTATGATGTCTGGTCTTTCGATTTCTATTTTCAATACGACTAAAGAATAAATAAGCCTATTTTTTAAATTCTCCGATTTTTCATTTCCTATAAATTTTAAAGCGAGCTTGGAAATAAGCTTTATAAAACCCGTTCTGACTCTTATTACTTTTATATGCTTATTCGGTTTAAGCGAATCAATAATTTCATAGTGGTCACCCCACATAAGCAAAACTGTGGAAAAATTATGATTTTCAAAATCCAAAGAATTAAGAAGATTGACAAGTGACACTTCAGCTCCACCAAATTTTAAGTCTTCAATCAAAAACAGTACTTTTTTCATGGTAATCTCCTTTTATTATGCGTGCAAATAAACTTTCATAAAGTCTACATATTTTTCCGTCATAAACACGGAGCCACGCTTGAGTGCCGACGTGAGCAACCTTGTGTGCGTCGGGAGTCTCCCGGCATCGACCCTTGCCGCCGCCGAACGTATATCTCCATCTGCGCAGATATTTTCGATAACCGCTCTGCGCTCTTTTTTTGAATGGGCGTTTGCCTTTTTCGCCTCATTGCGAAGCAGGAAATTGACCATATACAAAAGATAATAATCAAGCTGAGATGATATATCGAAATCCGACTCCGCGTTCTTCTCCTTGAGACGCTTATACGGCAGAAGGATTATGTCTTTAAGCCTTTCATCATAGGCGTTTGACATCGACTGCTCGGTTATCCTGTAATGATAAGTCGGCGTTTTTACGCAAGTTATGCTTTGCGAGTCGAGCATGCACGGATATATGAACGCCGCGTCCTCGCCCATTCGGATGCGCTCATCGACGGGCAAAAGATTTTTTTCGATCAGCTCTCTTCTGACGAGCTTACTCCAGCAGTTCGGGTTGACGCCGAAACGGTAAAACCGACCGTCAAAGAGCATTTTCGGAAATATCTCGCTTTCAAGGCGCGCTCTGTCATAAAATTCCTCTTCAAAGCACTGATCGCTCGGCTCAATGCAGTCGCCGTAATCGCAGAGGAAATCGCTGAGCACCATATCGGGCGAATGCTCGCATACTGCTTTGTACATATTCAGGAATGTGTCCGGCTCGACCCAGTCGTCGCCGTCGACAAAGCCGATATAATCGCCTTTTGAAGCCGCAAATCCTGCTTTTCGCGCGCTGAGCAGACCGCCGTTTTGCTTATGCACGACCTTCATACGGGCATCCTTAGCCGCATATTCGTCGCAAATCTCGGGGCAGCCGTCGGGCGAACCGTCATCGACAATAATTATTTCCATATCATCGAGCGTCTGCGCAGAAAGGCTCTCGAGACATTGGCGGAGATATTCTTCAATTTTATATACCGGCACTATAACGCTTATCATAAAATTTTATCTCCTTAAAAGCGAACCTAACACTTTTCTTATCACCACTGCGGCGGCGCGTCCGACAAAATTGAGAATATTTTTGTTTTTCGCAAAGACATCCACAACCTCATATTCGCCGTTTGAGTTATATGTATGTATCCGCTCGGGAGCGTCAACATTAAGAATTGTCAGATCATCAACAGATATCTTTCTGACATTTGTCTCTTTATAGTACGTTCTGAAATCGGTATCTACTTCAAGAATATTGAGCTTATTGCCATAACTATCCGTGCAATCCTGAGACGGTCTGTAAAGCTTGCCGTCAAGATTGAAAAACTTTCCGGCGGGTCTTGCGCATGAAACATCGTTAACGACAGGGCTCATAGCGGTTTCCTCAAGCTGCCCGTTATCCGAAAGTTCAAACATCCGAAGTATCTCATCCGTCGGGTCTTCTGGGCTGCAGGCAAACGCATATACTTTGTCCGAATCCGAAACAAATGTAGTGTCCGTAAGACCTATTCCGGAAGCAAGAACATACGCCTTTTCCCACTTATCGGGAAAGCTTACAGCTTTATAAGCACAGAGCACCTTGCCGAACGACGACTCGGGAATCAGATAAACATCGCCGTTATGTTCAATCGGCTGCGGATAGGACATATGATACTTCTCTTTGAGCACTGCCTTCCATTTCGACTGACTGCCGTCGGGCAGCAGCTCGCAGTATCCGATGCAGCCCTTTCTGCGAAGATAATCATAGAGTTCGGCGAATATATAGGTTTTTCCCATACGGCTTATAACAAACGGATCCGCGACCCAATATCTCCACGAATTTTTCAGCGCGACAAACGGCGTCTGAGTGTCATCGATAATTGAGCCTGTATTCTTCTTTCTGTAAGCTATTTTGTAATAAGTCGTATTCATATTCCCACCATCTTTAGCTGAATTTTAACCAGATAAGACTTGTTCCGTTGCATGCGTACCACATATGCACAGCCGTATACGCAACCATGCAGAAATTGACAATTATCTCGTTTGACGACAGCGTCATACCGGATTTTATTATGCTTTTGCTCTTCTTTTCGGTAACAAGCTGCGCTTTTGAATCCGAGTTTGCCTGCATTCCGACCATAAACACAACGGATATAACGGCAGGCACGACCCAGCGGGCAAAACGGATAAATGTGAGTCCGTATGTTATCGAGCCCAGCATAAACATCATAAGAAGCTGAACAAAGCTTTTATAATCCGAAAAGCTGTTATACTTCTCAAGCTTGTTCATAACATAAGAGCAGAAGAGGAAGAGCAAAAAGCTTATGACATAGACAGAAATATTGACAATATACTGAGTGTTTGAATAAGTTCCGGCTGTTGATGCGGCACGCTCGGCCTTTCGGGATATCAGCTGGAAATACTCAATTCCGGTAATCTCGCCGAGATGCGGCATTATTGCACCGCCGACTATCATCACAAAGAAAATGAGAACCGATGTAAGTTTGCTTCCCTTTCGCCCGGAAACCAACAGCGCGAGGCGCACCATCATTATGAGTATTCCGCTCGAGTGCATCAGGCACATCGCCACATATCCGACCCAGCATGCCGGTCTCCATTTCTTTTCGACAAGCTCGACATAGGCAAAGAAACAGAACAGTGTGAACGTCAGACCGTTTCTGATTCCGCTGCATATATCATAGAACCAATATGTGGACAAAAGAAAGACTGACGCCAGGAACAGATACCACTTGTTCACCTCATATCTCTTTGCGGCCCGCCACAGCACCCAAAACATACTGCCGTAAGCCAAAAAGATTGTAACTGCGGGAAGCATGCCGTTATCGGGGAAGCGGCTTATGAGGTAGAAATAAAGTCCGCAGACAGGCAGGGAATCCCAATCCTCGCTGCCGTCTTCTATCATTCGTCTGAGCAGGCTGAAGCCGCCCTTTCGCAGACTTGCAATCCGCGAGAAATAGTTGCTCAAATCATCCGTCTCTTCAGGAACAACAAAAAATGCCATAACCGACAGGGCAAGCACCAGAGCAAGAAACAGCCATTTTATATATTTTCGCGGAACGAACGGATAGATAACGCAAAATGCGGCAACTATCGCCAAATAAACCAACATTTAACTATCCCTCCCCGTTCATGATTCATAAAGTGCGTTCAGCTTGCGGGCAATGCTCTGCGCCGAATAGCGCGCTTTAAGTTCGGACAAATCATTTTTCGTTCTGTCAAAGTTTGAAAATTCGATTATTTTTTTTATCCACTGTTCTTGAGAAGCATCCAAAGGCAAACGTGCAAAGGCGTCGGTTGCCTGTATCTCCTCCGGCACGCCTGTCGAAACAATGCACGGCAACCCGGCAGCCTGGGCTTCGATAGGCGCTATTGGAAGTGCTTCAAACCTCGACGGAAACATAAAAATATCCATTGCGCAGAGCAAATCGGGGATATCATCCCTGCTGCCCATAAACATTACTTTATCCGCTACATTAAGCCTTTCTGCCAAAGCACGGGTTTCACCTTTGTCTGTTTCCTCACCTATAAGCATAAGACGAGCATCAGGACGTGATTCAAGAAGCTTTGCAAACAGCGAAACAAGAAACATCTGATTTTTAATCCAATATATTGTACCTGTGTGACCTATCAAAAGTTCATCAGTCAATCCGAGTTCCTTGCGCTTTTGGAGTCTTCTTTCAGCACTGAAAGAATATTCGTCCGTATTTACGTAGTTCGGCAGAACTATACCACGCTCACAAAAGAGCCGTTTGCCGCACATATACTCTCCGGCTTTTTCACTGCATCCGACGATATCGGTTGCATACTTCCCTACAACAACACGCATGACGGCATGGTAGATATCGCTCACTGCCTTTTTTGCTTTTCCCATAATGCGGTTTTCTTCGGTTGCATGACTATGTGCTATACGCTTTTTAATTCCCGCCTTATATGCTGCACGCATTATTATCCCATTATAAAAGAGCTTATGTGCGTGGACAATGTCATATTTTTCTTCCTTAAACAACTTTTTGAAAAAAAAATAGTCTTTTAAATAGTTGTCATATTTTTCTGGCTTAACGATTATTTTCGCACCGTTTTTATCCAATATCCCGACCATGGATTCGTCATAATGCAATAAGTTTCTTAGCAGAAATGTTGTTTCATATTTTTCTTTGTCGAGCAGCTCGTAAAATCTGACTGCAGCAATTTCGATTCCGCCGCGACGAAGATTATCCAAAACAATAATAACCTTTTTCTTATCTTTCATTTCACCCATCGATTTTAAAATCCTCTCAGTTTTTTCACTTGATTCAAACTCTCAAACTATAGATTTCGTATATTCGACTTTTCTCAAGCCATCAGAAACGTGGTGCATTCGGCACTTTTAGCACTGTATCTTATCACTCGTAAAAATCTACAAGTGTCTTTGCGCATTTATTTATGTCCCAACCGCATTCTTTGACTTTTTCAAATGCGGCGGCGCGCAGATCGCCCGGCATTGTCTCGACTTCTTTTGCCCAAGCTACAGGGTCAGCGTCGATCGACAGGCGTTTTATATGATCTGTAATACAGACTTCATCAGTCACGGTGTCGGACATGAGCACCGGGAGCCCTGCCGCCTGCGCTTCGACGACCGAGACGGGCAAGCCCTCTCTGAACGACGGGAATATAAAAACATCCATTGCGCTGAGCAATTGAGGAACATCGGAGCGCCTGCCCAAAAAATATATGCAATCAGATATTCCGAGTTGATTCGCAAGTTTTCTGAGTTCATCAGTCTCCTCCGCACCCGCCATTAGGAGCACTGCATCCGGGTGTTCTTTCTTTATCTCGGCAAACACGCGCAAAAGATAAGGGTGGTTCTTCAGCGGCGGACTCGTCACGCCGACATGACCGACAACAAGCGTGCTGTCACCTATTCCGAATTCATCGCGCGCCGCGCTGCGCTTTTCCGAGGAAAAGGCATATGAAGCGCAATCAATGGCATTCGGGAGAACTGTGAATCGGCTGTCCTCACCGTACCAGTAGCGCCCTGCCTCGCGTCCGCAGGCAAAAAGCTTGTCCGCGAGAAAGCGTGTCGGGACATTGAGCAGCTGATTTCTTCGCAGGTTATCGGGATTCAATGAAAAGAGCGTTGAATGGCAATGCGCCGCCACTTTTTTTATCCCGTGCTTTCTCGCTTTGGGAGCAATAAGGCAGGTCAAATAAGGCGCATGAATATGCACCGCAGCATATTCTCCCTTATGTTCTTCAAAGAAGTCGTCAAGCTCGGATGAGATGAGACTTTTAATTCCGGGCGTATTTATTCTGAACACGCGTCCGCCGAGTGCTTCTATATCAGCGCGTCTGTCACGCTCGCGCTCCTTGAAATACATAACATCGAATTTTATATCTTCCGGCATCGCACGAAAGTAGTTGAGCACGACGCTCGCCACGCCGTTTGCGACGCCTATATCCGGCACAAAGTGCAGTATTCTCATATTGCAGCCCCTATTCTCAGATGAGTCCGAGATTGCTGTAGATAGTCAGCATCTCGCGGTTGACACTTTCGGTTGAAAAATTCTTGACCATATCGAGACCGTTTTCGCCGAATGCGCGAAGCTTCTCGCGGTCGTTCATAAGCTCGAGTATTTTTTCAGCCATCATCTCGCTGTCGCCGACGGGAACGAGATAGCCGTTGACCCCGTCCTCAACTGCGTCGTTGTTTCCGCGCACGTCAGTGGCGATTATCGGATTGCCCATCGCCATAGCTTCGATGAGGTTTATCGGCAGACCCTCCTGAAAGCTCGACGCAACGGACAGATCACTGAGACCGACAAGATTGTTTATATCGCGGCGATAGCCGAGAAAATCGACATTTTCGGCAATACCGCGCTCCGAAATCATTCTCTTATACTCCTCGAGCCTTATCGGCTGACCGGGCAGAAGGAGTTTTACATTTTTGTTCTCATGCACTATTTTTTGGAGCGCATCGAAGAGCATAGGCTGATTCTTTCTGACCGAAAGATCAGCAGGATATATCATAATAAAAGTATCGCTGTCATAGCCGTATTCGGATCTGAGCCGCGCCTTTTCTTTTTCATCAACTGCCTTGAAGCGGTCAAGTTCGACTCCAACACCGTGAACCCGATATATCTTTCCGGCTCTAAACTTCTTCTCATGCGCGAGCGCATAATCTTCGCTGTTTATGGTTATAAGGCAGTCGGTATATTTTGAAAGATACTTTTCAACCGGATAAAAGAACAACCAGTTCTTGAACGGCGCACCTTTGAAGAAATGGAAACCATGAGCCGTATAAATTACTTTTGTTCCCTTTTTGCGAGCACCCTTTGCCGCCAGGCGGGCAATGACCGCGCCCATGGGGGTGTGGCAATGCACGGCGTCATAATCATTGCTGTCAATAACCTTTTTGAGCGTTTTATATGCCTTTATGTTATCGGGTCTCAGAGGCTGACGTTCGAACGAAACTTCAAATGTTTTGTCGATTGCCGAAAGATCGAGTCCCGGCTTGTCCGCTGAATTGTCCCTAAACGCGGCATCAACTTCGACTCCGTGAGCTTTCAGCTCACGGATAAACGGCATATGGAACTGTCCGATATGGCTGCGCACAGTGGCGACAAATAAAACTTTCATCGGTTATTCTCCAATCGTTTTAGCGTTGCGACCGATAGCGGCAAATCCGGTGTGCATTACTGCATATTGCTGACTATTTCTTCAACGCGCTGTTTGAGAGCCGCAGAGTTTTCCGAAAGCTCCTGCTCGCTCATGGCGGCGCACTTCTTTTCATAATCGCGTATTGCGCTCACACCCTCGTCGAAGATGCGTCGCATCTCGTTGATATCGCCAATCTCTGAAACATCGCAGAATGCGCGGGAAAGTATCGCACAGTTCGAGCCGAGCCTGTAATGCTCGGGGATTATCATTTCTGCCGGCAGAAGTCCGCTTCCGAGGGAAGCTATTCCGCCGAAGCCGTAGTTTTTGATCCCACCGGCTTTAAAGCGTTCAACGAGCCTGTCCACAGTGCCGTCCGCCAGCTCTTCAAAAAGGAATTTCTTGCCATAGGAATGAGAGAGGTCGTTGAGACCGATATGTATTTCATCGATGCCTCCGACAGAGATTATATCGTCTATCTGTTCCGCAGCTTCTCTGGTTTCGAGCAAAAGCGAAGTTGTTGCTCTGCCGTCGACCGCTTTTATAAAAGTCTCAACTTCACGGACGGTTTTGAAATACGGCAGCATGACAACATCGGGCTTGCAGGCGAGAACACCTTCGAGTTCATCCGAAAAGCCGTCAAAAATCGGGTCGGTTCGCACAAATATCTGCGCATTTCTGACCGCCGATTTCACTTTCGGGATATCCGAAATGCTGTGCTTTGATTTCACGGAATTCCAGTTTTTCTGGCGTTCCTCCTTGCCGTACCGTTCGAGGTCGATAAATATTCTGTCAACCCCGGCTCGGTCAGCTATCGAAGCTATCTCCGGGTCATTTGTTATGTACATCAACTTAAGCATCTTTGTTCTCCTTCGTCTCCGAAGTTTCACCGACATTGTCGTTGTCTTTCATCGCCAGGACATTCCAAACGGTTTGGAACAGAATTTTGCAGTCAAGTCCGAGCGAGAGATTATCCACATACTCAACATCGTACTTTATTCTGTCGTTCCAGTCAATCGCCTTTCTGCCGTGAACCTGCGCAAGACCGGTTATTCCCGGACGCACCTCAAAGCGTCTGCGCTGAAAGTCAGTGTATTCTTCGAGCTTCCACGGGTGATAAGTAAGGGTCGGACGTGGGCCGATAAAACTCATATCGCCTTTGAGAATATTTATAAACTGTGGCAGTTCGTCAAGGCTTGTCGCTCTTATTATTTTTCCGACACGGGTCACACGGCTGTCGCCCTTATACGAATACTGACCTGTTCCCATATGCTCCGCGCCGACGCACATCGAACGGAACTTATACATTTCGAATACTTTTCCGTCTTTTCCGAGGCGCTCCTGTTTGAAAATCACGGGACCTTTTGAATCAAGCTTCACAGCTGCGGCAACAGCGAGAAGGAGCGGCGAGGACACCACAGTGCCTATGAGAGAAAATGTTACATCCAGAGCTCTTTTAACGCCTTTATACAAAAATATCCCTCCAAAGATATGCGCGCTTGCGAGCGCATTTACCTAGCTTTAATTATACCAATATATATGAAATTTTTCAACAGTCTTTTGTGTTTAAAATAGATTTATATCAGTCATATAAAAAATAGCGAAAAGCAAGCGCTTTTTTGAATATTCAAGCAACTTTTGCGAATAAAAAATCAGCAATACGGCAAAATGCCATACTGCTGATAACATTTTTATTCCACGGGCACGGCGACGCGCTCGCTCTCGAGCACCATCTCATCCTCTTTTTTGAGGAAGGTTACAGAGGGTGCTTCCGTTCCGGGCTCTTTGTATGTCTTGACTATTTTCTTAACGACCCTGCGCACATCGGCATTGTCATCATACATTATTTCACTGAGTTCCTCGAGACCGGCAAAGAAATCGTTCTCGTTTATATCAATAGGTTTGCCGATATGTATGAGATTGTTTGCAGTCGCCTCAAGCCCCTCTTCGTCCATTAGCAACTCCTCATAGAGCTTTTCTCCAGGGCGAAGGCCGGTAAACTTTATATCAATATCCTTGTAAGGCGTATACCCCGAAAGTCTGATGATATTTTCCGCGAGATCGACTATCTTCACAGGCTCGCCCATATCGAGAACGAATATTTCGCCGCCCTTCGCGGAAGCGCCTGCCTGGAGGACGAGGGACACTGCCTCCGGAATGGTCATGAAATAACGGATAATATCCTTGTGTGTGACCGTTACGGGACCGCCGTTTGCTATCTGATCCTTAAAAAGCGGAATAACGGAACCGTTCGAGCCGAGGACATTGCCGAATCTGACCGCGACGAACTCGGTATCGGAATGTTTGTTATAGGTTTGGACTATCATCTCACAAATACGCTTTGTCGCGCCCATAATGTTCGTGGGATTGACCGCCTTATCCGTCGAAATAAGTACAAAACGTTCGACACCGAACTTGTCCGCCGCCCGAACCGTTTTGAGAGTGCCGAAAACATTGTTCTTGACTGCCTCGTTAGGGTTGTCCTCCATAAGAGGCACATGCTTATGCGCCGCGGCATGGTAGACGATATTCGGATGGTACCTTGCAAATACAGATTCAAGACGCTTGCTGTCTCTGACGGAGCCTATGAGCACTTTGACATCGACTTCCGGATGCGTGCGCAGAAGCTCGTTCTGAATATTATAAGCGTTGTTCTCGTAAATATCAAAGATAATAAGCTTGTGCGGCGAATGTTCCGCTATCTGACGGCAAAGCTCGCTGCCTATCGATCCGCCGCCGCCAGTGACGAGAACCGTCTTTCCGCTGACATAGTCCATGACGGAATCGAGCTTTATTTTTATCGGCGGACGGCCGAGAAGATCTTCTATATTGATGGAACGGATATTTGAAAGTCCCGTCTTCTTATCTATCATCTGTCCGATGCTCGGGAGCGTCTTGACGACACAACCGGTCTTTGAGCAGCGCCGAAGTATCTCGCCCTTGCGTTCCGGAGTCGCGGACGGAATGGCAAAAATTATAGTCTTGATATTATATTTTTCGGCAACTTCCTCTATCTTATCGCATTTGCCTATGACTTTAACACCGTATACAGTGCTGCGCTTTTTATCCGGCGAATCATCAAGAATACAAACCGGATAATATTCCATAGCAGGACTTGTTTTTATCTCGTGGATCAATATATTTGCAGCATCACCGGCACCGATTATCATGGTATTGTTGCGGTTTGACTTTGGTGTAATACCTCTCCACGGCTTGCGTCTGAGCGTTCTAAGCACCATTCTGACAGCCACTACGCCAGCACCGGAAAGCAGAACCGCCATAATATACACACTCGGCGCAAAATAAGGAAATTTCAGTGCAGTTCTGATGAGGGCAAATGCTATCGACGAGCTCATAGCACATACCGCAACTATACACGCATCGCGCATAGAAGCATACTCCCAAAGCACCTGATAAGTTCTCGACAAAGTGAACACGCAGGCATATATAACGGCAAGCACAACCATACTCAACCAGAAACTGCCGCGGGTGATCTCTTTTACAAGTGCTTTAGCTTGGAATTCGTTTCGCATCCATATAGAAAACATAAGCGAAAGAATCAGCACAGACGTATCAATAAAATATAAAAGCGTCATTATCAAATCGCGCTTTTTCAAAGTTGCCACTCCGTTTCCCATCTCTATTATTGGTTAAATTATATATTCATATTTTCACACTGTCAATACAGAACTTAAAATATAATTTGTGTATAATTTTGGTATTTTTGTATACCCGCGCTGTCAATTTACCAGAGAATAATTTTCACACATGTCCAAGTTCATAGCAAAAAGCACAGATCGAAAAATATCGATCCGTGCTTTCAGGTTCGTTTTCATATCAGAAGTTCGAGCCGTTCCAGCCCCAGTGCTCCGCCTCTTCGTATTTGACATAGATATTGGCGGGAGCTATTCCTGTCTCTGCGGACACTGCGTCGCAGATAGCTGCGGTCAGCTTATCATAGACTGCATCCGACGCACCGCCGAAAAGGCTCAGTTCGATATAAGCCATGGGCTCATCACTTTTGCCGCCGAAATACATTGTCGCTTTATCGTCAAACGAAAGCATGAGCCAGCGCTCGGTCTTTCCCGGAACGAGAGAGATTATCTTGCCGTATTTTGCGGCGAGTGCATCTCGCCTTTCTTTTGCAAGTTCGATATTTGTTTTCGTGCTGATATAGGGCATGGTTATACTCCTTTTCTGTTATCAGTTAATTCTGATGAAGTCCCCTGCCGGGACAGTTATACCGCTGACGGTCACATCGGATTCGGTATAGTTGACATAGATTTTTGCGCCTGTGTCGTACTCCGTGCAGAACACGCCGCCCATTATCTCGCTGTGCGAGGTCATGCGCGAAGCCTGGAGATCCTTGAGAGCCGCATCGGCACGCTCATAGAACTCTGACGCTGAAGCTATCCAGTTTTCGTAATAGACTCCGAATGTATCCGCGCTGTCCTCGTCGGACTTATTCTTTTTGTCTGCATAGGTGTCCGAATACGTCCACTCATAAGCGGGGCTCGCACCGTATTCGACGCAGCGCAGGAACGAAGTTTTGGCGTTTTCGCTGAAGTTGAGCGGCTCACCGGAATAGCCGACTATTCCGTGGAGAACAAGCTGCAAAAACGGCACGCTGACATATGCCGAGCGGCTCTGTGACGCAGAGGTCGGCAGATGCGAAATGAAGCTGACATTCTTTATGACGCGGAAGTTGCCCGTGTCGGTCATTAGCTTCATATTCGCAGTCAGCGACGGAAGCTGTTCGGATATCATTTCCGCGCTATCCTGGCGGTTGAAGCCGTTCTTATAATCGGAATAGAGCAGACTGCCGACATCGTTGAGACAGAAGCCGGTAAACTGTGAGAATCTCGTATCTCTGAGTATCTCGATTATCGATCTTTCAACATACTTCATGCCGAGTAGACGTTTTGCGTATTTGTCTTTTCCGAGCGGACTCTTGTTTATTGCATTATACTCTGCCTTTTTGCTGAAGATGCTGCCGGCAGTCTTACCCGAAGAGAACGAATCCCCCTTTGCCGCGGATAGCAGATTGACATCGAGATACATTTCCATGTTCTGCGCGTTGACATATTCGACAAGATCTTTCAGGTCGGAGCGAGTGCCGAGACGGGCAAGCAGAGACGCCGTCATTATGCTCGACTGATCCGTTCCGCCGGTCAGTGCGCCCTTGTAGCGCAGTTTTATTGAGTTTATGCCCTTCGACTTCATTCGCGTGAGCATGTCGAGAGCCTGTTCAAAGTCGGTAAAGGTCTTTTCTTTTTTGAGATTCAGTCGCTTGAACGAGAACAGGGTGTCGTCCGAAACGCCGATAACGGTCAGATCAAGAGGCAGATACTCCTGCTCTTCGGCCGTTCTTGTCGAGAGTATTCGCTCCCTTATCAGCTGTTCACGCGCCGCAGCTGCCATGCCTGTATAATCTGCATTCGAGCCGCCGAGGAAACGTATGCAAAGCCCGATATCGCCGTCATAGGACTCAGAGCTCATATAAAACTTTCCTTTTGATTCGGTGCATGGTGTGATATCAAACGACACGCCGGCTTCATAAAAATCGTTGCCGCCCCTGACTCTGTCCGCGCTGACGGTAGCTATCGCATCGCCGCTGTTGATTATTGTGACAAAGGCGTTGTTCCCCTGCTTCATACCATATGCGGGAATAAGAGCATTTGCGGTGCCGCTGTTTGCGTGACCGGATGCCGCGTCGCCGCCATAAACCGGGAAGCTCAGTTCGCTGTCAAATGAATCGTCTCTCGTGTCGGTCTTTATGAGCGCGCCGCTGCCGTCGGGGACAAAGATATAGTCGCCCTGCTGGGGCTCGGAATAAGCGCCGAAGAAGTTGAGAAGGCTGAGTTTCGTGAGCTTTGCGTCGGAATCCGCAACGAGGTTTTCATATTTCGCGCTGACATAGACGCTGCCGTCTTTTATCTGATAATTGACGACAAGCTTGAAAGCTATATCGCCTTTTTCATATTTTTCTTTGTGTGCAGTTGCAGTGTCGGGAGTTAGAATATAAGTAACGCTCAGGGCATCGTCGGCAAAGCTGCACTGGGCATTCTGGAACGACACGCTGTTATCCTGAGTATTGAGCTTATAGAGTATGTCTCCGCTGACGATTTCAAGAGTCGCCGTTGCGGCACCCGAATTCTCCTGAGTCGGGAGCGCAGACCAGAGCTTTTCGCTGTCGTCATGGGAAAGATCGGCGACACAGACGGAATATGTGCTCTCGTCAAAGAGCAGCTCGATAAGTCCGGATTTGCCGACCTGCTGAAGGTTGGCTTTATCTCCGACGGAATGGAGCAGAGTCGATTCCGCCGCGCCCGCCTCGGTGGGCGTGCCTTTTATTTTCGTCACGGCAACAGGGTCGGAGCACGCGCTCAGGGAGCAGAGCATTGCCGCCGAAAGCAGCAGAGCCGATATCCTCGCCGTTATTCTTTTTTTCCTGTTTTTAATAGCCATAACAAGATCTCCCATATCTATAAAATCGCCGCTTTGCGTTGAACTCTTCATTTGATTATATCATCTTTGAGCCGTTTATTCAACCTCGCTCACTTATCCACATCGAACCAGAAGCGCACGCCGCCGTGTTCGTTGACAACGCCGCACTCCCTGCCGAGCCGCTTTTGAATGGCTTTGACTATCGGCAGACCGAGTCCGAAATGGAAATCCTCGTTCTTGCGCTTCTTTGAAGATTTGTAGAAGCTGTACCATATTTTGTCAAGCTCGTCCTCGTCTATCGGGTCACCGGAGTTATAGACGCTGACTCTGTATGTGTTCAGATTATCTTCAACCGTCAACTGAACTATCTTCTTGCCGCCGATATTCGACACGGCGTTTGACAGAAAGTTCTGGAGCACGAGCAGGATAGTCCGCTCATCGCTGTGGACGGTCAACCCGTCCGGGATGCGGTCGATGAGCTTTATTCCGTTATCGTTGAACATCATTGAGAACGCCGCAAGCTGACCTTTTATCATCGCGCTCAGATCGAGCTTTTCGCACGTCGGGACATATGAGCCGCTCTCGAGCTTTTCGAGGTTCAGCAGCTCCATGACTATGCGGTTCATCTTGCCGGTCTCCTCGAGGATTATGTCGCAGTATTCCTCGCTGCCCTCGGGGTCGCTGTTTATGCCGAGCTTGAGTCCCTCGGCGTATCCCTGAATAATGGCTATAGGAGTCTTGAGCTCATGCGAGACATTGGCGATGAAACTCTTCCGCGACTCATCAACAAGCGCGCTGTGTTCAAGTTCTTCGGTCAGTTTTTCATTTTTGTCCTGCAATTCGTCGAGCGTTTCGCTCAGGGATTCGGAGAGTATATTGATATTCTGTCCGAGATTCTGAACATCCGTCTGCGGATAGCTGACGCATTTCTTGGAGAAATCGAGCTTCGCCATGGACTCCGTTATCTCCGCCATCGCCGCAACGGGACGGGAGAAACGCAGATTGGAATAGAGTATAATTGCGCATGCCACGGCGGCTGATATCAGCGCGAAAGCAGTCAGAAGAAATGACGCCGTATGGGCGTTTCGCTCGACCTGATAATAAGGCAGCCACAGACGCAGGGTATCACCGTTTTTGAGCTCGACGCGGTATCTGTAATATCCGCTCGCCTCGCTGTCCTGATATTCATATTCGTCAAAGCTCACGCTGTCATCGAAAAGATCGAACACGCGCACGCTGCGTCCGATAGCATACATGCTTTCGGCGGTTCGGTAATAGACGCTGTCCCCGTCGCCGGAATATAAAAACTTTTCGCGGTTTGAATAGACGGTGTTGCCGTTGGGGTCAAAGACCTCGATCATATAATAATTGTTGTCGGAGACATAGGCGAGCTGCTGATAGTATTCGTAAGACGCCGGATCCTCGTTGTCGAGCGATTCGCGGATGCTCTGCATATTCATTATCTCCGCAAAGGCATAGACGGAGTTGAGCAGCACGCCGGGGCGCAGTGCGACAAGTATTGCGGCAAGTACTATCAGGACGGTGATGAGCTCAAAAGCCATGCGCCGTCCCGATTTTCTGATTCTGTCATTTTTTCTTGCCGACCGACGGCTCAAACTCAGTTCACCTCTATCTTATATCCTGCGCCGTAGACCGTGCGCAGATGGCGGCTGCCCCAATCACCGAGCTTCGTGCGAAGGCGCGCGACATGGGAATCGACCGTTCTCGAATCGCCGAGGAAGTCGAAGCCCCAAATATCGTCGAGCAGCTGCTCGCGTGAAAACACCCGCTCGCGGTTCGAAGCGAGCTTATGAAGAATGCCGTATTCTTTATGAGTCAGCTCGATTTCGTGACCGTCGCAGACGACGGAATGAGCCACAACATCGATGACGAGACCGTCTATAACTATCTTATCGGTGGGGTTGTCCGCAGTGCGCTTTAAGCGCGCTTCAATGCGCTTGACAAGCACGGTGGGGCTGAACGGCTTTGTTATGAAATCGTCTGCACCGCACTCAAAACATTCGAGCTCGTCGAACTCTTCGCCGCGCGCAGTCAGGAAAATAACCGGAACATCGGAGGTTTCGCGAATCTTGCGGCAGACCTCCCAGCCGTTCATCTCCGGCATCATTATATCGAGCACAGCCAGGGCTATATCGCTGTTTTCCGCAAAAACGCGCAGAGCCTGCGCACCGTCCTCCGCCTCGACCGTTTCAAAGCCCTTAGCGGTGAGAAAATCCCTGATAATACGGCGTATCTTCGCCTCATCGTCCGCGATAAGTATCTTCTGCAAAAGTTACCCTCCTTCCGGGTCATGCATCTCTGCGCGCCCGGGACAAAAAATCAATTATTACTGATTTTATCACATATCGACAAATTTAACAAGGTGTCAGCACAGCGAGGGGGCGCTATTTTCCAAAATTATATCGACGCTATTGCAATTGGGCGGCAGAATAAGTATAATAGATAACATAAATTCAAAATCGGGGAGTTTGCAAACCGTGCAATTCTCGCCGAATATAGGGAGGGCATGACCTTTGTTAGGCAAATTTGTCAGAGTCAGAATAACAAACCCGGTCGGCTCCCTGAACCGTCAGTACGGATACAGATACTCTCTCAATTTCGGCTCTCTCGAAGGCAGGCGGCAGTTTGACAACCGCTTCGCAGGCGCCTATATCATGGGCGTTCATCATCCCGTCAGGCACTTTGACGGGCGCGCAATTGCCGTGTTATACAGAGAGGGAGAGCGCAAGGGCATACTTGTCGTTGCGCCGAAAAACATGCGTTTTATCGGCTATCAGATAGCCGATGCGCTCGCCTTTGCGGAGCCCGAGGGCACATACCGCCTCGAGTGTCTCTATGAGCGCTCTTGCGGAGCCGTCGTATGCCGCAGAATAAACGACGAGATTAGACTTCTTCTTATCAAGAACAGCCGCAGTGCCCACTGGGGATTCCCCAAAGGTCACATGGAGCGCGGCGAAACGCCCGAGCAGACTGCACGGCGCGAGGTTCTTGAAGAGACCGGGATACACATCGACATCATTCCGGACTTCACCGCAAAATCCGACTACACGATTCAGGGCAAGGTCGAAAAGAGCGTAACCATCTTTTTGGCAAAGACCGAAGACACAGAGACGATAATTCAGCGCGAAGAGATAGACGACTATATCTGGCTCGGCTTCGACAAAGCGCTCGAAACGCTGAAATTTGAAAACGACAAGGCAATTTTGAAGAGCGCACGTCGTTTTATGGACAAGCACGGAATTTTTAAAACAGATGACTGACGGCGCAAAAACGCCGAAAAAGAAAGGAAAAGAACATGACTCAAGAATTCGCTCAGGGTCTCGTCGACTTTTTTCAGAACAAGATTCCTAACGAACTGATAATCTTTATCGTATCGCTGCTACCGGTTCTCGAGCTGCGCGGCGGCATGATAGCGGCGAAGCTGCTGCACGTTGATTTTTGGCGTGCGTTCGCCATATGCTATCTCGGCAACATCCTGCCGATCCCGTTCATCCTGCTTTTCATACGCAAGATATTCCAATTTCTGCGCGACAAGCCGGTCTTTTCAAAGATCATCAAAAAGCTTGAGATACGCTCAATGCGCAACAGCGAAAAAGTCAAACGCTGGCGCGACTGGGGTCTGCTTTTATTCGTTGCCATTCCCCTGCCCGGAACGGGCGGTTGGACCGGAGCACTGATAGCTGCCTTGACCGACATGAGGATAAAGAAATCCTTCCCGATAATCGCCCTGGGCATTCTTATTGCGGGAATAATCATGTCCGTCATCACCTACCTTGTGCCCTCTTTCTTCGGATTTTAATGTTCGGCATATAAGGAGGAGTAAACATGAAAAAAGCGGTATCATTCATTCTTGCGGCAATTATGCTCATCATGCTGCCCGCAGGCGCATTTGCGGACGGCGCACAGTGCAGCTGCGACACGCCGCCCGTCGTTATGGTCAACGGCTTCGGCACCGAGCTCTATCACGACAACGACGACGGCACACAGAGCGCTGTTTTCCCGATGGGCGCCGTTGAGATAGTCAGCGCCATTCCGAGCCTTGCCGGCGCATTCGCGGCTCTCGCCGCAGGCGAACACGAGCTGTTCCGCACGCTGCTCTCAAAGGCTCTGTTCCATCTCATGGGAAACATGATGTGCACCGCAGACGGTACGGCAAAGATATCGGCAAGATCCTATCAGACGCCGACCGACACGGATATTCACAAGAGGGATATCCACGGTCAATATCAGGGCGAAAATGACGGCGGGCGCTACATCTTCGGCTACGACTGGAGACTCGACCCCGTCGAAAGTGCACGCGAGCTCGAAAAGTACATCGAGCAGGTCAAGAAAATCACCCGCCACGACAAGGTAGTGCTCTGCGCGCACAGCGAGGGCACCTGCGTTGCGGCGTCGTACATTTCGCTCTACGGCTCAAAGAACATAGAGAAAGTCGTTTTCCTGAGCGGCGCGTTCCAGGGAATAACGCTCGTAGGCAATCTTTTCACGAAGAATCTCGACGTCAAAGGCAAGGCGGACGCATTTGAGCTGTTCATAGAAACCTTCCTCGGCGGAGACACGACGGGCGATTTCGTCAGCAGTCTCTTCTCCGTGCTCAAAGACGCGTTCATAGTCGATATGCTGCTGTGCCTCGTCAACAACATTCTCGAAGAGGATCTTGACGCGCTCTATGACGAGTGCCTGACAGAGATAATAACCACCATGCCCGGCGTCTGGAGCTTCGTGCCCGACAACTACTACGAGGACGCGAAAAAAGCTCTCTATTCCGACACGGGCGACAAATATTCGGCTCTGACAAAGCTCACCGACGGCTACCACTACGGCGTTCAGGTCGGGCTCGGCGACAGACTCAAAGCGGAGCAGAAGAACGGTCTTGCAGTCTGCGTGAGTATGGGATATGCAATAGCACCCATCCCGGTATATGACAACTGCGTTGACCAGACCGATATGCTCATCGACACGAAATACGGCTCGCTCGGTGCTACTTGTGCTCCCATAGGCGAGACGCTCAAGGCGGACGGCGCGAACAAATATCTTTCAAGCGATCTGCTCGTTGACGCTTCCACCTGCGCTTTCCCGGATTCGACATGGTTCGTCAGATATCAGGATCACAACGATTTCTGCGACGCCTACAACGACTTCGTATATTATCTGCTGACTGCCGACGGGCAGCCGACAGTCACATCGAACGCGGCGTTCCCGCAGTTCATGGCTTGCGACGGGCACAAAGTTCTTGTCCCCGCGGGCGCACTTCCCGAAGCCGACACAAGACCGAGCATAATCAGACTCGGCGAGAACACATACAAGCTCATAAAAGAGCTGATTGAATCAAACAAAAAGTAAGATAAAAAATCGACCGTCCCGAAGCTTTTGCCGCGGGACGGTTTTGTTATGTCTTTTAATATGCCTCGAATCTCGCGATAGTCGCAAAGCAGCGGGTCTCCTCGATAACGAGTTTTATATACTGCATTCTCGCCTCTTCAAAGCGGCAAATGCGCTTAGAGCCGATGACGGTGCCGGCAAATATCTTTTTCCACTTGCCGTTTATCTGACCGTATAGCGAGAATTTTTCTATCTGCTGACCTGTCGCGATATGCTCGGAGAGCACAATCTTGTCGATATCGTAATCGTCGCCGAGGTCGAGAGTCAGGGTCGCGTGGTCGGGATCGAAACCCGAATGCCAATACTCGTCGGTGGTGTGGGTCAGAGCCATCTGACCGCGATGCTCCTCATCGAGATGGCAGGAGTCGGTCATTATCGAATCGTCCGCCAGATCCTCGTTGAAATCAATCTGAAGCTGCGCGCCCATGGCGAGCAGGGTCTCGACATCGCGCTGGGCAAACAGGCCGTCCTTGTTCGGCGGGATATTGAGCAGCAAGCTCGCATTCGCACCGACGGAGTTATAATAGATCTCCATAAGCTTCGACAGCGGCTTTACTTCATAGTCCTCGTTGAGATGATAGAACCAGCCTTTTCTTATCGAGACATCAACCTCTGCGGGATACCAGATGAGCTTCGACACATTTTTTATAGCCTTGCGGCTGCCGAGGTCGAGCGTGGTAGCGCTTATCCTCTTCGGCGGCTTCTCCGCGGTCTGCTGAGACGCGGCAGCTATCAGCTCCTGATTGCTGTAATAATACGGCACGACATTCCACTCGCTCTTGCGGCAGACTCCCGCCTCGTTTCCGCACCAGCGGACATCCGGACCCGTGACGGAAATGACCGCCTCGGGCTGACACTCGCGTATAAGGTCATAGTAGCCCTGCCAGTCATATTCCTGCTTGCGGCCGTTCTTGCCCTCGCCGCACGCGCCGTCGAACCAGACGCAGAATATATCGCCGTAGTTCGTCAGCAGCTCGCGCAGCTGATTCTTGAAATATTTATTATACGCCTCGCCCTCGCCGTATCGGGGATCGTGCCTGTCCCACGGTGAAAGATAGACGCCGAACTTGAGACCGAATTTTTTGCACGCTTCGGCGCATTCGCGCACGACATCGCCCTGGCCGTCTTTCCATTTGCTCTTTTTGACGCTGTAATCCGTATACTCGCTCGGCCACAGGCAGAAGCCGTCATGGTGCTTGCAGGTCAGGATAATCGCTTTCATGCCCGCCGCACGGACTGCCGCCGCCCACTGATTCGCGTTGAGCTTCTCGGGATTGAAGAGCACCGGGTCGTCGTTGCCGTTGCCCCATTCGGAGTTTGTGAATGTGTTCATGCCGAAGTGAATAAAGGCATAGAACTCGAGCTCATGCCACTTGAGCTGGCGCTCGCTCGGCACGACCGCCGCCGCGCGCTTTATGTAATCGTCATTCTTCTTCATATCTGCTTTCCTTTCGGATATATGATACATGATGTATATAAAGATAACATAAACTTCGCGCGAAGTAAACTTATAAGGCAAAAAATCCGCAGCAAATTTTTCTTCGCTGCGGATTTTTATATTTATTCGACTGTTACGCTCTTCGCAAGATTTCGCGGTTTATCGACATCGCATCCACGCCCGACCGCCGTGAAATAGGCTATGAGCTGGAGCGGAACGACATTGAGCGAGGGCATATATTCGGGCAGAGTCCTCGGCACTTTTATGGCGACATCCGAAAACTCGCCTGCATTCTCGCAGTCCTCACCGACGAGCGCCGCAACATATGCGCCGCGGCTCTTGACCTCACGGATATTGCCGAGGGTCTTTTCAAAGAGATCGGGTTGAGTTGCAACGGCGAACACGGGAGTTCCCGGCTCGATAAGCGATATCGTGCCGTGCTTCAATTCGCCGGCGGCGTATGCCTCGGACTTGATATAGGATATTTCCTTGAGCTTCAATGAGCCCTCGAGCGAAATTGAATAATCGAGCCCGCGCCCGATGAAGAATATGCTCGAAGCCTTTGAGAACCGCTCGGCAACGGGCTTGAACAGCTCTTCATTTTCGAGTATCTGTTCAATCTGCTCGGGCAGGCGTAAAAGTGCTTCGCAATGCCGCTTTTCCTCCGATTCATCGAGCCTGCCGACCGCCCTTGAAAGGCGCAGGGCAAGCAGATAGACTGCGGCGAGCTGAGCCGAAAACGCCTTTGTTGTGGCGACGGCTATCTCGGGTCCCGCCATGGTGTATATAACATCGTCGCTCTCTCTGGCAATCGTGCTCTCGACGACATTGACTATTGAAACAGTGTGCGCGCCCCTGTTCTTCGCTTCGCGGAGCGCCGCCAAGGTGTCCGCCGTTTCGCCCGACTGGCTGATAACAACACAAAGATCGTTATCACGGACAACGGGGTGTCTGTAGCGGAATTCGCTCGCGAGGTCGCATTCGCAGAGTATCCCCGCCGAGCGCTCTATCAGATATTTGGCGGTCATTCCGACATGCCACGCGCTGCCGCAGGCGACGATATGAATTACGCCGATGTTTTTTATCTGCTCGTCGCTGAGGGTGAGCTCCGGAAGATTGACTCTTCCGTCAACTATTCTGCCGCCGAGCGTGTCGCGCACGGCTTTCGGCTGCTCGGCTATTTCTTTTTTCATGAAATGCTTATAGCCGCCCTTTTCGGCGCTGTCCGCATCCCAGGTTATATGCATGAGTTTTTTGTCTATCGGCTTACCGTTGGAATCGAAAAATCCGACCGAAGTTTTGCCGACTATCGCAATCTCGCCGTCCTGCATGACGGCGCAGTCGCGTGTATATTTGAGCAGAGCCGGAATATCGGAGGCGAGATAGTTCTCCCCGCTGCCGATGCCGACTATCAGCGGGCTGTCTTTTTTAGCGGCGAGTATCTCATCCGGATGATCGCTCATCAGCACTGCGACGGCATAAGAGCCGCGCACGCGCTTTATGACTTTCAGCATAGTCTCAAGCGGATTTCCGTCATAGAGACTGTCGAAAAGCTGAGCGAGAACCTCTGTGTCGGTCTGCGACTTGAACTGCCTGCCCTGCTTTTCAAGCTCGGCTTTCAGCTCAAGATAGTTTTCGATGATGCCGTTATGGACGAGGGTAACGCGCCCGCTCGAACCCGAATGGGGATGGGCGTTTGCATCGGTCGGCGCGCCATGGGTCGCCCAGCGGGTATGACCTATACCCACGCTCCCCTGCGGGGTGCCGACTTCGTCGAGCTTCTGCTGAAGGTCGCTTATCCTGCCCTTCGTCTTGACAGTGGTTATCTTCCCGTTTCGGCATACGGCGATGCCCGCCGAATCGTAACCCCTGTACTCCAGCTTCTTCAAACCATCGATCAATATCGGAGACGCACTGTTATCTCCAACGTAACCAACAATTCCACACATATTCTGTTTTTCCTTTACAAAAATATTTGTGCATTGCTCTCCCCTCTGTCTGCGCGTCGCCGCGCTGTTTCATAAGAGAGCCTGTGTCCCCCGCACTTATGGGGCAAGAAGCATCCGCCGAAAATTTCGATGACTTCTTCCTCGTCATCTGCAAAGGCTCGCAGCCTTCAGTGCTTGCAGACCCGGCGCTATTTTTATAACCGAAAAATTTTAAAACGGTTTGACAAATTTCCTTTCTCGATATTACAAAAGCGGCACTGAAACGCAAATGCAGTCTTATTATATGCAAAACACCGTCAAAAGTCAAATCCGCTATCGTAAAAAGAAAAAAAGACCGTTCTGCAAGGCATACAGATCGGTCTTTAGTATATGTTTTTTCGTGCGGTTTACTGCTTCGTTTCCTGCTTTTCTGCCTTTTCGCGCTCGCGGCGTTTTTCGGTCGGCGCGGGGTCGCAGAGCTTCATGAAATCGACCTTGCCCATCCGGGTGCGCGGCAGAGCATCGAGAATGATGATCTTCGTCGGGCGCGAGAAGCGCGGCAGATTTTCGCTGCAAAATTCATTTATTTCTTCAATCTTTTTCTTCTTGTTCTCCGGCTCGCTGTCAAGCGCGACATAGAGCTTGACTATCGGCTTCGCCTCGATATAGCCCTGAACGGCGCAAGCCTCGGTTATCTCGGCGACGCCGATGACCTTTTCCTCGATATCGGACGGATAGACATTGTAGCCCGAGATAATAATAAGTCTCTTTTTGCGCCCGGTGAAGAACAGGAAGCCGTCCTCATCGATATAGCCGAGGTCGCCCGTGAGCACCCAGCGCACGCCGCTGTCGTCGGTATAGACTCCGCTTGTCGGCTCGTTAAGGTAGCCCTCCATAAGAGTCGAGCCCGAGACGGCTATCTCGCCGACGGTGTTTGCAGGCAGGCGTTTTTTGTCCTTATCCCATATCTCGACGCGCATACCGTAAAACGGCTTGCCGACGGAATTGCGCTTGAAATCGGCATATGTATTCGCGCAGCAGACGGAGCTGACTTCGGTAAGTCCGTAGCCGCGGAAGAGTCTGCCCTTGCCGCCCCATTTGGCTATAGTCGAGTTAAACATATCAAGGAACTGCTCGGTCACGATATCGCCGCCGCTAAAGAGCAGCTCTAAATTCCGCAGATGCTTGCCCTCGAAGTTCTTCTGCTCGAACATCTTCTTATACATATTCGGCACGCCGACGATGAAAGAGACTTTATATTCGCGCATAAGCTCGTTTGCCTTGCGCGGCTTGAAGCGCGCGACAGGGATACAGCAAAAGCCTTCGCACATACTGAAATGCATCGACACGCCGAGACCGAACGCATGGAAGAGCGGCAGGACTATCATCGAGCACTCGACGCCGGGGGTGTTGTGATGCTCGACCTTTCCCGTCTTATATGCAAGTTCGTTGAGCGCCTTTGAAGAGAGCTTTATGGTCTTGCTCTTTCCCGTTGTTCCGCCGCCGTGAAGATAGACGGCAATATCCGAGCCGTTATTGTGGACTCCGTCCGAGGGCGGGCAGCGATGGATCGCCGCGCGGTAGCTCAGCGCATTTTTTATGCCCGACGACGCATGCGCCGCAAACAGCTCATAGCCGCGGAAAGCCGGATGAGCCGCAGGCGAAACATAATCTGAATTCGAGCACACAACGCACGGGACATTGTGAAAATTGAGCATATCGACATAGGGCTTTGCGAGCAGATCCATGAGCATAACGCCCTTTGAGCCGACCGCGTCCATAGTCTCCTTGAGAAGCTCGGGCGGGGTCAGCGGATGCACGATATTCGCGATAACGCCTATTTTATTGAGCGCATAAAAGGCGACGAAGCTCTGCACGCAGGTCGGCAGGAACACGGTGTACACATCACCGCGCCGAAGCCCCGCGCTCTTGAAATATGCCGCGAGACGGTCGATATCGGAAAGCAAGGCTGAACGCTTAATCCTGTGACCGAAATGAATCGCGGCATCATAGTCGCCGAACGCTGCAGTGTTGTTCTTGAAATACTCGTAGCAGTTGTAGCTTTCGGTTGGTATCATATTTATTTTCTCATCTCCCACAATATATTTTATATGCAAGGCAATAAAATGTCAAGACAAATGTCGCAGATAATGACCGTTATATATTTCCGTTAAAAAAACCGTTCCGAATAATTCGAAACGGTTTTGCTTTGTCTGTCAATAGCTGATAACAAGTTCATCCATGCGGACGAGGTCATCGTCTACGATTGAATATCCGTCGTCCTCGATAATCACCTGGAGCGATATCGTGACGGGGTCAAGATAGTCGATATTATCAAGATTCTTTTCAACCTCGGTGATTATTCCGTCCGCCCAGAGCTCCTCGCGCTCGGAGTCAGAGAGCTTATCGAACTCCCCTTTTCTCGCACGCTCGCCATAGGACTTCTCGAAATCGTCGATACCGTTTTTCTCCGCTTTTGATATGACATCTATCGGATAGACGGTCACGCTGACAAGGAATCTGTCGGAGCTTCGCGTTACCTCGCCGACCTTATACTTACAATGGGCATAGAGCGTTTCGAATATCTTCACCATGCGCTGATAATTCGCATCGGACACCGCGTCGATATCCATACACATTTTGAAATATTCGACCTCGTCATGGATATACTGCTGATACTGGGTTTCGCATTCTTCGGCAGTGCCGCCGACCGATTCCAGATACTCGCCGCTGTTCTTGTTGAGATAGACAGAGTCGAGCGTGCCGCGGACATATGCACCGATCTGCGAGCGCGACGCCGTACATGAGCACAGCATGAATACGCACAGCAGAACCGCCGCAAGCGCGGAGATCCTCTTAACCATTATTCAACTACTCCTATATAACCGATCAAATTATCGGAAGCTAAAGAGAAGTCTATCACAGCAAAAACCGGGCGTCAACAATATTCCGTATCAACATACATTTTTTGCGGCTTTTCTGCAAATATTTTTGATAATTTATAAATGAATCCTAAAAATTACCGACACTCGAACCAATCGGGACCCGGGCGGTAGCCGCTATCCAGTCCGTGCTCGGCGCAGAACGGATGCGAACGCAGGACGAAGCGCAGGGTATTCATCGCACTGCGGAATATCTCCGCGCGGGTGATGCCGTCCGGCTTGCCGAGGCTCTCGAGCAGAGTCGGGTCATATTTTGCCTTGCGCGAGCCCGCTCCCGCGCCGGGCATGAGCACATCCACCTGTCCGCGCACGCGGTAAGCGTTATTGCGAAGCAGCGGAAAATCCGGGTCTTTGCAAGAGCGCATCCACCAGTCGGTCATGACGCAGCCGTCATATTCCCACTCGCCGCGCAGTATCTGCGTGCAGGTGCCGTAATGATAGTGTCCCCAGACGCCGTTTATCTTATTATAAGAAGTCATGATATTGAACGGGTGCGCGATTTTGACGCATATCTCAAAGCCCTTGAGATATATCTCGCGCAGAGCGCGCTCGGACACGCGCGAATCGTTATAGATACGCATGGTCTCCTGATTGTTGCAGGCGAAGTGCTTCGGGCAGGCGGAGACTCCCTGCGACTGGATGCCGCGCACGACCGCCGCGCCCATGGTGCCGGCGAGCAGCGGATCCTCGGAGAAATATTCAAAGTTTCTGCCGCAGAGCGGATCTCTGTGGATATTCATGCCCGGGGCGAGCAGGACATCGGAGCCCTTGCGCGCCATCTCAGCGCCTTCGAGAGCATACAGCTCGCGGACGAGCTGCTGATTCCATGTGCTCGCGAGCAGCGTGCCGATAGGCAGGAGCGAGGCATAGCAATGGAGTCTGATGCCGGAGGGGCCGTCCGTTGCGCTGACGGGCGGCACGCCTTTTTTGCGCAGAGATTTAAGTATTCCGCCGTAAACTGCGGCGTTGCCGGGAGTGCCGAGCTTGCTGTTCATGACATAGTCGCCGCGGCAGAGAGCCTCAAGCTCAACATCCTCGAGCTGAGCCGTGAAGCCCGCAAGGGTCGCTCTGTTATTGGCGACATCTTCGAGTTTTATGCCCTTGTCGCCCGTGAAATCGGGAGCTTCGGGCAGATTTTTCTCTATCTCCTCACGGCGCGAAACGGTGCTCAGCGGGACAGATTCATATGCTTTTTCTGTTTTTCCCTGTTCGTCGGTCGCGGCGACAAGGCGGTCGAACGCCTCTTTCGGGGCGCAGTCCGCGCGGCTCGCAAGACGCTCGGTGACGCGAAGCTCCGGCTCTGTGTGAACGCCTATCTGCTCGCAGGAGCGCACATCGGTGCCGGCATAGATGGGATAATCCCCCGCTTCGAGCACATAGCAGAACGCCGCGCCCGATTTGCCGGAATCATCGAATGACGCCATATTGGCGCACGGGAACGACACGACCACTCTCTGCTCCTCACCGGGCAGAAGAGTGCGCGTTTTTTCATATGCGGCAAGGCTCTTTGCCGCCTTGCCGAGCTCGCCCTGCGGCGCGCCGTAGTAGACCTCAATAACCTCTTTGCCCGCGGCAGAGCCTACATTCCTGACTTTTACGGAGACTATTATTCTGTCGTCAGCCTCCATGACGGTCTTGTCGGACAGCTCGAACGAAGTGTAGCTAAGACCGAAGCCGAACGGGAACATGACCTTTTCGGGCGCGAAGGTTTCAAAATATCTGTAGCCGACGAAGATATCCTCGGCGTAGTTGTTGTATGTCTTTTTGCCAAAGTTCTTCGCCGCCGGATAGCTCTCGTAGCAATCGGCAATGGTATCGGGCAGCTTGCCGCTCGGCGAGACTTTGCCGGAGAGAACCTCGCCAATGGCGTTTCCGCTCTCCATTCCGCCCTGCCAGACATAGAGCACCGCGCCGAGCCTGTCGCCGTATTTATTCATCCACGACATATCTATAATATTGCCGCTGTTTATCAGCACGACAGTGTTTTTGAAATTCGCGGTCACTTTGTCGAGCATCGCGGTTTCATCGTCGGTCAGATAATAGCTGCCCTTTTTGAGCGTGTTTTCCCTGTCCTCGCCTGCGGAGCGCCCTATAACTACAACGGCGCAGCTACTGCGCTTTGCCGCATCGGCGACGGTCTTTTCGTCTATCTTCATCTCATCGTGATAGCGCGGCCATGCGCCCCAGAAGCCGTCGTCCGCCGGGTTCTTCTTTATCCAATCCGAGTATATCTTTTCAATCTGTTCGTCGACTTTTATTCCCGCGTTTTTCATGCCGTCCACAAGATCGACGCAATAGGGCTTGTTGACATCGCCTCCGGAACCGTAGCCGACGAAGAAATAGTCCCTCTGGATCCTGCCGAAGATGCAGACGTTCTCATCTTTTTCTATCGGCAGCACGCCATTGTTTTTGAGCATGACTATGCCCTCTTCGGCGGCAATTCTTGCAATCGACTTCATCTCCTCCGTAGTATCCGGAGAGCCGAGCTCACCTTTGCTCAAGCCCTGCGCGGTTGCGGAAGTAATCAAATTAACTGCCTTTGAAAAAATTCTGCGTGCTTTGTTGCTCATTGTATTATCTCCTGTTCGGCTGTTATTTGCGTTTCATTGCGCGTACCTTCGCCTTGTCCTGCGGCGTGACGCGATAAGATTCGGTTATTTTTTGAAGCGATTTGTTGAAAGTGAAAGCGTCAAGACAATTATCTTCGAGATACTGCCATGTCTTTTCCGGCGCATGGACGAAGAACACGGAGACCGCCCACGCGACCGCCATCTTCACATAGTAGTCGTCGTTGGTTATCGCATCAAACTTCCAGAAAGCACGGGCGGCGTACTCATCGTCCGAGAAGTAATTGAGCGCCGCGACGACCGCAAAGCGGATGTCATAGGGCTTATCGGAATCGAAATACGGCTGCAAAAACTCCCAGACCCGCTCCCTGTCTTTTTTGAAAAACTTGAGGCTGTTCACAAAGCTGTCGCAGACAGACCAATTATCTATCTCCGGCACAAAATCCGCCACCGCTTTCAGATGCTCTTCAAACGGCAAATCGGCACTTGCAATAACGAATCCGCGCACAAGCTTTTCTTCAAACATATCGCCCTGCGGGAGATCGGGCATAACGCCCTTGGGGCTTTCTTTTTTTATCCGCGCCGCGACCGCTCTCAGCTGCGGCAGGCGCACGCCGATTATCTTGCTCTTGTCGACATTCGGCAGGAGCGACAAGCTGAACTCCCTGTACTTTTCATCTCTGAGCTGTTCGAGCTCATTTCTTATATCCATATCGTCCTCCGTCGAGATACTTATATGATTTTAACATATATAACACGCTTTTTCCATATCCAAGACCAAAAATTAGGTAAATGCGCATAAAATTTTTGACTTTTGCGGCGCAATATTGTATAATGATTTCAACATTTTTCTCGCATACGCAAAATGAAAGGAGTCATGAGATGAAGAAAACCAATTTCAAGCGTATTCTCTCGTTCTTCCTCGCCGCAGTGATGCTCTTCGGGATGCTTCCCGCAGTCTTCGCACAGGACGCGGACACGAAGGACGTTGACTACGCGATAACAAACCCCTACGCCACGGTTGACTGGAAAAACTACGGTCAATACAAGGCGAGCCTGCACAACCACAGCATAGTTTCAGACGGCGACAACGATTTCAGATATGTCATCGAGACCTATTATTCAATGGGCTATGACATTCTCGCGATAACCGATCACGGCACCGTTGACAGAAGCTGGACAGAGCCGAACTATGTTCCCGCGCTCCAGCTCGCGCTCGGATTCAGACGCGAGAACGGCTTCGAGAAGCCGACGGGACTGACTCAGGGGCGCTACAATCAGATAACCTCCGGCAGCGACAGAGGCGGACGCGGAATGCTCCGCGTCCCCTACGGCATCGAGAACAACCCGACTTCGTTCAACAACTCGCATGTCAACTCCTGGTTCGTTGACTACGGCAACGGCGTTCTGGGCGGCACGAGCGACTACGAGACTCCGATAAAGAACGTTGAAGCGCTCGGCGGTCTTTCGGTCATCAACCACCCCGGCGAATACACGGGCGCGCGCAACGAAAAGGATTTCGACAAGGCTTATAACGAAGACTACGACTACGACATAAACAAGTTCGCCCGTCTGCTCAAGATGTATCCCTCCTGTCTCGGCATCGATGTCAACTCCAAGGGCGACTACCGCACTCGCCACGACCGCAAGCTCTGGGATATCCTGCTCCAAAAGGTCGTACCCTCAGGGCGCAACGTCTTTGCTTTTGCAAGCTCCGACGCACATCGCCTCTCCGCCATGGACAACGGCTGGACAATAATGCTCATGCCCTCGAACACGGTAGATAACCTCAAGGAATGCATGAAACAGGGCGCGTTCTTCGCGGGAAGCAGATATATAAAGAACACCCCCGAGCTCGAACAGTTCAGCAAGGAAGTAGGCTATAATGTCGCGGACGAGAACGGTCAGTGGTACGCATCGCCCGACCTTGTTCAGCCGGTGATAACAAACATCGCCGTTGACGACAAGGAGGACACGATAGCGATAACCGCAGAGAACTATCTGACGATTCACTGGATAGCGGACGGCAAAGTCATTCATGTCGGCTCCGAGATAGACCTCGACGACTACTCGGACGAGATAGGCAGCTATGTCCGCGCCGAGGTTTTCGGTGAGGGCGGTATCCTCTACACCCAGGCGTTCACCCTCGACTACGACGGCGCACCGGAGGCGGAGAACAAGTTCTTCTTCGACTGGGGCAATGTAGTCAAGCTTTTCGCCGACACGATTCTCTACGTATGCGGAAAGAGCGAGCTGTTCTGCAAAATCTGGTTCGCGCTGACCCACAACGACGCATTCGCAAAGTAAGTTAATAAAAAGCGGCGGCAAGCCTCAAGTGGTTTGCCGCCGCTTTTTGTTTGGTTATGACTCTTTTTCGTCTTTGTTTTTCATCTGCTTTTCAATCGACTCGCGCCATTTGCGTGTTTTATCATCTGAGCGCGTCTGCTCCAGATGATATAAATGAGCACTGGAGCGATAATAGTCGCCGCCGCCTCATACTCGCTGTTATATCCGAAGATAAACAGGTACACCAAAGCCGCAGTTGCGATAACATCAAAAATAATGCCGATAACAAGATCCATAATTTTCTCCTTTTGCTGTAATTTTTATTTCATTTTATCATATTCCGTTTTTTGTCAAGCGCTTTTTCAATAGCGAACTTTATTTTGACAAAAAATAACATTTTGCTCATTGCAAAATTTGGCAATATGCCGTATAATAACTTTGCAGAGTCCGTTTTTTGGTACACGAAATATTTTATAATATATCCGTAAATCAAATCGGAGGATATAAAAATGGCTAAAAAATCAAACCAGAAAATAAAACTGCTCTATCTGATGAAGATCCTGCTCGAAAACACGGACGACGAGCACGGAATGACGCTCGCCGAGATATCGGATGCGCTGGGCGAATACGGCATCGATGCGGAGCGCAAGACGCTCTACAACGACATTGAAGTGCTTTGCCTGTTCGGGCTCGATATCGACAAGAGAAAAGGCAAAAGCGTGACTTATCATGTCATCAGCCGCGAATTTGAGCTGCCGGAGCTAAAGCTTCTCGTCGACGCAGTTCAGTCCTCACGCTTCATCACGCACAAGAAGAGCAACGAGCTGATAAAGAAAATCGAGGGCTTTGCGAGCCGATATGAGGCGCAGGAACTGCAGAGGCAGGTCTTTGTCTCGAACCGCATCAAGGCGATGAACGAGAGCATCTACTACGCCGTCGACTACATACACGACGCGATAAACCGCGACGCGAAGATAGCGTTTCAATATTTCACCTGGGACGAGCACAAGCAGAAGAAGCTGCGCCACGACGGCAAAATATATCGCATCAGCCCGTGGGCGCTGACCTGGGATGATGAAAATTATTACATGATAGGCTACGACTCGGACGAGAACAAGATAAAGCACTACCGGGTCGACAAAATGACAAAAATTCAGCCGACCGAAGAAAAGCGCGACGGCGCGGAACTATTCGCCGATTTCGATATGGCACTCTATTCAAAGCAGACCTTCGGAATGTACGGCGGACGCGAGGAGACGGTCACACTCCGCTGCGAAAACAAGCTCGCAAATGTCATGATAGACAAATTTGGATTCGACACTGCGTTTTCAAATATCACCGACACGCACTTTGACATGCGCGTAAAAGTGTTCGTGAGCCCTGTGTTCCTGACATGGATAATGAACTTCGGCGCGGATGTGACAGTCCTCTCCCCCGAGAGTGTAAAAGACGAACTCACAGCTCTCGCGTCGGATGTGCTCGCACAGTATAAATAAACAGAACAAATAAAACAGCAAATCCTATCCACGGCTTTCGTGGGTAGGATTTTTTCATTTCGACATGAGATAGTGATGTGTTGATAAGTTGGAGGGCGCGGGTGTGGGTATCGGATATAGACAGTCGTATCAATATTGCGAATTATCACAATGATGTAAGAACAGATATCATCCGCCCACGGAGTTTGCACAATTTTATTGATAAGTACCTTGTAGGGTACGGCGACTCGACGCACCGCTGCCGCGACAGCGGCACGGGATCTTTGCAAAAACTTATTTTACGGATCATAGGCGGAACTTCGTTCGCCTGCTTTAAAAATCTATAATAGTGGCAAGTGACTAAAGGATTGCTTTACTTGCATCATCTCCAAAAAACACCGTGACACTCACGCATCAAATGGTCGTCGAGGTCGCCGACCCCTACAAGCCGCTCAACGAGGCCTCGAAGTACATAACTCGCGACTCCCAGTCGGCGGCGCTTCGGTGATGCTGCCCGCTCTTCTAAAAAAGTTTATCAAACACTGCGGCGCGGCTATTGAAAGCTTGATTATAGAGACTGGTTGTATCGCCTACTTTTACCTTGCTACAGCTAAAATGATAGACAAATCCCTATTCGCCATTCTAATTGTCATCGCCAAGAAACAAAGCCGTTGCAAATGCTGCCAATTACAAGGCTTTTGAAATTTACTGTCCGTTTTTTGACACACCCGCCGTGATAGAATAGAATCAGAAAATAAGGAACGGAGAGATACATATGAAATTCAAGATAGGTTTTACCGCAGAAAAAGAGGCAGAAAAGAAAGTTCCCGAGGCCGAGACAAAAGCTCCCGAAGAGGCTCCCGCGAGGGAATCGCTCGTGAGGGTCTATTTCCCGCAGCGCGGCTTCGACTGCACATATTACAACAATCTTTTCGACCTGCATGTCGGCGACCTCGTCTATGTTGACGGCAAGCTCGAGGGCAAGCGCGGCAATGTCATCGATGTGTCGTACACATTCAAGATAAAGCTGTCCGACTACAAAAGAGTAATCGCAAAAATCGACACGGATATCTCCGGCGAGTTCTGCTATGTCGGCGACGAATTGTTCTCTTTTGACAAAAATACCGTGTCGTTTGGGAAGATACTCCCCTACTTCAAAGCTCCCGTAAAATCCGATGAGGAATATGTGAGCGCGAAGGAAAACAAGTTCCATAGCCTCGACGATCTCGAGGGCATGGGAGCATACGAGCACACGATAATGATCGGCAAATCCGACTTCAACTGCGGCGAGGTCCTGTATCTCAGCGTTGAAGACGGCAAGGGGCACGCGATAGTCGGCACGGACGAGCTGCACGAAGTTGAATTTGACTACAAGAACGGCATGATTGCAAACATCACCTGCGACTGCTGGGCGTGCGGCATATGCAAGCACGGTGTGGCGGCTGTTTTCGCGCTAAAATCGGCACTCGAAAAAATCGAGAAGCATTTCCCGAAAAAATTTGAAACAAGCGGATATTTTTCCGTTATGTCAAAGAACACGTTTATGAATGTCATCGCCTCGCTCGGCGATGACAGCGTCGGAAGTTTCGTTATAAAGAATAACTAAGTCTTTTGCTTTTGCATCACTTTCGACAAAAATCGCATCGTTTTTGCAAATCGATTGACCGTTTTCGCCAAAAGATGTACAGTAAAACAAACAAAATATGGGAAGTGAGGCAATGGAGCCTATAGCTCACCTGAGGCTCGTCGAAAAATCCGAACCGCCGGAATATGACGAACAAACACTGAAAGCCCACAACGAAAACAGCGGGAAATATGCTGCAGAGGCGCTCCGATGTATCGGGTTAGACAAAGTCGGAAGCTTTTGCGGAAATATTCACGACTTAGGCAAGGCGACAAAAAAGTTCTTCGACTACATACAGCCCGACAACACGCTTAGGCGCGGCGAAGTGAACCACACATTTGCGGCGGTCAGATATATTTTCGAGATGTCCGACGGCGTTGACAACGAGGTGCGCGAGCTTCTCGCCTATGCGGTCGGCGCGCATCACGGACAGTTTGACGCGGTGAATGACGACCACAAAAACGGCTTTGAACACAGGCTGACAAAAGACGGCATCGACTATGACGAGGCGAAAAAGAACTTCAATGAACACTGCTTCTCAGACGCCGAACTGAAATCGCAATTCAACAGCGCCGCAGAACAGCTTACTGAAATTATTGCGGGCATAAGAGAGCGCAATCCGAAGAGAAGCGCGCGACAAGCTGAAGAATATGAATTTCAGATAAGCCTGCTGGCTCGGCTTCTGCTCTCGGCAGTTATCGAGGGCGACAGGCGCGACACGGCGGAATTCATGGAAAACATGGAGTTTCCACAAGTTGAAGCGGATTGGGATGAGTGTCTCGGGCACATTGAAGAAAAGCTCGGCAAATTTTCAAACACAAGACCGATAGACGGAGCGAGAAAGCAGATATCCGACATCTGCCGCGCCGCCACAGAAGAAGAGCCCGGCATATTCAGGCTCAATGTCCCAACCGGTGCAGGCAAGACTCTCTCGGGGCTGAGATTCGCCGTGGCTCACGCAAAAACACATCGGAAGAAACGAATCATATTCACTTCTCCCCTGCTGAGTATCCTCGACCAGAACGCAAAGATAATAAGAGAATTCATCGGAGACGACAACATCATAACGGAGCACCATTCAAACGTCGCTCTCGACGAGGACAACGCGGACGAGCTCAAACGCGCCCAGTTATTAACGGAAAACTGGTCGTCGCCGGTGATAATAACCACTCTTGTGCAGCTGCTCGACACTCTGTTTGCGGGAAAGACCTCATGCATACGCAGAATGCACGCACTGTGCGACAGCGTGATAGTCATAGACGAGGTTCAGACCGTGCCGAACGAAATGCTGTCGCTTTTTAACACGGCGGTAAACTTTCTTTCGGAGGTTTGCGGCGCGACTATAGTCTTGTGCTCGGCGACTCAACCGTGCCTCGAACAGACGGCACATCCGATGACAGAGAACATAAAAGATATCGTGCCGTTTGACGAGGAGCTGTGGCGCGTATTTAAACGCACGCAGATAATCGACAAGGGCGGCATGCGGCTTGACGCAATCCCCGCATTTATCGCAGAACAGCTTGACAGAACGGACAGCCTGCTTGTCATATGCAATCTCAAAAAGCAAGCGGCGTATCTGTTCACTGAAATGAATTTGGGAAACACCGTGATTTTCCATCTTTCTGCCGGAATGTGCATGGCGCACAGAATGACGGTCATATCCGAGATAAACAGCGCGCTTGAAAAAAAGCGCACAGATCCAGACGCGCCGAAAGTGGTTTGCATCTCGACGCAAGTCATAGAAGCGGGCGTTGATGTATCTTTCGGCTGCGTGATAAGGCTCTGCGCGGGACTCGACAGCGTGATACAGGCGGCGGGCAGATGCAACCGCAACGGCGAGCTTAACGGAGCCGCAGATGTGTTCATAATAAACTGCCGCGGCGAAGATCTCGGCATGCTCAGAAGTATAAAAGACGGCAAGATGGCGTGCATGTCCCTGCTGTCCGACTACAAATATCATCCCGAGAAGTACCCGTCGGGGCTTACATCTGACGAGGCGGTATACGCCTACTACAAGAAGATCTATATTCAATCCGACATCGGCGCGCAGGATATGCCGATAAAAATCGACGGTTCGCCGTTCACTCTCTTTGATCTTCTTTCTCTCGACAGGACATACGCAAACGCGCCTTATTTAAAAGCAAACGGCGAAAAATACGCGCTGACTCAGGCATTCAAGACCGCCGGGAGCAGGTTCACCGTCTTCGGTAGCAGCACGACCGATGTTATCGTGCCATACGGCGAGGGAAAAGAGATAATCGTCGAACTCGGCTCAAAACGGGCCGAAGAGGACATAAAGTATCTCAAAAAGCTTATCAAAAAAGCGCGGGCATACACCGTCTCGCTCTATGAAAATCAGCGCAGAGCCCTTGCGGACAGCGGTGCGCTCCACCCCATAGCAGACGGCATCGCGCTCGCGCTGAGCGAGGAATTCTACAATGAAGATTTCGGGCTCAATCTTGACGGCGAAAGCCGCGAAGCAATCACATTATAAATAAACACAGGAGGTGTGCAGCATATGGAACATCCGAATATAGTGACATTTGAAGTATTCGGAGACTACGCGCTTTTCTCCGACCCGGTAATGCGCGTCGGCGGAGAAAAGGCAAGCTATCAAATCCCGACATACGAAGCTCTCAAGGGTATTCTCCACTCGATCTACTGGAAGCCCACTATCGTCTGGTATATCGACAAGGTCAGAGTGATGAACCCCATCCAAACTGAGGTCAAGGGCATCCGACCGATAAAATACAACGGCGGGAACGACCTCTCGTTCTATACCTATCTCAAAGACTGCCGTTATCAGGTGCAGGCACATTTTGAGTGGAACGAGAACCGCCCGGAGCTCATCGGCGACCGCAACGAGAACAAGCATCACAACATAGCAAAGCGCATGATTGAAAAAGGCGGGCGCAGGGATATTTTCCTCGGCGCGCGCGAATGTCAGGGCTATGTTGAGCCATGCGAGTTTGGGAGCGGCAAAGGCGCATACGATGAGACGCCCGAACTCGCATTCGGGCTGATGTACCACGGGATAACCTACGCGGACGAAGCATATTCGGACGAGACAAAAAACCGAATGACCGTCCGATTCTGGTACCCGACGATGAAAAAGGGCGTTATCACATTCCCCCGACCCGAGGAGTGCACGATAACAAAAACGGTGCGCGAAAACATGGCGATAAAGCCGTTCGGCGAAGACCTCGGCAATTTCATCGGGCTCAGAGAATTCGGGGAGGTGGAATAAATGAGCATATGGCAAAGAGCCGTTGAGACATATGACTGTCACAGCGACCAGGCGGGAAAGCAATCTATAAAATACCCCGTTGCACTGACTCCGATAGCCCATGTCATCCAGAACGCGCAGATAGAAATAGTTCTCGATGAACACGGCGAATTTGTGCAGGCAGAGTCCGTCCCTAAAGACGACAGCAAAACTATTATCCCGGCAACAGAAGCGTCCGCAGGAAGAACTTCTTCCGCCTGCGCTCATCCGCTGAGCGACCAGCTTTTCTATATCGCGCCATACGGCGGAAACAAATATGAAATGTATCTGAACCAGCTCAGATCATGGGCCGAATCCGAGTTCAGCCACCCGAAAGTGCGCGCGATACTCGCCTATATCGAACGCGGAACTATAGTTGACGACCTCGCCGACGAAAAGTTAATAGAGCTTGACGAGAGCGGCAAGCCGCTGAGCAAATATGACAAATATATGATTCGTTGGCGCGTTATGAACACAGGCGACAATGATGCGTGTTATAAAGACACAAGCCTTTTCGACGCATTCATTGGACACTACAGTTCACTGCAGAATGAAGCTCCGAAAAAACTCTGCATGATATCGGGCAAAGATGAGCGCATAACCGAAAGTCATCCGAAAGGAACTGTTGCATCGGCATACGGCGCAAAGCTCATATCGGCAAACGACAGCTCAAATTTCACCTACAGAGGGCGTTTTACCGACTCACAGCAGGCGGCTACCATCGGATACGAGACCTCTCAAAAAGCGCACAACGCTCTCGCTTGGGTTGCGGCGAATCAAGGTATTATGATAGGCGGAAGAACCTTTGTCTGTTGGAATCCAAAGGGAGATACGTCTCTGTTCAAAGACTCCGAAACATTGACGCCCAACTACAGCGACGAAGAAGAAAAAAAAGATTTTCCGGCTACTCCGACCGACTACAAAGCCGACCTGAAAAAGGCGCTGAGCGGATGGCAGGACAAGCTTCCGGCGGAGGACGACATTGTTATAGCGTCGTTCGACGCCGCCACGACAGGTAGGCTCTCCATAACATACTACAACGAGCTGAAAGGTTCGGATTTCCTGAACCGTCTCGCATTCTGGAAAGAGCACTGTTACTGGTCAAGCGGAAAGTTCGGCTATCAGTCCCCATCGATATGGGAAATAGTCAAATGCGCCTTCGGCACGGAGCAGAACGGGAAGCTCAGCGTTGACGACCGGGTAATGTGTGAACAGGCGCAGAGGCTGCTCCACAGCGTTATCGACCAAGCGCCTATACCGCAGGACATCGTCCGCGCGCTGATGCACAGAGCGTCGATGCCGCTCGCCTACGACACAAAATCAAACCGCATAAAAATTCTCTATAACGCTTGTGCGGTTATATATGCATACAGGACCGTTACTAAAAAGGAGGAATGGGAAATGGCCCTTGAAAAAGGCAAAAAAGACAGAAGCTATCAGTTCGGGCGTCTGCTCGCGGTCATGGAAAAGGTCGAGCGCGACACCTATGACAGAGACGAGAAGAGAGAGCCGAACGCAATAAGGATGCAGTCGGTATTCTGCGAGAGACCCATGTACGCTGCCCGCATAATCCGCGACAGCCTCAATCCGTATTTTGCAAAGCTCTCGCCCGGAATGAGAATATACTACAACAACCTCATCGGCGAGATTTTCGGTCATCTGAGCGAATTCGATGAGAAAAGCCTCAACCGCCAGCTTGAGGACAGTTACCTTTTAGGCTATTACCTGCAGCGCAGTGAACTCTACACAAAGAAAGAAAGCAACAACGAGGAGGAAAATTAAAATGGCAGCTCTTAACAACAAAATCGATTTCGTAGTTCTTGTATCCGCAAATCAGGCAAATGTAAACGGCGATCCGCTCAACGGCAACCGCCCGCGCACCGATTACTCCGGCTACGGCGAGATGTCCGATGTCTGCATCAAGCGTAAAATACGCAACAGAATGCAGGATCTCGGCAATAATATATTCGTCCAGTCCGCCGACCGCAGCGATGACGGCTGCAAGAGCCTGAGCGAGCGCGCGTCAAGCAACATAAAGACGAAAGATATAAACGAATACGCAAAAGAGGCCTGCGAAAAGTGGCTCGATGTCCGTTCATTCGGTCAGGTGTTCGCTTTCAAGTCAAAAGGCAGCAGCGGTGTATCGGTCGGCGTGCGCGGTCCGGTCAGCATACATCAGGGCGTCAGCGTATCACCGATAGAGGTTCGCTCTATTCAGATAACCAAGAGCGTCAACGGTGAGCCCGTCAAGGACGGCAAGGACGCTTCGGCGCGTTCCTCCGACACAATGGGTCAGAAACACTTCGTCCAGTTCGGTCTCTATGAGATAAAGGGTTCAATAAATGTTCAGCTTGCAGAGAAGACCGGATTCTCCGAAGAGGATGCGGATATTATAAAAGAGTGCCTGCGCACGCTGTTCCTCAACGACGCTTCTTCGGCGCGCCCCGAGGGTTCGATGGAAGTTCTGCGCGTCTATTGGTGGAAGCACAACTGCAAGGACGGTCAGTATTCGAGCAGCAAGGTTCACCGCAGTGTTCATGTCGAATTGAAGCCCGATGTCAACATCCCCTCGAGTGCAGATGACTATGTTATATCTGTAGATGAGCTTCCCGGGCTTGAGCCGGAGATTATCGAGGGAGTATAATGACATACAGGGAGTGTGACTTTCTGCAAATAAGCGGAATACAGCACTTTATGTTTTGCCGCAGGCAATGGGCTCTCATTCACATTGAGGGACTTTGGGCAGAAAATCTGCGCACTGTAAACGGTGAAATATTCCACGAACGGGCGCACGACCCGTCGCTCAGCGAAAAACGCGGCGATCTGATAACAGCCCGGGCTCTGCGGGTATTCTCGTCAGAGCTCGGGATAAGCGGAGAATGCGATGTTGTCGAATTCAGACGCAATGACGAAAACGGCACGAAACTGCGCGGGCGCGATGGCAGATGGATGCCGACGCCGATCGAATACAAAAGCGGATCTTCTAAAGCCGGCGAAGCCGACAGGCTTCAGCTGTGCGCGCAGGCAATGTGCCTCGAAGAGATGCTCGGAGTCGAGATTGAACTCGGATATATGTTCTACGGTGAGACGCATCGGCGCGAAAAAGTTTATATAAACGCCGAACTGCGCCAAGCGGTGGAAGATGCGGTCAGCGAGATGCATAGCTACATGAACCGCGGCTACACGCCCAAAGTCAAGACCGGCAAATTTTGCAACGCCTGTTCACTCAAAGAGCTCTGTCTCCCTGCCCTGTGCAAGAACAAAAGCGCGGCGGAATATATAAACTCCGCTATCGGCGAGGACGGTGACTTCGATTGAAAAAGCTTATGAACTCGCTCTATATTCTGACCCCCGACGCCTATCTGACGCTCGACGGAGAAAATGTTGTTGTCAAAAAGGACGGCGCGGAGATGGGCAGATTCCCTCTGCACAGTCTCGAACAGATAGTAACATTTTCATACATGGGCGCAAGCCCGGCTCTCATGGGCAAATGTGCCGAGCAAAACAAGTCGCTGTCATTCTTCTCTCAAAGTGGGCGGTTTCTCGCGAGAGTCGGCAGCGGAGTGCAGGGCAATGTGCTGCTGCGCAGGCAGCAATACCGCATCGCCGACAGTCCGAGTGAAAGCTTGCAGATAGCCAAAAATTTCATCACTGCAAAGATATTCAACTCCCGCTGGATATTGGAGCGCTCATTGCGCGACCACCCGATGAGCATTGATGCAGGGAAAGTAAAAGACGCATCAGAAAAGCTGAAAGAATCCGTATACACGGCTCGCAGCTGCACTGACGCTGGGTCGCTCCGCGGCATTGAGGGCGAAGCGGCAAGCACATACTTTTCGGTATTTGACGAGCTGATACTCAACCCCGACCCGTGTTTCATTTTCGAGACGCGAAACCGCCGTCCGCCGCTCGACTGCGTGAACGCGCTGCTCTCATTCGCCTACAGTCTGCTTGCGAACGACTGCACGAACGCACTCGAAAGCGTAGGGCTTGACCCATATGTCGGCATGATGCACACCGACCGCTCCGGCAGAAAGTCGCTCGCGCTCGACCTCATGGAAGAGCTGCGCCCGTCGTTTGCCGACAGATTTGTGCTCAGCGGAATAAACAACCGCTCGTTTCAGAGCAATATGTTTGCGAAGACAGACAGCGGTGCCGTACTCCTCACCGACGACGGTCGGCGGTCGTTCTTCAAGCTTTGGAAGTCGAGGCGGGACGAAAACCTGACTCACCCATTCCTAAAAGAAAAGATACAATGGGGACTCGTGCCGTATGTTCAAGCGCTTCTGTTAGCGCGCTACATCCGCGGCGACATTGACGAATATCCCCCGTTCCTGTGGAAGTAGGTGCGTTATGCTCGTATTGATAACCTATGATGTCAACACCGAAGACGCCGGCGGCAGAAAGCGGCTTCGGAAAGTTGCGAAAGAATGTGTGAATTACGGTCAGCGGGTTCAGAACAGCGTATTTGAATGTGTATTGGACGCCGCACAATACAGATTAGTAAAACACAAGCTCGAACAGCTCATCGACACCGAAAAGGACAGTCTGAGATTTTATAATCTCGGGAACAACTATCAGACAAAAATAGAGCATATCGGAGCCAAGGCCGGATATCAGCCGGAAGGACTCCTTATGCTTTAGTGCGAAGCGGCATCGATCATAAAAAGTGCCGTATATTCGCACCGAAAAAGCCGTGCTTTTACAACTGTTTAAGTCAAGTAAAAAGCACAGCTGTCGCAAAAATATACAGTTTTATATGCACTATGTACAAGCACAATGTTGCATATTTGTATATTTTTGCAGTCGCCCTCCCCACGGAGGGCGTGGATTGAAATCGCGCATTTATGTATTATGCTATGGACTGTGGGTGGTCGCCCTCCCCACGGAGGGCGTGGATTGAAATAAGCAATTCGCGCAAGCCTTTAACAAAAATTTTGAGTCGCCCTCCCCACGGAGGGCGTGGATTGAAATTACAAGATATCCAGCTTTTATTAACTTGTCCGCGTCGCCCTCCCCACGGAGGGCGTGGATTGAAATTCTAATGTTAATGTTATAAAATACTGCCACAAATCAGTCGCCCTCCCCACGGAGGGCGTGGATTGAAATCTGAGTCCCGTTCCCTTATACTTGATATTAGCCACGTCGCCCTCCCCACGGAGGGCGTGGATTGAAATTACCACAAAGGAGACATTGAGGCACGCGCGCAAGATGTCGCCCTCCCCACGGAGGGCGTGGATTGAAATAAGCTCCGCGCCGACATCCTTAATAAAAGGAAGCTGCGTCGCCCTCCCCACGGAGGGCGTGGATTGAAATCGCTTGGATTTTCTGAACGGGCGCATATCCAAGGTCGCCCTCCCCACGGAGGGCGTGGATTGAAATGCCGTCCTATGTCTACTGTGCGTCTCGCTCTTACCGTCGCCCTCCCCACGGAGGGCGTGGATTGAAATGCTTGTCAAAAAGCAGGTTAAATTAGGTGTTGGCAAGGTCGCCCTCCCCACGGAGGGCGTGGATTGAAATCTGCGTGTTGACAATGATGTCGATAACGCAATGGTCGCCCTCCCCACGGAGGGCGTGGATTGAAATCACGGTCTTATTAGTGGTAATGATTTGCGTTTGTGTCGCCCTCCCCACGGAGGGCGTGGATTGAAATCACGCCAAATATTTGTAGGAATCATATCGGTGATAGTCGCCCTCCCCACGGAGGGCGTGGATTGAAATGGTTTGCTGTTGGCTTATTCGGCGCAAGCTTAGTGTCGCCCTCCCCACGGAGGGCGTGGATTGAAATTACGCCTGATACCGTTTTACTGCCTTTGCTCAAGGTCGCCCTCCCCACGGAGGGCGTGGATTGAAATATTTTTCATTATCCTTTCTTTGGGCTTTCTGCCGTCGCCCTCCCCACGGAGGGCGTGGATTGAAATGACGGTCGTCGCGGTTATCTTACGGATATCAAGCGTCGCCCTCCCCACGGAGGGCGTGGATTGAAATTTTACCGGTACTCTCGATCAAACAAAATACGATAGTCGCCCTCCCCACGGAGGGCGTGGATTGAAATGAATACTCTCGGTTATGCCGGAAGTCTGGTCAGTTGTCGCCCTCCCCACGGAGGGCGTGGATTGAAATAGTACATCTATAGTATTATATAAAAATATAGATATAGTCGCCCTCCCCACGGAGGGCGTGGATTGAAATATCTGTGGGATGAGCAAGTATATACTTTTGATTTGTCGCCCTCCCCACGGAGGGCGTGGATTGAAATATCTCCGCAGCAAGCCCGCTTATCAATGTTGTTCAGGTCGCCCTCCCCACGGAGGGCGTGGATTGAAATCGTTGTGTCCGCACTCTTTAGCCGTTTCTGCTGTGTCGCCCTCCCCACGGAGGGCGTGGATTGAAATATCAATCGTGCCGTTCCTTGCGACATTTTCAAAGAAGTCGCCCTCCCCACGGAGGGCGTGGATTGAAATCTCGTTGCATTTGCTCGGTGCGGATTGGGGGGTAGTCGCCCTCCCCACGGAGGGCGTGGATTGAAATGCATCATAAGGAGGACGACATGACAAAAGCAGAAGTCGCCCTCCCCACGGAGGGCGTGGATTGAAATAATAATTACACGCAAGAAGATATAAAAAGCCTTGTCGCCCTCCCCACGGAGGGCGTGGATTGAAATTTATATAAGCGACCGTAAGCAATCTCGGAATCGCGTCGCCCTCCCCACGGAGGGCGTGGATTGAAATCATAAGTCCGTGGATTAATGCTACCATTATCTCAAGTCGCCCTCCCCACGGAGGGCGTGGATTGAAATGCTCGCGCGGCATGATAAAATACTCGCCGCATGCGTCGCCCTCCCCACGGAGGGCGTGGATTGAAATTCAAATGCGCGCAATCGTCGAAGGTCTGATAGAAAACGTCGCCCTCCCCACGGAGGGCGTGGATTGAAATGCTAATGTCGTAAATCGCGACTACGAAGGCGACATGTCGCCCTCCCCACGGAGGGCGTGGATTGAAATGTAACATATTTAGTTATATACGAACTAACAGCCGCACGTCGCCCTCCCCACGGAGGGCGTGGATTGAAATTCCGGCATTTTCTTTGCCATACTATCACCTCGCAAGTCGCCCTCCCCACGGAGGGCGTGGATTGAAATGAAAGGAAGAAGAAGCGAAGCTTGAAGCGGAGCGCACGTCGCCCTCCCCACGGAGGGCGTGGATTGAAATCACTGTATGAGTGGCTCAGACCGAACGGGAACCGTTGTCGCCCTCCCCACGGAGGGCGTGGATTGAAATAGCAATATTAAATCACATTGCGCGCGGATTGTCGTCGCCCTCCCCACGGAGGGCTCAGTCTGAAACAGGAGGTTATATCAAATACATTCGCAAGCATGACAACTGTCTTTTTATTGTTTTGGAGCAGCGTTTTTTGAATATAGAAACAGCGCCTTGCAGTCAAATACAAGACGCCGCAATTATTGGATTGCAGTATAGCAAAACATCCATGCTTTACGCTCGACAGTTAACGATATATATTCCCTGTCTCCGTTCTTCCATCTTTTGCGCATGATATTCTGCATATTCTCTCACGAAGCGATGTTTCAAATCTTCCGGAGTATCAGGCGTAAAATCCCGCCATTTCGATATGGTCGGCCGCCTTTCCGTTGTCTTTAGCGATATCCCATATCACCTCTTGATTCCCGCCGAGATGCCTGTGGCGGAGTATGTTCAGCTCCGAGGCTTTCGGCTTCGCCCACGAGGCGAAATACTGCGGTCTGCACGACCTTGTGTAACGCACATAGAGAGCATTTTTGAGTTTGCTGTCCATTTTCTTCTCCTGTTTGAGCGTATTATCAGACCGCCGCCTCTGCGCTTTCGTGCTGCGCGATGCGCTCCTTTGCCCCGTCATAGAGGGCAAATATATCTTCGCATCGGCTGTAATTCTCGCTCTGCGCTATCGTTCTCACTGCGTCGAGATACGGCTTTGCGGCTCTGTAATAGAGCGAGTTTTCGTCGGTCGCTTTCTTTATCTCAAGCTGAACGCGCTGTTTTTCGGCGCGCACCTGCCGAAGCTCTGCTTTGAGCTCTGCAATAGATGCTTTATCTTTTGACTCTTTGGCGAGCTTCATGCTGTCCGTGACGCGCTTCATATTGACTTCCGCCTCGTCCTCACGCTTGAAGAGCCCCGCGAAAACAGAGCTGTCAAACGGTTCGATGCCGTTGGGATAATATTTCGCGGCGGTCTTGCGCGCTGTTTTGATATCGCCGACGAGTCTTAACATATCTTTTCTGCGCTCTTTCTGCTGCGCGGTCGCCTTGGGCATACGCTTGACATCGCTCTTTTTGAGTTCTATTGCGGACATGAAGTCGCTGAGCCCCGCCGCGCTTATCTTCTTCGCGATTTCAAGATCCTCCATACCCTCCGGGGTGTTGAAGCGGTCGAGCTCCGCGAGGACAAAACGGGATATCTCTATCTTCTCGTTTTCCTGAGCTTTAAGATTATACTCTTTCTTAACCGCCTTTAAAAGTGCCTTGTCACCGGACTTTTTCGCCTGCTTTATTCCGTCCTTTGAGAGGACATTCATTTCGCGGCCGGAATATTCTTTGGCTTCTTTTATAATATCGACCGCCTCGACAAGCGCATCGTCTGCGAGGACATTGTTTCCGTAGTCCTCGAAAAGCGCTCTAATTTTTAGCACCTTGACTATCGCCTTCTGCTTGACCTCGGTGAAATCATAGAAAAAGAGCGGAATGACATTGAGCACCGCACCGACAACGGACGCGATAACGAGGACGCTGCTTATGCGAACAAAATAGTCATGGTTATAGAGAACGTCATAGACATTCGAGCCGTCGTAGCCGAGCGACAGGGCGACACTGCGATTGAGTCCCGCGCCCTCGTATATTGCCGGAAGAACGGAGCCTGTGGCGAGCGTTATGACACTGCCTATAAGCCCGACCGCGGCGAACATTCCGTCTATCCGCTCGCCCGTTTTATACTGCTGATAGTCTCTTATATCCGCCTGGATGCTCGGGTTGAGAAGATGACCGAGCGAAGTTATGAACTGGTTGACGAAGATGCATATGAGCAGCATCCATATTATTCCCGGGTCGCCCGTTCGGCGGACTATCGGGAGCATCAGCGCGATGAAGCCGATATTGAAAAGATTTGTTACGACGAGTATCTTCTTTTTGCCGTACTTTCTGATAAGGAATGGCGCGACAAGATTCGGCCAGAACGAGGCGTTGCCGGATATCGCGATTATCAGCGAATACTGACCCGGCGAGCAGGCGCCCTGATAGTTATACATCCAGCCGAGAATACTGTTGAACGAGCTTTCAAGGAAGCCTATCCAACCGGCGAGCGAGATTATCCAGAAATATTTATTCTGCGCTATCGCCTTGAGCGCATCAATAAATTTTATACGGATAACATGGGTCTTTGCCTGGACTATCTTCTCCTCGACATTGACATAGACGAGCAGGGATATCAAAAATCCGACAAGCAGCATCGGCGGATAGAGTACCCTGTATATTCGCATATCGTATAGGGTGTTGTCGTTTGTTATAAGCCGCGCCGCTATCGGCAGGAATATGCCCGCTATCGACGGCGAAAGATTCTCGACAACGCATCTTATCGAGAGGACATCCGAGCGCTCTATCGTATTGGGCGAAAGGACGTTTATAAGGCTCTCGTAGGCATCGACCATGAAATTATAGAAGAACTGGAAGCCGACATTGAACAGCAAAACGACGATGCACTTCACAGTCAGCGACATATGCTCATACGGCATCCACACGAAGCCGATGCCGAGAATTACAGTCGGGATACCCATGGTCAGGATATACGGGCGGTACTTACCTTTCATGCTGCGCGTATTGTCAATCATCTTCGCGCGCAGTGCAGTCAGCGGGAAGCCCGAGAGAATGCTGAGTATATATATTACATAGAGCGCGCCGGGGTCGATACCGATAGTGTTGCCTATTAGCGTATTGCCGACGGCGATTATCATATTCGACACGCAGTAGACTATAAATCTGACGCCTATGCCGCCAACAGAGAGCGAGGCTATCTCCTTATAGCTCATATACCGCTCTTTCGGCGGCTTGTTCCAGTGCGTTTTGACCGAAGAAACAACGGATTTGATTTTTCCGGCGATTTTCACAGTCATATTCCCCCTTGTTAAGATGAGTTCAATGTGTTAGTATAAAAGAGTAAAATATCAAATGTTATGAGTAAAAAAGGTGATGCTATGCCGATATTCAACGAAGAGATGTACTTATATGACAAGAATCAGAACAGCGATCTTTTTCATCTTCATTCTTTCGGCAGACTCTTTCCCGACGCCGACTACATAATTTCATTAAAAGATAACTCGAATACAATAATTGAATGCGTGACCGACGGGGTCGGATATATCGAGCACAACGGGACGGTCACTACAGTTGAAAAAGGCGACTGCTATATAATAAAGAAAGGCAGCGGCTACTCCTACTACTCCGACGACAAAAAGCCCTATTCAAAAGTCTGGGTAACGGTATACGGGAGTCTTATAGACAGATGGCTCGATTTTTACAATATAGATCAGCAGGTGTATATAAAGCACCTTGACATCACGTCATATTACAGCCAGATAAAGCAGACCGCGCTCGGCAGGGATATGCTCGACAACGACAAGAAGCTGATGCTCCTCGTACACGGAATCATATTCGAAATGGCGATGGCTACCCCCGCGAACAGCCGGAGCCGCGAGGACGCGCCGTATATCAAGACCGCCGACAATGTTGTTCTCGACATAAAGAAATACATCGAGAAGCAATGCAACGAGCGACTGACGAACAAAGACCTGTCGCTGAAATTCGGCATCTCACAGAACACGATGAACGACCTGTTCATCAGAAAATACGGCATATCGACATCGCAGTATCACATGCAGTGCAAGCTCTCTTCCGCCGAATATTTTCTCAAAAGTACCGATTTGACGATAGACGCGATAAGCGGGCTTATCGGCTTTTGCGACCGCAGCCATTTCAGAAAGGCGTTTATGAAGGCATACGGCATGTCGCCGAATCAATACAGAAAGAAGCTCAAATCCGACCTCAGCGCAGAATAATTGTCGTCACCGATCTCGGCGTGATTTTTATATGTTCGGGGGCGGCGATGTCATATTCGCGAAGATCGTTGTTATCGTCCGTGACCGCTGATTTTACGGCTGAGTACTGCTCCGGCAGGCTCAGCTCTTTTTCTTTTTCGGTACTGTTTATCACTATAACCGCACAGCCGCCGTCATATTTGAACGCGAGCAGGCGCAGCTCGGGATCATCGCAGGCGGCATCAACGCGAACGGAACCTGCGGGAACATATTTCGAGAAGTTACCCGTAACATAGTAGCGTTTGGTCATCTCAAAAGTTTTATCGTCAAGATTTATGTATATCAGCCCGTCGCAATAGTTGACCTCGGACACAGCTATCCAATGCTGCCACGAGATAACATTGAGCACGGACAGATCTTCATACATAACATTCGCCGTGACGAGTGCCGAGTCCATGCCCTTGTCGCGTCCGCCCTGCATATGAGTCCATTCGCTCATATTGACAGGGACATCCGGATAGTTTTTGCTCATCCACTTCGCGAACCGTTTAAGGAAGCTCATGCGGTTGTTAAAAAACGGGATGGGCATATGCAGGCAATAGGAATGGATATCGAGAGCGCCGAGGCGAGTGCGGACGAGCGGATCGCCCAAAACGGCGCGCGAATAGCTCTTGTTGAACCAGCGGATATCTCCGTTTTCGCAGCCGGAGAGCCGAACGCCGTCGAGAGCTTTCCTGCCGTCAAGCTCTTTGACGAACGCGCGGAGCACCTTGCGGCAGCTCGAGGGTCTGTAGTGGCAGCCCTCCTGCCCGCCGTTCCAGACCCAGAACGGCTCATTGACGGGCGAGATATATTTTACGGGTATGCCCTCGCCGATAAAATGCTCGGCAACGTCGGCGCAATATTTGGCAAACGCGGGATAGTTCTTCTTTTTTATATTCTCTCTGAATATCTGATGCTTGTCGAGATGCGTCTTGTGGTTATTCGTCAGGCGTTCTATCGGAGAATTGACGAAGAAAATAACCTCGTTCGCACCGTCGCTGACGGCACGGCGCATCATATAGACCGCCGCAGCATCGCGCGACCAGTCGTATTCGCCGGGAGCAGTCTCAAAGCACTCGGTCGCCCGCGCGGGTTCGCTGAAAGTACCGCGTCCGCTGTGCTTCGACCCGCCGCCGATATTGTAACGGTAGATGCCAAGACCGATGCCCTCGGTCTTGCTGAAAAGCAGCTCACTGATTCTGTCTCTGACCGGTTTGCCGCTTATCGGATCCTCATGAGTCCAGTTTCCGACTATCTGCGCCCACCATGCGCCGCTCGCACCGAAGCCTTCTATAGTCTGATATCGCTTCTCTTCATTTATATTCAGCTTCAATTTCAATGCCCCCATGTGAAAAGTGCATATATTTTTCATCTTATTCTAAAGTATATCATAGCTTTTCACGGAGTAAAGGTATTTTTTACCGAAAAAAGAGTACTTTTTATATGTGTTTTCAAGTTGGCGACGAAAGCAACGAAAAATCAATACAGCCGAAGCGATGAAAATTATTTTATATTCAAGCTGCGTTTGACGCTATTTTTCCGAAAAATGTGTTTTTTACCTGTCGTCTGTAATTTTTTGTAAAAATTTCATATAATTATACATATATATTTTATCTTTATGTTGAAATTGTATTGCTTTTTGGTTTTTGTTCCCGTATAATGGAGCTTGTCTGATACGACAGAACATCTGAAAGGTGCCGAATTATGAACACCGTGATAATAATTCTGCTTGTTGTGCTCGCGATAGCCGTTGTGCTGCTGTTTGCGATATGCGGCTTCCTGTTCAATCAGGTAATATGGTATAAGCCGATAAAGCTGCCCGCCGCAAAAGGCGAGGTTGAGGATGACTTTGCAAAAGATCACAGAAAAGCCGAAGAAGAGTTCGGGAAAATGCCGTTCGAAAAGCTCACGCTTACGGCATCGAACGGCGAAAAGATATATGCGCGCCTGCTCCTGCCCGAGAAGAGCAACGGGCGCATGATAATCGCCTGCCACGGGGCGCACAGCTCAGGGATATGCGAATTCTGCTTTTCCGCACCGCACTTTCACCGCATGGGTTATACAATTCTGATGCCGGAGCACCGCGGCTGCGGCGAGAGCGAGGGAAAATTCTTAGGCTACGGCACGCACGAATCAAAGGACACTTTTCTTTGGATAGACTGCGCCCGCAAACGATTCCCGGAGCTCGACATATTCCTGCTCGGCGTGTCGATGGGCGGCGCGACGGTTCTAATGATGAGCGACAAAATAACCGACCCGGCGGTCAAGGGAATCATCGCGGACTGCTCCTACACGAGCGCATGGGATGAATTCGCCTATCAGCTCAAAAATCCGTTCGGGCTCCCGGCGTTCCCCCTGCTATATATATTCGACCTGTATTGCCGCATAATCTGCAAATACAGCCTGCGCGACGCGTCGCCGATAAAAGCCGTTCGCAGCGCGAAAGTGCCGATACTTTTTATTCACGGCGCAAAAGACACGCTCGTGCCCGCAAAGATGCAGAAAGAGCTGTTTGACGCGTGCCCGACCCAAAAAGAAATGCTGACGGTCGAAAACGCGGTTCACGCGCAGAGCTATTATACCGACCCGCGCGCTTATGAGGCGGCGGCGGAAAAATTCATAAACGAATGCGAAAACACTGAAAATACATCTGCGCTTTCCGCGCCCGGAGGAGGAAAACAAATTGGCTAACAACGAAAGGCTGAAAGAAAAACGATACGTCGGAGTAAAAGAAACGGTTATCTACGGCGTAGCAAACGGCGGTCAAGTCATCGGATACAACATGGTCCGCATGCAGCTGACATTCTTCCTTGTGACCGTGTTCGGCATACCGAGCACAGCGGTCGCAACGATGATAACCGTCATGGGCATCTGGGATGCACTCAACGACCCGATGATGGGAACGATAGTTGACAAGACCCGCACGAATCTCGGAAAACTGCGTCCCTATCTGCTCTTCGTCCCGATACCGCTCGGCATAGCGACTGTCGTGTTCTTCGGCGGCGCGGAATTCCTCGCGGGAGTTCAGTCGACGACGCTCAAGATAATCTACATGTGCGTCACATATTTCATCTGGGAGTTCTTCTATACGATAGGCGACATCCCGTTCTGGGGTCTGTCCGCCGCGATATCCCCCAACCCCGTTGACAGATCGAACGCCATAACCTCGGCGCGCTTCCTCTCCGGCATAATCGGCGGACTTTCGACGCCCGTTATATCCCTGCTCATCGACCTGAGCAACAAGGGCGTTATCGGAATCAATATGCGCCAGCTCTTCCTCGTGATGGGTATTGTCGCTGGCACTGTCGGCATGGGACTCTTCTCGCTCTCCGGCATCTTCTGCCGCGAGCGCGTGGTTCAGAATTCCGACGAGCCGAAGGTTCTCGACTGCTTCAGATTCCTTTTCAAGAACAAGCCCCTGCTTCTCATAGTCTGCTCCAACATTCTCGCAACCGTCGGCGGAGTTACCGACACATTCGCGCAGTATTTCTACATATTCTCCCTCGGCGCGGCGAGCTGGGGCACGATAATCGGCATTCCCGGCGTTGTCTCGGGCTTCCTGACTTATCTCCTCCTGCCCGCTCTCGAGAGAAGATGGACGTCGAAGCAGATAGTCGTTCGCACAACTATTCTCAAGGCACTCGTCGGTACGACCACCTTCCTAATCGGCATGAAATTCTATCGCAACCCGGCGGTCATTGTCCCGCTGCTTATGATTCAGGGCTTCATCTTCAGCTCGCTGACGAGCATAAACATGGTCGTCCCCACAAAGATGATAGGCGACACAGTCGACTACATGGAGTGGAAGACGGGCGAAAGGAACGAGGGCATGGCGTTCTCGCTGCTGACCTTCATCAGCAAGCTCACGGGCTCGCTCTGCACGGCTATCGCAACAGCCATAATCCCGGTCATCGGCCTTGTCACCGTTCAACTCGCGGACAACTCGCTTCAGCTTGTTGAAAACCCGCAGATAAACACCCGTTTCTGGCTCTGGGCTCTGGTCACCATACTCCCGCCCGTGGCGTCGCTCATCTCGCTCATACCCTACAGATTCTACGACCTCGAGGGCAAGAAGCTCAAGGACATTCAGGAAGAGATGATCGCCCGCCGCGAGCTCAACTCGAAGACGATATCCAAGTCGGAAGGAGAGATATAAATGGAACGCAAATGCCCGAAATGCGGCGGTAAGCTCGGAATATTCGACTTAAAGCCCAACTGCCCCCACTGCGGATGCAGTATCATGTACTACGACATGGACAAACGCCTTGAGGAGGACTCGGTAAAGGCCGAAGCCGAATGGCAAAAGCTCGAAGCGACTCTCGACAAGATAACTCCCGCATTCATCAAGAAAAAGAGAGCCGCGAGAGAAGAAAAAGAGAAAAACGAAAAGGATTCAAGCGAAAAATAATCCTAAAGCAGGCGCGCCCGCAGTTATTCTGCGGGCGTATCGCTTTTTGTGGGAATTTGCAACAAATTTTAGTAAAACTGTGGTAAATTCTGCAGCAATATGTTAAAATCCGATAAGAACGATGATTTAAGGAGAGGGTATTATGCTTCGCAGACAGATGCAGCTTGATTTTTCCGGAATAAAGACATATTCAGCCGAGGATCGCCACAATCTCGTCACCATAGACAACATGATGACTCCCGGCGTCACCCCGCACGAGGAATACAAATACGAAGGCTTTGATGAGCTTGTTGAGAGGATAGTCAAGGCGCGCAAGAACGGTCATCCGGTAATATGGAGTATGGGCGCTCACGTTGTCAAAAACCGCCTTTCCCGCTATGTCATCGAGCTGATGAAAATGGGCGTTATCACGCACATTGCCGCAAACGGCGCGACGAGCATACACGACTTTGAGCTTGCGTATCTCGGCGGCACCTCCGAGGATGTGCCGACCGCCATCGAGGACGGCTCATTCGGAATGTGGGAACAGACGGGAGCATGGATGAACGAGGCTATTCAACGCGGCGCGAAGCTCAACATCGGCTACGGCGAGGCGCTCGGCGAATATATAGACATGCACCCCGAGAAGTTCCCAAACCGCGAGGACTGCATACTCTGGAACGCATATAAACTGGACATTCCCGCGACCTATCACATAGCGCTCGGCACGGATATCATCCACCAGCACCCCACCTGCGACATGGAGGCTATCGGCAAATGCTCCGGAATCGACTTCAAGAAGATGGCCTACAGCGTGTCGCAGCTCGACGGCGGCGTTTTCCTGAACTTCGGCTCGGCAGTCATAGGCCCCGAGGTATTCTTAAAGACGCTCTCGATAGCGCGAAATCTCGGCTATCCGACATTTAATATAACAACCGCAAACTTCGACCTCGTGCGCCTGGGCAACTTCCGCTGCAAGATAGGCTACGAGGATCCGAACTACTATTACCGCCCGCGCAAGAATATAGTCAACCGCCCGACCTGCCGCGGCGGTTGGGGTTGGCACTTCGAGGGCGACCATCAGATAACAATTCCCACACTTTACGACAAGCTCAAAGAGCAGCTTTGATTTGAGGTAAGATATGCTTTCAAAAGAACAGGTCAAAAAAATATGCGCCGGCATAAAAAACGCGCGCATAGGCATAATCGGCGACTTCTGCGTTGATATCTACTGGCACGCGGATATGACGAAATCCGAGCTCTCACGCGAGACTCCGCACTATCCCCTGCCGATAGTCGGTGAGAGAGTCTATCTCGGTGCGGGCGGAAATGTTGCGTCGAATCTCGCGGCGCTCTCCCCCAAAGAGCTTATTCCGATATCCCTTATCGGCGGCGACTGGCGCGGCATGCTCATGGAGGACATATTCGAAAGGAGCGGCATGAACAGGGATTTTGTTATCAAAGCGCCCGACCGCTTCACCAACGCCTACTGCAAGCCGATGCGAAAGGGCATATCGGAGCTTGAATACGAAGATCCGCGTCTCGACTTCGACAACTACGAGCCGATATCAAAAGAGACCGAGGACAAGGTGATTGAAAATCTCAGAAAGATCTCCGGAAATATCGACGTGCTGTGCGTTGCGGATCAGTTCAGATTCGGCATAATCACAAAGCGCGTGCGCGATGAGATAATTGCACTTGCAAAATCGGGGCTCACCGTCATTGCGGACAGCCGATACAACATCGGCAAATACACTGACTGCATATTGAAGCCCAACGAGGTCGAGTGCTGGCGCGCGGTGTATAACAACGAAGGCTACATAGACGCGGGATATGACGAGTTCATCGAAGCGGCGAAGCTGCTCGCAAAAAAGAACCGCTCGACCGTGTTCTGCACGCTCGGAAAGCGCGGCTCGATAGTCACCGACGGCGACAGGACGGAGAAAGCCGACGCGGTGCTGTTCGACGGCGAAGTTGATATCTGCGGCGCGGGCGACACCTCGCTCTCCGCTTTTTCCGCGGCGTTGGCGGCAAAGGCCGATTTCAAAACGGCGGCTCAGTTTGCGGGGCTCGCGTCCGGCGTGACGGTCAGGAAAATCGGCGTCACGGGCACGGCATCGCCCGAGGAAATAGAAGCGCTCGCACAGTAAAAAATAAAACTAAGAGGCACAGGAATGAGTTTTTCAATTGAAACGATAAAAGAATACAGCGGCAGGGGCTTCAAATGCGCACTGTTCGATTTTGACGGCACGATAAGCCTTATACGCGAGGGCTGGCAGAAAGTGATGATTCCGTATTTCTGCGAGGTCATCGAAGCTCTCGGCACAAATGAAAATAAAGACGGAATATGCGAAGAGGTCACGGAATTCGTCGACCGACTGACCGGCAAGCAGACAATATTCCAGTGCATCGCGCTCAACGAGGCAGTTGTTCGCCGCGGCGGAGAGCACGTTGACCCGGGCGAATACAAAAAAGAATATCTGCGCAGACTCGAAACGCGGATAGCCGACAGAAAAAATGGGCTCGAAAGCGGCTGTCTTTCACCCGATAATCTCGCGGTAAGAGGGTCAGTCGAGTTCATAAAGGCGCTGAGGAACACCGGGATAAGATGCTTCCTCGCGAGCGGAACGGACGAAAAAGATGTCATATATGAGGCGTCCTTAATTGGAGTCAAAGATCTCTTCGACGGCGGAATACACGGCGCGAAGGACGCGCTGCTCGACTGCTCGAAAGAGGCGGTTATAAAAAACATGATCGAAGAGCAGAAGCTCGACCCGGAAGAGCTTGTCACATTCGGCGACGGATTTGTTGAGATAGAGCTCACGGCAAAGCTCGGCGGATACGCAGTCGGCGTGGCGACAAACGAAAAGACCGGCGACGGAATAGACGAAAAGAAACGGGCAAGGCTCATGTCGGCGGGCGCCGATATGATAATCCCGCACTTTGAGGGCACCGACGCGATACTCAAAGCACTGCACATATAAACACAAAAAAGAACAGGCGTTCTGCGGCAAAACCGTAAAACGCCTGTTTTTTTATAATTCTATCCAATCTTTTGTTTCGTTGTCGTACTCATACAGCACCTTGTTCTGCTCATCGTATGCGAGCAGGACATCGTCGCTGCCTTCAAAAGTTATTTTATAGGTCTTGCACTTGACTCCGTTCACGGTCGCGGTCTTGCCCGTTGATGAAAAGCCGTCGCCCAGGTCGGCATATGCGCGAAATTTCGGAATCCCGAGCATTCTTATCGCATCAAAATCGACCTGAAATTCCGTAGTCTTTGACGCAGTATTTGAAGAACCGGAAGCCCGGCGGGTCGTTTCCGCGCCGCGTGCGGAGGTCGTCTTTGTTGTCTCCGCCTGCGTTGTCGGCTCGGTGGTCGGCTCCGTCGTTTGCTCCTCGGTCGTAGTTTCGGGTGCAGTCGTCGTTTCCGGCTCGCGCGCCACTTTAGCGCACCCGGCAAGCGAGATTGCAGCAAGAAACAGGGTGAAGGCAGACACGATAATTTTTCTGTTTGATTTCATTATTTTTCAGCTCCGTGAGTATATTTCAGACATTTTCGCGCCGCTTTATCCGCGCGCCGTCAAATTCATAAACCTCGTCGCAGAGGGTCGAGATATCGCCCTCGTTGTGCGAAACTATGAGCATGGTTTTCCCGCTCGCTTTAAAGCTCAGAAAGAGCCTTCGCATCTCCTCGACTGCGTCCTTATCGAGCGCGTTCATTGGCTCGTCGAGAATCAGTAATTGCTGATTTTCCATTATCGCCTGCGCTATGCCGAGGCGCTGTTTCATGCCGAGCGAATATTTGCCGACACGCAGCTTTGACGACGGGTCAAGCCCGACCGTTTTCATGGCGGACTCTATCTGCTCTTTGCCGATCTTGCCGCGTATCGAGGCGAGGTATTCAAGATTTTTCATGCCGCTGTAATTGGGCAAGAAGCCGGGAGCTTCGATTATAATTCCCGTGTTCTCCGGGAAGTCAGCGTCTTTGCCTATCACCTTACCGTTGACGGTGACCGTTCCGCTGTCGGGCTTCATGAATCCGCAAATGAGCTTTAAAAGCACAGTCTTGCCGCTGCCGTTGTCGCCGACGATGCCATATATCCCGCCCTCTTGCAGCCGCATATTGACATCTTCGAGAATCGTTTTCCCTTTGAAGCTTTTTGTCAGTTTATCTATAACTATAACATCAGTCAAAATAATGTCCTCCTTTCAAAGCCCTTCTCTTCACTGCGCCGGAGCAGAAAAAGACAAGGATTATCACCGCCGCGTCTGCCAAGAGCACTGCCACAGCCGTTTTGGCATCGGTCAGCTGTTTTGCCATGCCGTATGCGCCGAGCATGGCGAAGCTGAAGCTTTTCAGCTTCCCGCATATGAGCCCCGTTGTGCCGACAACCGCGATGACAATCGCCGCCGCAGGCTTCTGCCCGAGAAGAAAACGCAGAAGGCACAGCACGCACATTGCCGCACCAAGCGCGAGCGGATATGCCGCTATGTGCATAAGCTCAAAGGCGGAAAGCGTTCCGACTTTTTCCGCTGCCGCTGCGCAGACAGCTATGCCGATAAGGCAATAGAGCACACACCAGAGAAGCGCGGACGAAACGGTTTTTATCCACCATTTGAAAAAGCCCTTCGAGCGCGGCAGGACGAAATACGGCATCGCCTCGGAATCAGAAACCGAGCCCGCCATACCGAGAAAGAGTCCCGCAAAAAATGTTCCGAAATAGCGGAAGAAGCCGAAGAGATCAAACTGTCCGCTGTGTTCAACGCCGCCGACGGCTTCAGTGAAAACGAAGAAAAATGTTTCCCGCTCGCCGCCGAAAGACGAGAGCACGCAGACCGTCCATATGAGCAGAGACACGGCGAGATACGGCAGCATATTGAAAAGCCGATGCCGCAATCCCGCGAAAAAAGTTATCTTCATATTCGAGTCCCCACTGTTATTTTGAGATCGACATGCCGAACGGCGCGAAGAATACACGCGACAATAATCGCCGCGAGCAGGCAGAAATACGCGCACGAAAAGCCGACCGACGGCAGACCGGCATTCTCTGAGAAGCCGTGATTCGAAAATACGGAGATAAAAAACGGGAGGTACTTAAACCTAATCAGATATGAAATGATATGCTGAGCCGAGAGCACGGCGAAGCCCAGCACGCGGCTGCCGCTTAAATTTATCAAAAACAGAAGAGAGCCGCAGAAAAAGCCGTAGCCGAGATTCAGCGCCAGGGCATAGAATGCCGCGAGATAAGGCGTAACAACCGGCATGAAAAGCTTCGGGTCGACTGTGATATGATAAGACGAAGCCGCCGCATCGCGCATGACGAGCTCATAAAACGGCGCGCTCCACACATTGCCCGCAAAGGCGTTGGGCGAGAAGAATAGCACGGTCACCGCGAGCGAAAATATGTAATACACGGCGCAGGAGAGCAGGATATACATGAGCTTTCCGACTACCCACTGCACCCGCGAACAGCGCACGAGCGAATACATCGCGCTCTGCTCGGTAAAAGGCGCATCGGCAAACAGGAGCATAAGCCCGAGGAACATCAATGTCGCGATATGGAGCGTTGAGCTGTTATATATAAACGGCTCGAATATGTTAAGCGGATCTCCGCTCGCCCGGGCGAACTGCATAAGATTCACGGAATCGAGCAGCGAAGCGGCGGCGCAGACGAGAAAAGCCGTAATAGTCCGCGCACTGCCGAGCCATGTGCCGAACTGCCAGCGCATCACAGAGAGACACTGTTTCATTGCAGCAGCCTCCTTCGCGCGAAGAAGATGAACGCCGCGCAGCCGAGCACCAAGAGCACCGCCTGATACAAAAACAGAAAGCCGAACGACGGCAAAATATCGGGCAGGATAGTATTGGTCGGGCTGAACTTTTCTTTTTGCAGCGCGCTCGCGACGAGGTGCATCAGGAAGAACAGCACGAACGGACCGCAGAGAGCCACATATCTGTTGGGCACCGCGGCGGACAGAGCCGTGCCGATAACTCCCCACACGACGCCGAAGATGAACGCGAGCAGGATTATCACTCCGACCAGGCCGAGCCCGCCCGCGACGTTTTCAAACGGCTGCAATATGCTTCCGTCAAGCGGAGTTTTCGAGTGTCCGTTCGGAGTATACGGTGCGCAGAAAATGAGCATTATGAGCGCAAACACCGCAAGCGGCAGAGCGTTCGCCGCGCCGCCGCAGACAGCGTTTGAAAAAAGTCTTGAGAACATATACTTTCTGCGGCTCTTCGAGCGCACGAGCATAAAGCGCAGGTATCCGCTGTTATACTCATCGCAAAAGCGGAACACGCCGGGCATAACGGTTATTATCGGCGTAAAGATAAGATATCCGCCGAGCGCGAGGGACGAGAAGAAGAAATTGATATAATCCGCCTTGTTATCCCACCGCGCAAAATACAGAAAATACTGATACTGCGGCTCGACAAGCAAAACGAGTCCGAGCAGCAGGGATATCAACATCCCGGTTGAAAAAAGCTGACTTTTTACATCCTTTCTGAGCATAGGATCACCCCGCTCAGGGCTTTATGATCGTTGCGGGATCAATACTTGCGCCGTCCTTCGTGGCTGAAATATTCAGGTGAGGACCGGTTCCGTATCTGCCGACGAAGCCGATACTGTCGCCGCGGGCGACAACATCGCCCACCTTAACGGAGAAATTTGCCGCGCTGTATTCAATGACATAGCCGTTGGCGCATGTCAGCACGGCACACGGAGTTTTGCTTTCATCATCTTTGTTATATATCTTCGTAATTTTTCCGGTGGCGCAGGCAACAACCTTTGCACCGAAATCAGCTTTGATGCTTATGCGCTTATACTGAGTGCTGTACGGAGAGGAAAGCTGTGTATAGCCGGGCACGGGCCAAATGAATCCGGCGGCACTGACATTTGCATTTGACGCATCTGTTTTCTTTGTTGCCTTTTCCGTCTGCGCGGCGGTGTCTGCTTCTTTGGCAGTATTTGCTTCCTCTGCGGCGGTTTCCGGTGCGCCGCTTTCGGGAGCAATATCCTTCGCCGTGTTGTTCTCCCCGGTCTCTGCCTGCGCCCCTATTCCGGCCGGGTCGGCAGTTGTGCTCGGGTCTGTTTCGGGTTTGCCGCTACAGGAACAGAGTCCCAGCATGAGTGCGATTGCGGCAGCGAGCGATACGAATCCTTTAGTGCGTTTCAACATTTTGTTTTCCTCCTTTTAGTTATTCGTATCTATTCGTAACGGCGTAAAATTCACCGGTTACGGCATTGATTATAATATCATTTTCATATTCGCCGTATTGCTCCAGCGTCGCGGTAGTAGCGATACAGAAACGCCAGCACGGGAACACGGTCGAATTATATGTTTCGGGATCTTCGACCGACATATATTCAAAGCTTATCTCTTTTACTATAGAGTCTTTGACAAGTCCCGCGGCGGCAAGCTTCTTCTGCAAGACCGCGAGAACGCCGTCGAGCGTCACGACTCTGCTGTTTACGATTTTCGACTCGCCAAGCTCAAGTCTTGTGAGCCTTGCGTCAACAACGCCCCTGTCGTCTATTGCGACGGTGCATCCGGTGCTGTCCGGCTCGCCGCTCGAAAGCGGTATTCCGTCGGCAACCTGGACATATTTATATTCATATCTGCCGCGCTTGGCACGGTTGCCTCTCTCGGCCAGAGGTTCAACGGCCTGCGAAGAGACGAGCTCAAAATCGGTCATTCCGAGGCGGCCGAGAAGCTTATCCGACAGGCGGCGCGCATCGTCGGGAGAGATATTGCAGCCCTTTGCCCAGCCGGGTTTCAAAGCAGTCGGATGATTTGACGCGCTCAGGACTTCGGACACGCCGAAATAAAATCCGCCCGGGAGCAGCCCGGCAGACGGATCGTCCTCCGCCGTTTTCTCCGAGCCGGGATTGAACATCGGGTCGTCGCCGGAGAAGAACAGATCTTCGAGCTCGAACAGGTCGAAGAAACGGTACTGCGCGGAATATGTCCGTATATCTCCGGTTATCTTCGGCACTTTTATATCGGCGTCGATATGCACTGTTATGCCGCCGGATAAAATGTCGCGCTTGAGATGCTCGGATTCAGAGAGAGTCGGCACACCCTCTCCGCTCCTGCCGTTATCCTGTCTCTTATACACATCTCCGAGCCCAC
>ENA-OZHP01000004-OZHP01000004.1-human-gut-metagenome-genome-assembly--contig:-NODE-4-length-87737-cov-8.099188_pt1 | contig 87737 bp, 76 predicted proteins | sample MGYA00244046_ERZ653686 | MGnify/ENA primary metagenome ERZ653686 (study PRJEB26926, sample SAMN06165313) | human gut metagenome | biome: ENVO:00009003; feature: ENVO:2100002; material: ENVO:00002003... | reverse complement strand
GTCTCGTGGGCTCGGAGATGTGTATAAGAGACAGTTATTATACCACGCCTTCCCGCAAGCGCAAGAGCAATCTTCGCGCTCAGGTTGGGGCTTGTTAAAGCCGCGCACGTGGTGTAAACTAGCAGCAAAGCCGTGCTTTGAAAGGAGTATCATTATGCCCAGATATATGGACCGCGCCGCCCTCAAGGCGGACGCTAGAGAGTCCATGCGCCAGTCGGCCGTCAGCCCCTACCTCACCGCGCTCATATACTGCGCCGTAGTTTACGTCATCACGATCCTCTCTACCAAGCTCATGCGGGCAGACGCTGTCACTCTAGCAAAAATGTTCTATTCCAGCGATCCGGATATAGTCATCCGGGCCTATCTCTCGCATGGGCCTGGGGCCTTTGCCTACGTCATAGACCTGCTGCTCAACTTCATGCTCCAGCTGCTCTACGCCGGCTTCGTCATCTTCGTGCTCAACATGATAAGACGCCAGGCCAACAGCTTCTGGAACCTCATGGACGGCTTTCAGCACTTCCTCAAGATCATCGGCCTTAACATCGTCAGCGGTATCTTTGTGTTTCTCTGGAGCCTGCTTTTCGTCATTCCCGGCATCGTCGCCAGCTACCGCTACCGCCAGGCCCTCTACCTGCTGCTGGACCACCCCGAGATGGGGATCATGGAGTGCATCCGCGAGAGCAAGAGGCTCATGCGCGGACACAAGGCGGAGCTCTTCGTGCTGGACCTCAGCTTCATCGGCTGGGCTCTGCTTTCGATCATCCCCTTTGTCTCGGTCTACACCCTGCCCTATACCGAATCTACCTACGCCCTGTACTATGACCAGCTCCGTCGCTTCGACGCCGAGCCCGGCCCGGGCGAAGGCAACTGGTATTGACAGAAAAGAATAAAAAAACACCCGCCTTCGACGCAGACCCATAGCGAAGTAATTATGTAGGATACGGTGTAGCCCTGAAAATGAGGGCTACACCGTGTTCTGCTTTATGCAGAAATTCCGAACTGCTGCGGGTTTCGGCGTATCTCCTCCATCGCCATCTGCAGCTCCTGTTCCGTCGGCGGGGTGAACAGTCCGACGGCAGTAAGGTAAATGTCCACCTTCACCTTTTTTGTTTTTTTGTCCTTGCTGTGGACTTCGATACGCCGTATCAGCGCATTGACAATCTCCGGGGTGAGCTGCCGGATGTCCGTGTAATCCCGAAGTGCCTTCATCAGCAGCTTCAAATCCACCTTGTTTTGCTCTGCATCCTGCAATTTTTTATTGCCGTCAGCCACAAGCTCCAGCAGCTGCTTCTGCTCTTTTTCGTAATTGTCCGTCATCTTTACAAAACGCTCGTCGCTGACCTTGCCGGAGATATTTGCCTCAAACAGCTCCTCAATCGCCTTGTCGATCATCTTGATGCGCCGTTCACTGGTTGCTAAGGCAAGTCCTGCGCACAAGGGCATTGATTTTTACCCGCTGCTTTGGTGTGATTTTCAGTACCATCGCTTTCGCCTCCTTTCCGTTTTTCGGGCAGCAAAAAAGCCGCCGAGTGTGACCTCGACGGCTCAATGACTGCCTTCTATGTATTTAATGGGGGAAACAGCGAAACAAGACAAGGAATAAGCAACACGAAAAAAACAATAACCGCAACATTGTGAAAAGCATTGAAACAAGTGCTGTTTTCTGATATAATAATCAAAACAAACTGTTTTGTTTTATGGGCTGTAACAAAAATATTTCAACTTTTTTGCGTCAAAACAGTGAGTACGGAAAACGGGACACTTCCCGTGATAGAATAAATCGGAGGGCTGAAAATGAGTGGTGGCTTAGGCTATTTGACCGCCGTTTACCGGGACGGGCGGGTATATATCGGCAGCAAAAGCTATGCGGCAGGCATCTTTGCGGCACATCTGCTGAACCGGTATTACAGGAATGATACCGCTGCAAGAATTGCCGTGTTCCGGCAAAGCAACTGGAATGTGCAGGAGCAGCTTGCCGCCGGATATTTAAGTAGTGTCGATTTTGTGAATGCCGGAGAGGAAATACAGAATATATTGCTGACATTACCGAAGTTGAAGCCGTTTGATACCTTAGACACCGTTTCTGAGAAGCAGCGCATTTCAGAGATGTTTACGGAAGAAAATGCCGAGCTGCTGTCAGACTATTTTATCCGCCAAGGAAAGGCGGCACAGACAGACGGCGGTGCAAGGGCGCTCGGTATTCTTCCGAAGGAATACGACAAGGTGCTCTTCAAAAAAAGTGAAACGCTGTGCGCAACAGTTTTGCGAACCCTCTGCTTTTATGATGCTATCCCGGAGGATATGCGCAAGGCATTTGAATTACTTAAACGCTTTGTATCTCGTGTAGACGAAGCCGACCGCTTTGATGAACGCCACCTGCTGCCCATTGCAACGGAGGTATTCGGATCAAGTCTGTTTCCGCTGCACACAGAATATCTTGCTCTCCCGAAACGGCGAAACAGTCATATTCTCGTCACCGCCCGAAGAATGGCCTTTGAGAGCTACTACAGCTTTGTGCTGACGGATTTCTTCGAGGGGCTGCACCACGGGCATTATCCGAGGCAGTGCGAAATTTGCGGGCAGTATTTTCTGATGCAAAGCGCACGGCGGCAGAAGTATTGTTCCTACGGCACAGCACCGGAGTTATACAATGGCAAGAAAATCTCCTGCCGCCGGTACGCCATCGTTCAGGGCAAGGCAGAGCGGGCGAAGGATAATCCCCTCAAAGCTGCTTACGAAAAACGCCGCGCCGCCATCCGCTCCGAAAAGAGCCGTGGAACGATAACAGCGGAATTTGCAGCGGCGGCACAGGCCATGGCGAAGCGGCGCTTGGAACAGGCGGAGGAGGACGATGCCTATGCCAAGACAAATTATTATGCGGATTTGGAGCGTGCCAAGCTGTACGCTGACACGGGCAAAAGAATGAAATGACAGGAGGTGCATCCGGTGTCCAAAGAACAGAATGAAGTTTTAGAGCAACAGCGGTATCTTTTGGAGCGCCGGATGTACCGCCTTGACCCTGCGCCGCCCAAGCTGCCGCTGCAGGAGTGTATCGAGCTATATTTTGATGAAAATGAAGACAAGTATCTGTCGTGGTACTTGCGCGACCGGGAGCCGATGCTGAACAAGCTGGCGCAGGATGCCTGCCAGCGTTACGGCCTACCGGAGCACTTTGTGGACATCAAGCAGGCAGCGGTGTGCGGGATTCTAACCGCCTTGCAAAAGTACGATCCGTCCATAGGCACGCCCTTCGTCGCCTTTCAGAAGCAGTACATTTTGGACGGCATCGAGGACTACATCCGCACGGCACAGAGCGGTGTCATCACCATGACGACGGACACCTATCCCGTCCTGCGGCGCATTATGGCAATCTACCATCAGAGCGGCGATGATTGCAGCGATGATAGTGTACAGAGGTTTTGCAATGCAGGAAAGACAAAAGTATAGCTGAAATCTGTTGCCGAATGCCTTAACCACATCTTAACCAAACCTATGCTATAATCATTACCGTTATAAGGAGCTTCAGAAGTGAAAAAGAAAAGCATTTTGAGAAATATAATCATAACGCTGCTTGCGTTGGTTGCCGCCGGCGTAATAAGCTTTATTTTTCAGCGGCTTGAGGTGCAAGAGCACATAACAACGATTTTTGTATTTTCTGTCTTTATTGTTTCTCTTTTTACTGATGGATATTTCTACGGCATCTTTTCATCTGTCGTAGGCACAGTTGCCATTAACTTTGTGTTCACCTATCCGTTTTTGAAGTTTGACTTTATAACTCCCGTCAATGTGATCTCGGCAATTATTATGCTGGCTATTGCTGTCATTACCGGAATGCTGACGACAAAAATCAAAACCTATGAAGAGGCAAAAGCGGAAAGTGAAAGGGAAAAAACACGCGCGAATCTGCTTCGTGCCGTTTCCCACGACTTGCGTACACCGCTGACCTCCATCTATAGCGCAAGCTCTCTTCTTCGGGACGAGAAAGAAACTTTGACAGAGGAACAAAAAGAAACAATGCTGTCGAACATTCAAGAGGATTCCGAATGGCTTATCCGGATGGTGGAAAATCTTCTGTCAGTTACCCGAATCGATAACGAGACGATGAAGATCAACAAGACTACGACGATATTGGACGAATTGATCGATTCCTCTGTTGCTAAATTTTATCAGCGCCATCCGGAACAAAAAGTCGAGGTGACTGTGCCGGATGATATTGTGATCATCGATGTTGACCCGATTTTGATCGAACAGGTTATCCTCAACCTTTTGGAAAACTCCGTGTATCACGCAAAGGGCATGACGGTACTTTTGCTTAAGGCCTTTACTTTGGCGGATCAGGTTGTGTTTGAGGTTGCAGATAACGGCTGCGGAATAGAAGAAAGCAGGTTAAAAACTCTTTTTTCGGAATGCTATGAGGTGCAGCAGGATATGACACAAGGCCCTCGTCGCTATGCCGGGATCGGATTATCTGTTTGCTCAACGATCGTCAGGGCGCATGGCGGAACGATCACGGCAGAAAATCGAAAAAACGGCGGCGCATTATTCCGTTTTACGATCGGGAAGGAAGAAATCAGTCATGACTAATAATAAGTATAAGGTGTTGCTGATAGAGGATGATGAGAACCTCCGGTCGGTTATGGCGACTATGTTGGGCGCAGCCGGATACCAGGTGATTCTTGCTGAAACCTGTAATCTTGCAATTACATTATTCACTTCTCATTTGCCGGATGTTTCGATACTTGATCTTGGGCTTCCGGATATGAACGGAATTCGATTTCTTGAATTTGTGAGGAAGAGTTCGCTATCCCCGATAATTGTTTTATCTGCACGAAACAATGACACCGATAAGGTCCTCGCATTGGATGCCGGCGCAAATGATTATGTGACAAAACCTTTCAGCTCGGCTGAACTGCTTGCACGGATTCGCATGGTATTACGAAATTATCAGCATCGTGCCGACAGCGGAAAACTGCCGATCGGTACATTCCGGACAAAAGATCTGCTGATCCAGTACGATGCAAGACAAGTGTTCGTTCACGGGCAAGATGTCGGTCTCTCCCAAACGGAGTATAACATTGTGGCGTTTCTTTCCGAGCACTGTGGGAAGATGATGACGTATTCTGCAATCATCAAGGAAATTTGGGGGTATCCCGACGAGGGCAGCACAAAAAGGCTACAGGTCAATATGGCCAATATACGAAGAAAATTCGGCGTAAAACCGGGAGAATCTTGGTGTATTTCCAATGAACTCGGTGTCGGTTACCGAATGAATGGAGATAACGAGGAATGAAAAAGCTCCTTCAAGCACAATCGCCAGCGCGTCTTATTTCATTAGGATTTGCCGCCGTAATTTTAATCGGATCGGTACTTTTGATCCTTCCGTGCAGTGTGCGGGAGGGTGTTGAATTAAAATATATCGATTCTCTGTATACTTCGACAAGCGCAGTTTGCGTAACAGGGCTGATAGCTGTTGATGCAGGAGATACCTTTACTCCGATCGGACAATTTTTTCTCGCTCTGCTGATACAGATCGGAGGACTTGGCGTTACATCCATCGGTGCCGGCGTCATTTTGGCTATGGGCAGGAAGCTGGATCTGAAAGGCCGACGCTTGATACGAGAGGCTTCCAATCTCGATTCCAATAAAGGTATCGTCCGTTTTATAAAAAGCGTATTGCTTACGACATTCACCATTGAATTTATCGGAGCAGTATTAAGCTTTTTTGTCTTCATTCAAGATTATCCACTCCAAAAGGCAATCGGAATCAGTTTGTTTCACTCCGTGGCGGCCTTTAACAATTCCGGCTTTGACATACTCGGGAATCTTCAAAATCTGATTCCTTATCAGAACAACATTATGTTGAATCTGGTCACCTGCGGCTTGATTTTTTTCGGAGGAATAGGCTTCCTTGTCATCCGGGAGATGTGGCAATACAGGCTGAGTTTCAGAAAGTACTCCATGCATGCTAAAGTCGTGTTATCGGTAAGCGGTGTGCTGATAATTGTTGGAACCCTTCTTCTCAAACTGACCGAGAATGTAACATGGCTCGGTGCTTTCTTTCACAGTGTCTCGGCAAGAACAGCAGGCTTTTCAACCTACCCGTTGGGAACCTTTTCAAATGCAGGACTTTTGGTATTGACCGCCTTAATGTTTATCGGCGCTTCTCCCGGTTCTACCGGAGGCGGTATTAAGACCAGTACTCTTTTTGTTTTAATACAAGGCATTAAATCGGCGGCAACCAACAGATCCGAGAAAGCCTTTCATAATGCCATCCCAAAGGACGCCTTTCGAAAAGCGTCTGTTATAACATTGTTGGCGGTAGCACTTGTATCGGCAGGCACATGGCTTATGGCCATACTGGAGCCGGGAATTTCGTTAATGGATGCACTTTTTGAGGTCACAAGTGCCTTTGGAACAGTTGGACTCTCAACCGGCATCACAACCGATCTGGGTGTCGGAGCGAAACTGCTGTCGATTTCTATTATGTACATAGGCAGACTCGGACCTTTGACTGTGGCGTCACTCTGGTATTTCAGCAGAGGCGAACACATCAGTTTCCCGGAGGGAAATATTTCTATCGGATGAAGGAGAATCGGTATGTTTGGGAATAAACCCGATAAAAAAATGACTTACGGTATCGTTGGGCTTGGACGATTCGGTTTCGCACTTGCAAATGAATTGGCTGCGTCCGGTGCGGAATTGATCGTTTTGGATCAAAATGAGGATAAGGTCAGTGAGATGAGAGAAGTGACCGAAAATGCTTATGTCGTGAAATGCTTAGATAAAAAGACACTGGAAGAATCTGGAATACAGAACTGCGATGTTGCCGTGGTCTGCATCGGAGAACAAATGGACACCTCCATTCTGACTACCCTGAATCTGGTTTCCTTGGGAATACCAAAGGTGCTGGCGAAAGCCACAAGCATTGAGCACGGTATTATTTTGGAAAAACTCGGCGCAGAGGTTGTCTATCCGGAGCGGGATATGGCGATTCGTTTAGCAACACGTTTGGAAACGGCAAAAGAGCTTGATATTATTCAGTTGAGTGAACAGATCAACATCTCCAAAATGCAGGTGCCGGAACAGCTGGTTGGGAAAAGTGTTGCCTGTGCAAATCTGCGGGGGAAGTTCGGATTGAATATTATTGCCATAGAAAGTGCCGGACGGGTAATAGATAGTATACAACCGGATTACCTGTTTGGCTCAGGGGATATGCTGTATCTTTCCGGCAGTAAAGACGGATTGTTGAAAATCGGTCAATGGGCCTCGTGAGGGCAACTCCATTCCGCAGGAATTAGGATTCCGAAATTAAGAACGGAAAGTCGGGGAATAACAATGGGATTACCGGAATTTTGGGAGCAAATGTGCCGCAGCCCGATGCTGATGGTATCAACGGTTTTAACACTGGGCGTTATTCTTGTCAATGGCTGGACTGATGCGCCAAACGCCATCGCCACATGTGTTTCGACAAGGGCCATCAGTGCTCGAAAAGCTATCGTTATGGCGGCGGTGTTTAATTTTCTTGGCGTTCTTGTTATGACCGCCGTGAATGCCTCGGTTGCCATGACGATCTATAATATGGTGGATTTCGGAGGAAATGCGCACATCTCACTTGTCGCTCTCTGCGCTGCTATGGCAGCTATCGTGATATGGGCAACCGCTGCGTGGTACTTTGGCATACCTACAAGTGAAAGCCATGCGTTGATTGCCGGTATTTCCGGTGCAGCCGTAGCTATCCAAAATAGCTTTTCCGGTATTAACGGCGCTGAGTGGATGAAGGTAATCTATGGGATACTGTTGTCTACGGTATTGGGCTTTGCCTTTGGCTTTGCTGTATCAAAACTAACGCTCCTCTGCGCTCGGCATTGCAACAGGATCCGAGCAAATCGATTCTTTTCCGGAGCACAAGTTGCCGGCGGCGCAGCCATGGCATTTATGCACGGTGCACAGGACGGACAAAAATTCATGGCGATCTTTCTCCTCGGCGCAGCTTTTTCCGGCGGACATTCCGATATATCGAGTTTTACGGTTCCGGTGTGGTTGATGATACTTTGTTCTGCCGTTATGGGTCTCGGGACCTCTATCGGTGGCTATCGGATCATTAAATCGGTCGGAATGGACATGGTGAAGCTCAAACCGTATCAAGGCTTTTCTGCGGACTTGGCAGCCACCCTTTGCCTGCTGTTTTCTTCACTTGCCGGGATCCCTGTCAGTACAACGCATACAAAGACAACCGCCATCATGGGGGTAGGAGCTGTGAGAAGAATGAGCAATGTGAATTGGAAAATCGTCAAAGAACTGGTCTTGACATGGGTGTTTACATTTCCGGGATGTGGATTATTGGGCTTTATTATGGCAAAGCTCTTTTTGCATATGTTTGCATAAGAAAAGGAGAATGAAAGATGGCGAAAAAACGCAACGATTATTTTGAAATGATCAAACATCAGGTTTCTTACAGCGTGAAGGCCTCCAATTTATTGGAGGAAATTTTATGCAAATATGATGCGGAGAGCATCAATGCCTATCGAGGCCAAATGCACCGGATTGAGCACGAAGCGGATGTTGTTCACCACGATATCTTAAATAGGCTGTCTGTTGAATTTATAACACCTATAGATCAGGAGGATATTCTTCGGCTGGTCCAGATCATTGACGACATAACAGACGCTATCGATGAAGTAATCCTGGACGCTTATATGTATCACATTGATGCGATTCCTGAGAATACGGCGGAGCTTTCCCGAATTGTCAATAGGTGTGTTAAGGCGTTGCAGGAAGCAGCAGACGAATTAAAGAACTTTAAAAAACCGGATTCTTTGAGAGCCTTGCTTGTAAAGGTCAATGATATAGAAATTGAGGCTGACAATGTTTATACCGATGCCATATACAGGCTGTTCCGCTCCTCGTCGGATGTTAAAGCATTGTTGGGAGCAAAGGCTATATACGAAAGTCTTGAACATTGCTGTGACTTGTGTGAGCACGCCGCTGATGTGATCGAACAGGTTATCATTAAAAATTCATAATAACCTTGATTTTTTTGATTCTAGCGTTTGCCACTTTAACAAGCACCTCATCCACGGTATCGGTGTATCTGTCCTCCGATATAAGCCGGTTGCGGAGCTTGTTTAAGCACTCAATCATAAGCCGCCATTCCTCCTTTGTAAGCGCAAGGTAATACTTTTGCTTCATCAGTTAGACCTCCTTTGATTTCTGCTCTTATAGTAACGGAGAACACAGAAATAATCAAATGTGCGGAGAAGGAAGAGTGCCAAATGATTTTCGCTTGGTATTCTTGATTTTTCTCGGAAAGTAATAGGATTGTATAAGAGAAAATCACCGAGAAATGCTTTTTGCTTCTCTCGGTGATTTTATTTGCCTTTGCTACGCCTGATAAACTGTTTTGCTCAATACTTCGTTATCAGTCCGTAGCTTTAGCGGGTGTTTTTTTATTGCTATGTGCGGTTTCAGGCGGCCTCGGCTATGCGGACCAGGACGGTGGCGCCCATGGCGCGGTTGGCGCTGCCCGCGGGGTCGAAGGTCTCGGCGGTGACGCCGTTCATGAGCTCGGTCTGCGTGCAGTAGGCGACTGCAGCGGTGGCCCAGCTGGCAACCTTATCGGCGTCGGAGTAGCTGAGCTCGGGCTCAGTGACCTCATCGGCGCCCTTGTACTTCATGTAGTTGTAGAGGATGACGGCCATCTCCTGCCTGGTGAGGTTGGAGAGCGGCTCAAACGTGGTCTCGCCGCGGCCGGTGACTATCTCGTTCTGGAAGGCCCAGAGCACGGCGTTGGCGTAGTAGGCGGTGTCCTTGCAGTCCGTGAAGGTCTCGGACACATTGCCCTCCACCGCGGGCGAACCCTCGAGGCGGTAGAGCATGGTGACGAGCATAGCCCTGTTCATAGCGGTCAGAGGCTCGAAGGTGTTGGCGGTGACGCCGTTCATGAGCTCCTTCTCGTAGGCGGTCATGACCGCGTCATAGTACCACTTGCCCTCGACAACGTCCGTGAACACCGGCTCGAGGACGGTGATGCGGCCCTGCGGCTCGCCGTACTTCTCAGCAGTGACGACGCCCTTGAGCTCCTCGGTGATGTAGCTCATAACGGCCTCGTCCATGGGGATACCGGTATCAACGGAGGTGGAGACGGAGAAGGCGTAGTAGGTGTCTCCGCCGGCGGCGAGGAAGTCGTTCGTTACGACAACGTAGGTCGCCTCGGGGTCAAAGGCCTTGCCGTTGATGCTCTCGATGGTCACACGGTTGATGCTGGCCGGAGCGTAGTAGGTGGAGCCGGGGTACTGCTCGCCCTGGTCATAGGCCTTGTTGGTATCGACGGTGAACTCGATGCCCGCGACCTGCGGGAAAGCGCCGACGGCCTCAGGCGTGCAATAGGTGGAAGCCTCGAGGGCCTCGAGCAGCACGCTGCCCTTGACGGTGACGTAAGCGACGGTGTTGCCGAAAGGCAGGACAGTGTTGACGTCCTTCTTGGTGATGTCGCCCGCGGCAATAGCGGCGCGGATGCCGCCGCCGTTCGTGATGGCGATGACGTTCTCGTCGGCTACGGGCAGGTTGCCGTCCTTCTTGGCCTGCCAGAGGATGGCGTCGGCGATGAGGTCGCCGTTATTGGTCTCTTCGGTGCGGTTGCCGGGGGCCTTCTCGCCGCAGAGCTCGACCTCGCTCTTGGCAAAGACCTCGCCGTAGGCGGCGTCGACCTCGTCGATGACGAGCTGGGCGGCCTCTTCGACGACGTCGTCGGAGCCCTCGTACTTCTCAAGGTCCACACTCTCGATGCTGATGCCGTCCTCGGAGATGACAACAGCGCCGACGGTGGCGAGCTTGGTACCGGTGGAGGTCAGCAGGGTGTCGCCGACCTTGCAGTCCTCGCCGACAAGGGCCTTGACATCGTCAAGGCTGCTGTGGCTGTGTCCGTCGATGAACACGTCGATGCCGGTGACGGCCTCGAGCAGGTCAACGGAGCGGTAGCCCTTGGAGGAATCGTCTATGCCGAGGTGGCCGAGGCAGATGATGTAGTCGCAGCCGGCCGCGGTGAGCTCGTCCACCTGGGCCTGGGCGGCCTTGTTCATGTCATCGCCGGAAAGGAAGGTCACGCCCTTGATCTTGCCGGGGTGGGCCTTGGTAGCGGTCTCGGGGGTGGAAAGGCCGAACACGCCGACCTTGACACCGCTCTCGAGCTCGAACACTTTGTTCGCCTCGAAGGCGGTCTTGCCGTTGTACATGACGTTCGCGGCGATTATCGGGAACTCGGCGGCGGCGGCCAGCTTGGCGAGGTTCTCGTAGCCGTAGTCGAACTCGTGGTTGCCGATGGTGGCCACGTCATAGCCCACATAGTTCATGAGCCTTATTGCGGTCTCGCCCTGGGACACGCTGACATAGGGCTCGCCCTGGATGTAGTCGCCCGCATCCATAAGCAGGACCTCCGCGCCCTTGGCCTCATACTCGGCCTTGAGCGCCGCGACCTTGGCGTAGCTCGAGATGGCGCCGTGCACGTCGTTGGTGTGCAGGATGACTATCTCGCCCGCCAGTTCGCCCGCCGGCTCCTCAGCCAGCACGCCCACGCACAGCGAGAACGCCAGCGCAAGGACCAGGAACAGCGATAGCAGTTTCTTCATGTTTTCTCTCCTTCTTAACAGTTATTCTTCGCCCGTCCGGGGCAAGCCCATTATACACCATGTATATTAACTTGAAAATACGCCAAAAGAATTTTTATCGTTAAATCTCAATAAAAAATGGGAGGGCCTTCCGGCCCTCCCCCGCTCATTTCAGCACCGGCTGGAGCTGCCTGCCCTCCAGCGCGGCCAGCGCGGTCTCGTGTATGCGCGCAAAGTCCGCCTGCAGGGAGTTCGGCTTTCCCTGCGGGTCGTCCTGACCGAAGGGGACGAAGTAGTAGTTCTTCCGGTTCAGCAGCGCGGCGATGTTCTCCGCGGAGCCGGAGAGCGCGTCGTTCGTCGAGAGCGCCACGACCACCGGCCTGCCGTTGCGCAGGTGGCTCTTCGCCGCCATGGTCACCGCCGTATCCGTCAGGCCCAGCGCCAGGCGCGCCAGCGTCGCGCCCGTGCAGGGCGCTATGACCAGCACGTCGAAGAGCTTCTCCGGGCCGACCCGCTCTGCCTCCACTATGCTGCGCATGACCGGTTTGCCCGTCAGCGCTTCCAGCTCTGCTATGAAGTCCTCCGCCTTCCCGAAGCGGCTGTCCGTGCAGGCCGCCGTCTCGCTCATCACCGCCGTCAGCTCCCAGTCCTGCGCCAGCCCTTCCGCCGCCGCGAGCACCTTTTCGTATGTGCAGTAGGAGCCGCAGAGCGCCAGCCCCATCCTTTTGCTTTCCATAGTGCGTCAAACCTCCAGAATGTTGTAGACCGCATCCCTTATCGCCTGCGCGGCGGTGAGCGGAGCCCACTTGCCGGGCAAGCCCGGCGCGGTCAGGGCGCGGAGGCCGAAGGCGCGCGCGGCTTCAAAGTCCGTGCCTCCCGGCGCGGAGGCGAGGTCCAGGACCAGGGCCTCGGGCTCGAGCTCCGCGAGCCGCGCCGCAGTCAGCAGCAGCGCCGGGACCGTGTTTACAACGGCGGAACAGCCGCGCAGGGCCTCCGCCAGCCGCTCCGTATCCGCAGTGTGGAAGCCCCAGGCCGCCGCCCAGGCCCTGTCGCCCGGCTTGCGCGCCGCCACGGTGACCTCCATGCCCAGGCCGCGCAGCCTCGGCGCGAGCGCGCGCGCCACCCGGCCCCAGCCCGTCACCAGCGCCTTGCGTCCGCAGAGCGCCCAGGCCGTCTCGCTCAGCAGCACACCGACGGATCCTTCCGCCGTGGCTACGGCGTTCGCCGCGAGCAGCTCCTCGCGCTTTCCGTAGTCGTGCAGGCGCAGGCCGCGGCCCTCGGCTACGGCGCGCGCCTCCGGAGCAATCGCCCCGCCGCAGACCGGCATACCCGGCTCCGCCGCGGCGAACACCTCGCCCAGGCAGTGCGTCCCCTCCGAGAGCGGCGCGTTCAAAAGTCCGCTCTTCGCGGACACAGGCATGGGCAGGAGCAGGCAATCCGCTCCCTCCAGCGCCTCCGCGGCCGATGCGCAGACCTTTGCGCCGCCCGGCAGCTCCGCCCGCTCCAGGGCCCAGCTCCTGACCTCGTGTCCATCCTCCAGAAGCAGCCGCGCCAGCTCAGCCTGCCGCGCGTCGCCCCCGCATAAGGCAAAAACCATAAAACTCCACGCCCCTTTCCCTATCTATTCTATGCAATTGCCGCTTGCGGGTGCCGCCGGGATGGTTTATACTGATTTTATATTGATTTAACATGCATGGAGACAAGGGGGCCGGGGCATGAGCTACGCCGACGAGGTGTTTATTAAAAACTGCCGGGACATACTTGAAAACGGCTTTTGGGACACGGAGCAGGACGTACGTCCGCGCTGGGAGGACAACAACGCCCCAGCACACACGATAAAGAAATTCGGCATCGTGAACCGCTATGACCTGCGGGGCGAGTTCCCCATTCTCACCATACGCCGGACCTATTGGAAGAGCGCCATAGACGAGCTGCTCTGGATCTGGCAGAAGAAGTCCAATAACATAAAGGACCTGGGCAGCCACGTCTGGGACCAGTGGGCGGACGAGTCCGGCTCAATCGGCAAGGCCTACGGCTATCAGCTGGGCGTGAAGCACAAATACGCCGAGGGCGAGTTCGACCAGGTGGACCGCGTGCTCTATGACCTTAAGCACAACCCCGCCTCGCGACGGATAATGACGAACATATATAATTTCGCGGACCTGCACGAGATGGCGCTCTACCCCTGCGCCTATTCGATGACCTTCAACGTGACGGGCAGGACGCTCAACGCCATCCTGAACCAGCGCAGCCAGGACATGCTCGCGGCGAACAACTGGAACGTCTGCCAGTACGCCGCGCTGACTTACATGTTCGCGCAGGTCTCGGGCCTGGAGGCGGGCGAGCTGGTCCACGTCATCGCAGACGCGCATATCTACGACAGGCACGTGCCTATCGTTGAAAAGATAATAAAAAATGAGCCAAAAAAGGCCCCGAAGCTCATACTGGACGAGAGCGTGAAGGACTTTTACGCCTTCACGAAGGACAGCTTCTCACTGCCCGGCTACGAGTACACGGAGCTGAACGAAAAGATACCCATAGCGGTCTGACCCGGCGGAAAGGAGAGCAAATGGACGCGATCGTAGCAGTGTATTCGGACTGGGGCATAGGCGCGGAAGGCACGCAGCCCATCGTCATCCCAGAGGACAGACGGCATTTTGCCAAGCTGACCCGTGGCGCCGCCGTCATAGTCGGCAGGCGGACGATGGAGGACTTCCCCGGCGGCAAACCCCTCAAGGACAGGGAAAACCTCGTCATAACGCGGCACGCGGACGAGATAGAGGGCGCGACGATAGTGCACACGGCAAAGGACGCGGTGGAGGCGACAAAGGACTGCGAGCGCGTCTTTGTCATCGGCGGAGCGACGGTCTATATGGCCATGTTCCAGTACTTTGACCGCATTTACGTCACCAAGATAGGCGCGCAGCCCAAGTCGGACGCCTATTTCCCCAACCTCGACTCCCTGCCGGACTGGAAATGCGTCGAGGAAGAACCCTTTACCTCCGGCGAATACCAGTGCAGCTTCTGTACCTACGAACGGGTAGACTGAACGCACAACAAAACAAGGCCCCGGACCACACAGGTCCGGGGCCTTTCTGCGCCGTTTTTATTCCTCCGGCATGGCGCCGGCCATGAGGTTGTCGTACATCTCCTGTGTCAGCTCGCACTGGTAGAAGAGCTCGTAATACTCCGTTACCTCGGTCTGGAGGTCATACTCGCAGTAGTCGGGGTAGAGCAGCGCGCCCAGCCAGAGCATGCCGAGATACCTCTGCACAGACGGAGGGCTGGAGAGCCAGCCGTAGGGGCCGTAGGGCGTCTTGTAGTAGTTCCCGCCGCTGATGGCGGAAAGCTGCTGCCAGGCCGTGTCCGTAGCCACCGTGTCATAGATCGTGTCCGGCGCGAAGATGATGACGTCCGGGTCCCAGACCAGGATCTGCTCCAGGTCCACCTCGTTGCCCAAGCCGGAGGATACGACCTCCGGCAGCTTGGCCAGGTTGTCAGACAGCAGGTTTATCGTCTCTGCGTGGTAGCTTCCCTCGGCGATGACGTTCAGGCCCTTGTCGCCCAGGCAGTAGAGCAGGCTCTTGCGCGCGCCGTCCGCGTCCACCTTGGCCATCATGTCGGTCATCATGGCGTAGGTCTCCTCGCACCAGGTCGCAAGCTCCTCGGCCTTCTCTGTCTGACCGGTCAGCTCGCCCAGCATCCTGTAGGCCTCCGGCGCGGCCTCGACCGTCGCGTCTATGTGGACAAAGGGGATGCCCGTCTGCTCCGTCAGGCTGTCCATGTCCTCGGCTATGCCGTCCTTCGTGTCGCCCACGTCTATGACCACGTCCGGCCCCGCGGCCAGCAAGGCCTCGAGGTCCATCTCGCCCTTGCCGCCGTAGAGCTGGCCCAGCTCCGGCAGGGTGGAGATGTACTCCGGCAGATAGAGCGCGATGTCCTCGGCTATGTAGTTCGAGACGCCCACCATGAGCTCGCCCACCAGCGGTATGGCGTAGACCTGCGTCAGCGGCCCCGAGATGGCGACCTTCGTCACCTCATATGGCACCGTCACCGTCCGGCCCGTCGAGTCCGTGAACTCGCGTGTTTCGGGCGTGGTCTCCTCCGCGGCGGGTTCCGTCGCGGGCGCGGTGTCCTCCGCAGGCGGCTCAGAGGTCTCGGCAGTGGGCTGGCCGCAGCCGGAAATCAGCCCCGCCAGCAGGCAAAGCGCCAGCAGCAGTACCAGAATCCTTCTCTTCATTTTTGGTCTCCTCCTGATTTATTTTGACGCTGTGAAACGCATATTCATCCGCCCCTTGCGACCGAGGCGGGCGTGCAGACCCTGACCTTGTCGTCAAAGAGGCTGGACACCTCGACTTCCACGCCGTAGAGCTCGCGCATGAGCTCCGGCGTGAGGACCTCCTTCGGCCCGCCCTCCGTCAGCACTCTCCCGCCGTGCAGGGCGAGGATGCGGTCCGAGAACATGAAGCTCTGCTCCGGGTTGTGCGTGGTCTGGATGACGGTGTAGCCCTCACGGGCCAGCTCCCGGGCGCAGCCCAGCACCAGCAGCTGGTTGCCGAAGTCGAGGCTCGCCGTCGGCTCGTCCAGCATGAGCACCGGCGCGCGCTGGACCAGCGCCCGGGCTATGAGTGCCAGCTGCCGCTCGCCGCCGGAGATGCGGTGAAAGCAGCGCTCGCCGAGCTCAAGTATGCCGATCTTTTCAAGCGCCTCGTTCACCCTCCGGACGTCCTCCTTCCTGGGCGTGGAGAATGTCCCCAGTCCGCTCGTCGTACCCATGAGGACGATGTCGCGCACGCTGTAGTTGAAGGCGGGGTGCGTGCTCTGGGGTATGTAGGCAATGAGCCTTGCCGCCTCGCGTATGCTCAGGCTTTTGGCGTCCCGGCCCTCCACCGTGACGCTGCCCGTGTAGTCCCGCAAGAGACCGAGGACGCAGCGGAAGAGCGTGCTCTTGCCCACTCCGTTCGGCCCGAGTATGGAGAGGAATTCCCCGGCCTCCACGCTGAAGCTCACGTCGTGCAGCACCTCGTGTTCGCCGTAGGAGAAGCACAGGTTCTTCACTTCAACGCTCACAGCCGCTCACCCCTTCCCGTTATGAGCAGGAGGAAGAAGGGCGCGCCGACGAAGGCCGTGAGTATGCCTATCGGTATGCCCGAGGTCGAGATGTTCCTCGAGAGGTTGTCCACTATGAGCAGGAAAATGCCGCCGCCCAGCATGCAGCCGGGCATGAGCCAGCGGTAATCTGAGCCGCAGATGCGCCGGACCATGTGCGGTATGACGAGGCCGACCCAGCCGATCATGCCGGAGACGGAGACGGAGGCCGCCGTCACGAGCGTTGCGGCTATTATGAGCCAGATGCGGAGCCTGCCCGCGTCCACGCCCATGGCCCTGGCCTCGTCGTCGCCCATGGCCAGGACGTTGAGCCTCCAGCGCAGAAGAAAGAGCGGCACAAGACCTACGAGCATCGGCCAGATGACGAAGCCGAGGTCCTCCCAGTCCATGCCCGAGAGGCTGCCCATGAGCCAATAGGTGATCTGCGGCAGCTTGTTCGTCGGGTCTGCCGCGAGCTTTATGAACGAGGTCCCGGCCTGGAAAAGCGAGCTCACCATGATGCCTGCCAGCACCAGGCCCAGCACCCGCTCGCCCTTCGCGTGCTTGCTGACCCAAAAGACCAGCACGACGGTCAAGAGGCTCATGCCGAAAGCGGCCAGGGTTATGTACGCGCTCGAGAGCCCGACGTAGATGGCCAGCGCCGCGCCGAAGCCAGCTCCGGCGGAAGCGCCCAGCACGTCCGGCGCCGCCATCGGGTTCTGGAACACGCCCTGATACGCCGCGCCCGCCGCCGAAAGGCAGGCGCCCACGAGGACGCTCATCAGTACCCTCGGCAACCGCACGTTCCAGACCGCAGCCTCCATGGCGTCCGTCCAGAACTTGTCTGTACCCGCGCCGAATATCGAGAGGAACTTGTTCCAGAGTATGCCGCAGAGCTCGCTGAAAGGCACGGGGTAGCGCCCGAACAGGAAGGACAGCAGCGTACAGGCCACGAGCACTATCGCCAGCACGGCCATTGCGCCCGGCCCGCTCAGGAGCCTGTCTCTTCTCTTCATCTCAGGTATCCCTCCCCAGCAGGAAGGTCTGCCCATAGGGATAGGGCGGACCCTCTAGGCACTCGGCCGCGTGCCGCCTTGCCCCGGCGACGTCGGTCACGACCATGCCCGCCAGTCTGTCTATGCCGAAGTCCAGGAGCGCCGGGCAGAGCGGGACAGTCGGCCCCGTCAGCACCACATAGGCGTTTTTGCACAGCTCCAGCAGCCGCGGCAGGGTCTTGTTCACGAGTGAGCTGCCCGTTATGAGCACGACGTCGCAGTCCGGCAGGATGAACTCGCAGGCGGAGTCCGGATAGTCCCCCGGCTTCGGGTGCCGCTCCAGTATGCGGACGCTCTCCGCAGCATCCAGCGTACCCGCCGGCATCCGCAGATGTCCGATGAGCCCGACCCTCTTTCCCGCCACGTCCAGCCCGCGCAGGCAGTAGTTGTCGTAGGGCTCGGCGCAGCCCAGCTCCGCCATGCGCTCGGGCGTATTGTAAAATGCGTTAACCGCTGCGACGCCCAGCCCCGCTTCGATGAGGTTCCAGCTCTTCACCGCCTCCGCCGCCACCCTTATCCGCATCCCCTCGATGCCGTTCGGGTAGCGCGGGGGAAAACTGTCTCCCTCAGTCGTCATGGCGTAGCCCGCGCCGCCCAGGTCCGTCTCGACCAGGGTCCAGCGCTCGCCCGCCGTCGCCCGAGTCACCGTACCCGTCCTCGGCAGACCCGCGAGCAGCTTGTCATATAGCTCCCACATACACAACACTCTCTTTCTTCTCAAAGCGTATTGTATCCAAATATAAGTCCGAAAGGCGCACGAAGCCCCTTTGGGAGCGGGGGGCGGGGGGTCCCGCCCTATATCGCGTATTCCTCTACCCAGTGGCGCAGGGCGCCCTCGGCGTTGGTATCGTACCTGCCCGTCGTCTCAAGCAGGAGCGTGTCGGGGTCGTTTTCCAGCAGCTCGCGCAGCTCACGGGCCGCGTCCATGTACTCCGGCGGGAGCTTGACCCGCCTCGTCAGCTCCTCAGCGCCCGGCAGGGCCTTGAGCACGCCCACGCAGGGCTTGCCGGAGAAGAGGAAGGCCGTCAGCGCCTCGTAGAAGTCAGGATACAGCAGCTCAAAGCCGCCGATCTCGTCAATCAGCGCAAAGCGCTTTTCCTGCGCCAGCCTGAGCAGCGCCGGAGCCGTCACGGCGAAGGGCCGCTCGTCCCTTATGGAACCGGCCTCGCCGAAGCTGAGGAAGCGCTCGCGCACCCGTCCGTCTGTGGAGCAGAGGTCAAAGCCCGCGAGACGCCCGTCCTCTATGACACGGAGCGTCAGGAATCCGCCCGCGTCCCTTATCGCGCTGCCCAGCGCGTTTATGATGAGCGTGGACTTCCCGCAGCCTATAGGCCCCGTCAGCAGGAGGCGTCTTTTCAAAGCGCGTTCCTCCCGGCCCGGACCTCTATCATCTGCGCGGCGATGGAGATGGCGATCTCCGCCGGGGTCTCGGCCTTGATGTCGAGGCCGATGGGCGTCGTGATGCGCGCAAAGTCCTCGTCCGTGAAGCCCTGTTCGCGCAGCTGGCGCTGCACTCCCGCGGTCTTGGCCTTGCTGCCGATGACGCCGATGTAGCAGGCGGGCGTGCGCAGCGCCTGGGCCTGGACGACGGTGTCGTAGGCGTGGCCGCGGGTCATGATGCAGATGTAGTCCTCGGGGCCTATCGTGACGCTCGCGCCGATGTTCTCAAAGTCCACGAGCAGCACCTTCTCCGCCCCGCGCATGACCCGCTCGTTTGCAAACTCCGGCCTGTCGTCCAGGGCGACGCAGCGGAAGCCCACGTGCTCGAGCACCGGCACGAGCTCCTGCGCCACGTGGCCGCAGCCAAAGACATAGACCTTGCCGGAGGAGTTTATCTGCTCGGCGTAGAAGTCGCGGCCGTCCTGCTTTTTCCGCGTCGGGTGGCGGGACATGATCTCCCGCGTCCACTCCGGCGCGTCGAGGCCAAAATAGCCCTCCGCCGCCGACCACAGGCCCAGCTTTCCGCCGTCGGAGATCTCGGAGAGCAGCCAGAGGTCCTCGCCCTCTGCAAACCTGCGCTCGGCCTCCTCGGCTATGGACAGGACGTAAGGGTCGTTTGCCGGGATGTAGCTGAAGTAGACATTCACGGCCCCGCCGCAGATCATGCCGAGGTTCTGCACGTCGTTCTTCGTGAGGGAAAAGTCGTGCTCGCCGCTGCGCTTTTCGTCCAGGACCTTCTTGGCCAGCTGCTCGGACTTGTACTCCACCGCGCCGCCGCCAATGGTCCCGCAGATACGCCCCCCGCTGCCTACGAGCATCCTCGCGCCCGCGCCGCGCGGCGTGGCGCCAGAGGAGGCGATGACCGTGACGAGCACCAGTTCTTCGCCCTTTTTGAGCCTTGCGGCTATCTCCCTGAACATGTTCCTCATATCGGCACAACATCCTTTCCGCAGATATCGTTTATCTTCCGCGCCGCCTCCAGCGCCGCCTTGTACCGCCTGTCGTGCGCGCGCCGCGCCTCCTCGTCCCGGCATTTGTCGAGACTCGCGCGGAAGCGGGCCGAGATGCCGACCCTCCTGCCGCCCAGGCAGAGCTTGTCCGCAACAGAGACGACCAGGGCCTCGTCCACATCCGCGCCCAGCTCGGGCTCGTTGTGCTTTGCGACGAGCGGAGCAAGCTCCGGATAGCCCAGCTGCGAGAGCAGGCCCGCCCCGGCCAGAGCGTGGTCCGGCGCACCCTTGGCGAGGTCGTGCAGCAGCGCCGCCGCGTAGACCCGGGTCTCGTCCAGGCAGATCCCGGCCCCCGCCAGCGCACAGACCAGCTCCATAGCCGCCCCTGCTGCCGCCAGGCTGTGTTCACGCAGCTCCTCGGGCAGCTCCGCCGCCTCCAAAAGGCGCTCCGCCAACTGCGCCGTCAGCTCCGGGCGGGGCGGGACGCCCCAGCTCGCAAGCTCCATCTGCCCCGACGCGTCCGCGCGCAGGCGGGTGACTGAGCCGTAGGGCAGCTCAAAGTCCCGCGCACAGTCGAAGGGCCTGCCCTCCAGCGTGCAGAGCAGGGTCTGTATGACGGAGGAGTGCGATACTATTATAATATCCCCGCGCGAGAGCGCCGCCGCCCTCTTTACCGCCGTAAGGAAGCGCCGTGACGCCGGCCCGAACTCCTCGCCGCCCGGCGGCGGGAGGCTCCGCTCCCGGCCCCGGCGCTCGTAGTATTCCGGCCAGCGCCTGCGGATCTCGTCAAAGCTCAGCCCGTCCCAGTCTCCTGCGTCCATCTCCTCGAGCCCGGGTATGATGACGGGCGAGGCGAAGCCCATGAGCTCCGCCGTCTGCCGGCTGCGGATAAGGCCGGAGCAAAAGCACTCGCCCGCTTCGCCCAGCTCCGCGCCGAGCAGCGCCGCCTGCAGCCTGCCGCGCAGACCCAGGGGCAGGTCGGTCCGGCCCAGGCACATCCGCGCCCCTCCGGGAAAGTCCGGCATCCCGTGCCGGATCAGGTATATCTCTCTCATCTTGCCTCCAAAACGGCTATTTTGTGAAGAGGTCCGGGAAATACTCCGCAAAGAGCTCATCCGCCGCGGCCCTCAGCCGCTGGGTATAGTCCTCGTAGGCGCGCAGGAGCTCGCGGCCCTTTTCCGTCAGCTCGCTGCGCCCGCCCTTCGGCCCGCCCTGCGTCCGCACGACGACGGCGCAGCCCAGCTCTTTCTCAAGCAGGTTTATGGCGTTCCAGCCCGAGCTGTAGCTAAGCTGCATCCGCTGGCAGGCCAGGCGGACGGAGTTCGTCTCGTCCGTCAGGGCAAGGAGCATCGCCACGCGCTGGTCCAGGAACTTCTTCTCCCGCGCGATCCCCAGCTGCAGCACGGGCCGGATGAGCTGGCTGTTGTGCAGCTCCAGCAGTTCCTTATAGTCCTCCGGCGTGTCCGCATCGTGCAGGATACCGGGGTCGTCCACCTCGACAAAGGTCATCGGCACGCCGCAGCGGGCTAGCGCGCCCTGCAGCCCGCCCTCGCCGGAATCTCCGGCGATGCGGTCTATGACCTCCGCGGACATCAGGATCGGATGGCCGCGGCTGCCCCCGCAGACCGGGCAGGCCAGCTCCGCCCCGCTCGCCAGCAGCGCCTCCGCCGTCGCGGAGGTGAAAAGTGGAATGTCCACAGGCGTAAAAAGCACCTGCCGGCACTTGTCCCGCAGGTACTTTAATCCAATAAGGGCGGAGTCGAACATATGCGTCGTCTCATAGCGCTCGTTGCGCAGGAACACAACGCCGCTGCGCGCCAGATGCCACTCCAGCTCCTCGGCGTTATACCCAGTTACCACAACTATCCTGGACGCGCCCGCCTGCCTGAGCGTTGCGATGACGCGCTGGGCAATGGAAATAGAGCCAATGCTCAGCATGGGTTTGAACTCTCCCATGCGCGAGGACATCCCCGCTGCTACGACAACGGCGCCGGTCTCCATGCCGCCGCCCCCTTTGCAACTCCATTTTCTCCCGGGCGTACAGCTTTGGCCGAGTTCCCGGGGCTTTTGTATTATATCACGGGAAAAGCGACTTGTAAACCAAAACAATTTGACGCTATTTCACAGCTAGAGTATATTTAAGTTGTAAAGGATGTAAAGAGAGGTAAATTATTCGCCGCCGCTGTGGCCGCCGCAGGGGTCCTTGTCCGGGCCTCCGCCGGTGAGGTCCCGAAGGCGGCCAAGGCCCGTGTTTGAATAGAACACGAGTTCAGCCGGGCGGCCCTGGGCGTCCTCCGCGGCAAGGCGGAGACAGTTGGCCGTTTCCAGGTAATCTATGGGCAGGGTGCGCCGGAGAGTCAGCCCGGTCTGCGAATCCGTCACCTCCAGCGTGACCTCCGCTGCGCGGATCTCTCTGAGCGAATTCTGCTTTTCCATTATCAGACATCTCCTTTCCGAATACAGCCCCTGGCAGGGCTGTTTAAATATATCACATCCCGGCAGCGTTTTAAAGTGTTGATTTGGCGCGACGAGCGCTTTGCAAAGATATTTTGCGAAAGTTTTCATTAATAAAGGAGGAAACCGCATGATCAAGAAAGTCCTGATAATCAACGGGGTCGAGCGCACTCTTGTGCTGGAGGGCACCGAAACGCTTGCGAAGGTGCTGCGTGAGCGTCTGCTGCTCACGGGCTGCAAGATCGGCTGCGGCGAGGGGCATTGCGGCGCCTGCAACGTCATTGTAGACGGCAAGGTCACCCGTTCCTGCATCACGAAGGTCATGAAGCTGCGCGACTACGCCGAGATCACGACCATCGAGGGCATAGGCACGGTGAACAATCTGCATCCCATCCAGGTGGCGTGGATGGCCTACGGCTGCGCCCAGTGCGGCTTCTGCAGCCCGGGCTTCATCGTCAGCGCGAAGGTGCTGCTCGAGCAGAACCCGAACCCCACCCGCGCGGAGGTCCGCGACTGGTTCAACAAGAACCGCAACCTCTGCCGCTGCACCGGCTACAAGCCGCTCATAGACGCGACGATGGCCGCCGCCGCGGTCATGCGCGGCGAGATGAGCAAGGAGGACCTGCTCTTCAAGCCCACGGAGAACGTCATCACCGGCACGACCTACGCCCGTCCCTCCGCCGCGATGAAGGTCACCGGCACCTGGGACTTCGGCGCGGACCAGGCCCTGACCATGCCGGAGAGCACCCTGCGCCTGGCGCTCGTCCAGGCTGAGGTCTCCCACGCCAATATCAAGAGCGTAGACACCTCCGAGGCTGAAAAGATGCCCGGCGTGTTCAAGGTCATCACCGCGAAGGACGTCCCCGGCAAGAACCGCATAAACGGCCTTGTCATGCTCCCGCTCAACAACAAGTGCGACGGCTGGGACCGCCCCATCCTCTGCGATGAAAAGGTCTTCCAGTACGGCGACGCGATAGCCATAGTCGCCGCCGACACCGAGGCCCACGCCCGCGAGGCCGCCAAGGCCGTCAAGGTGGACCTCGAGGTCCTGCCGGCCTACATGAGCGTGCCGGAGGCCCTCGCGCCCGACGCCATCGAGATCCACCCCGGAACCCCCAACGCCTACTACGAGACCAACTGCATCAAGGGTCCCGACTTCGACTTCGACTCCGCTCCCAACGTCATCGAGGTCGAGAGCTACTGCTCGCGTCAGCCGCACCTCTACCTGGAGCCCGATAACGGCTACGCCTACATAGACGAGGACGGCATGCTCACCGTCCACTCCAAGAGCATAGGCATCCACCTGCACATGCCCATGATAGCCGACGGCATCGGCGTCACGATGGATAAGCTCCGCCTGGTCCAGAACCACACCGGCGGCACCTTCGGCTACAAGTTCTCCCCCACGAACGAGGCGATCCTCGGCGTTGCGGCGCTGGTGTGTCAGAGGCCGGTCTCGCTCAACTTCAATATGTACCAGTCCATCACCTACACCGGCAAGCGCAGCCCGGGCTTCATGCACATCAAGCTCGCCGCGGACGACAACGGCAAGGTCCTGGCCCTCTGGGGCGACAACTACATCGACCACGGCCCCTACTCCGAGTTCGGCGACCTGCTGACCCACCGCCTGAGCCAGTTCGTCGGCGCCGGCGTGGACATCCCCACCATCCGCAACAAGAGCACAACAGTGTTCACGAACCACGCCTGGGGCAGCGCCTTCCGCGCCTACGGCTCGCCGCAGTCCTTCATGGGCAGCGACATAGCCATGGACGTCATGGCCGCCAAGCTGGGCATAGACCCCTTCGAGTTCCGCGCCATGAACTGCTACAAGGAAAAGGACGACTCCAGAACGCCCAACGGCTGCAAGCCGGACGTCTACTGCGAGGAGGACCTCTTCAACCTCGCCAGGCCCTACTATGAGGCCGCAAAGAAGCGCGTCGCGGAGAAGAACGCCGCCTCCGACGGCAAGATCAAATACGGCGTCGGCGTGTCCCTGGGCGTCTACGGCTGCGGCCTGGACAACTCGGACGCCTCCGAGTGCTGGGCGGACCTCAACCCGGACGGCACCGTCACCCTCCGCAACTCCTGGGAGGACCACGGCCAGGGCGCCGACATCGCCACCCTGACCGCCGGCCACGAGACCCTGCGTCAGGCGGGCTTCACCCCGGACATGATAAAGCTCGAGCTCTGCGACACGAAGCTCACCCCGAACTCCGGCCCCGCCGGCGGAAGCCGCTCCACTGTCATGACCGGTTCCGCCACGCGCGTCGCCTGCGAGAACCTGCTCAAAGCCATGCGCAAGCCCGACGGCACCTACAGGACCTATGACGAGATGAAGGCCGAGGGAATCGACACCCACGCCGTCGGCGTCTACACCTACACCGCCTCTGTCGCGCTCGATCAGGCGACGAGCCAGGGCGAGCCCTTCCCGACCTACATGTACACCATCTTCCTGCCCGAGGTCGCGGTCAACACCGAGACGGGCAAGGTCAAGGTCGAGAAGTTCACCGCCGTCGCGGACGTCGGCACAATCCTCAACAAGCTCGCCGTTGACGGCAACTTCTACGGCGGCCTGGTCCAGGGCATCGGCCTCGCGCTGACCGAGGACTTCGAGGACCTCAAGAAGCACACGAGCCTCATGAAGTGCGGCATCCCGTACCCGAACGACGCTCCGGACGACATCGAACTCGTCTACCAGCAGAACCACCCGCGCCCGAACGGCCCCTACGGCGCCTCCGGCTGCGGCGAGGCCCCGCTGGACGCCCCGCACCCCGCCATCCTGAACGCCATCTACAACGCTACCGGCGCACGCATCACCCGCGTCCCGGCCCTGCCCGAGGTCGTGCTCAAGGCCCTGGCGGAGCTCAAGTAAGGAAGCCCTTTCGCAACTGAATAAATCATGGTAAAATGGGGGAGGCCGGGCGCCTCCCCCATTTTGTCAGCGCGGCTCTGCGCCCAGTAAAGGAGTGGACACATGGACTTTACGGAACGTTCGACAAGGGTATACCGCACAAAGCAGCTCTACACGAAGGAAGAGCTGGCCGCGCGCGAATCGCTCTGCGTACACGAGCAGCCGGCCTTCTGCGCCGCGGCCTGTCCGTTGCGGCTGGACGCGAGGGAGCTTTTGGGCCACGCGGCCAAGGGCGAGCTGGCCCAGGCCCGGGCCATGCTCGAGCGGGCGACGCCCTTCCCCGGCATCCTGGCGGCGGGCTGCGAGGCCCCGTGCCGGGCCGCGTGCCGGTTAAACGAGATCCCGGGCGGGCAGTCAGTGGACATCCCCGCCGTAGAGCGCGCCGCCATGCGCCACGGCGCCGCAAGGACAGGCCGTGGGCTGCTCAAGTTCAAAAAGAAAAAGACCGCCGCTGTCTTCGGCGCGGAGCTCTTCACGCTCATCGTCGCGGGCGAGCTCGCCGCCAAGAGCTACCCGACGAAGTTCTTCGTCGCGGAAGGCTCGGCAGAGGAGCTCATGGACAAATGCGCGCCGTTTTTGTCCCCGGAGGACAGGGCAGCGGAGATAAAAAGGCTCGCGGCCATGGACATCGAGCTCGAATACGGCTCGGAGCTCACGCCGGAGCTGGTGCGCGGCGCGGGTGCGGACATAGTCTGCGTCTCGCGCGAGGTGCTGGCGCTGCTCGATAAGTCCGCCGCGCCGGACGAGGTGACGCTCTGGTGCGAGAGCCTCGGCGTCCTGGCACGCGCAGGTGAGAACGGCGGTGTCATAAGCGCTTTCTACGACGCGCGGCGCGCGGGCGTCTCGGCGGACAGGCTCGCCCAAGACATGTCGCCGGACACCATGCGCGGCGAGGAGGGCCCGGTAGAGAGCCGGCTGTATACGGACCTCTCCGAGGCAAAACCGGCCAGCAGCGTCCCCGAGGGCGGCGGCTACACGCCCGAGCAGGCCGCGGCCGAGGCCGCGCGCTGCATACAGTGCCGCTGCGAGGAGTGCGTCAAGGGCTGCGCCTGGCTCCGGCATTACGACAAGTTCCCGAGGATAATGACACGGGAAATTTATAACAACGTCGGCATCATCATGGGCGACCACATGATGAACGGGGCGATAAACTCCTGCGCCCTCTGCGGCCAGTGCTCCGTCACCTGCCCGAACGGCTACGACATGGCCGAGATCTGCCTTTCCGCGCGGCGGAACATGGTCGCCACCGGCAAGATGAGCCTTGCCGTGCACGAGTTCGCGCTCTATGACCAGATATTCTCGAACACCGAGGCGTTTTTGTGCCGGTCCGAGCCGGGATATGAGACCTGCAAATACGTCTTTTTTCCCGGCTGCCAGGCCGGGGCGATAGCGCCGGAGGCGGTGTACCGCGCCTACGCCGACCTGCGCGCGCGGCTTTCCGGCGGCGTGGGCATACTGCTCGGCTGCTGCGGCATCATCTCGAACTGGGCCGGGCGCGAGGAGCTCTTCAACGAGACTCGTGAAACGCTCAAGGCCGAGCTCAAAAAGCTGGGGGACCCCGTCATCATCACGGCCTGTCCGAGCTGCACGCGGACTCTCCGCGAAGCGGGCGTAGGCGAATGCAAGCCCGTCTGGGACGTGCTGCTGGAGCTCGGCCTGCCGGAGGACGCGCCCACGGCGGTGGGCGAGGCCGTCATACACGACGCCTGCGGCGCGCGCGGAGACGCGGGGACTCAGTCGGCGGTGCGTGAGCTCGTTGCGCGGCTCGGCTGCGGGATAACAGAGCCGGAGTATTCGGGCGACCGCGCCCCCTGCTGCGGCTACGGCGGGCTCGCGGGCTACGCCAAGCCCGAGGTCGCGGCGGATTACACGAAGGCGGCGCTCTCCGGCTGCGAGGGCCTCCAGCTCACCTACTGCATGGGCTGCCGGGACCGCTACGCGCGTCAGGGTGCGGAGAGCGCGCACATCCTGGAGCTCATCTATTCCGCCCCCGCCGGGGACCCGCCCGGCATCTCGGAAAAACGCAAAAACCGTTTGACCCTGAAGCAGCGTCTGCTGCGCGACATCTGGAAGGAGGACACGCACATGGCCCCGAGAGGCTACAAGATCGAGTACACCCCCGAGGTGAAGGAGCTCATGGAGCAGCGCATGGTGCTCGAGAGCGACATCGAGACCGTCATGCAGGCCTACCGCGAGGGCGGCGAGGCCATCTACGAGGCGGACACCGGCCTGCGCATCACGCGCTACAGGCTGGGCAACGTCACCTTCTGGGTGAAGTTCACGGAGGACGCCGAGGGCTATGTCATCCACAGCGCGTACAGCCACAGGATGACCGTCGAGACGAGGTAGGGCCATGGCGGAGGACAAGAGCTATTACGCCGTGGACCCCGGCGGGCGCTACAGCTGTCTCAAGTGCGGCGTGCCGCTGGTAAAGGCCAACGCGGTGTTCGGATACCTGGACAACGCCTTCCCCGTTGAGCTGCCCGTCTGCCCGAAGTGCGGCTTTGTGTTCGTGCCGGAGGAACTGGCGGTGGGCAAGGTGCTCTCCGTGGAGAAGGTCCTGGAGGACAAGTGATGGAGCGCCACCCCGGCGGCGCGGAGTCGACGCTCCGGCTCCTGGAGCTTGCGGGCCTCGAGCCGCCCCGCCGCATCATAGACCTCGGCGCAGGCTCGGGCGAGGCCGTGCGCCTGCTCAGGAACCGCGGCTTCGAGGTCCTGGGCATAGACCTCGCGCCTGGGCCGGACGTGCTGCCGGGCGATATACTGGACCTGCCCTTTGAGCCCACCAGTTTCGACGCGGCGCTCAGCCAGTGTGCGTTTTACCTGACGGGAGCCCCGGAGCGCGCGCTCGAACAGGCGGCGCGCCTGCTCCGGCCCGGCGGCAGACTGCTCTATGCGGACGTCTGCGCCGGGGGCGAGGCCTGGCTCAGGCGCGCTTCGGCCGCGGCCGGGTTCGATATAGAGTCAGTCACAGACGATACGGAGGCCTGGAAACGATACTACATAGCCGCCCTCTGGAGAGGCGAGGCCGAGCGCCCCGCCGCCGGGGCGAGAAACTGCCGCTATCTCTCTGCGATACTTAAAAAAGGAGGTCAACAGAATGGATGCATTTGACCGCATACTCGAACTCTCCCGCAGCGGGCTCTACTGCGCGCAGATAATGGTCCAGCTCGCGCTCGACGCCGAGGGCAAGGAGAACGCCGAACTGGTGGACGCCGTGCGCGGGCTGTGCGGGGGCTTTGCCTGGAGCGGCGGGCCCTGCGGAGTGCTGATCGGCGGGATCTGCCTGCTGACGATGCTCGGCCGCGAACTGAGCGAAGAGGAGAAGATCAAACTGATCGGCGAATACCACGATTGGTTCCGCCAGCGCACGGCTCAATACGGCGGGGAAAATTGCGACTGCATACTCCAGGGCGACAGGAACAACATGTATGTCACCTGCCCCGGCGTCGTCGTGGACAGCTACGCCAAATGCGTCGAGCTGCTGCAGGAACGCGGTCTCGCCTGATGTACAAGGTATTTGCAAAAACGAAAAGCGTCTGCCCCATCTGCCTGCGGACGATAGCCGCGGAGAAGGCCGTGGCCGGGGACGGGTTTATACATCTGATAAAAACCTGCCCCGAGCACGGCTTTTTCGATACGCTCATCTGGGAGGCCGGCGTCGTGGACTACCTCAAATGGGCCGGCACGGTCCCGGGGCCGCAGCCCGAGGACAACTGCCCGAATGACTGCGGGCTCTGCGCCCGGCACGAGAGCGAGGGCTGCTGCGTCCTGCTCGAGCTCACAAAGCGCTGCAACCTGCGCTGTCCGGTCTGCTTTGCCTCCGCGGGCGGCGGCGGGGACCTGAGTCTCGGCGAGATCGCCGGGCTCTACGACATGCTCATGTCCAGGGGCGGGCCGTACAACATCCAGCTCTCCGGCGGTGAGCCGACGATGAGGGACGACCTGCCCGAGATAGTCCGCCTTGGCCGGCAGCGGGGATTTTCCTTTTTCCAGCTCAACACGAACGGCCTGCGTCTCGCCTCGGAGAAAGGGTATGCGGAAGAGCTGCGCGCCGCCGGGGTGTCCTGCGCTTTTCTGCAGTTTGACGGGCTCAGGCCGGGGACATATGAGACGCTTCGCGGCCGCGACATCCTGCGCGAAAAGCTCCGGGCCATTGAAAATTGTGAGCGCGCGGTTCTGCCCGTCGTGCTGGTGCCGACTCTCGCGCCGGGAGTGAACGAGGACGAGATCGGAGACATCCTGCGCTTCGCCCTGGGCAGGGGCAGGATAGTGCGGGGAGTACACTTCCAGCCCGTGAGCTACTTCGGCCGCTGCGAGCTGCCGGAGCCGGAGACGAGACTGACCATCCCGAGGGTCCTGCGCGAGATAGAGCGGCAGACCGGCGGGCTGATGAGCATTGCGGACTTCGGCGGCGGAGGGGCGGAGAGCCCCTGGTGCAGCTTTCACGCGAGCTATCAGAAACTGCCCGGCGGCGGGCTCAAGGCCCTGCCGAGGCGAGAGAGCGCCTGCTGCTGCAAAAAGAGCTCCGAGGCCCGGGACTTCGTGGCGGACCGCTGGAGCCTTAGCGCGCAGCCGAGCGAGAATGAGGACGGCTTCGACAGATTCCTGCGCGAGGCCGCGGAAAACAGCTTCACCGTCTCGGGCATGGCCTTCATGGACGCCTACAGCCTCGACCTGGACCGGCTCCGGCGCTGCTACATCTGCGAGGCGGACTCCGAGCGCGGCATGGTGCCGTTCTGCGCCTACAACCTTACGGCAAGCGACGGAAGGTCGCTTTACCGGAAATGAGACTTACAAGACTCGAGCCCTGGATATGCGAGGTCGAGGGCATCCCCCGCCTGGACCGGGAAACGCTTGAATGTATACAGCTGCGCCGTCTGAACGAGCTGCTGGCTCGGGAAAAGAAGCGCGGCGGCTTTTACCGCGGTCTCCCGGAGCGTCTGGGCAGCCTCGACGGGCTGCGGGGCCTGCCCTTTACGACGCCCGAACAGCTCGCTGAAAACGCGCCGGGGCTGCTGCTCGGCTCCCAGGCCGGGGTCAGCCGCATCATAAGCGGCGCGACCAGCGGGACGACAGGTCCGTCGAAGCGTATATTTTACACCGAGCGCGATATCGAACACACGGTCGGCTTTTTCGCTGCGGGCATCTCGGAGCTCGTGTCGGCGGGAGAGGCGGTCTGTGTGGCTATGCCCTTTTCCGGCCCGGACGGCCTGGGCGAGCTCATCTGCCGGGCGGTGGAGCGCCTGGGGGCATGGCCGGTGAAGATGGGAGCGGGCCGCAGTCTGGGCGAGCAGGCGGAGCTGATGGAGTCAGAGCGCCCCTCGGCCTATATCGGTATGCCCGTGCCGCTTTTGGGCCTCCTGCGCTGGATGGGCGGCCCCGGCAGCCTCAAAAGGGCGCTGGTCTCGGGCGACGCCTGCCCGGAGGGCGTGATGGGCGAACTGGAAAAACTGCTCGGCGCGCGGCTCTTCCCGCACTACGGTTCGCGGGAGATGTGCCTCGGCGGGGCAGTCACCTGTCCCGCGCACGAGGGGATGCACCTGCGTGAAAACCACGTCCTGGCGGAGATCGTGGACGGGTGCGGCATACCCGTCCGGGACGGAGAGCGCGGCGAGCTCGTCATAACCACACTGGACATGCAGGCCATGCCGCTCATACGATACAGGACCGGCGACTATACGCGCTTCATACCCGGCCCCTGTGCCTGCGGCGGCGTCACGCGGCGGCTGGACAGTCTGCGCCGCGCCCGGGAGTTCCCGGATATGGAGGAGCTGGACTCCGCGCTCTTCCGTCTGCCGGGACTCGTGGACTACTCCGCCGGGCTGGATGGGTCCCGGCTCCGCCTGGACGCAGTGGGGGATATCAGCTCAGAGGAGCTTGCCGCCCTGGCCGGTAAGCTCTGCCCGGGCCTGGAGATAAGCGCCTCCGCCGCGCCGGCCGGTCCGGACTTCCGCGGCTGCTACCGTGGGAAAAGGCATATAGAGAGGTCCGCCCCGCTGTGACGCAGGGCGGACCTCAAGTTGTATAATAGCCTCGCAGAGTTCGCGGCCTCAGCCGCGAAAAAAGTGAAATCCATTTTCGGCGGCGGCGTGTACGTCGCCGAAAATACTTCTCGCGGAGCGGAGTGTCGCAGCCCGCCTGCGGGCAAGGCATGGAGCGCAGCGCAGCCCTTTGCCTGAGAAGGCGGTGCCTTCTCAGGCATGCAAGGTCCGCCCCGCTGTGACGCAGGGCGGACCTCTTTTTATTCTTCGGGGCCCAGCTCCTCCAGCCTTTTGTTCACTCCGCGGAGCCTGGCTCTCAGGCTCAGATATTGGCCCAGCCATACGCAGAGGAATACCGCAGCGTATATGCCGAAGTACGCGGCAATCCCCGCCGGGCTTCGCTCCATCCATCGCGCGATATAGGCGGTGGGCAGCATCGCCGCTGCGCCTATGGCGAAGTAGGCCGCGGACTGCCCGGCTATGCTCCAGCTCTCCAGCTGCCAGATGACGGAGCCCGCGCCGAAGGCTGCGCCCATCAGGCCGCAGAGCAGGGTCTGCAGGGCCACCGCCGCCAGCTCCCCGCCCATCTCCGCCGCGAACTCCGGGACCACCGGCGAATACGTCCCGTATCCCGCAACCGCCGAGCCGGCTATGGTTATCAGCTGGCCGAGAGCCACTCCGAGAGGAAAGCCAAGGATTCCCCTGAGCAGCGCCTGTTTTTTCATGGAGATCACCTCACATCCCAAGAATTTTGCGAATCTTAGCCACATAACGGCGGGAGACCCAGGCGGTCGTCCCGTCCTCCAGGTTCACGCGGATAGTCCCCGCGAGGCTGAGGTCGAAGCTGCGCACCCGACGGAGGTTTATGAGCTCCGAGTTGGATATGCGGACGAAACCCGCTGAGGCGAGCTTCTCCTCCAGCTCATAGAGCCTCTGGCGGAGGACGTATTCGCCGGAGTCCGTCGCGGCGCAGACCCTGCCCTGCTGGGCGTAGATGCGGCTGATGCCCCCCTCCTCCAGGGGCGAGGCTCCCTCGCGGCGGAAGCCGACGAGAGGCCGTCCCGGCTCTGAGCGCAGGAGCCTGAGTATGCGCTCCACCTCCTCCGACATGCTGTCGGCCAGGATAAGCAGCTTTGGCTCGGCGTATTCCGGGTCGAGCCGGACTTCGATCTTCATTCGACGCGCCTCCTTCCGGCTCTGACGATAACAAACATGAACGCCCGCGTCAACCGCCTCGGACACGGACGGTAGTTTTGCGGGTATGAACGGTCGTATGAGGGTACTGGCGCAACGGTCGAGCGCCCATTTCGCCCGGTATTGTTGACAATTCCGGCTCCGGTGCTAACATTGACCTGGTCCTGCAGGCCGAATCTGATCTGGAGGCGCATCGAATGGAAGATAAGAGATCGCTGGGCGAATATATCGCGGAACACCGCCGCGCACTCGGCCTCACGCAGAGGCAGTTCGCCGAGCGGCTGTATGTGACGGACTCCGCCGTTTCAAAATGGGAGCGCGGGCTGAGCTACCCGGACATAACGCTCCTGCACGACATCTGCGCCGTTCTGGGCGTTACGGAGCACGAACTGCTCACGGCCAGCGAGGATACGGAGGCCCGCCGGGCCGGTGCGCTGGCCAGGCGCTATCTGCGCCTGCTGCGCGGCTGGAAGCTGGGACAGGCGGCGGCCTACGGGCTGGCCGCGCTGGTCTGCTTCATTGCCGACGCCGCGCAGGACGGGGCTCTGGGCTGGAGCTGGGTAGTCCTGGCCTCGCTCATGACCGCCGCCTCGCTCACGCTGACTCCCGCGCTCGCCCCGGAGCGCCTCGGCGGAGTCTGTACGCTCGGAGCGTTCACGCTGGCGCTGGAGCTGCTGCTCGGAGTCTGCTGCGCGTACGTAGGCGGCGACTGGTTTTTTGTCGCGGGGATGTCAGTGCTTTTTGGGCTGGGCCTGCTGTTTTTGCCCTATGTGCTCAAGCGCCTGCCTTTGCCGGAAAACGTTAAAACGCGTCGCGCGGCGCTGAGCCTGGGCCTGGACCTTGCGTTGCTGCTGGGCCTGCTGGCCGTCTGCTGCACACATGTGGACGGGGATTGGTTCTGGATAACAGCGGTGTCCGTCGTGTATGCCTGCTCTGTTCTCATCCTGCCCTTTGTCATTAGACAGCTGCCGCTGCCCGGGCGGCTGGCGGAGCACAGGGCGGCGCTCTGGCTGGGCGTATGCAGCCTGCTGCTTTTCGTGCTTTTGGGCGCGGCGAGGCTCTACGGCGGCGGGGACTGGTTCCTACTGCCCGGTCTGCCCATGGCGCTCTACGGTCTGGCGCTGCCCTGGGGCCTTCTGCTCGCGCTGAGGTATCTGAGAGCGGGCGGCCTTTACCGGGCCGCGGCGTCCGCCGGTTTTGCAGCGCTCTGGTATTGGCTCTTCCCCTGGGTACTGGACCGGGTGATGGCGCTGGACGGCCTGGAGGCCGAACCTCCCTACAGTCTGCTGCGGCCCTTCGGCTTTGAGCTTGGCGACTGGAGCCCTGCCTCGACCGCATCGAACGTCATGTTCCTCATCCTGCTCGCCCTTGTTCTCACTGCCCTGACTCTGCTCCTGTGCGCGCTTTTTAGGGATAGACGGAAGAACAGGCCCGCGCCCCCGCGCGAGCCCCAAAACTGAAACGCAAAAACTCCCCGGCCCTTTTCGGACCGGGGAGCGTTTTTCATTCGTTTCTCTTCTCAGTCTTTCATGGCGACGGCGTCGTCGTAGAGCTTTTCAATCTCCTTGCTCGGAGCCTTGCTCGCCAAAGACGCCACCAGCGCAGCAACAAGTCCCGCCGCAAAGCCGGGGATGATCTCGTAAACGCCCGTGCTCTTCAGGAAGGCCAGCCAAAGCACATCCACCACGGCGCCCGCTACTATGCCCGCAACGGCGCCGGAGAAGGTGAAGCGCCTCCAGAACAGCGAGAGGAGGATGACAGGCCCGAAGGCCGCGCCGAACACGCCCCAGGCGTTCTCGACCAGACCCATGATCGTGCCGCTGCCCGGGTCCGCCGCTATTATCAGCGCAATGACCGATATGATCACGACAACGATGCGCCCCGCCCAGAGCATCTCCTTGTCGGAGGCGTTCTTGCGGAATACAGGCTTATACACGTCGCTCGCAAAGGCGGAAGCGGAGGCAAGAAGCTGAGAGTCCGCCGTGCTCATCGCCGCCGCGAGGATGGCCGAGAGCAGGATGCCGCTCACAACCGCCGGGAAGATCGTCCGAACCATCGTGATGAACACCACGGAGGAGTCCTCTATCTCGCCGAGGAACATCCTGCCGATGAGGCCGGAGCCCACGGAGAAGATGAGGATTATAAGGGTCCAGCTGATGCCGATGACGCTCGACTTGCGCAGGTCCTTGTCTGACCTTATGGACATGAATCGGATTATAATGTGCGGCATACCGAAGTAGCCCAGGCCCCAGCCGAGGCCGGAGACGATGTCGCTCCAACTCGTGAAGGCGTCCCAGTAGCCCTCCACCGCCGTGGCGCTCCCCGCCACCGCGCCGCCGTTCTTCACCAGCGCCAGTGCAAAGATCGGGGCTATGAGCAGCGCCGCCAGCATCAGAAGGCCCTGGAAGAAGTCCGTCCAGCACACGGCGTTGAAGCCGCCGAGGAAGGTGTAGGCGATGATTATGAAAGCCGCTATGTACATTGCAACCATCGCGTCTATGCCGATGACCGTGCTGAACAGCGTACCGCAGGCTTTGATGCTCGAGGCCGCGTAGATCGTATAGGCCACAAGGAAGATGACGGCGCAGATGATCTGCAGGAACTTGCTCTTAGAAAGGAAGCGGTTCGTCAGGTACTGCGGGATGGTTATGGAGTCTCCCGCTGCAATAGAAAACTTGCGCAGCCGCGGCGCCTCAAAAATCCAGGAGAGCGCATAGCCTATCGCCAGGCCCACGGCTATCCAGATCTGACCCATGCCCAGCGCATAGACGGAGGCAGGCAGGCCCATCAGCACCCAGGCGCTCATGTCGGAAGCGCCGGCGGAGAGCGCGGAGACCCAGGGTCCCATCTTGCGTCCGCCCAGGAAGTAGTCCTTCTCGTTGCTTCCCTTGCTCTTTGCAAAGAAATAAATGCCTATGCCCACCATGAACACAAAGTAAATGATAAACACTACAAGCTCAGTTACGTTCATCCCTCTACCCCACACATGAAAAAAATTAATACATCTCATTAACTTTACAAATGGATGCTTTTGCATTATAATCTTAGCCGCGGGAAATGGCAAGAGGGACCGGCAAGGTTTTCGGCCTCTGAGAGCAGTTTTTCTGGCTTTGCATTTATGATATTTATAAAATTCATCTTTGCATGAAAGGAATTCATATAAATGCCTGTTAACAAGTACGAGGCCTTTTTGAAAGCGGCGGAGCTGGGGAGCCTGACTCGGGCGGCGGCGGAGCTGGGTGTGACGCAGTCGGCGGTTTCGCACATGATAGGTACGCTGGAGGAGGAACTTGGCTTCTCCTTATTAAAAAGAGGGCGCAGCGGAGCCCGGCCCACGGCGGAGGGTGAGCAGGTGCTCCCCGCGATACGCGGTATGCTGAACTCCCGCGAGCAGCTCGAGCAGACAGTCGCGGCGATACGCGGTCTGGACTGCGGCACTGTGCGTATCGGAACCTTCACGAGCGTGGCGGTACACTGGCTGCCTGGGATGATAAAGCGCTTCCAGGCGGATTACCCGAACGTGGAGCTCAAGCTCATGAACGGCGACTACCACGACGTGGAGCAGTGGCTCTCGGACGGGAGCGCGGACCTTGGCTTTGTCGCCCTGCCGACAAAGGTCAAGGGAAAGCTGACGGCGCTTCTGGAGGACAGGCTGCTGGCGGTCGTGCCGAAGGAGCACCGGCTGGCCTCCCTGCCGCGTTTCCCGATAAAGGAGGTCGAGCACGAGCCCTTCATAAGCCTGCTCGAGACCTCCGACCACGACGCGCGGCGCGCCCTCGAGGCCGCGGGCGTGAAGCCCAACATACGGTACACGACGAAGGACGACTACGCTATAATTGCCATGGTCGAGCAGGGCCTCGGGGTCAGCATCATGCCCGAGCTGCTGCTCTCCGGGCGCAGCGACAACGTGCGCATCATGGAGCTGGCGCCGCCTGCGAGCCGCACCATCGGCCTGTGTCTTCCGGACGCGGACAGGGCCGGTCCGGCCACGCTCAGGTTCGCCCAGTGCGTCTCTGAATGGGTTCTGGAACATTATTCCAGGCAGGCCAACACGACGTCGTGAATTAGCGTGTGAAATCTTTTGCAACCTTTTACCTGTCAAATTCATTTTTGGGCTTGAAATCGGGGCGTTGATGGCGTATACTGTGTTTGTCTTGAAATTTGCAGATGCTGAAAATGCAATTTAATTGTAAAGGGAGGAACTCAGAATGAAAAAGAGAATAGCTGCGCTGGTACTGTGCCTGGCACTGGTATTTGCGCTCGCCGCCTGCGGCGGTGAAAGCGGCGAGAAGCTCTCGTTCGGCACCGGCGGCGACTCCGGCACCTACTACGCCTTCGGCGGCGCCCTGGCCGGCTATGTCACCGAGAAGACCGACACTGCCGTCACCGCGATAACCTCCAGCGGCTCCCAGGCCAACATCGAGGACATCGCCTCGGGCGCCATCCAGCTCGGCTTCGTCCAGTCCGACGTCATGGACTACGCCTACAACGGCACTCGCCTCTTCGTCGACAAGGACACCGGCGAGTCCGCCCCTGTGACCAACTTCTCCACCGTCGCCGCGCTCTACATGGAGCAGGTGCAGATTGTCACCCTCGACCCCAACATTAAGACCGTCGCCGACCTCGAGGGCAAGAACGTCTCCATCGGCGCCAACGGCTCCGGCGTGTACTTCAACGCGCTCGACATTCTCGGCGCTTACGACCTCACCGAGGAGGACATCACTCCGCAGTATCAGGACTTCGCCACCAGCGTCGACTCCCTGAAGGACGGCAAGATTGACGCGGCCTTCATCGTCGCCGGCGCCCCGACCACCGCGGTCGTCGACCTCGCCAGCGGCAACGACGTCTACCTCGTCAGCCTTGACGACGAGCACATCGACAAGCTTATCGCTTCCAGCCCGTACTACTCCAAGAACGTTATCGCCGCGGACGTCTACGGCACCCCCGAGGACTGCACCACCGTCGCCGTCGGCGCGGTTGTCATCGCCGGCAACGACGTGAGCGAGGACGCGGTCTACGACTTCGTCTCCACCGTCTTTGAGAACATCGGCGACCTCGGCCACGCCAAGCAGGACGAGCTCAGCCTCGAGTTCGCGAGCTCCGTCACCAACGTCCCCTATCATCCCGGCGCGGCCAAGTACTTCGCCGAGAAGGGCATCGAGGTTCCCACCGCCTGAGCGGCGGCTGCATAAGCTAAAATAAGCGTCAGTCCGCGGCGTCCAGCTGGGCGCCGCGACTTTCGCCCGGGAGGTATATAATGTCTGACAAGAAGAAAAAGAAGACCGACGGGCTGTTCGACACGGAGGTGCTCGACACCGAGACTCCTATCGAGCCCCATTACGAGCAGCCCCACGTAAAGGACTTCGACGGCGCGTCCTACGAGCCTGAGGAGGACAGGGCCGCGGATGCCGGCGCCGACGTCGGAACGATGGAGGACGTCGAGGCCGTCATGCGCAAGTATGACAAGGAGTCCAACACCCGCATCTGGGAGGGCAAGCCCAAGTTCGTGATAGACGTCCTGATGGCCCTCTTCTCCCTCTACTGCATCTGGTCCACCCTCTATTCCAACTGGGGCATCGAGAAGCGGCTCACCCTCTTCATGGGCTGCATGATAATCCTCGGCTTCATCACCTACCCCATCACCAAGAAGCACGTAAAGGTGAACTCCCTGCCCTGGTACGACATCGTCATCATGGTGCTCGGCGCGGGCGCGTTCCTGTACTACTGCTTCACTTACGACGCCTTTGTCATCGAGGTCAAGAGCGCGTCGAGCATGACCTCGTTCTACTCTATCGTCGGCCTCATCGGCGTCCTCTCCGTCGTGGAGCTCTGCCGCCGCTGTGTGGGCCTTCCGATTCTGTTCGTCGCCGGCGCGCTGGTCATATACACCTTCGTCTCCGGCATCAACTTCGACCGCTTTATCTACACGCTGTTTTACAGCGTCAACGGCATCCTCTCCACGCCGATAAACGTCTGCGCGAAGTTCATCGTCGTCTTCGTCATTTTCGGCTCCTTCCTTGAGAGGACGGGCATAGCGAACTTCTTCATCGAGTGCGCGAACTTTGTCGCGGGCTCCGCCTCCGGCGGCCCGGCCAAGGTCGCGGTCATCGCCTCCGCGCTCGAGGGCATGGCCTCCGGCAGCTCCGTCGCCAACACCGTCGGCTCCGGCTCCATCACCATCCCCATGATGAAGAAGACCGGCTATCGCGCCGAGTTCGCCGCGGCGGTCGAGGCCTCCGCCTCCACCGGCGGCCAGATAATGCCGCCCATCATGGGCGCGGCCGCCTTCCTGATGGCCGAGTTCCTCGGCGTCAGCTACGCCGAGGTCGCCACCCGCGCCATCCTGCCCGCCGTGCTGTACTTCCTCGGCATTTTCATCGCAGTCCACCTCGAGGCCAAGAGGAGCGGCCTGAAGGGCATCCCGCGCAGCGAGCTGCCCAAGTTCGGCGCGCTTATCAAGGACATCTACCTGCTCGCGCCCATCGTGGTGCTCGTGGTCATGGTCAGCACCAACACCAAGACCATCCAGTTCTCCGCGGCGATAAGCATCGTCGTTGCCATCGTGGCCAGCCTCTTCAAGAGCGAAACCCGCATCACCCCGCGCAAGTTCATGGACGCCCTCGCGGCCGGCGCGCGCGGCTCCATCACCGTCGCCGTCGCCTGCGCCGTGGCCGGCATCATCTCCGGCTGCATCAACGTCACCGGCCTCGGCATGACCCTCATCGGCACCGTTGTCCGCCTCTCCGGCGGCATCCCGATGATAGGCCTCATCCTGACCATGCTCTGCTGCATAGTCCTCGGCATGGGCGTGCCCACCACCGCGAACTACGTCATCATGGCCACCACCTGCGCGCCCATTCTCGAGCGCCTCGGCATCGACCCGATTGCGGCGCACTTCTTCGTGTTCTACTTCGGCATCGTGGCGGACATCACGCCGCCGGTCGCCCTCGCGGCCTACGCCGGCAGCGCCATCGCCAAGAGCAACCCGATGAAGACGGGCGTGCAGGCCACGAAGCTGGCCATAGGCGCGTTCATAGTGCCGTACGTGTTCGCGCTGAACCCGTCGATGCTGTTCATAAACGCGAGCGTGGGCGACATAGTGCTCATCTGCGCCACGGCGGTGCTGGGCATGTTCGGCATAGCTGCGGCGATGAACGGCTATCTGTTCAAGAAGATCCAGTGGTATATGCGCATCGCCTTCATGGTGAGCGGCCTGATGCTGCTGGTCCCCGGCCTGGTGACGGACATCGCCGGCCTGGTGCTGCTCGGCGGGCTGTCAACCTATCAGTACGTCACCAGGGGCAAGGGTGACTCCCTGCCTCCTGTCTGAACGAACTGAATCTCCAAACAAAGCGGCGCGGCGCAAGCTGCGCCGCCTATTTTATGCCCTGCGCAGGTTACGCTTTACTTTTTCGCAGAGGCTGGTATAATTGATATATCAATCGTTGACATATCAACTGGGAGGCGAAGTTGTGGAGCGAAGATTTCACATGATGATCTACAGGCTCTTCCATGCGCAGAGGACGGAGATGAGGCGGTACGGCGCTGCGCTGGGGCTGGGCGCGGGTCAGCCCAAGCTGTTGAGCTATCTGCTCGGTCACGGGAGCTGTATGCAGAAGGAGCTCGCGGACTATTTTGAGGTGGACCCCGCCGCCGTTTCGCGCATGCTCACGGCCCTGGAGCGCGGCGGCTTCATCCTGCGCGACGCAGGCTCGCCCAGGAAGCGCTGCGGCATCGTCGAGCTCACGGAAAAGGGCAGGCAGGCCGCGCTCGACTGGCTGGATGGCGGCGCGGAATTCGACGAGAAGCTCCTGCGCGGCTTTTCAGACGAGGAGCGGGAGCAGTTTGCCTCGTTCATCCGCCGCGCCTACCGCAACCTGCGCTCGGGAGAGGAGATCACGGATGGCTGAACTCAAGCGTCTCTTCTCCTGTCTGCATCAATATAGGCGAGACCTCTTTCTCGGCATGGCCCTCGTACTGGTCGAGACCTGCTTCGAGCTCGTGATCCCCGTCCTCATGGCGGACCTCATAGACATCGGCGCGGCAAGCCGGGACGTGCATTACATACTGGTCAAGGGCGCGCAGATGGGCGCATGCGCCCTGCTGGCCCTGGCAGCCGGCCTGCTCTATGCTCGCTTCGCCGCCCGCGCCGCCTACGGCTGGGGAGCGAACATTCGCAAGGAGCAGTTCAAAAAGGTCCAGGAATACGCGTTCCAGAACCTGGACAGGTTCGAGACCTCCAGCCTCGTCACGAGGATGACCACGGACGTCACCGTCATCCAGAACGCCGTCATCGGCGGGCTGAGACCGCTGGTGCGCAGCCCGGTGATGCTCGTCATGGGCGTTGGGCTCTCAGTCATGATGAACGCCAGGCTGGCCCTCGTCTTTATCATCTGCGCGCCTGTGCTGGGTCTCATAATGTTCTTCGTGGTGCGCAGCGTCGCCCCGCGCTATGCCGTGCTCCAGCGCTCGGTGGACCGTCTGAACGCCGTCGTGCAGGAGAACCTGACGGCCATCCGCGCCGTCAAGGCCTTCGTGCGCGGTGAGTACGAGGAGGAAAAGTTCAGCGGAGTAAACGTCACGCTCATGGAGACCAGCCTCGGTACCTTCCGCCGGGCAGTGCTGAACCTCCCCTTCTTCCAGCTGGCGATGTACACTTCCATCGTCTCGATCATGTGGTTCGGCGGCGGAATGGTGTCGGATTCCCAGCTCCAGGTCGGGGAGCTGACCGGGTTTTTGAGCTACGTTCTCCAGGTCATGAACTCCCTGATCCTCATTTCAAACGTCTTTCTGATGCTGACCCGCTCCCTGGCCAGCGCGCGCCGCATAGGCGAGGTGCTGGACGAGGTCCCGGCCCTCTCCTCCCCGCCGGACGCCGTGACCGAAGTCGCAGACGGCAGCGTGGACTTTGAGGGCGTGTCCTTCAAATACCGCGCCGAGGCGGCGGAGTACGCGCTCTCGGGCGTAGAGCTGCACATCCGCGCGGGCGAGACCGTCGGCATCCTGGGCGGGACCGGCTCGGCCAAGTCCACGCTGGTCCAGCTCATCCCCAGGCTCTACGACGCCACGGAGGGCTGCGTCAAGGTCGGCGGTCTGGACGTGCGGAGCTATGAGCTCGCCGCGCTCAGGGATGCCGTGGCCATGGTCCTGCAGAAAAACGTCCTCTTCTCCGGCACCATACGCGAAAACCTCCGCTGGGGCGACCCGGACGCCGACGACGAAGCGCTCATGGCCGCCTGCCGCGCCGCCTGCGCCGACGAATTCATCGAGCGGATGCCCAAGGGCCTGGATACGGACCTCGGCCAGGGCGGTGTGAACGTCTCCGGCGGGCAGAAGCAGCGGCTCTGCATCGCCCGCGCTCTGCTCAAAAAGCCCAAGGTCCTCATCTTTGACGACTCTACCAGCGCAGTGGACACCGCAACGGAGGCCAAGATCCGCTCCGCCCTCGCTCAGCTGCGCGGCGTCACGAAGATCGTCATTGCGCAGAGGATAAGCTCCGTCATCGGCACTGATAAGATCGTCATCCTCGAGGACGGGCGCGTCCACGCAGTCGGCACACACGCGGAACTCCTTGCCGGAGACCCCATTTACCGCGAGATCTACGCTTCCCAGATGAAAGGGGGTGAGCAGGATGGCAATGCGTCCGCTGAGCGCTAAGAAACCCAAGCATCTCTGGCAGACGGTCCGGCGCCTGCTCTCCTATATGGGTCACTACAGGCTGCTGCTCTTTGCTGTGGCGCTGCTCGTCACCGTGAGCGCTGCGGCGAACCTCGCCGGCACCTATATGATACGCCCCGTCGTGAACAGCCTGGGGACGGGAGACTTTTCCGCCTTTGTCTCCGGCGTGGTGCTCACGGCCTGCATCTACGGGCTAGGCGTGCTCTGCGCTCTGGGCTATACCCAGTGCATGGTCAAGATGGCCCAGCGCTCGCTCTTCGACATCCGCCGCGACCTCTTCGCCCACCTCCAGACTCTGCCCCTAAGCTGGTTCGACAGCCGCAGCAGGGGCGACGTCATGAGCTATTTCACCAACGACGTGGACACCATAGCGGATGCGCTCAACAACAGCTTCGCCATGGTCATCCAGAGTTTCATCCAGATGTCCGGCACGCTTGCGCTGCTCTTCGTCCTCAACTGGAGGCTCTCCCTCATCGTCGCCGTCTGCTACGCCGCGATGTTTCTCTACATCCGCTTCAGCGGGAAGCGGAGCAAGATGTATTACAACCGTCAGCAGGCCTGCCTCGGAGAGCTGGACGGCTACATTGAGGAGCTCGTCAACGGCCAGAAGGTCGTGAAGGTCTTTAACCACGAGGACGCTTCCATGGCCGAGTTCGAGGAGAAAAACGAGGCGCTCAGGCTCGCGGGTACCGGCGCGCAGAGCTACGCCTCGACGATGATCCCCGCCGTGGTCAGCATCTCGTATATTAATTACGCCATCGTGGCCGTCCTGGGCGGCATCATGGCACTGAGCGGCATGACGGACGCGGGCAGTCTTGCCAGCTACCTGGTGTTCGTCCGCCAGGCGGCGGCGCCTATAAACCAGTTCACGCAGCAGTCGAACTTCCTTCTCGCCGCCCTCGCCGGGGCCGAGCGCGTTTTCGAGGTCCTGGATGAGCGGCCGGAAACGGACGAGGGCGGGACCGTCCTCGTGAGCGTCGAGGAGTCCGGCGGTAAACTGCGCGAGACCGGCCGCAAGACCGGCAAATGGGCCTGGCGCAGTCCCGAAGGCGAGCTGCGCCCCCTGCGCGGGGACGTCAGGTTCGAGGACGTGGACTTCGGCTACGAGCCGGGCCGGCCTGTGCTGCACGGCGTCAGTCTCTACGCGCACCCGGGTCAGAAGATCGCCTTCGTCGGCTCCACCGGCGCCGGCAAGACCACGATAACGAACCTCATAAACCGCTTCTACGACGTGGAGCGCGGCCGCGTGGTCTATGACGGCATAGACGTGCGCGATATAAAGAAAGAATCGCTGCGGCGCTCGCTCGGCATGGTGCTGCAGGATACGCACCTCTTCACCGGCACGATAGCGGGCAACATCCGTTTCGGCAAGCTGGACGCCACGCAGGAGGAGATCGAGGCCGCGGCCAGGGTCGCCAATGCGGATTCGTTCATACGCCGTCTGCCCCATGGCTATGAGACGATGGTCACCTCGGACGGGGCCAACCTCTCCCAGGGCCAGCGGCAGCTGCTGGCCATCGCCCGCGCAGCCGTGGCGGACCCGCCCGTCCTCATCCTGGACGAGGCGACGAGCTCCGTGGACACCCGAACCGAGGCCCTCATAGAAAAGGCCATGGACCGGCTCATGGAGGGCCGGACGGTGTTCGTTATTGCGCACAGACTCTCCACCGTGCGCAACTCCAACGCCATCATGGTGCTGGAGCATGGACGCATCGTCGAGCGCGGCGACCATGACGACCTGCTCAGCCAGCAGGGGCTCTATTACAAGCTCTACCACGGCATGTTCGAGCTCAGCTGAAACAATAAAAACCCCGCAGCGCCGCCGTCTCCGGCATGGCCTGCGGGGTCTTTTTCACTTCTTGCCGAGCTTTCGCTTGTTGCCCTTTTCGTCCACGATGTAGGTGTTCTCCAGAACGTTTATCGTGCTCTCGCGCCAGTCCTTGAGGTATTCGGCACGGAGCGCGGCGCGCTCCGTCTTTTCGTCCTCGGTGAGTTCGCGCTCGCGCGAGAGCCGGGTGAGCTCGGAGATGCGGTCCATCTTTTCCTTTTCCATCGTATCGCCTCAGTTTTTGAGAGAGTGTATGGGCGCGGGTATCCTGCCGCCCCTTCTGATAAAGGCCTCGCTCGAATAGGGGTGAACGGCCATGACCGGAGCCGAGCCCAGCAGCCCGCCGAACTCCACCGTGTCCCCGACCTCCATGCCCGGTGCCGGGATTATGCGCACAGCCGTGGTTTTTTGGTTTATCATGCCGATGGCCGCCTCGTCCGCTATGATGGCGGCGATGGTCTCCGCGCTCGTGGAGCCGGGAACGGCTATCATGTCGAGGCCGACGGAGCAGACGCAGGTCATCGCCTCGAGCTTGTCGAGGCAGAGCGCGCCGGAGGAGGCCGCCGCTATCATGCCCTCGTCCTCAGAGACGGGTATGAACGCGCCCGAGAGCCCGCCGACGGAGGAGGACGCCATGACTCCGCCCTTCTTGACCGCGTCGTTCAAAAGCGCCAGCGCAGCCGTCGTGCCGTGGGTGCCGCAGACCTCGAGGCCCATCTCCTCCAGTATCCGCGCCACCGAGTCGCCTATTGCCGGGGTCGGCGCGAGAGAGAGGTCCACTATGCCGAAAGGCACGCCCAGCCGCCGGGACGCCTCCTGCGCCACGAGCTGGCCCATGCGCGTCACCTGGAAGGCCGTCTTTTTGATGGTCTCCGCCACGACGTCGAAGCTCGCCCCTTTCACGGCCTTGAGCGCGTGGTGCACCACGCCCGGCCCGGAGACGCCGACGTTTATCACTCTATCCGGCTCCGACACGCCGTGAAATGCGCCGGCCATGAAGGGGTTGTCCTCCACTGCGTTGCAGAACACGACGAGCTTCGCGCAGCCGAAGCCGCCTCTGTCCGCCGTGAGCCGCGCGGTCTCCTTCACCGTCTCGCCCATGAGGGCGACGGCGTCCATGTTGATGCCGGCCTTCGTCGAGCCTATGTTCACGGAGGAGCAGACGAGCTCCGTCTCCGCCAGAGCCTCGGGTATCGCGCGGATGAGCTTCACCTCCGCCGGTGTCATGCCCTTCTGAACGAGCGCGGAAAAGCCGCCGACGAAGTTCACGCCCGTCTCGGCCCGCGCCGCGTCCAGCGCCTTGGCGAAGGGGACGTAGTCCTCCGTATCCGACGCGCCCGCCACGAGGGCGATTGGCGTCACCGAGATGCGCTTGTTCACTATGGGTATGCCGAACTCCGCCTCTATGTCCTCGCCCGTCTTGACGAGGTCCTTCGCGGAACGGGTTATCTTGTCGTATATCTTCCTGCAGGCCGCCTTCGGGTCCGGGTCGCAGCAGTCGAGCAGCGAAATGCCCATCGTCACCGTCCGCACGTCGAGATGCTGCTGGTCTATCATCTCGATGGTCTGCAATATCTCGCCTCTATTTATCATGTCAGACCCGCCTTATATTTTATGCATAGCGTTGAAAATGTCCTCGCGCTGCGCCCTGATGTCCAGCCCGAGCGCCTCGCCCTCGCGCCTGAGCAGGGCGGTGAGCTCCGCAAAGGGGACGCGGCATGCGGAGGCGTCCACCAGCATTATCATAGTGAAGTATTCCTGCAGGACCGTCTGGCTGATGTCCAGCACGTTCACGCCCTGCTCTGCCAGGATGCGGCTGACGTCCGCGATTATGCCGACTCTGTCGCGGCCTATGACTGTTACTATCGCTTTCATTCTTCTTCCTCCTGTGTCATCGTGCCGAGCTCGTCAAGATTCTTCTCGAAGGCCGGCATGAAGTGCTCGAGAAAATAATCCGCCTCCGGCAGGCGCATGTCCTCAATTCTCTTTCTGGTCTGCGCTTCGGCGGAGAGAAACTCGCGGTTGCCCGCTTTGCGCTCCTCCACGCACTTGATATAGGCCGAGAGCCGGTCCGCAGCCTTTAACAGCTGTTTTTCACTCTCACCCACTTCTCCGCTTATCAGCGGAGAAAACACGCCTCTAAGCTCCACCGGCAGCATATTTATGAGCTTATCAGCAGCGGCGCGCTCCACCTCGTGGTAGGCCGAGCTTATGCGCCCGCTGTGGTATTTGATGGGCGTGGGCATGTCGCCGGTGAGGATCTCGGGCGAATCGTGGTAGAGGGCGGCAGCGGCGAGGAAGTTCGGGTCGCACTCGCCTCCGAACACGTCCCGCTTTATGACGCCCAGAGCGTGGGCCAGGACTGCCACCATGTGGCTGTGTTCCTGGACGTTCTCCGGTATGCTCGAGCGCATGAGCCCCCAGCGGCCGATGTGCCGCATCCTGGAGATAAGCGCGAAGAAATCACTCAAGGCCGAGCGCCTCCTCTCCCTCCTCAGCGGAGACGGGCAGCGGGTCCCGGACGACGCGCTTCGTCATCCACTTTTTGCTGAAGTAGCGGGGGTAGGTTATGGCGATGCCCAGCGCCCAGCCTACGGGCAGAGAGAGCCAGCACGAGGCATAGCCCACATTGAAGGCATAGGCCAGGAGGTAGGAGACCGCCACGCGGGCGGAGAGCGTAGCAAGGCTCGTGACGGAGGCCCATATGGCGTCCCCCGCGCCCTGCAAAAGGCCGGAGGTCGGCATATACGCCGCAAAGATCACGACGCAGTAGCTCATGTAGCGCTGGTACTCGACGGCCTTGGCCATGGACACACCGCCGAGGTTGAAGAGCCTGGCAAAGTCCCCTGCCAGGAGGTTTATCGTCAGCGCGATGGCCACGCTGGAGACGCAGGACATGATCGTGGAGACGCGCCAGCCGCGGTGCACGCGGTCATATTTCTGCGCGCCGACGTTCTGCCCGGTGAAGGTGGCCACTCCGGAGTTCAGGCCGAAGATCGGCACCAGCGCGTATGCCTCCATGCGGTTGCCGACGGTAAAGGCGCTCATAGTTGTCGGGTCAAAGCTGTTGACCAGGCGCTGGATGAACACGTTGCCCAGGGAGATGACAGCCTGCTGGATGATGGCTGGGACGCCCAACCGGAGCGAAATGCCGAATTTCTCCCGGTCAAAGACGAATTCTCCTTTTTTAAAGCGGAAAATTGGGTATTTTATAAACATGTATGCCACACTGACCGCCGCAGAGGCCGCCTGGGCGATGACCGTCGCCACAGCGACGCCGACGACGCCCCAGCCGAAGCTGACGACGAACCAGACGTCCAGGATGGTGTTCAGGACGGCGCTGACTATTAGGAAATACATCGTTGCGCGGCTGTCTCCGATGGCGCGGAGTATTCCGGCGACGGCGTTGTAGATATACTGGAAGATGAGCCCCAGCGAATATATGGCGAAGTACTCGATCGCCATGTCGATGATGTCCGGGTCCCGCACGCGCATGAGCCCCACGACGAGCGGCCGCGCGAACACGCTCCCCGCGATGGTGAGGAAGGTGCCGAGGCCGACCAGCGTTATGAGCAGCGTGGAGGCCGCGCGCCGGAGCTCATGGGTCCTCCGCGCGCCGTAGAGCTGGGCGACCAGCACGGCCCCGCCGTTGCCCAGGCCGATGGAAATGGCCAAGAACAAAAAAATCAGCGAAACGCAGCTGCCCACGGCGGCGATCATATTCTCGCAGATGGCCTGCGTCGCCCCGCCGTAGCGCCCGACGACGACCCCGTCCACCGTGTTATAAAGCTGCTGCAAAAACTGTCCGAGCATTATGGGCAGGGAAAAGAGCAGTATCTCTTTCCACTCCGGCCCCGACGTCATATCCCTCCGGTTCAAGCTCTCACTCCACATTCCTGTAATCTCGTAAATTTTATCTTAACACAAAGCCCCCTCAAAGTAAATAATAAGCCTTGCAATATGGCGGATACGGTGATAAAATTCGGGTTTGGAATAAATAAGAGGTGGTACATTTGGACAAGCTGAGGAACGTTGCGATAATCGCCCACGTCGACCACGGCAAGACCACGCTGGTCGACGAAATGCTCAAGCAGTCGGGCGTGTTCCGCGAGAACCAGGAGGTCGAGACCAGGGTCATGGACTCCGGCGACCTTGAGCGCGAGCGCGGGATCACCATACTCGCGAAGAACACCGCCGTCCGCTACGGCGACACGAAAATAAACATCGTCGACACCCCGGGCCACGCCGACTTCGGCGGCGAGGTCGAGCGCATACTCAAAATGGTCAACGGCGTCATCCTGCTCGTGGACGCCGCCGAGGGTCCCATGCCCCAGACCCGCTTCGTGCTCTCCAAGGCGCTTGAGCTGGGCCACAGGGTCATCGTCGTCCTCAACAAGATAGACCGGCCCGACCAGCGCGTCCTCGAGGTCGTGGACGAGGTGCTTGAGCTGCTCATGGACCTCGGCTGCACGGACGAGCAGCTCGATTCTCCCATGCTCTTCTGCTCCGGCAGAAACGGCACGGCGTCCTATTCGCCCGAGGTACCGGGAACGGACCTCAAGCCGCTCTTCGACACCATTATTAAATATATCCCCGAGCCCACCGGCGACGAGAACGCGCCCTTCCAGATGCTCGTCTCCTCCATAGACTACAACGAGTTCGTGGGTCGCATCGCCATAGGCCGCATAGAGCGCGGCACCATCCACGCGAACCAGGAGATCGCCGTCTGCAACTACCACGACTCCGAGGCCGCCCCGCGCAAGGCCAAGGCCGTGTCCATGTACCAGTTCGAGGGCCTGCAGCGCGTACCCGTGCAGGAGGCCACGGCGGGCAACATCATCGCCATGAGCGGCATCGGCGACATCACCATCGGCGATACTATCTGCGCGCCCGAGGCAGTGGAGCCCATCGAGTTCGTGAAGATCTCCGCGCCCACCATGGAGATGACCTTCTCCGTAAACGACAGCCCCTTCGCCGGGCGCGAGGGCAAGTTCGTGACGAGCCGCCAGATACGCGACAGGCTCATGCGCGAGACGCTCAAGGACGTTTCGCTGCACGTCTCGGAGCTTGAGGGCGCGACGGACAGCTTCGTCGTGGCGGGCCGCGGCGAAATGCACCTTTCCATCCTCATAGAGACCATGCGCCGCGAGGGCTACGAGTTCTCCGTCTCGCCCCCGAGGGTACTTTACCAGACCATAGACGGCAAGAAGTGCGAGCCCGTGGAGCGCGTCGTCGTGGACGTGCCTTCGGAAGCCATCGGCGCGGTCATAGAGAAACTCGGCTCGAGAAAGGGCGAGTTCGTCGAGATGCTGCCGGTCGGCGCGAGGACAAAGGCCACCTTCCTCGTCCCCGAGCGCGGCCTCTTCGGCTACAGGAACGAGTTTATGACGGACACGAAGGGCGAAGGCATCATGTCTTCGGTGTTCGAGCGTTACGAGCCCTACAAGGGCGAGCTGACTCGCCGCGGCACGGGCAGTCTGGTGGCCTGGGAGCAGGGCGAGGCCGTGACCTACGGTCTGTTCAACGCGCAGGAGCGCGGGGCGCTGTTCATAGGCCCCGGCACGCCGGTCTACGCGGGCATGATAGTCGGCGTCTCGCCGAAGAACGAGGACATCCCTGTGAACGTCTGCCGCAAGAAACAGCTGACGAATATGCGCGCCGCGGGCAGCGACGAGGCCCTTCGCCTCACTCCTCCGCGGGTGCTGAGCCTGGAGCAGTGCCTCGAGTTCCTCGCGGACGACGAGCTGCTTGAGGTCACTCCCAAGAACCTCCGCCTGCGCAAGCGCATCCTCGACCACAGCCAGAGGATGAAGGCGCTCAAGGGAAATAAGGCATAAAATGCTTTACAAATCGGGAAAGATGTGTTAATCTACACTTTGTCCGCGCGCCGGGTTTCGGGAGGCTCCTTTCCCCCCGCTACTCAGCCGCAGGAGAAATGAAAATAGAAAGGAAAGTTGGATCACCATGATCACCAAAGAGCAAAAGACCACCGTCATCCTCGACAACGCCACCCACGAGGGCGATACCGGCTCCCCGGAAGTCCAGATCGCCATCCTGACCGAGCGCATCCGTCAGCTCACCGAGCACCTCAAGCAGCACCCGAAGGACGACCACAGCCGTCTCGGCATGTACAAGATGGTCGGCAAGCGCCGCCGTCTGCTTGACTACCTCGCGAAGAAAGACATCGAGCGCTACCGCGCCATCATCGCCAAGCTCGGCATCCGCAAGTAAGGAAGCCCGGCCCGGCATCTCTGAAGGGTATGAAGGTTTTGAGTGCAGGGGACAATTGAATTTTGTCCCCTGCATCTTCTTAGGTCAAATCACGCGGGGCGCCCGTTAGTATTTGAAGGCGTGTCCGAAGCTCAGGCCCGGCTTCAAGTGCTAAAGGGACGGCTCCGCGAGAAATATGAAAGGAGCACAGCGCATGATAATCCGCCAGAAAAAGTTCCCCAACAAGAAGGTCTATGAGATAGACTACTGCGGCAGGCCCCTCCGCATGGAGGTCGGCCGCATGGCAGAGCTCGCCAACGCCGCCGTCCTGGTCCAGTACGGCGAGACCACCGTCCTCGTCGCCGTGACCGCGTCCCCGCGTCCGCGCGACGGTATAGACTACTTCCCCCTCTCCGTGGACTTCAACGAGAAGCTCTACGCCGTCGGCCGCATCCCCGGCAGCTTCATGCGCCGTGAGGGCCGCCCCAGCCTGCCCGCCGTGCTGGCCAGCAGGCTCATAGACAGGCCCATGCGTCCCCTCTTCCCCTACGACCTGCGCAACGACGTCGCCATCCAGTGCGAGGTCCTCTCCGTGGACCGCGACTGCTCCCCGGAGATCACCGCCATGATCGGCGCCTCCGCCGCCGTGTCCATCTCGGACATCCCCTGGAGCGGCCCCATCGCTGGCATCTCCCTCGGCTGGGACGGCGAGAAATACCTCTTCAACCCCACCAAGGCCGAACGTGAGACCAACCGCATGAACGTCACCGTCGCCGCCACTCACAAGAAGGTCGTCATGATCGAGGCCGCCGCCAAGGAAGTGCCGGACAAGGTCATGTACGAGGGCATAGTCAAGGCGCACGAGATGCTCCAGCCCGTCCTGAACCTCATCGACATGATGGTCGAGGACATCGGCAAGCCCAAGTTCGAGTACGAGCACGCCGACTTCAACGAGGAGCTCTTCGAAAAGATCGTCTCCTCCACCATGGAAGAGGCCAAGGCCGCCATGGACACGGACGATAAGAACGTCCGCGAGGAGCGCTGGAACAAGCTCATCGAGCGCTGGCACGAGCTCTTCCTTGAGGACTACCCCGACATGGACAAGTACCTCGAGGAGATCACCTACAAGTTCCAGAAGAAGATCGTCAAGGCCTGGCTGCTCGAGGGTCACCGCGTGGACGGCCGCCGCAAGGACGAGATCCGTCCCCTGGCCGCCGAGGTGGGCGTCATCCCGCGCGTACACGGTTCCGGCCTCTTCACCCGCGGCCAGACTCAGGTCCTCTCCATCGCCACGCTCAACACTCTCTCCATGGCCCAGAAGCTGGACACCATCTGGGAAGAGGAAGAGAAGCGCTATATGCACCACTACAACTTCCCCGGCTACTCCACCGGCGAGGCCAAGCCCCAGCGCAGCACCGGCCGCCGCGAGTACGGCCACGGCGCTCTGGCCGAGAAGGCCCTCGAGCCCGTCATCCCCAGCGTTGAGGACTTCCCCTACGCCATCCGCGTGGTGAGCGAGGTTCTCTCCTCCAACGGCTCCACCTCCCAGGGCTCCATCTGCGGCAGCACCCTTGCCCTCATGGACGCCGGCGTGCCGATAAAGGCGCCCGTCGCGGGCATCTCCTGCGGCCTCATCCAGGACGGGGACGACTTCACCACCTTCATCGACATCCAGGGCGTAGAGGACTTCCACGGCGAGATGGACTTCAAGGTCGCCGGCACGAAGGAAGGCATCACCGCCATCCAGATGGACCTCAAGAACGACGGCCTCAAGCACGAGATCATTAAGGAAGCTCTGGAGATCACCCACGAGGCGCGCATCCAGATCCTGGACGAGATCATGCTCCCCTGCATCCGCGAGCCGCGCAAGGAACTCGCCAAGACCGCACCGAAGATGATAAAGATGACTATAAATCCGGACAAGATCCGCGAGGTCATCGGCTCCGGCGGCAAGGTCATCCAGAAGATCTGCGCCGACACCGGCTGCAAGATAGACATCGAGGATTCCGGCAACATCTATATCGCCTCCGAGGACATCGAGGCCTGCCGCGCCGCGCGCCAGACCATCGAGAACATCGTGTTCGAGCCCGAGGTGGGCAAGCTGTACTACGGCAAGGTCGTGCGCATCATCCCGATCGGCGCCTTCGTCGAGCTGGCCCCGGGCAAGGACGGCATGATCCACATCAAGGACCTCGAGTTCAAGCGCACCGAGAAGGTCGAGGACGTCCTCAACATCGGCGACATGACCTGGGTCAAGGTCACGGAGATAGACGACCGCGGCAGGGTCAATCTCTCCCGCAAGGACGCTATCAAAGAACGCGAAGCCATGGGCCTCAAGGACTGAGTCAGAATAAGCCGAATAACAAGCCCCCGGCGCATATTGCGCCGGGGGCTTTCGTTTGCCTGGCCGCCTTTATTCGTCCTGTGCGAGCGTCGTCTCAGCGGCGAGGAGCAGGAGTCGGCGGAACTCGTCCCGCTCCGAGTCGCTCATGCGCCCGGTCATACGCCCGAAGCAGTTTTCGATCTGCTCCTGCACATGCGGATACGCCGCGCGGGCCTTTTCCGTGGGCCTTATGTCGAAGGTGCGCTTGTCCTTCGGGTTTGTGCTGCGCTCAATGAAGCCCAGCTCCGCGAGCTTCGTCACCGTCTTTGCAATGACGCTCTTGTCCAGACTCAGCCGCTTCGTCACTTCGTCCTGCGTAAGCTCGCCATGGTCGCAGACTATCAGGATGACCACCGCCTGCGCCGCCGTCAGGTCGTACTGCTCGCAACCCTCGCTCAGCCAGATGTGCGACTTCCTGTATAATATCGATATCGCCTTGAACGGCTCTTCCACGATCCCCGCCACTGCGCTCGCCTCCTTGCCGGCCTATTATACATCAATATGGTGGCAGTTGCCACCATTTATTACGCTCATATCAAAGGAGTTTTGATCGTATTGGAAAAGGCCGAAAAAATTTGGAACTGGAGGTTCATCCTCCTATTCATCACTAACCTGCTGGTGTTGGCAGCATTCTACGCGTCCATCCCAATCATCCCCGTCTACTGTCAGGAGATAGGCATCACTGGCTCGAAGGTCGGCATCGTGCTGACCGCCATGAGCGTGGCGACGGTGCTGTTCCGGCCCGTGGCCGGTTATCTGCTGGACAACTTCAACAGATTCAAGGTATATATCATTTTCCTCGCGCTGTTCTGCCTGTCCTTTCCGGCGTTCATCGCCTTCCCGGTGTTTGGGCTGCTCATCGTTGTGCGGCTGTACATGGGCGCGGTGTATTCGGTCTGCGCCTCGGCGACGATGACTATGGCGGGCGACGTTCTGCCCGCGGCGAAGGTGACGGAGGGAATCAGCCGTTTTGCCTTCACGGTGTCCATAGGCATGGCCGTCGGGCCCTACGTTGGGCTGCAGGTGCAGGAGAACCTGAGCAGCACGGCCTCGTTCTGGACCATCTTCGGCATAACCGTGGCTGCGCTCATCTGCGTCGCCTGCTGCCGACTGCGCTATCCCAAGGTGCAGCGCCGCAAGTTCTCGCTCCGTGAGAGCATCTACAAGCCCGCGCTGCCCTTCATGCTGAACATGATGTTCCTCATGATACCCTACGGAGCCGTCATCGCCTACTCGTCCATACTTGCGCAGGAGAAGGACATCATGGCCTGGCTGCCCTATTTCTACATATGTCTTGTTGCGGGAATGCTCATATCCAAGCTCTCGACGCAGAAGGTCATAGACTCGGGGAAATACAAGCTGCCGGTCTATGCCGGCATAGCGGTGCTCATCCTCACGATGCTGAGCTTTGTGTTCCTAGATACGGGGCTGCATCTGCTCATTGCGGGTTTCTTCTTCGGTCTGGGCTACGGCATCTTGCAGCCGCTCTTCCAGTCCTTCGTCACCGGCACGACGCCGGGGCCGGAGCGCGGAGTCGCGAACTCGACCTATATGCTGTCCTACGACATCGGCATAGGCATCGGCTCCCTGGTCATGGGCTTCATGCAGGAATCCGTCGGCCTGGGCAGGGGCTTCGTGCTGACGGCCATTGCCTACATCATCGGCATCGTCGTCTTTGAGGCCTTCGTCGACGACCACTACCGCAAATTGAAACAGTGAACCTAATATCCGAATCCCGGCGCGGCTGCGCCGGAAAAGCGGAGCCGGAGCGGTCCGAGGACCGCTCCGGCATGTTTTTTGCAACTCAGGCTCTATGCCCGTGGGAGACGCAGGGTGAACACGCTGCCCCTGCCCTGTTCGGACTCCGCGTCAACTGAGCCCCCTTGCTCAAGGGCAAAGGTCCGGACGATATAGAGGCCCAACCCCTCGCCGCTGTTGTCCGCCCGGCGTGTAAAGCCGCGCTCGAAAATATGCGGCATGTCCTCCGGGGCTATGCCGCTGCCCGTATCGCTGACGGCTATGACGGCGTACCCATCCTCACACCGCAGCGAGAGCGTTATCCGCCCTCCTGGCGGAGTGAAGGACAGCGCGTTGTAGCAGAGGTTTTCAAGCGCGGCGCGCAGGCCCTGCTCTTCCGCCGCGACGTACAGCTCCCCTCTTGAAAGCTCCAGGCAAAAGCGCTGGCCGGAGAGCTCCATATCCGGGCGGTTGCTCTCGTAGAAACCGCGCAGGAAGGCGGAGAGCTCCAGCCTCTCCGCGCCCGCCGCCGCGCGCTCGGCCCGTGAAAAGCCCTGCAGAAGGCCGAACCTGTCCTCCACCGCGCCCACTCGCTCAGAGAGGGCGTCCAGGCAGGCTGCGGTCTCCTCGTCCAGCTCAATGCTACTGCCGCGCACGAGGTCTGCGTAGCTGCGGACTGCGGCAAGAGGGTTCTTGAGGTCGTGGACCAGCGTCGCAAGCAGCTCGCGCCTCTCGTCGAGCAGCGTTTCGAGCGCGCGGGTCTTGCGCTCAACCTCCTTGCTCAGGTTGGCGTTAAGCCGCCTGTTCTCACTTATCAGCAGCATACCGCGGCGCACCATCAGCGCCGCAAAACCCGCCACCAGTGCAAAGCCCCCGAGCTCCTCCGGCCACGCGCCGCGCGCCGGCTCAAGATAGTTTGCCGTCAAGGCAGACGCTGCCACCAGAAAACCGTAAAGTCCGGACGCGCAGAGCAGATACCGGCCCAGGGGCGACCGCATCCGCAGCGCCCGCGCGGAGAGAAGGATGAGATAGATTCCAGCGAGCAATTTCCATATCGTGAGCAACAGGCCATAAGAGTTGATAAGGCGCGGGGCGTATGGTATTATAAAAACCGGAAAAACAACGCAGGCCGCGCACATGGCCGCTGCGGCGGGAACCGCGGCCCGGCGGTGGTATCCCAGCTGCGCCGCGCCGGAAAGCTCGCCGGCCAGCAGTATGGCGCACAGCAGGACCGCCGCGGCGCAGAGGTCCTCAACAGCGTAGAGCGGCCTTATGGCGGGCACGCCGAGCGCTCGCAGGAAGGGATAGGCCATCCGCAGGGCGTAGGCCGTGCAGAGCAGACCGAGAAGCCGCGTCAGCCTGCCGCGCCCCAGAACCCAGAGCGCAAGATTGGAGAGCGCCGCCGCCAGCGAGGCAAAGCACAGCAGCCCATACACCGTCAGCCGCGCGGATATCAGCCGTGCTATCGAGCCCGGCGTCCCCACTGCTGGCGGGTAGTACATGCCGGAATAGTAGTGCGTATAGTTAGCGCATTGTATGATGATCTCCGTGCTCCCCTCCGCCCTGAACGAGTATACCCCGTCCACGACCCGGGGCTCGTATGGCTCCACACCGCCCTGCTCTCCGGCGAGCTCGCCGCCTATGTAGACGCGCCCGGCGCAGAGCAGCTCGGGCAGGTAGAGACTCAGCTCCAGCGGCTCGCCGGGGTTTTCCAGCACAATGCGATAGGTCGCCTCGCCGTAGGGGCTGCCGAGCTGCGCGCTGAGGTTCGGATACTGCCCGGCGTAGGTATATTGCTCCGCGCTTCGGCCCGCGCGGAAGTCCTCCGGCGAGAGCAGCTCGCCGGGGTAGAACTCCCAACCATCCACCAACCAGGCCGGCTTTTCCGGGTCGGTCTGCAGTACGCTTACGCCCCAGTCGCCGCTGAGTGCTGCGGTATACTTGTTGTCCCAGCGATACTGGCCCCAGACGGCCAGAACCCCCATTAGGAGAAATGCCGCGAGTATAAGAAGGCTATGCCGCGTCTCTTTTCGCATCGGTATACCTCCGGGAAGGAAGATGAGATGAAAAAACGATCACGTTGCTTGTCCATACTCTTGTGCTGCGTCCTGGCTCTGAGCCTGGGCGCCCCCGCCTCCGCTCTGGTGCTGGAACATCCCGTGGAGGGCGAAGATGCCGGTACCGAGACCGAGATCCCCGTCCACGACATTGAGCTCGGTCCTCTCACCATTGGCGAGGGCGAGGCCCTGTCCTATACGGTCGTCGGCTCACAGTACAGTCCGGAAGAGGGCTCCGGCTATTATGCCGGCAAGCTGAACGTCACGTTCACCGGCCCGATAGTCATCGAGAGCGGCGGCTGCCTGTCCATAGGCCCCGTGTCCATTGGAGACACGGAGGAGCGGAGCACTATAATGGCCGCACTCGGCGGGGAGACCCCGCTCATCACGGTGCAGCGCGGCGGCGAACTGATCATCAGCTGCGCGGACTTTGAGCTCACGGGCAGCGGCACGCTCATAAAGCAGGAGCCGGGCGGTGCAGTAAACCTTACGGACTCCACGCTGTCCGAGGACGCCGTCGAGTGGTCCGGACCCGTCGCGGACAACAGCTATGCCGCGCCGAAAGACGTCTACCTCGAGGTCGGCACGCCGCTCACGGAGGAGCGCCTCCCCGCGGAGCTCGGCGTGTATGTGCTGGACCGCGGCCAGGAAACCCACAAATACCTCGCCCTCTCCTGGGATCTTGATGGACACCATGGTCAGGCCCAGGGCGAGTGCGTACTTACGGGCAGCTTCCTGGACGAAAACGGCGCGCCCATAGACTCTATGTTCCCGCTGACCGTCAGCGTATACTGGTACGAGCCCAGCGAGCCCGTCGTGAAGGAAGCGCGCTGGACCGGCGATCAGGCCGCGGCGGCCACACTCTTACTTGACAGCCTGCCCGAGGAACTGGAGCCCTGGGACATCCGGGGACAGACCTCGCCCGACGGCAGGAACTGGACGGACTTTGAGAACTTTGAAGTGACCGGAAGCCCCGAGGTCGGCTATTCCGCCACATTCAGCCTGGGCAAGGACAACGAGCCGAGACATTTCCGCCTCGTCGCCTCGAATTCAGACGGCAGCATGTATTGGTACTCCAAGGGCTTTCTTCTGCCCACAGAAGAGGACAGCGATGAGGACCAGGGCGGCAACCGCGGCGGCGGAACGACTCTGCTCCCGCCCCTGCGCGAACCGGAACCGAGCCCTGAGCCGACTCCGGAACCCACGCCGGAACCCACACCGGAACCAACTCCTTATCCGACGCCCGCTCCCTCGTCGGGCGTCGGGTCCGGCGGCTCCGGAGCCGCGCCGGACACCATTGGCTCCGAGCACAGCATGACCCCCGCGCCGGAGCCCACGCCCTCTCCCACTCCCACGCCGGAGCCCGAACCGAGCCCCGAGGCGACGGAACCCCCCGAGCCGGAGCCGTCCCCGGAGGCCCCGCCCTCCGACGACGTTGAGATAGCCGCACCCGAGCTGCCTCCCCAGGACGGCGGAGGCGGAGCCGGGCCGGTGACGACGGCGATCCTGGCCGCCGCTGGCATAGTGGTGTGCGGGACGGTGGGCCTGGCCGTTGCCAAGGCAGGTCCCTTCAAAAAGAAGAAATAACGAACTCACCCGCCCCGGGCATTGAGCCCGGGGCTTTTTTCATGCCCGCGCGCCGCTGTTGAAGCGGTAGCCCTTGCGGCGAACCGTCTCGATCCAGTGTACGCCCGGGCAGAGCGCGTCCAGCTTCTGGCGGACCCGCGCCATGCAGACCTGGATGCTGTGCAGGCCCTGGTTCATCGGCGCCTTCCACACCCTGTCGTACAGCTGCTCATAGGAGAACACCTGGTCCGGGTTCCGCGCCAGAAAGGCCAGCAGGTCAAACTCCAGCACAGTCAGCTGGGCTCTCTCTCCGCGGAAGCGCGCCTCCCGCAGGCCCAGGTCTATCTCCAGCGCGTCAAAGCGGAGCACCTCTCCGTTCTCGACGTTCTTGTGCCGCTGGATACGCAGCCTCAGCCTCAGCTCCAGCTCGACAAGGGAGTATGGCTTGCCGATGTAGTCGTCGCCCCCGGCCATCAGTCCGCGGATGCGGTCATCCGTGCGGGCGTAGGCCGAAAGGAAGATGATGGGGACCGCGCTTACCTCGCGCAGACGGCTGCATACGGACACTCCGTCCATCCCGGGCATATCCACATCCAGCACGACGGCGTCAAATGCGGCCGTTGAGGCGAGCTTCAGGGCGCTCTCCCCGTCCTCGGCACGGCTTATCCTGTAGCCCTGCCGTGTGAGGTATTTCTCGTTTGCGTTCAGGATGTGGAGGTCGTCGTCCACGAGCAGAACGTTATACACGCGAATCTCTCCTCTCTTCGATGTGATTATACCATATCACAGCCTCGGACGCAAAAAGTCACAGGGCCGTCACATTTGCCCGTAAGTTTATGCACAAACCAAGAAAGGGGGGTCTGATTTGACCGCCGAAGCTAGGCACAAGCGGGGCGGCAAGCTCGTCGCGGCGCTCTGTCGTCTACGGACACCACATGAAAGACGGCAGTATGTTCTCCGTACTGGACGGCTATAAGGAACAGGCGTTTTACGAGGAACACCCGTCGCTGTTGCTCCTGACGCCGGAGGGCAGCTATGAAGCGACAGTTTTTTCGGCCTATGTCGCGCCCGCCGCGGGCGACGCCTGGCAGCTGGATTTTGAGGACGATGCGGATTTTTCCGCCCGGCTGGACTCCGTTGCGGCAAACTCCGTGATAGAAACCGGCGTCAGCCCCGGCGCGGAGGACCGGGTCCTCAGCCTCTCAACCTGCAGCTATGAATACAACGACGCCCGCCTGATGGTACACACTGTGCTGCGTCCGCGAGCGGACGCAGGCCAGGGCGGCTGATGCGCCTGAACGTCCGCCCCGCCCGGCTCGGACGAATTTAAAGAACGCGGAGAACTCCCGACCTTTTGGTCGGGAGTTCTCCGCGTTTTCCAAACATTTGAGCGCCGCTGCGGGCGTCCCGGTCACGGATTTTGCGGGTCAAGCAGGAAACCTTCAGAAGGGATGAACAGGGTGTTGAGGCTCGTCAGGCTCTCCTCAATCAGGTCGCAGGCGCCCCACTGGAAGCACCACTTTATGTTCACGCCCCGGATCAGCGAATAGCTCACCCACAGCAGGTCCGCCGGCGGGCAGGGATTCGTTATCTGTTTTTCGTTTTGCGCCAGCTCCGTCAACCTGATCATTTTGGCGGCGAGTTCGTCGTCAATGTAGCTGAAATAATCCGCGCGTCCCTTCATCGTTCGTGAAATGCAGATGTGATTCATTATGTCTGAGCCCATCTCTATCTCCGTCAGAAGATATGCCTTGTAGAACTCCCAAAACTGCTGGAAATAGGACTTGCAGCCATAGAGTGTGGCTATTCGCTTTTTTGAGACCATGCTGACATAGTCGCCTATGGCGTCAAAAAGCAGGTCCTTGCTCTCAAAGTGATAGTAGAATGCGTTCCGGGTGACGCCCGCCTCGTCGCAGATGTCCTTTACGGACACATGTTCCGTTCCGCGCTCCTTAAAAAGCGCTATCGCCTTCTCTATCATGAGCGTGCGGGTACCGGCTTTTGTGAAAGATGTATACATTGCGGTTCCCTCCTTTGTGCACGATGGGGATATCTCTAATTATCATTGACAAATTAACGTCAAGAATGTATAACTGTATTCGAAAACAATACACGTATATTGTTTCACTGGTTCCGCGTATCTGCGCTTCGCATTCTTGTATTGTCAGCTGGTATTTGCTGCTTATTAGTATACCGAATTGTGGCTGCGGAGTCAAATGAACTGTAAGCAAATCTGCTCAAAATGATCTAGGGAGGTCTGAAAGTGAAAGGATTTGGCATAATCGAGCCCACCGTGCGCGTCGGCTGGATAGAGAAGGAGGCGCCGAAGGCCGGGTTGTTTGAAGCCGTGCTGGAGCCAGTGGCTCTCTGTCCCTGCACCTCGGACGTCGATACGGCGATGGAAAACCCCAGCATCGCGCCCAACAGGATTCTGGGCCACGAGGGCGTAGGCCGCGTCGTCGAAGTCGGCGCCGGCGTCACGGACCTGCAGGTCGGGGACGTGGTGGCGGTTCCGGCCGTTACGCCCGTTTGGAGGAATCTCGACATACAGGACGGGATCCACCAGCACTCTGGCGGTCCCCTCGGAGGCAGATACCTCTCCTCCCGCTGGGACGGAATGTTCGGAGAATATTTCAAGGTGCCGGACGCAGACCTTAACCTCGCAAAAATACCCGAGGGCGTGAGCCTGGAGGCCGCGGCGCTCGTGGGCGACATGGTCACCACCGGCTTCCACGGCGCTGAGCTGGCCAATGTAAAGTACGGGGACCGCGTCGCGGTCATCGGCATAGGCCCCGTAGGCCTCATGAGCGTAGCCGGAGCGGCCCTGCGCGGCGCGGCAGAAATATTTGCCGTCGGCAGCCGGCCCATAACGCGGCAGCTCGCGAAAGAGTTCGGCGCGGACGACACTGTGGATTACCGCGAGGCCCCCTTCGCCCAGCAGTTGATGGAACTTACGGGCGGCAGGCAGTTCGACTGCGTCATCATCGCCGGCGGAGAGCCCACCGTGTTCAACGACGCCCTGAGCATCTGCAAGTATAACGGCACCGTGGCGAACCTCGCCGGTCACGGCAGGACGCAGACCTGTCTGCCGATATACACCAACGAATCTCTCTCCTTCTGCGCCCACAAAACCGTCACCGGCGGCCTCTGCCCCGGCGGACGCCGCCGTCTCGAGCGGCTCATGGGCATATGCAAGAGCGGAAGGCTGCGGCCAGAAAAACTCATCACCCACGATTTTCGCGGCTTCGATTCCATCGAGAGCGCGTTTGACCTCATGGCGTCCAAGTCCAGGGACATCGTGAAGCCGATAATCTATGTCTGAGTACAGGAACTGAAAGCAGGAGGATGAAATGAACTACGACGCACTGTTTACACCATTCAAGATAGGCAGGATGGAGGTCAAAAACCGCATCGTCATGTCGCCCATGGGTACGCTTATGGCGAACCGGGACGGCACCTTTTCGGAAAACGAGATTGCGTATTATGAGGAGCGCGCCCGCGGCGGTACCGGTATGATCATCTGCGGTCAGGGCTACCTCAACGCCGAGCTGGGCCAGGGCGTCCTCGGCCACGCCTGGGACCACTACCACGTTGTTCCCGCCGCGCGCGGCCTCACGGAAAGGCTCCACGCCTACGGCTGCAAGGCCGTCATGCAGCTTTCCTGCGGCACCGGACGCAACGCCAACGAGATACACGGGAAGCTGCCCATCTCCGCCTCCGAAAACACCTGGGTGTGGGACCCGAAAGTCAAGTGCCACGCCCTCACGATCGAAGAGATCGCAGAGATGATGAAGCTCTGGGAATACAGCGCCGGGCTCGTGCGCGACGCCGGCTTCGACGCGATCGAGGTACATGCTCACGTCGGCTACCTGGTGGACCAGTTCCTCTCCCCGATCTGGAACAAGCGTACCGACGAATACGGCGGCTCTCCCGAAAACCGCACCCGTTTCGCCACGGACATAGTCGACGCCATCCACAGGGGCGCCGGCAGCGACTTCCCCGTGATCTTCCGCCTCTCCCTGGACCACCGCATCCCCGGCGGCCGCACGCTGGAGGACAGCATCCCCATCCTCAGGGTGCTGGACCGGCATGGCTGCGACGCCTTCAACGTGGACGCCGGCTGCTATGAGACGATCAAATACGTATATCCCCCCATGTACATGGGCGAGGCGTCCATGGAATACGTCTGCGAGGGCGCCCGCGCCGCCACGGGCAAACCCATACTCAACGCCGGCTCCCACACGCCAGAGAGCGCAGTGCGCATGATCGAATCCGGCCGTGCCGACTTTGCGGTATTCGGTCGCCAGCTCATAGCAGACCCGGAGTTGGGCAGAAAGCTCCTCGAAAACCGCGTCGAGGACGTCCGCCCCTGCATGCGCTGCAACGAGGAGTGCATCGGCCGCATCATCCGTTACCGCAGCAAGCTGAGCTGCGCGGTAAACCCCGCCGCCGGCGACGAGAACGCCATGCGCCTGTATAAGACCGACGAACCGAAAAACGTCGTCGTCATCGGCGGCGGCCCCGGAGGCATGGAGGCGGCCCGCGCCTGTGCCGTCGAAGGCCACAAGGTCACTCTGTTCGAGAAGAACCAGCTCGGCGGTACGCTGAACGCCCCCGCCACCGCTGAATTCAAAATACAGATCCGCAAGCTGATAGAGTACTACAGGGTCCAGCTCGCCAAGCTGGGCGTTGAGGTACACGAACACACCGAACTCTCCGCGGACGACCCCATCCTCGCCTCCTGCGACTGGATAGTCGTCGCCACCGGCAGCAAGCCGCTCGTCCCGAAGATCCCCGGTATAGACGGCGGCAACGTCCTCGGCGTCATAGACGCCCACCTGCATCCCGAGCTGGTCACGGGCCGTGACCTCGTCATCTGCGGCGGAGGCATGTCCGGCTGCGACTTCGCGCTCGAAGCCATGACGGCGCTGGGCCGAAGGGCCACGGTCATCGAGATGCAGGACGACGTTGCAAAGGACGTCATCTATTTCAACAGCTTCGCACTGAAAGACTGTATGAAAGAGGCCGGAGTGGTCATCAGGACAGGGTGCCGGGTAAAGAGCATCACTTCCGAAGGCGTCGTGGTTACAAACGAGCGCGGCGAGGAAGAGCTCATCGCGGGCGATCAGGTCATAAGCGCCTTCGGTCAGGTGTCCGACCGGAGCATGGTCGAAGCCGTCAAAGCCAGATATTACTCCAAGACCATCTCCATTGGCGATTGCGAGAAACCCGCAAAGTCCGGCGACGCGATCCGCGGCGGTTTCTATGCAGCGCGCACCATAAACGCATCTATAGTCAAACGATAGGAATATATGAACATTTGAATCGAAAGGAGAAATATCATGTTTGATCTCACCGGCAAAGTCGCCGTCGTCACAGGCGGTTCTTCCGGCCTGGGCGTGCAGTTTGCCCACGCTCTCGGCCGCCAGGGCGCAAGCGTTGTGGTCATCGCCCGCCGCGAGCATATGCTCAAGAAGGTCGCTGAGGACATCGCCGCAGAATCCGGAGTCAAAACCGCCTATTACGTCTGCGATGTCACCGTCAGCTCCATGGTGGCCGAGACCGCCGAGAAGATCGTCCGCGATTTCGGCAGGATCGACATAGCCGTCAACTGTGCGGGCGGCGGCAACTGCGGCTGGACGACGGAACTGCCCGACGAGAAGTGGCTAGCCACAATGAACGTCAATATAAACGGCCTCTTCTACTGCTGCCGTGAGTTCGGCAAGGTCATGGTCAGGAACGGTTACGGCCGCATGATAAACATCTCCTCCATGCTCGGCTCCGTTGGGATGGACGTGGAATTCGGCATGGGTATCCCCGAGTACGCCGCCTCCAAGGGTGCCGTCAACAACCTCACGAGGCAGCTTGCAGTCGAGTGGGCCGGCAACGGTGTGACTGTTAACGCCATCGCCCCCGGCTTCTTTGCAAGTGAGGTCTCCCCAGTCGGCAACGAGAAGTTCGACAACTTCCTCAAGACCAAGTGTCCGATGAAACGGGAGGGCCATCCCGGCGAGCTGGATTCCGTCGTCGTATTCCTCGCGGCGGACGAGAGCCGCTATGTAACCGGTCAGATCGTCGGAGTCGACGGCGGCTGGACGGCAATGTGAGTCTCCTCGCTCCCGCTCTGCGGCCGCGCCCCGGCCGCAGAGCTCGAGCTGAGGGAGTATCCGTCCTAAGGCTGGGATTTTATTTACACAAATTGCTAATTAATTAATTAACACAATCTGTCAAGACTTTAGAGGGAGGTAAAATCGTGGAAAACAAAAAACACGCCTTTCACTACGCCTGGGTGGTTTTCCTGGCAACTGTGCTCATGAATTTCTTTTTCTCCGTGGTGTACAGCTCGTTCAATCTCTACGCCGCCAGTATCCTGGAGGCCAATCCGGAAATAAGCCGCACGGCATATTCGATAGTACCGACCTTGCACTCCGTTTTTGCAACGGTGTTCCTCCTGCTCTACGGCAAGATCGTCCAGAAGCTCGGCTTCCGGCTGGTCATGCTGATAGGCGGCATCGGAATAGGCATAGGCTACTTCATATATTCCATGGCCACAAACATGGTCATGTTCTATATAGGCGCTCTGTTCGTCGGCGTGTTCCCGGCTTTCTGCTCATCCACGACCACGGGAGCAATCGTGAACCGCTGGTTCGGCAAGCTGAACACAACGCTCCTGAGCATCTCCATGGCGATAGGCGGATTCGGCGGCACGCTGGGCTCCATCATAGTTGGGCGCTGGCTCGGCTCCATCGGCTATGTCTCCAGTTTCCGCTATATGGCCATCCTCATAGTTGTCGTCATGGTCGTTGTATTTCTTCTTGTGCGCAACAGCCCGCAGGACAAAAACACCACCATGCTCTGGGCCAGCGGTCAGGACAAGGTCGCCCATTCCCAGGAGGAGCGAGCGGGCTATACCATAAAGCAGGCCGTCAAGACCTATAATTTCTGGGCAATGGTTGCCTTTTTCGTACTCTATGCTATCGCTTTCTACGCGGCCTACGCCAACGTTTCCCTTTACATGGCCGACCTGGGCTGGTCCCCGGAGCTCTACGGAACCATCTTCAGCTTTGTGAACACCGCCAACGTGATCGCCATGTTCGTAGGCGGCTACGCAACGGACAAGCTGGGTCCGCGCATCACCATCTTCATCCTCTGCGTGCTCTACGCCGTCATCTGCATAGTGCTCGGATTTATGACGCCGAGCGTCGGCATGATGTATGTGGTCTGCTGCCTCATAGGCGTCTGCTGGCTCTTCTGCAAGGTCCTGCACACGCCGCTGGCCCTCTGCTTCGGCAGCCGCGATTCCGCCACGATCATCGCAATACTCACCGCCGCCGTCACTGTCGGAGCCAGCGTGGGTATCCCCGCGGCAAACGTGGTATATGACCTCACCGGCTCCTACAGCAGCCTTTTCAAAGCGCTGCTTGTGGTCCTGGTAATCTGCGTGGTTCTCGCGTTCACCGGCATAAAAATGGCCCCGGGTCACGACAAAGTCGGCGGACCCGATGCGCTTGGAGGAAAGAAATAAAAGAGGTCAGATATGGGTTTCTTGGCAATCATAGTCGGGTTCGTTGTCCTTGTGGTCCTCTGCATGATGAATGTCCACGTGATGATAGCCTCCTTTGCGGCGGCGTTTGTGGTGACCATTCTGGCAGGGCTCCCCATAACGGATTCGCTTATAACCGTTTTCTTCACGCGCTTCGGCTCCATAGTGGCGTCTCTCTTCCCAATGTTTCTCTTCGGCGCCATACTGGCCAAGCTGTATACATCCAGCGGCGCCGCAGGCTCTATTGCAGACAGCATCTGCAACACCATGTTCCGTGGCGCAAAAACCGACAGGGGCAGATATGCCCTGGGCTTTCTCACCGTCATAATAGCCTCTGCGATCCTGTGCTACGGCGGCATAAACGCAGCCGTAGCGCTGATAGCCATATACCCCATCGCCCTGGGTGTTTTCAGGCGCGCGGGCATCCCCAAGCGCTTCATCATGGGCGCCATATGCGGCGGAGCCTTCACCTTTGCGCTCAGCGGACCGGGTTCCCCGCAGCCGACGAACGTCGTCGGCATGGCCATCGGCACGAGCTCCTATTGCGGGCTCGTAGCCGGATTGGTGGGCATGCTCGTTGAGATATCCGTAATGCTGCTCGTCTTTACCCGCCTGACCGTCCGCGCAACGGCCAGAGGCGAGACCTTCGTCGCCGGGCCTAAGGACGTGTTCGCTGAGGACAGCTCCTCCAAGCCGGGGTTTTTCGTCTCGCTGATACCCATCATTGCGCTGCTCGTCATTTTCAACGTTCTCGGCGTGGACATCGCGCTGTCCATACTGATAACAAGCGTCATTGCCGCTTTGATTTTCCTTCCCAGGCTTGGCTTCAAGGGCGTGCTTCTTGCGGTCAACACCGGCGCGGCCTCCTCGCTCGCTCCGGTGGGAGCCATAGCCGGCGTCAACGGTTTTGCCGCCGTTGTCCAGTCGCTCCCGGAATACCAGCAGCTTATAGACGGCATGCTGCACGCCGACGTACCGCCGGTAATACTGCTCGTTGCCTGCGTCGGCCTTATATGTATGATGACCGGCGGCTCCACCACCGGAGCGCAGATAGCTCTTCCCGCCATCGCGCCCACACTGTCCCAGCTGGGTCTGAGCCTCCCGTTCATCCACCGCGTAGGCGTGTTCGCGGCGACAATGCTCGATTCCCTGCCCAACAGCGGTTCGGTGATAATGGCCGTCGGCCTGGCCGACCTGAAAATGCGGGAGGGTTATCCCCCGGTGTTCATATCCACCGTTCTCGCCACCTCCTGCGGAACCATAGCCGTTGCGCTTGTCATGACTCTCTTCCCCTGGCTGCCCTAGTCGAAGCAAGGCGTACAGCAGGGTCCGTCCCAGATGCAGGGGGGGATCCCGGAGCAGACTTTTCACACTTTTGAAAGGAGCAAAAATGGAATACACAAATGTCAAGGGCCTTGTCACGGGCGTGAGCGACATAGCTTTCGGTACAGCTACCAGCACGCTGGAAGATGAGGCAAAGATCCACGACATGCTGGACTACTACGTCAGCATAGGCGGGAATTATATAGACACCTCGCGCTTTTACGGCCGCGGCAGCGGCATACAGCACACTGAAGAACTGCTCGGCCGCTGGCTCGCCAAGGGCGACAATCGCAGCAAGGTCATCATCCAGAGCAAATGCTGCAACCCGTATATGGACCACACGCTGACCATGTATGAGGACATCCCGCGCGTGGGCCGCTCCTATATGTATGACGATATACTTTTCAGCCGTGACCACCTGTGCGTGGACTGCATAGACGCCTACCTCATACACAGAGACAACCCCAAGGTCCCGGTGGAGGAGATAATAGACACCTTTGAGGAGTTCCTGCGCAAGGGTTGGATAAAGGCATACGGCATGAGCAATTGGCGGCTGGACCGCTTTGTTGAAGCCTATGAGTACTGCGAGCGGATGGGATATCAGGGTCCCAGTGTTTACAGTCCGTTTTTCAGCCTGGTGAAAATCGAAAAGCCCTGGTATTACCGAATCCCCCCGTTCAAAGAGGAGTGGCTGCCGTGGTTTGAGCAGCACCGTGACGTCACTGTCGCCGCCTGGAGCGCCCAGGGCCGTGGCTTTTTCGGCAACTATCCGCAGTTCCTGCCCGAAAACGCCGACCCTGCCACACGTATGGCCGTCCTCACTCCGGAAAACTTTGCGAGGAAGGAGCGCGCCGCGATCCTGGCGGAAAGGAAAGGCATACGCCCGTCACAAGTGTCCCTGCTGTATGTCCTCAGTCAAAAGGTCAACATCGCGGCTATCATCGGCCCGCGTTCGATAAAGGATATAGACAACGCCATAAACGCCACCAGCCTGAGGCTGACGGCAGAAGAGCTAGATTTCCTCACCCTTAAGCGTGACTCGATATAATAACCTGGGCAGCCGCACGAGCGGCTGCCCTTTCAATTTGCCTTTCGGACGGCGCGGTACCGCGCGCAAAAGGGGGAGCCGACAGGATCGGCTCCCCCCTCGCTCTGTTTTATGACCGTGGATCAGGTTTTTACTTGGCCGCCTTGTCGAAGCGCATCAGCATCGTCGCGAGCTGTGCTCTCGTCGCGCCGGAACGCGGATCGAGTTTGCCGGCGCTGCCGTCTATGATGCCGCAGCCGCAGGCCCAGCGCAGCGCGGGGACCGCGTATGCGCTGACTTCGGCGTAATCCGCATAGCCAGTCAGGTCTGCGCTTGCGCTCCTGTCGTAGCCCTTGTAGTCCGCGTAGCGGAAGAGTATCGCCGCGAGCTGTTCGCGCGTTACGGGGTCGTTCGGCCTGTAGGTGTCCTCAGTGACGCCGAGGACTATGCCGTTCTTGCTGGCCCAGGTGACTGCGTCGTAGAACCAGTCGCCGGGTCTGACGTCATAGAAGGGTTCGCCCTTCTTCTCGAAGGTCACCGTCACGACAACGGAGTCGTTCGGCATGGTGAACTTGCCGTCCTTCATGGCAACGCTCCTGCCGGATTCGGTCTCAACCGTGATGCTTCCGAGCGTATAGCCCTCATCGGCCTTGGAGCTTACCGAGATGACGCTGCCCGCGTCGGCCCAGCCTGCGCTGGCGCTGGCCTCGCCCTTGCCCACGACCACTACCGTGATCTTGTATCCGGGAATGACGAACCTGTGCTCGACGGTAAGGATGCCGTTCACATAGCTTATATCATAGTTCGCGGCCTCCGCGCCGAATATGCGGATGACATATGTGCCGGGCATATTCATGTTGGCGTTGCAGCTGAAAGAGGGCGCCTTGTCGAGCGTGTCGGAGCCGAGCAGGCCCACGACGTCATAGGCAAACGCAGGCATACGCTCGCCGACATATGCGCGCCTGTCCAGAGCTTTGATAGTGAGCGGGGCTTTGTTTATGACAGCCGTCACACTGTTGGGCGCGGTGTCGCTGTAGCCGGGGTCGCCCACAACCTTGTACCAGACGGTGTAGACACCGGCGTCCTTGGCCTGCGGGACAGCGGTGTACCAAGGCCCGTTCTGGCTGAGGCTGTAGTACATGGTGCCGTGCTCCGCGCTGCCGGGGATGATCAGATCCTGGAGCCCGGAGTTGTAGGTCAGAGTCTTACCCACAGGCGCCGTGGGCATCGGGACCGCATTTTCCGTCACCGTAAGAGTGCCATCGACAAAACTGATGCTGTAGTTATCGGAGGTCAGGCCGCTGGGCGTGATGGGGTATGTGCCGACAGGGCTGCCCGCCGCGTAAGCGCAGTCAAATTCCAGAGTTCCGGTAAGATCGCCCTTGCCCTCGCCGTTCACAAAGCCGTTGATCTGCGCCGTAAACTCGGGTTTGGGCTCTCCGTAAGCGATGGTAACGTTATCCGCCGTGACGGTCAGCGCCGCCTTGCCGACGGAGAAGCTGACCGTTTCCTGCTTCTGGCTGTACCCATCTTTGGTGGCGGTCACGGTGAGGGTGAAATCGCCGGCCGCACCCGCATACAGGGAATAGGTTCCATCGCTCCCCTTGGTAACGCTGAACTTGTCGCTTCCGTTATCGTTGGGAGACTGGCCCGCAAAGGCGAACTCAAGCGCGGCGTCCGCAGGCTCAACCGTGATCGTAAGCGGCTTCGTATCGCCGTAGGTCAGGCCGCTCGGAACGGTTACGCTCAGCTCGATTGCGCTGGCCGCCTTGATGACAAGATTGTCCCCGCTTTTCTCCAAAGCGTAATCCGTCAGTTCAAAGAGGCCCTTGTTGTCATCATTCACACTCCGAACAATGACGGTGTTCTCGGGAATATTATCGTCGTCGCTGGTGAGGGTGATCTTGTCTCCCGCATAGGCCGTGCCGTCCGCGGCGGCAAAGATCTGGTTGTCATATCCTTTTGCCGTGCCGCTCTTGGCCATGCTGACGGTACCGACATCGGGGGCGCCGCCCAGATACAACTCGGCCCGGTTCTGGAGCTTCACGCCATTCACCGTGCCGCCGGTGATGGTGGCGGTGCCGCCGGAGACGCCCAGGGCGCCGCCGCTGCGGGTACCGCTGACCGTGCCGCCGCCCTCGCAGTCGCAGATGGTCAGTTTGCCGGTGACGCTGAACACCTCATTGCCACCGGTCCTGCTGATGGTGCAGCCGTTGAGGCAGAGATTGACCGCTCCGGACACATTTATTGTTTTGCTGAGCGTTATATTATTCTCAATGTAGTAATTGCCGGCCGTCAAATTCGTCGTGCCGTCCCACTTGGTCCACACAATATCGCCCTCGCCGCCGTCAACGCCGTGGGTGTGCTCATCTGCAGGAGGCGTCGAGCTGAAAACTAGATTACCCTCGCTTGGGATTAGGTATTTGTCCTCGGGATATACGAGGGTAAACTTGCCCTCGTTCTCATTATTTACGCCGTAAACCACCGCGGTTTCATCGGTCGGCGTTGGTTTATAATCTATTCGAACATCGCCGCCTGAATAAGGCGTATCATTAGCGGCCGCGTGCAACTTGCATGACTATGGATAGCTCTCTGACTCCGGCCTCTGGGCGGCCGTGGAAGAATGCCAAATCGTCCACGACTACCATGTACGGGCCAAATTCTTTCACCGTGTCCTTGATGGACTGGATGAATGCCGGCTCGACGCTTCCCTGACTGACAAGAAGGCCAGCGCCAATGTCAACCAATTCTTCCCAGCTGTTGCAGACGATATCGTCCAGATAGGTTTTGTCGGTAATCAAGTCGCGAATCATACCAGCGCCCTCCTTTTGATGCTCCTATATTGTCATAAGTGCAACAAAAACGCAAGGGAATACAGCTATTTATGTCCATTTTAACGATGGTATGTATACTGGATACATACCAAAAGAGAACAGGTCTTATTTACTTGACTCAAGATTTTTTGCTTGCTATAATCTAAAAAAAGGAGGCGCTGGGATGGAAGCTCTGCCGCTGTATCAACAGATTTATAGTGATCTGCTTGAGAAGATAAGAGATGGTACATATCTGGAGAACAAATCTCTGCCGGCGGAGCGAGTGCTCTGTCAGATGTATCATGTAAGCCGGTCAACGATCCGGCGTACGCTGGACGAGCTTCAGAAAGAGGGTTATATTGTTAAGGCGCAGGGCAACGGAAACTTTGTCAAGCCCAAGGTGTTCGACCAGAAGTTGACCAAATTTCATTCGTTTGCCAGCAGCCTGAAGGAGCAACACATACTGATAAAAAATCAAATCCTGGACTACGAGCTTGTAGAAGGGGATAAGTATTTGGAGTCGCTGGATATAGTGAGGCAGCGCACTCCTCCGGGGTCGCGGTGGCACAAGCTGACCAGGCTGCGGTCGGCGGAGGCGTTCCCGCTGATGATTGAGACGAGCTATCTGCTTCAGAGCCGGTTTCTGGCGCTAAAACCGGAAGTGCTGAAGGACGGTTCGCTTTACGCCTACCTTGAGACGTATTATGGCATGGAGATCACAGATGCGTACGAGACGCTGTCGCCTCTACTGCCAACAGCGAAGGAGAGGCTGCTGTTGCAGATCCCGACGCACGTACCGTGCATGCTCTGTGAGCGGTTCTGCCATGAGCAGGAGTACCTGATAGTGATACACCGCACCATCGTCCGAGGCGACAAATTCAAATTCAAAGCGGCGTATTATACCGACGAGGCAATAACAGATATTGGATGATCCGGCGTTAATGCCGGAGACATGAAACGGGGGTCCGGCACAAATGCCGGACCCCCGCAGTTCATATCGGGATTGGATCACGCAGATATAAGCTCAGTTGTTGACATTTTGGGGATAATACAGCTTTATGCTGGAATAGGACATGCTGCCCTCATAGTAGTTGATATGCGGCATACCAGTGAAGAAATAATCCGGGTATTCCGCACCCTCAGGCCATGTTTCCAGCGTTGTATCTTTATAATAGAGGGTATCGCTAGGAGGAGTATTACCCTGCAGTTCTTCAACAGATTGATTGAAGTGCCAGGTATAGGTGTATCCATTTTCCGCCGTGGGAAAATGGCTTTTTGTGTGCTCATAAGTTTTGTGTCCGCCGTAGAAGAAGTCGCCAGTGACTGACATCTTGTAGTATTCCGGAGTTCTTTCAATTACAAAGACATATTCGTTGCCCGGTATATACTTGTCCACCATCTCCACGGTGTTCACCCTTGGAGAGTCATCGCTGGGATTGAAGGTGTAGAACTTCTGCCCGGTCATGAGGTATTCAAGGTAGCGGTGGAGATCTTTCTCGGGAGAGACGTCCACTTCATTGCCGTTAGCCCACAGCATTGAGATATACCTAGACCCGTCATCAACGTATTTGGTGCCGTTCCAGACCTTAGACCAGGGTCCTCCCAGAATGTATCTGGGTCATAGTTTTTGCCGCCGACATCAATGGCGGTCACCGTTACTTCGAGCCTATAAGTATCAGGCAGGGCTTCTGTCGAGCGAATTATCACGGCGTCAGTGGGTTCTTCGCAGATTAGCTTCGTTCCTCCCTCCGGAAGAACGACAAATTTGCCGCAGGAGTCGGGCTCTGACGCGCCGTTTTCCCCGCGGCCATACGTTTCAATGGTGAGCCAGCCGTCCTGGCCAAATGAATAAGACAGCCTAAACGAGGTGAACGAATTGAGCTCGTTGGTAAATATGTCTAAGCCGGCCTGCCCGACGACCAAGTCTCATAGCTGCTCAATGAAAATTCCGTTATCCCCAAAGTATAGGTGTAGTTGTCTACGACCCATTTAGACGCATTGGGTTGGATGTTAAAATACTCCTCTTATACCGGATCGCCCCATACTATGCTTTCTTCGTCTGCAGCACCCGAGTCGTAAGCCGCCAAGGAAACGGCCGGCACAGGAATTGCCAGCATGCAGGCAAAGACCAAAATTATGGCAACGACACTCAGTATTGCTCCTTTGCGTTTCATTGCACCTCTTCTTTCGTTTAATACTATGCATGTGCTATGCTCTCAATTTTGCCAGGCAGGGGATCCTGGCTTGTTGCTCAACTGGTCTGCATTGGAAACACCTCAATTCAACAAATTGCTGCTTTCAATTTATAGCACACAAGTATATTTAGGCAATAATTTATAGTATTTTGAGCCAATTCAGCATCAGGTACTGTAGATAAAATCATCCCAAAACAGAAATGGTATTTAAATAGATACTCGCGGTACTTGCGTCCAAAGTTCTGGTATGGTTTTCCAGATTGTGCTTCCATCAGTTTAGGCATGAACAATTGACGCACATCCCCCAGTTTTAATGGCCCGCAGCACTTCGTCAATCACCGGAATGCATAGTTGCGAGGCCGCATCGTGTGACACTATGTGCTTGACCATGCGCATCCGTTAGGGCGCCCCCTTTCCTGAGCCTTGTACCCCCGGGGACGCCTCTGCGCTGCCATGCGTGAGGTGAGAAAAAAGTTACATAAGCGTTGAGCTTCGAGGTAAAATATGGGCAGCCAAGGTGCTTGTCGGAGGCTTGAGATCCAGCCCGAATGTTGCGCCTGCGGCTGAGGGGACGCTGTGCGCGCTTACATTCAGCAGCTGAAAACATAGCAAGGCCCGGCGCTTAAATGCACCGGGCCTTAACTTGGAATGTACTGAACTGTCAAGATAGTATGCTTTTACCGCTTAGTCAAAATCCTTTAACCATGTACGTTTCTCCATAGTATATTGAGCTCGCTGATGGACCACCAATTGTTTATGGGATTCGGGCCGGTCAAGCTGATTTTTACGTATCTCGATGTTTGCGGCGTGCTTGGCAGCAAGACCATTTTAGGACCAAACCCTATGTGGATATTGTTCAATTCGACCTCGGTAAACGTAACTCCATCCTGAGATATTTCGACCTTGTAAGAGCCAGGATAATCGTTTGCATCGTGCTCCAGCACTATTTTGTCGAAGTTCTCTGTCTGGCCGAAATCTACGAGGACATAATGCCCGGCGGCTTGTGCCTCGGCTGTAGTCCACCGCGTTGAGAGGTCGCCGTCAATCATGTTTGATACGGGGTCATACGGCCACTGCGGGTCTCCGTTGGCGGTTACTGTCCATGAACTTCTGTCCAGAGCTACATATGGATAATTGGTACTGCCATCCGCTCTGGCGGAGACTATGTTTATATGCGCCTCATTTGCCTGGTAATGGGCTGATGTTCCGGTCGCCGCCCATATCGCCTCTATCTCTTCGGCGCTGTCGTGCATAAGATCCGGGTCTTCGCCATCCCAGGTGTTGTAGTATCCCCAGTTGCCGCCTCCACTTTCATATATCGTTCCCCTGACCTTGTAGTTCCAGTTAGTCCAGGAAATGCTGTTTTCATTGAGGTCGGACAGAAAATCATCCCATACGTCCGAGAAATAATACAAACAGAATTCACCGACGATGAGAGGTACGTTCCACTGGTCCTGTATCTGCGACATCGTGGATACGGTGCTGTTTGCGAGAGACTTTTGGGCGTCCCAGGATAGGTAATTCGGCATGTCATATGGATGCTTATCGAACATATAGTTTGTCCAGGTCTGCCGTTCGGGCCGGTTCGTCGCCACGCTCCAGTCCATGAATTCTTCGAAAATGACTATATGGTTGTTGTCAATGGCACGCACCGTGTCGTAGATCTCATCGTAAAACCCGTATTTAAGGTTTTCATATGCGGGGTTGGTGTCAAAGTTGAGCACAGGCTCGTTCAGAAGGCCATATGCGGCCACTGTGGGGTTGTCCTTATATCTGGTGGCCAGAGCGCTCCATATGTTGAGCACTACGTCTTGATTCCATTCAACGGTGTCAGGATCTCCTGCATACAGCTCGGTCGGGATTGTGCTGGCCTGTCCGCAGCTGGCCCAGCAGTTTACTCCCCCGGGCACTCCATGAAAATCGATAAGGACGTATATGCCGTTCTCATCGCAGACCTCGAGCAGCCAGTCGAGCCGGGCAAAACCGCTGTCAGCATCTGTCCTCAGCGTTCCGTCCTTCAGGGCAAAATCCATCCAATAAACGGCACACGAACAAAATTCATGTTCATATTTGCAATGTTAATGATGTCGGCCTCTGTGATGTAGTTATCCTGGAAGGTCGCTATCATCTCATTGGTCCTGCTTTCGCCGAATCTTCGTATAAGGTGGTTCCTCACATTATATTCATCGGTCATGCAGAGGCTTATGTTTGCCACTGTCCAGCGCTGTCCATTCTCCGAGGCTCTGCCCGGTCGAATCGCAATGTATTTTGCGGATTGCTCGCCGGTAAGTACAGTTATAATGCCTTCTGACGCCTTGCTTTCGTCCACGGTTATGGACGCAGGAGAGAACCAGTCGGTCCAGTTGTTGCTCATCCAAACAACAGCGCCTCTGAGATAATCTCCCGTATGATCGGGACCAGTTTCAACGACTATCCTGTCGAAGTATCTGGTCTTGTCGAATTCTATCAGCAGTTCCGCGCTGTCTGCTGCCTGCGCAGAGGTGGACTGCCAGTATGTATTCATGTTGTTTGTGGTCAGCCCGTTTTCTGTCACGGTGTCAATTGCATACGCCGCGATGTTGCTCCCATTCGTTTCCGACGCGGTTATGTTCATTATGAAATCGTGGTCGATCTCACCAGAACCGAGGGGCGTCATTCAGCCTTCCTGCATCAGCCAACCGCCGAGGTTGGTGCCGCGCAGGGTGATCTGCTCATTCTCTTCATTATACCGCTCGTGTGCAGCATTGACAGAGTGGGCGTGTATTCCGCCATTGCATCAGTTGACCCCGTCAATATGAGGCTGAAGAGACACAGTACCGTAACTAGTGCCATAGCTGTTATGCGCATTACTTTTTTCATTGCCTTCTCCTTTCATTTTCTTCTGCTTCCGTCACTCAAATATAACAGTCAGTTCTTCAAGTTTTTTCTCGCGGAGCTGACACGCAAGTCCGTATGGCAGGCAAGCGGCGGGGATCTCTTGGCCCAGACAGGAAATACGGGCCTGCCTTGCGCTATCTGGACCGTAGATATTTCGCCTTGAGCGATTGATATATATAAATCGGCAGCCCAGATAGCGGAAGCTGAGGGTCCCATCCTCACGAAACAGCCAGTCTGGGAGCGCAGGTTCTATGGCGAAGGTCAGCTCTCCGCTGTCAAGGCAGAACAGCCTGTCGCCAAGGAACATACGCAGGCAGAGGGTTATGGCTTCTGCCGCCGCGCCGCTCAGTCGGCCGACAAATCCCCTCCCAGCCAGCTCTGGGTCCGGATTTGCCGACGATACGATGTAAGACGAATTCTCAAGTGTGCTGCGTCCGTATATCTCCGGGTCAAAGAATGGAGGCAGCACCGTCCTCATGCGCTCAAACAGCTCCTCGTACAGTCCGACGTCCAGCATAGACAGCAGATACTTGAATTCGGCATGGGGGAATATACTCTCACGCTCAAAAATTCCGGGAGTAAAGGCCGTTATACGGCCCAGCTCCGGGCTTTCTCTGTGGAGAGGCGCACACAGACGGTACATTTTAAGCTCTCTGTCATATAGTTCACTGTTTTCAACTGAGAAATGTATTCCCGCAGCCTCGTCCGGCGACACACGCATGAGCTTTGCCTGACCCTCCAGGAACAACGGCAGCGGGCGGCTTACTACCGCTGTGATGTCGTCTTCGGACAGCCGAGCTCCTTGGACCAACGGCTTGTTTACGAAGTAAGTGTCCAGCAGCCCCGAGCCGTTTCTCGCTCGGCGCAGGCCGTTTTGGACGAGTGTTTCAAGGCCGCATATAATCCCCAACAGCTCCTCGCGCTTCACCGTCTCGGTCCCACCGCACAGCTTCCCACTGTATACTCTGGCTCGCCACTCCTCGCGCAGCTTCAGCGACACGCGCCAAAACTCCAGAGACGGAGTGCTGCAAAAGTCAAATTCGCGCAGCAAGCCGCTCAATCTGCGGACAAAGCCGATAAGCTCCGATGGAAACTCTACCGCAGGTACGGAGCACCAGCTCCTCAACCTTTGCAGCAGCAGCAGAAGGTCCGCACACTCGGATGAACTGCTCCCAAACAACCCCGGCAGACCATTGAGTGCGTCGTTCCAACCCGGCTTGCCTGCCTCCATCTCCAGCCCTGCCTGTCTCTGGTCCAAAGTGGCGCATTTGAGAGCAGCAAGGAAAAACAGTTTGGCATAGACGCTTGCCTCAGGAACCTCGGCAGCCGGAACGACGGCGCTTTTTACTGCCTCGTATTGCCTCAGGTCGTGGCCGGTGTCTATGAGCCGCTCCCGCATGGGCAGGACGCGGGCGCCAATTTCCGGCCAGCCGATGCGAGAGAAAAACAGCAGCCGCTCCCCGAACTCGGGGTATATTTTCAGGTAATTTTCCACGAGCTCCGGAACATAGGTCCAGTGGTCTATCCAATATCCGTCCCCGAATTCAGAGTGAGACCGGTAATCGCACAGGGGGCAAAGCTCGGAGATCAACTCATCAGAGTTCGTATACCCGGACGCGCACAGCTCCCGCCAAAGCTCTCCAACGCTCAGGCCGGCGGAGAGCTTTTCGATTACCCTCTCCGCGCCGCGCAGCAGCCCCGCCGCCGCGTCCCGCCTCTCCGGCCTGAGCACGAGCCGCATGGGATATACCTCGAGCGGGTTGTATCCGTCCAGCTGGATAAGCCCGAGAAACTCCAGAACCTCACGCTCACCCACCTCGGGAAACAGCAGAACGTCGCTGCGCCGGTTCTGGCAGATGTCACGGAAATTTCCGTCGCCCTGCGAATAGTGCGTGGCCTGGAGCCTGAAATAGTTATAGTCGCGTTCCAGGTCCCCGTGCCTGCGGCCGTAGAGGTGCAGAAGTTTGCCTGCAAGCATTACAGGCCTCCCTCCGCGCAAGGTGTTGTCGAGCAGGCACTGTCGCAGGTAGGCGTCAAAGAGCGGTTGCGCTGTTTCAAGCTCCAGGTCTGAACTTAACTTCTCGACGACGGACTCTGCTAACGCATGTTTACCGTCACACCAGGCCTTGTCCGCAAACTTATGTGTGTAAAACGTGGCCTGCTCCGCGCCGTCAGCGCACCCGACAAAAGAATCTATCACCGTTTCCCCGCCCGGGCCGAGCGAGAATTCTCCAAGGGCCATGGCGCAGGGTATAACATCGCGGGCGTCCGAGGAAACAGCCTCCAGGTCGAAGCCTGGGCCGAAAAAGCACGAGGGCCAGCCAAGCCCCGTGTCGGGGCCAAAGAGTTGAGTGGGGTCGCAGACCAGCTTCAGGGAGCAGCCACTGCTTGACGCAAAGTAAAAGTTTCGCCGCGTTATTGCCCCTACCCTGGCCGTGTTTTCGGTGATAGATCGAGAGGAGAAGAGCGCCGCTCCGCTCTCGTGTATCTCCGCGTCAAAATAGCTCTTGAGCAGATTTGACATTTCGCGGAATTCGGTATTGCGTATGCCTGCCGGTATGATGCGCGCCATACCGTCGGCAAGCCGGAAAGTTATGCTGTCGCAGCCGGTGTTTCGTATTGTCAGCCTGCGCATGAGCGCGCCTATGTCCTCGCCTGGCAGTATCCGGTATTCGACTCGCACCTCTATCCCGCTGGACCTGTGCATCGCCCTCAATTCGAGCGCCGCCCGGCTGATTCGCAGCTCTTGCTCCTGATTTTCATCGCTGGGCGAGAAGGGCTCAAAGCAGCACCCGCCGCAGCTTATGAAAGTTCGGAACCCCTTCCGGGCCGTGTCCTCATATGCAGCGGCCGCGGGGACATACTCCATCATTGCCCCGTCGCGCTCGTCTGCGCCGAAGGAGGCCACGCACTGCCCGCGGCTCACATAAAAGCACCACAGCGGCACGCCCTGAGGTCCGGCAACACCGGGCAGCAAGCTGGAAAAGGGAGGCTTTTGGTTATAATCGCGAAGGACAAAGACGTCGCCTTCAAAGCAGCTGTCCACGTCAGACCTCCTCTCCGCCTATGAGCAGAGTGCTTATGCTGTGCGGAGGAAAGAATGCCTCAGCCAGCTCCCCGCGCAGACGGACAAACCCTTTTTTCCCCGCGGCAGACGTATTGAGCGCCACGGCGACAATGGAACCGTCCGGATTAAGCGCGGCGCAGAATCCCAGGTCGTTGTCATAGCAAGTAGTCCCGATGCGTACTGCTCCGGGACGGATATAGCGTGAGAAGTGCATGATATAGCTGTAACTGAGATTGTACTTGAGCGATTTCCGCTCTGGGTCTACCATTATAGGCGCGTCGCAGTAGTTGCCCTTGTGATTTGGGCCTCCGCTCATATCCAGCAGCAGGTTCCAGTCGAAAAAGGCGTTCAGCCCGGCATTGAAGCCGTGCAGTATTTCCCATGCATAGCGCTCGGCATTTTCAGTCTGGGCTTCGTGCGAGCCCTTTGAATACTCAATGCAGCCCTCAGTGAACATGAGCAGCTTGTCCGGGTACTTTCTCCGCACGAGCCGGAGCGCGTCGAAGTGATCCCCGCCGTACCAGTGAAAACCCGCTGCTCCGGCACAGGCGTTAGCCCCGGTATCGGAGCAGATGGCGTCCACACGGTCGAAGAGGCGCTCCTTGTTGTGGTCCCATATCGTAATCACCATATCCCCCAACCCCTGACGCCGCAGCTCTGGGGCCAGGAAATCACGGAGAAAGTCCCGCTCCTCCTCCGGCGTATATATGCAGGACTCCCAGGGCTGGACGGCATTCGGCTCGTTCTGTACGGACATGGCAAAGACGTCGTACCCGCGTTTCCGGTACTCCAGCGCGTAACGGCACATGTATCGCGCCCAGCGTTCACGGAATTCGGGGCGCAGCTTTCCGCCTCCCGTGCGCTTCGCGTTGTCCTTCATATATTCCGGCGGCGACCACGGCGATAGCAGCAGCCTCAGTTCGGGGCGGATTTTGACGATGTCGTCCAGCATGGGGAAGACATACTTTCCCGGGCGCTCAAGCGAAAAGCGCCTGAGCTCCGCGTCCTCCTCCGCCGGATCTGCGCAGTAGGACTCCAATGAAAAGTCACAGCTGTCAATGTGGCTTCTGGCGAGCGTGTATCCCAGCCCGTCTGAACCGAAGCATGCTGCTATGACCTCGGCCCTGAGCTCCGGTGAAAGGGTAGAGTATACATAGGCCGCCGAGTCGGTGACGGCCCCGCCGAAGCCGAGGAAGGACTGAAAACGCTCCCCGGGGTACAGATTAAGGATGAGTTCCTCTCTGTTGGAGGTGTCAGGCTGAAAACAGATGCGGCAAACTGCGGCGCGGCTCTGGACCTCGCCGGACGTGGTGATCATTTTCATAATTCAAATACCTCAATATAGCCCAAAAGCGCCTTGCCCGACGCGCAGACCAGGCTGAGCTTCCCGTCCAGCCTGACAACGGCCTCCCCGCCGCATTGCCCAATGCTCACGTATCCGGAGCCGCCGTCCGCGCTGAGGCCCTCGGCGGCAGACGCCGCAATGCGCACTCTTGCGAGGCCGGAACAGTCAATGCGGTAGGTCACGCTGTCCCCCTCGCAAAGCTCCACGAGCATGCGCTCGCTTTCGGGCTGCGGCTCCCCGCCGTAGCGGCGGAAATCCGGCGCGCCTATGTGACCGTCGGCAAAGATTATCGTAACGGGCGAGGCAGGCCGGAAGTCCGCCCCCCTTCTTCGGGGACCGGACGCCCTGCACTCGTCAAAGGCCACCGCCGGTATTCGCACCGGCGGACGCCTGCAAAGCGCAGAGATGACATCGCGTCGTATTTCCGAGCTGCCGACACAGTCCAGGAAGCCGTCAAATATCTCCTGTGGGTGTGCGGGGCGCTCTCCTCCGTCCAGGAAGCCAAGCAGCTCTCCCCAGCGCTCGGGCTCCGGAAAGACCGAAACGGAATTTGTAGTTGACATTTTCTTGTATGACCAGAAGCTCCAGCTTATGCCCAGCCTGTCCAGCATCGGGAACATGGAGGCGTACCAGTCGAGATTGTTCTCACCGGACTCGCCGCAGTAGAGCGGAAGTCCCAGCCGCCCGGCCGTGGCCATAAAGGAGCGCAGGCTCTCCTCCTCGGGCGGGCTCCAGTACTTGTGGAACTGCAGCACGAGGTTTTCCGGCAGCTCCTCTTTCTCCAGGGCGTCAAAGACGGAGAAATCCGTCGCCCAGTGCGCGCCCTCCCAAATGACGATGCGCTCAGGGTCAGCCCGCCTTATGGCATCCGTAAGTCTCATGTAAAGGGGCACAAGCTGCCTGTTATACCCGGCGTCCTTCTTCACAAGCGGCTCGTTGAGCAGGTCGAAGCCCCCCACAGCGGCCTCGCCGCTGTATCTTGCGGCGAGCATCTCCCAGAGCGCGCACAGTTCGTCCTGATGCTCAGGGCGCATGAAGAGTTCGGGCAGATCCCGCTCGCTGTCGTCTATGTTCTGCCCCGTCTGCCCGCCGGGGGCGGCGTGCATGTCGAGTATCGCATATATCCCATGCCTCCCGCACCAACGGACGCAGTCGTCTATGCGCCGGAGGTAGCCCGGCTCCATGAGATGCCTGGCGTTGAAGGGCAGGCGCACCGAGTTGAAGCCGTTTTCTGCCGCGAGGCGGATGTCCGCCTCGGTTATGTATGAGTCGTAGTACCGCTCCCAGAAGGACGCCGCGTACTCCGCGCCGCAGAGCTCTTCGATGAGCGCTTCTATCCGGCGAGGACGGTCACACTTCGTGTAAAATTTCCACATATAGCCCTCGGGCAGCAGCCAACCGCCCAGGCCGAAGCCGCGCAGCAGCAGCGGGGCGCCTCCGGCCATCAGCCGGCTGTTTTCAACGTACAGTTTTTCCATGTCGTTACCCCTTGAGCGCGCCTTCGGATATGCCCCGAAGTATCTGCTTCTGGAAAAAGGCGTAGAACACAATGACGGGCAGAGCGGCGATGATAAGCGCGCTCAGTATTGCCGTCCAGTCGCTGCTGTACTGGCCGAAGAGCGTATTCGTGGAGAGCAGCAGCGTGTACTTTTTATTGTCGGATATGACTATGAGCGGCAGGAGAAAGTCGTTCCACACCCAGAGGACGTTCGTGATGCACACCGTGGCGGTGATGGGCTTGAGAAGGGGAAAGACCATGTACCAAAAGACCTGGAACTGCCCGCAGCCGTCCATTTCGGCCGCCTCCTCGAGCTCCTGAGGTATGCCCTTGACAAAACCGTGATAGAGGAATACCGCCATGCTCACGCCCAGCCCTGCGTATACAAGCGAGAGCCCGAGCAGCGAATTTTTCAGCTTGAGGGCGAGGATAACGCGGTATATGGGAATCATGATGGAGCTGAAGGGAATGAGCATGGAAAACACAAAGAGCCCGAAGATGAATTTCGACAGCCGCGTCTTGGTCCGACACAGTTTCCAGCCTGCCAGCGATGAAAAGAGTATGATGAGCGTCACGCTCACGCCGGAGAGCAGGACCGTATTCCCCAGACTGCGGAAATAGTGCATCTTGTCCAGAGTGCGGGCATAGTTTTCAAAGCTCAGCGCCTTGGGCAGGGAGAGGACGTTGGTCAGCAATTCTCCGTTGGTCTTGAAGGAGTTCATCAGCGCCAGCAGCAGCGGCGCAAGCCAGAACAGCGCGCCGATGATCAGGACGAGGTGAACCAGGACCCCGCCAAGCCTTCTTCGCCTCTTCATAGCTCCGCCTCCCTCGACTTCATCACCCGCAGCTGGATGAGGGTGATGATGAGAACAATGACAAACAAAATTGTGGACTTGGCCGTGGCGTAGCCGTAGCGTATATTGCCGCGGAAAGCCTCCTCATAGATGTTCATGGCTACGGACTGAGTGGCGCGCCCCGGCCCGCCGCCGGTGAGGGCGTAGATAACATCGAATACCTGAAAGCCCGAGTTCAGCGTCCAAAATACACAGATGGTCACAGCCGGGAGGATGAGAGGCAGCGTCACCCTGAAAAAGCACTGCCTTGAGTTAGCTCCCGCGAGTTGGGCGGATTCTATCAGATCGGCCGGAACCCCCTGCAGCGCTGCCATGTAGATTATCATGAGATAGCCAACCGTGGCCCAGGACGCGACAATGATGATGGCAAAGAAGGAATACCTGGGGTCGCCTATCCAGGAGTGGTCCAGGAATTTCATGCCCCAGTTGTCGGCCATGTAGTAGAGCACCTTCGTGAAGATGAACATCCACATATAGCCTCCTATGACCATGCTTATCATGTTCGGCATGTAAAAGATAGTGCGGTATACGCCGCGCCCTCGCCTGCGGCTTTCTATGGCCACAGCCAGCGCCAGGGCGACCGCATTGGCCACCACAACCATGACGACGACATATTTCAGAGTAAACCATATGGACTGCCAGAAGTACTTATCCTTGAACGCCGCGATGAAATTGTCAAAGAGCACGAATTCGTAATCCTTGCTCAGGCCGTTCCAGTCTGTCATCGCATAGCCGATGCCCGCGACCGCCGGATAGAGCTTGAATACAAGGTAGACAACCAGCGCCGGGGCGCAGAACAGCAGCAGCTTCAGATTGGCTCTCTTGGTCCCGCTCAAGCCGAACACCTCCGTAGATATGATTGAAGGGCGGGTATAAGCCCGCCCTTCCAGGAAATTCTTGTCATCCCGCTATGGCCTGAGCATACACCTCGTCGAGCCTTTGGATGATCTCGTCCTTGGTCACGCTGCCGACGTAGTATTCCTGAAGCAGCCTGCCCTGCTCATCTGTGACGGCGGAGGGCAGTACGAGGTCCTTGTAGCAGCGGCCCTCGGAGACATAGGCCGAAGCGTCCGCCACCCAGCTCGCCGGCTCGTATGTATGGCAGGTAGCCAGGGGGTTGAAGGAGCAGCTCTCGAAGAGTGCGGAGGAGTCATTGTCGTCCAGGACGTAGTTTGCAAACTTGAGCGCGAGGTCCATCTGGTCGCTCGAGGGATGCACGGCGAGAGTTGTAGACACGGAGAGATTGACCCTTGTGCAGTCCACATTGTTGTTTATGGGCAGAGCGAACACGCCGAGCTGCATATCGGGGTTCGTGGCCATGATGGTCCCGGAAGCCCAGGTACCCTGCACGAACATGGCGGCCTCGCCGTTTGCAAAGGCGGCCGCGCCAGCCTCGGCACCCTGCTCCATGGCCCGGTCGGTGCCGTGCTGCATGATAAGGTCGATGACGTCAAATATCTCAGCCATCTCGGCGTAGGAACCCTCGCCTGCGTTCATCCTGTCCACCCAGTCGGGGACCTCGCCGGAGACCTTGCCGCCGAGCGTCAGCGCGGTCATGAGCTGGGGCACCCACTGCTCCTGGAAGGCCAGCATAAAGGGAGTATAGCCGTTTTCTTCAAGTACTGCGACTACATTTTTGAGTTCATCCAGCGTATTGGGAACCTCAAGGCCGCACTCCTCAAAGATTGCCTTGTTGTACAGCGGACCCCAGGCCTGGCTCTCTATGGGCACGCCAAGCAGCTTGCCGTCGTAGGTCACCATTGCAGCCACGTCGGGATAGATCTTGCCCGCCAGCTCCTCGCCGGAGAGGTCGGCGAGGTGTCCAGCCTCATAGTAGGTGGCGATATTGTTGCTGTGCAGCGTGAAGAGGTCGGGCGCATCGTCGCCGGTGAGCCTCGTCTGAAGCACGCTCTCATAGTCGCCGGAGCTGGGCATTTCGAGGTTGATCGTGAGTTTGATGTTCTCTTCCGCAAGCATTTTTTCCTCAAACTGCTTGCAGTAGGTCTCCCACTGGTCCATGAACTGCGGGAAGCTCATCATGATGTCGAGCTCGGCCTCCACCGGCTCTTCGCTCACGGGTTCCCCGCTCTCGACAGGCGGCTCGGAGCTGCCGGAGGGCTCCGACGGCTCTCCGCATGCTGCAAGCGCCAGGAGCATGCAGAGCGCCAGGATCAATGCCAAGTACTTTTTCATAGTGTATCCTCCTTTTCATTTTAGTCGCTTTTACCAATTGCTGATTAAAGGATACACAATTTTTGTGCAAATAGCATTAGCTGCTATTGACCTGTTTTATTGTCTGTTTTTGACCCAGCGCGTATTTCTCCCGGCGTCATACCAAAATATCGCTTAAAGCACCTGTAAAAATGCGTCTGGTCAACGAAGCGGAGCATACGCCAGACTTCCTTTATGGGAATGTCGTATTCAACCAGAAGCTGCTTAGCCCGCTCCATGCGGCAGGAGAGAAGATAATCGGAAAAGCTCTCTTTGTATTCAGCCTTGAAGCTGCGGCTCAAGTATTCGCGGCTGACGTGAAAGTGGTCGGCAACTGATTGGAGACTGAGATATTTGTCGTAGTTTTCGCCTATGTACTGCCTGACCTGGCCAATGTCAAGGCGGCCGCGCTGTCTCAAACGCTGTGCGGCCTTGTCTGAGGCGGCGCAGAACCACTCACAGACCTGATTCAGCACCGCGTCCATGTCATCCCTGCTGCCGAATACATAGCTGAGCTCCCAAGCGCCCTCCAGACCGTTTTCCTGCATGAAGTCCTGCAGCACGGCGATGAGCGAGTAATAGCAGTATATCATCTCCGGCAGTCCGGCATCGCTTCCTATCCCCACCTTGAGAGCGGAGAATCTCTCGCGTATCACGTTCTTGTCGGCACTCCTAAGCAGCTCGCCAAGCTCACGCTGAAAGGCGCGGAAGCGCACCAGCCAGGGCTTCCCCTCGAGCGTGGTCTGCCATTCTGCATGCATTGGGGAGTCTGTGGAGCGCTGCGACACCGTCTGCGCGCAGGCTGCCAGCTGCTCATTGAGTTCCGCCTCCTTGATGGGCTTGAGCAGGTAGTCCGTGACGCCGCACTTAAGGGCTTGCCTCACAAGGTTGTAGTCGTCATATCCGCTGACAATGATGACCTGGGGAGGACAAGGCACGCTCTGAAGCCGGGAGGCGAGCTCAAGCCCGCTCATGCGAGGCATTTTAACGTCAGATATCACGATATCCGGTTTCAGCTGTGTGACCAGCTCCAGGCCTGCTATACCGTCCTCGGCCTCTCCGACAACTGTTATGCCCAGCTCGTTCCAGTGGCCCAGCGCCTTCAGGACATCCCGAACACATGGCTCATCGTCAATTATCACTGCAGTGCAGTTCATCCCTCTCCTCCTCTCCGCGCCTGTCCCTGAGCACCAGCTGCACGACTGTACCTTCTCCTTCCACGCTTTGTATATCAACGCCGAACGGGTCTCCGCCGTCGCGCAGCCTTATACGCATGTTGACATTGGCAAGCCCAATGTGTCTGCCGGAGCGCAGTGCGCTGTAGCTTGCGGTGTGCAGCATCTCCTGAAGTTCCGAGAGCTTGCCGGCAGGTATTCCGACGCCGTTATCAGCAACAGTTATCTCCAGCCGTCCATGATTGCGCACGGCTTTTATTGATATATCCCAGCACGCCTCTTTGTCAGGGAGCCCGTGGCGGAAGCTGTTTTCGAGTATAGGCTGCAATATCAGCTTCGGGACAGGGGCGGCGTTCAGTTCCTTCGGTACGTCTATGCTTATGTGCAGCTTGTCGCCGAAGCGCTGCTTCTGGATGGAGAGATAGCTTTCAAAATAGTGCAGCTCTTCTCCCAGGGCGACAGTCTCATCAGTAAAGTTCAGGCTGTAACGCAGTATGTCTCCAAGCGCGGTCGTGACGGAATAGATTTCAGGCGCATTCTTGCGCAGAGCCATGCCTCCGATGACTTGCAGGGTGTTGTATAGAAAATGCGGATTTATCTGTGACTGGAGGGCCTGAAGCTGAGCGCTGCGCCGGGCGATCTGGCTTGTGTACTCGCTGTCTATAAGCTCCTTGTTCTGCTTTTGCATGAGGTTGAAGCTGTCGAGCAGGAAGCCTATCTCGTCGCTGCGCTGTGATGGCACCAGCACGGCGTCCTCGATGGTGCTGCTGCGCATGGTGTTTGCCAACTCGACTATGGGGCGGCTTATGACGCGCGACATGACGGCGGAAAACAGCATCGAGGCGGCCACGGCGAGGATGGCAACGAATATGCCACTTACGAGCGTACCCTCTAGCGAACTGCGTATCGCGCTGTCGGGCATTGCCAGTATAATATTGAGCTTGCCTCCACTGACTGAGCGGTAAAACCAGTAACTGCCGCTTTCATGAGCATGACCGGAAACGGAGCCGGACAAGCGCTCTGCATAACCTAGAGTTTCTTCCGGGCTGAAGTCCGCCTGCGTGGACATGTCGGACTCAATAACTTCACCTTGGTCGTTGAAAAGTATGATGGACTCCTGCGGCGTGGACTTGATGGCGTCGAGTATGTCCTGCACGAAATAGGTCCTCAGCCGTACTATCAAAAGCGCATATGGCTCGCCATTTTCAAACCGGTGCATCTGGTGCACGAGAAGTATCTCTCTCCCGCTTCTGAGGAACACCAGATTGCTTTGAAGCGCTTCATCACGAGAGAGCCACTGCTCCAACCTGTCGTCAGTATCTGTGAAATACGTACTGGAGCGCTCCGCGATCAGGGCCTTGCCCTGGCTGAGGCTGTACAGCTCTATGGCGTTTATGTTCTTATTGATACTGACGGTCTGATTTAATTCGGTAATAAGTTCGAGCTTGAAACTGTAATTGAGGTCATCCCCATGGGCACACCATTGAGCGAGAGCATTCCTGAAGTCTTTGTCGATTTCAAATTCGTAAAATGTGCGTGTGTAATCCTCAATTTCCATTTCAAGTCGTTCCTGAAGCCATTCTGCGCTCATTTGACTGTCGTATACAAGCTGCTGCTCCATTGCCCTGTAGGAGAGCATAAGCGAAACGCATAGTACGATCAGCACCGGCA
>ENA-OZHP01000002-OZHP01000002.1-human-gut-metagenome-genome-assembly--contig:-NODE-2-length-92402-cov-8.671164_pt1 | contig 92402 bp, 84 predicted proteins | sample MGYA00244046_ERZ653686 | MGnify/ENA primary metagenome ERZ653686 (study PRJEB26926, sample SAMN06165313) | human gut metagenome | biome: ENVO:00009003; feature: ENVO:2100002; material: ENVO:00002003... | reverse complement strand
ACGATGCCGTTGGCGTCGATGTCGAAGGTCACCTCGATCTGAGGCACGCCGCGGCGGGCCGGAGCAATGCCGTCCAGGTGGAAGCGGCCCAGGCTCTTGTTGGCGGCGGCCATCTCCCGCTCGCCCTGCAGCACGTTGACCTCCACGGAGGTCTGGTTATCAGCGGCGGTGGAGAAGATCTGGCTCTTCTTCACGGGGATGGTGGTGTTGCGCTCGATCAGGCGGGTGCACACGCCGCCCATGGTCTCAATGCCCAGGGACAGGGGGGTCACGTCCAGCAGCAGCAGACCCTTTACATCGCCGGTCAGCACGCCGGCCTGCAGGGCCGCGCCCATGGCCACGCACTCATCGGGGTTGATGCCCTTGAAGGGCTCGTTGCCGGTGAAGTTCTTCACAGCCTCCACCACGGCGGGGATACGGCTGGAGCCGCCCACCATCAGGACCTTGGACAGGTCGGAGGGCTTCAGACCGGCGTCGGACATGGCCTGGCGCACGGGGCCCATGGTGGCGTCCACCAGATGGCCGGTGAGCTCGTTGAACTTGGCCCGGGTCAGGGTCACGTCCAGGTGCTTGGGGCCGGTGGCGTCGGCGGTGATATAAGGCAGGTTAATGTTGCTGGTGGTCACGCCGGACAGCTCGATCTTGGCCTTCTCGGCGGCCTCCTTCAGCCGCTGCATGGCAACCTTATCGCCGGACAGGTCGATGCCCTCGGTGCGCTTGAACTCGCTGACCAGGTACTTCATGATGCACTGGTCGAAGTCGTCGCCGCCCAGCCGGTTGTTGCCGGCGGTGGCCAGAACCTCGATGACGCCGTCGTCGATCTCCAGAATGGACACATCAAAGGTGCCGCCGCCCAGGTCGTACACCATGATCTTCTGGGCCTGCTCCTTATCCACGCCATAGGCCAGGGCCGCGGCGGTGGGCTCGTTGATGATACGCTTCACGTCCAGACCCGCGATCTTGCCGGCGTCCTTGGTGGCCTGACGCTGGGCATCGGTGAAGTAGGCGGGGACGGTGATAACGGCCTCGGTGACGGTGCTGCCCAGATAGGCCTCTGCGTCGCTCTTGAGCTTCTGCAGGATCATGGCGCTGATCTCCTGGGGAGTGTAGGACTTGCCGTCGATGCTGACCCGGTGGTCGGAGCCCATCTCACGCTTGATGGAGGAGATGGTGCGGTCGGGGTTGGTGATGGCCTGGCGCTTGGCCACCTGGCCCACCATGCGCTCGCCGGTCTTGGAGAAGGCCACCACGGACGGGGTGGTGCGGTTACCTTCCGCGTTGGGGATGACAACTGCCTCGCCGCCCTCCATGACGGCTACGCAGGAATTGGTGGTGCCAAGGTCGATACCGATAACTTTAGACATAATAATTGCCTCCTGAATATATGAAATAAAATTTGTTTACAAGGGTCAGTCCATCGGATACTCGGGGATCACGATGGCGGCGATGATATAGCCCAGCACGCCGCTGCCGCCCAGCAGGCTGAACAGCACCCAGGCCAGACGGATGATGGTGGGGTCCATATTGAAATACTCGGCGATCCCGGCGCACACGCCGGAGATCATCCGGTTATCCCGGCTTTTATAAAGTTTTTTTCCGTTCATAGCACAGTCTCCTCTCAATTAGCAACCTTCACCATGGCGAACCGCAGGACCTTGTCGCCCAGGGCGTATCCCTGCTGGAATACCTCCACCACGGTGTTCTCCCCGGCCGACTCATCCTCCACATGCATCACGGCGTTGTGGCGGGCGGGGTCAAAGGGCTGGCCCAGGGCCTCAATCTGCTGCACGCCCAGCTTTCCCAGCACGGTCATGAACTGCTTGCAGATCATCTCCATGCCCTGGCGGTGGGGGTCCCCCTCCTCGAACTGGGCCAGGCCCCGCTCCAGGTTGTCCAGCACCTCCAAAAAGGGCTTCACGGTGTCGGCCTTGGCGTCGCCGTACAGACTCTCCTTTTCCTTGGCGGTGCGTTTGCGGTAGTTGTCGTATTCCGCCGCCAGCCGCAGATATTTGTCGCTGGCATCGGACACCATCTTGGCCAGCTGTTCCATTTTCTCCATCTGGTCCCGGGTGACGGTGAAGGTCTCCTCCGCCGTTTCCGGCGCGGTGTCCTGATTTTCGGTTTCCGGGGTTTCCGGATTCTCCGGCTGATTCTCCGGATGGGTATTGTTGACGTTTTCGCTCATGTTTCCTGGTCCTCCTTGGGGGGCAGCTGGTTCTTCCCGAACATGCGGCCCAGGCTCTCGGCAAAGTAGCTCAGGCGCGCCGCCACGGTGGCGTAGTCCATCCGGGTGGGTCCGACCACGCCCACCAGGCCCCGCATATTGTCTCCGATGTCATAGCTGGCCACCACCACGCTGCTGTCCCGCAGGGCCTCGTTGAGATTTTCGGGGCCGATGAGGATCTGCACCGGGCCGCCCTCCGTGGGCGCGGGCAGCTGTTCTTTATTGTCCACCATAAAGGTCATCAGGTCGTGGGCCTTGTCCGCGTCCCGGTATTCCGGGAACCGCAGGAACTCCTTGGCTCCGCCGGTAAAGACCTCCTGGCTGTTGGCTTCCTTCAATAGCCGTCCGGCATATTCCACCACCTGGTTCAGCGGCAGGAACCACTGGCCGGACACCTGCTCCGACAGGCTCATGAGCCGTCTGTTCATATCCTCCGGCCCGATGCCGGTGAAATGGGTGTTCAGCAGGTGGCTCATGTCCGGCAGGCCGCCGTCGGCCACCGGCAATTGCAGCGGCAGCAGCTGGCTTTTCACCTGGCTGTCCGACAGCATCACCACGGCGATGAAGCTGCTGGCATCCACGGGGATCAGCTCGAACCGCCGCACGGTGGCGGCTGTCTTGTGATCCGCCACGGTGTAGGCCGGATAACCCACAAAGGACGAGACCATCTGGCCCGCCCGGGCCATGACCTGGTCCGTTCCCGCCAGCTTCTCGGCCAGGGAGGTGTTGAGCTTTTCCTCTTCCTCCCGGCTCAGGGACCGGCGCTCCATCAGCTCGTTGACGTACAGCCGGTAGCCCTTGGCGGAGGGGACCCGTCCGGCGGAGGTGTGGGGCTGTTCCAGATAGCCCATCTCCGTCAGGTCCGCCAGTTCGTTGCGGATGGTGGCGGAGCTGATCTTGCCGGGCATCCTCTGGGCGATGGCCTTGGAGCCCACCGGCTCCGCCGCCGCTACATATTCCTCCACCACGATCTTCAGTATCTGTCTTTTTCGATCGGTCAATTCCATATCGTTTTCTCCGTTTAGCACTCCAACTTCCTGAGTGCTAAACGCAGTTTACCACCCCCTGCCGCCCTTGTCAAGTGGAAGCCTTTGAATTATTTGTAAACAAAGCCGGTTTTCCGCCGGGGAAATCGCCGAAGCGCCGCCGGTGGCGGATGAAGCAAGGCGATTTCGAGGAAGTGCCCCGGCTGGCGGGCATGACAATGCCTGCCAGTCGGCTGGCACGACGGTGGGCAGACGCGGGCCCCGCCCTACAGGAACGGGGGCCGGCAGGCCGTCCGTAGGGTCCGCTGCCCTCAGCGGGCCGCGTCACCCTCGGAACAGGGCGATTTCTCCCTTGTGGTGTCACGGCAGGGATACTTTTTGACAAGCAAAAGAGGAACGGCGCAGCCGTTCCTCTTTTACCGTTCGTATTATTCAGCGCAGATATTACGCTTCGTATCAGAAGCTGACGTTCTCCGGGTCCGGCTTCTGGCAGGGCTTCACATCAGTGACGTACAGCACCGGGCCTTCGCCGTCGTAGGCCTGGCACTGCTCCTTCTTCACGGTGGCCTGGATCTCCACCCACTGGCGGTTCTTGAACTTCTCCAGTCCCTCCCCCTTGCACACCAGGGCCAGGAACTGCATATCGTTGTTGCAGCACACCATGGCGAAGCGGCCGGGGCAGTGGATGCCCGGGAACTTCTTGGAGTGGCACATCAGCGCCTTATACCGCACGGTGACGCCGTCGTAGCGCTGGGGGTTGTCCATCATGTCCACATACCAGATGCCGTAGTCGTTGTCCGGCACGTCCAGGTGGCCGCCGGACAGGTCAAAGGGGGCCATGTCCTCGGTGACGTAGTCCTCGCTGGTGCCGTCGGTGTTCTCCAGATAGATGTCCGCCCGGCGGTTCACCATCCGCAGGTTCCGGCCCCGCAGGGCCTTGCGCAGCTCCTCATTGCAGCGGTTGAAGATGATCATGTCCGCGTTGAGAATTTTTTCCATCATCAGCTGGCCCATGTTCCGCAGATACGGCTCAAAGGTGGTGGCGTCCACCAGGCACATGATCTGATACAGGATCCAGTTGGCGGGCAGGCCCTCCCGGTACAGGGGCTCGAAGCTCCACATACCGTTGAACTCAATAATTACCTGCTTAGGGCGGTACTGCTTTTCCAGCTTCTTGAAGAACTCCGGCGTCAACTGGGCGGGGTCGTCCACGGTGTAGGTGAAAACGTTGAACAGGGATTTGGGGTCGTACTCCGTCTCCCCCTCCTCGCAGCACAGCAGCAGCGTCCGGTCCTCGGCGGCGAAGCCGTCCTTCAGGATGCCGTTGATAAAGTCGGTTTTTCCGGCGTCCAGAAAACCGGTGATGAGATATACAGGAATGTCCATAGGCGTCTCCTTACAGGCCGAACAGGGTCTTCAGGCCGTCCTCCTTCAGCTGGGAGCCGATGACGCACAGGCGGCCGGTGTAGTCGGCGGCGCCATAGCGCACCTCGTGCTCCTGGGGCACATAGTCAAAGTGCAGCCACTGGCCGTCGGCGGCGGGCACGATGCCCTTGGCCCGCAGGATGGCGCCGTATTCGCCGGAATCCAGGGCCGTCAGAATGCGGTCGATATCCGCCTGGGTGAACTGCTTGGGGGTCTCCGCACCCCAGCTGGTGAACACCTCGTCGGCGTGGTGGTGATGGTGGTGGCAGGAGCACTCCGGGTCGTCGCACTCTCCGTCGCCGTGGTGATGGTGATGATGCTCATGCTCCTCGTCATGGTCGTGCTCATGATGATGGCAATGCTCGTGCTCGTCCTCATCCTCGTCATGATCGTGATGGTGGTGATGCTCATGCGCATCCTCGTCATGCTCGTCGTGGTCATGATGATGGTGATGATGCTCAGCCTCCTCGGCCTCGTGCTCGGCCCGCATCTTCTCCAGCAGCTCGTCGGCCAGGGACACCTTCTCCACGGCGGCCAGAATGGCCTGACCGTCCAGCTGGTCCCAGGGGGTGGTCAGGATGGCGGCGGTGGGGTTCTTCTCCCGCAGCAGGGCCACGGCGGCCTCCAGCTTCTCCTGGGTCAGCTTCTGGGTCCGGGACAGGATGATGGTGCCGGCGGACTCGATCTGGTTGTTATAGAACTCGCCGAAGTTCTTCATATACACCTTCACCTTGCCGGCGTCGGCCACGGTGACAAAGGAGTTCAGCCTCATATCCGGAATATCCGCCACGGTGTTCTCCACCGCCACGATCACGTCGCTGAGCTTGCCCACGCCGGAGGGCTCGATGAGGATGCGGTCCGGCTGGAACTGCTCCTTTACCTCCCGCAGGGCCTTGCCGAAGTCGCCCACCAGGGAGCAGCAGATGCAGCCCGAGGACATTTCGGAGATCTGGATCCCCGCATCCTTCAAAAAGCCGCCGTCAATGCTGATCTCGCCGAACTCGTTTTCGATGAGCACCAGCTTCTCGCCCTGATATGCCTCCTTCACCATCTTCTTGATGAGGGTGGTCTTACCTGCGCCCAGGAAACCGGACACGATGTCAATTTTTGTCATAACAGTACCTTCTTTTCTTCTCCCGCCGGGCGGGACATATTCTTTCTCCTATATCATAGCCTATTTTTTCAAAATTGCAAGGGGAGGGGAAAAAATTCACATTTCCGTCCGCATCACCGGCGGTTTGTCCCGATTTTGCCGGGTTTTGTCCCGATTTTTCGGCGGGACAGGCCGGGACGGAAACAAAAGTGTAGCCATCCGGCGAAAAATACGGTATAATGGGGGAAAATCCAAAAAGTGAGGTATTTCCCCTATGTCCGTGAATCAGCAGCAGACCGGCGAATGGGCCCCCGATTGGGCTCCGGAAGCAGAGCCGGAATACACCCCCCGGCCCCGGCGCAGCCGGAAGCAGCGCCGTCCCAAGTGGCCCGGCGTGGTCCTGGCCCTGGTGTGCCTGGCCACCATTGCCGCACTGGTGTGGCACTTCACCCGGCAGCAGGCAAAGCCCCTGGAGACGGCGGCGGGCTATATCGCCTCGGCGTCGGAAACGGCCCCCCTGTACGATGAGGAGGGCGCCGTTCTGGAGCAGCTGATCCGGGGCAGTCAGGTGAACTATGTGGTGGAGGAGGCCAGTGATGACCACCCGGACCAGGTTCGGGTGCCCCAGGAGGACGGCAGCTTCGGCTGGCTGGACCGGGCCAACCTCACCAGCGACGTCAACGCCGTGGTGACGCTGAAAACCGTGTATGTCCGCCGGGCCCAGAATCTGACGGATGAGGGCGGCGACCCCACCGGACCCCTGGTGCTGCGGGGTCAGGCCCTGACCGTTACCGGCTACCGGGACCTGGCGGCCGACGGCAGCGTATCCTATTACCGGGCCGACGGCGGGTACATCCCCGCCCGGTATGTCCGCCTGACGGAGGACCAGGCCACGGCTCCCTATGACGCGGACATGGCCCAGCTCCACGCCGACCGGGGCGACAGCTACGGCGGCGGCGACGCGGCGGGCCTGGACTACGACGCCTATGAAAAGCCCCGCTTTGGCGGCAGCGTCATGCCCGATACCGTGAAGGCCCTGTACCTGAACAACGAGGCCATCCGGAATCCGGAGGCATACATCGCCGTGGCCGACGGGTGCGGCATCAACGCCTTTGTGGTGGACATCATGGACGGCGGGGCCATCGGCTACGCCTCGCCGGTGATGCAGAAATATTCCCCCAGCGCCTATGCGGATGCCTACAACACGCTGGAGAGCTATCAGGCGGCGGTGAAAAAGCTGAAGGACGCCGGGTATTACGTCATCGGCCGCATCACGGCCTTCAACGATCCCAACCTGGCCGCAGATCATCCGGAGTGTGTGGTGGCGGACCTGAGCGGCCGGCCGCTGAAGATCGGAGGCATGTACTGGCCCAGCGTATACAGCCGCCAGGTGTGGCAGTATAAGGTGGACCTGGCCCTGGAGGCCGCCGAGACCATGGGCTTCAACGAAATTCAGTTCGACTATGTCCGCTTCCCCGACGGCACCTGGGACTATGACGAGGCGGGCACCATCGACTATCACAACACCAATGACGAGAGCAGGGCCCAGGCGGTGCAGCGGTTTTTGCAGTATGCCGCCGACCGGCTCCATGAGGCGGGGGTGTATGTCTCGGCAGACGTGTTCGGCGAGTGCGCCGAGAAATACGTCACCGCCTATGGCCAGTACTGGGCCGCCATCAGCGGCGTGGTGGACGCCATCAGCGCCATGCCGTACCCCGATCATTATTCCGCCTCCGGCAGCTGGCTGCCCTGGGAGCATCCCTATGAGACCATGAAAACCTTCGGCGAGAAGGCCGCCGCCCGCCAGCAGGAGACCCCCTCCCCTGCCGCCGTGCGCACCTGGATCCAGTGCTACAACGCCATCCGGGAGCCGTACAACACCTATGGCCCCGACGAGGTGGCCGCCCAGATCCGGGCCCTGACCGAAACCGGCAACACCGGCGGCTACATGACCTGGAATGCTGCGTCCAGCCTGGATAAGTACCGTTACGTCAGCGGGGCGTTTGAATAAAGCAGAAAATGGGATTTGACGGAGGAAGTAAGTATGCTAAACAACATAGAGTTCGACCTTTGGGCTGATGGCTATGACAAAACTGTTGGCATTTCTGATGAGGAAAACACATACCCTTTTGCCGGTTATAAAAAGGTTCTTGGGTTCATTTTTCAGGCCATAACGAGAGCTGAAAATGCCGCTGTGCTGGATATTGGATTCGGAACAGGCACATTAACGACAAAACTATACGAGCGAGGCTGTTCCATTTATGGGCAGGACTTTTCATCAAGAATGATTGCGTTGGCGTCTGAGAAAATGCCAAATGCGCATTTATATCAGGGGGACTTTTCAAAAGGGCTTGTCGAACCATTGCGTAGCTTTCGTTATGATTATATTGTTGCGACATACTCTCTACATCATTTGACGGATGCGCAAAAGAACGACTTTCTGTTAGACTTGCGTAACTACTTAAAAAAATCCGGTAAAATTATTATCGGCGATGTTGCCTTTGAAACACGAAAGGACTTAGAACAGTGTAAATTGAAGGCAGGAGACACATGGGATAATGATGAAATCTACTTTGTCGTTGAGGAACTGAGAAAAGATTTTCCAGACCTTTCATTTACGCAAATGTCCGATTGCGCGGGAGTCCTGATTTTGGACTGACAACTTCAAGTTTGCCGGTTATCTTCAACAGGGCGTTTGAATAAAGCAGAAAATGGGATTTGACGGAGGAGTGTGATTGTATGAAAAAGGTATGGACTTATTTCGCCATTGGATGCGTGCTGGCAATTGCAGGAATGTTCTTTTCTGATATTTGCGGCAATTTCTTCAACGGCATGGATTACGGAAGCGCTTGCCTATTGGGTATGGGAATGTATCTTTGCATAGTGGTCGTTACCTGCACAGGCATTATTGTTTCAAAAGTTACTTGCAGGAAAAAAGAGGACAATTCCGAAGAAAAAGACAAGTAAGCCCGTTCCGGTTTATCGCTCATCTTCAGCGGCGCGTTTGAATAAGGGCGGGCAGGAAAACAGAATGCAGGAGGAATACTGCTGTGAACAAGAAGAAAAAAAGGAAGCGGAAGTCCAACTGGACGCCGCCCCGAAACTATACGGATTTCTTTTCACCGGAAGCTGACCAGGAGTTTAAGCGAAGACACCCGATCGGTTATCCAGCCCTGGTTATGCTGGGCATGGTTGCGCTGCTGTTGCCCGCATGCCTGTTTTGCGTGTTAGTAGATGGGACAAAAAGCGGATGGATTGTGCTTGGGTTTGTCGGCGGCTTCGTATTCGGAATCGGCCTGTTTAATTTTGTTGCCATTATCATAAAGCAGTACCTGGGACATTTGGTAAGTATTGCCTGTTTCCTTGTCGGCGGCGTAATGATGTTGATAAGTTGGCTCTTGTGCCGATAATACCGCGGACAGTACACGGCGTATCACTTCCCCCGGCGGGGCGTTTGAATAAAGCAGAAAACGGGATTTGATGGAGGAGTGTGTTTGTATGAAAAAGAAGGTGAAAATCCCGCTGATGGTGTTCTGTGTTCTGGCGGCCCTGGTGCTGATAGACACCCTTCAGGCAAAGGCACTGGACCGTGTGCCCATTCTGAAGGCAGTGGAGGATTATAACGGCGGCGATTTGTACCAGAAGCACAAGGGGATTCTGGTCGATACCTATGTTTTCACTGACGGCAGTCAGAAAACCGTATTCAAATGGGAAAAAATTGACACAAACAGGGAGGATATCATGATGGATCTGCCTATTCCGACGCATTTGCAGCCGTTCTTTACGGTGATCGGCGACAAAAACGACGAATACAGCGTGACAGGCACTGTACACTGCTCCTGCGGCTGTGAGCAGTTTGAGGTGTGGGAAAGCAATGACCGCAGCCTTGTAAAGCTGGTGTGCAGGAAATGTGGAAAGGAGATCACCGTGCTGGACAGCGGCAGGCACGGCTGGGATGGGTTCGTGTGCAAGGTGGATTTTCTGGACCGCACCCAGCCGCTCCGAAAGTATACCTGTCCGAAATGCGGCCAAGACGCGTTTGAGGTCTGCGTGATGATCCACTCGCTGGGGAAGCAGGACTTCCAGGACTTTTTGGACAAACAGGTATCGGAGAATGAGTCGTTCACGATAGACGACTGGGTGAACGGATTTGACTGGATCACCATTGCCGTCTCCTGTGCAGGCTGCTCTTATTTGGACGGGTGCTGGGTGAGCCTGGAAACCATGTAGCCTCTTCCGCCCGGCGGGGCGTTTGAATAAGCCGGAGGAAACGAGTGTCGACGGGGGTGCGGAGGATGGACCTTTCTTTCAAATGCGACCGGCAAAAGTTCAATTACAGAGTGTGCGCCATAATCATCGCGGATCATAAAATTCTGGCAATGCGTGACGAGCGCTCTCCGTACTTCTATCTGCCCGGCGGGAGAGTCACCATGGGAGAAACGGCCGAACACGCGGTAATACGAGAGGTGCAGGAAGAACTTGGGATCATCCCGAAAATCATTCGTCCGGTCTGGCTCAATCAAGCCTTTTTTACGGAAGATGTGGATAACCTGCGCTATCACGAGTTGTGCATCTACTTTCTGATGGATGTTTCGGAAACGGATTTGCTGAAAAGCGGCGATACATTTATCAGGACAGAGGGCCTGCATACCCATGCGTTTGAGTGGCTGGAGTTCAGCAGATTGAAGGACGAATATTTCTATCCGCTGTTCCTGAAGGAAGAAATTTTCCGTCTTCCAAACGGGCTTACCCTTCGCACCGAAATTGAGCCGGGCCGTGGCGGGGCGTTTGAATAAAGCAGAAAACGGGATTTGATGGAGGTGCTTGGCGTGGAGATAACCGAAATTTCAAAAAACTATCAGGTGCGGAGGCTGGGCCGGGATGACGTGGACGCCATCTATGAGCTGTGCCGCGAAAACCGGATTTTTTACCGGTATCATGAGCCCTTTGTGACAAAAGAGAGCATACTGGACGACATGGAGGCCCTGCCGCCGGGAAAAAGCCGCGAGGACAAATATTACGTCGGCTTTTTTGACGGCGGGTCCCTGGCGGCCATTATGGATCTGATCCTGGGCTATCCCGAAAAAAACACCGCCTTCATCGGCCTGTTCATGACCGACGTGCGGTATCAGCACCGGGGCGTGGGTTCACAGATCATCAGCGGGCTTGCGGCGTATCTTTCCGCCTGCGGCTGCGGGAAAATACGCCTGGGGGTGGACAAGGGCAATCCCCAGAGCCACGCCTTCTGGACGAAAAATCGTTTCCAGACCATAGGCGAGGCCCGGTACATTGTCATAGAGCGGGAGATATGACGCACAGGCGGGAGAGCCGGAAACAGGAGGAGAAAAGATGCTGCTGAAAATCACAGACGGTCAGGCGCTGGACGAGAGAAAGCTGATGGATGTCTACGCCGAAAGCAGCCTGGAAAACACGGACTTTTTCTGCCCGGAGGAGCCGGACAAGGAGGCGGCCGTCCGCATGGTGGAGTCCGGATTTCTGGACTTTCTGAAAAACGAGTTCTTCAAGGAGCCGCAGGCCGTTTGCTGGGTCCTCGAGGAGGACGGCGTGTGGGTCAGCGCCCTGAGAATCTGTAGGATTCCGGAGGGGCCGTATTACCTGGAGGCCCTGGAGACGCGCCCGGACCGGAGACGGCAGGGATACGGCGTCCGGCTCCTTTCGGAGGTCCTGGACGCAATAAAGGCGGAGGGGCCGTTCCGGCTCTGCGACTGCGTGGGCAAAAAGAACGCCGCTTCCCTGAAGACCCACGAAAAATGCGGCTTCCGGATCGTGTCGGAGCAGGGATACGATTACCTGCACCGGGAGGCGGATGACCGGGATTTTGGGCTGGAATACCGCTATGAAAGGCCGTGACGGCTTTGAACAACAAAAGCACCAGGCAGGGGCAGGCCCTGTCCGGTGCTTTTGTTATGCAATCAGCCGTGCATGGGGCAGCCGTGGGAGGTGGGGCCCCGGCGCTGGGCCCGGACCCGGATCATCTCACCGGCGATGCTGACGGCGATCTCCTCCGGCGTCACCGCCAGGATGGGAGTGCCGATGGGGGTGTGCACCAGGTCGATGGAGGACTGAGGGATGCCCGCCTCCAGCAGCCGCTGGTTCACCGACGCCGTTTTCCGCCGGGAGCCGATGACCCCCACATAGGCGAAGGGGCCCCGAAGGGTCTGTTCCTCCACCTGGAAGTCCCGGACATGGCCGCTGGTCATGATGACCACAAAGTCCTCGTCGGTGATGGTCAGATAGTCGCTGATGCGGGTAAAGTCCCCGCAGATCACCTGCTCCGCCGTGGGGAACAGCCGGGTGTTGGCCAGCTCCGGCCGGTCATCGAACACCACCGGGCGGAAGCCGATGGTGGTCAGCAGGGGGCACAGGGCCTGGGAGATATGCCCCGCGCCGAACAGCAGGGCCCGCTGGCCGATGGGCAGGGGCAGGGAGATATACCCCGCCGCCATGGAGAAGCCCGGGGTCCGCAGGGCCTGGGCGGTATCCTCCGGCAGGCTGCCGGAAACCACGCTCTCCCGGTCCAGCAGCGCCGGGGCGGAGCCGTCCTCCGCCAGCACCAGCCAGCCGGCGGTGTGGCGGTTCAGCAGGGCCAGGGCCCGGCTGGCGGTCTCGCTCCACAGGGGGTCCTCCGCCGGGATGAACTGGAAATGGGCGGTAACGTCGCCGCCGCAGACCATGCCGATGTCCCGCTCCGGGGCCTGGTGCAGGGGGAACTCCCGGATGCAGGAGCGGCGCTGGGCCAGCAGCTGCTGGCTCAGCTGGATGCTGCGGCCCTCCACCGCGCCGCCGCCGATGGTGCCCACCAGGCGGCCCTCCGCCCCCACCAGCATCTGTGCCCCGGCCTTCCGGGGGGCGCTGCCCCGGTCGGCGATGAGGGTCACCAGCACCGTGTCCCGGTGCTTTTCCACCTCGTAAAACAGCTGGGAGAAAATCTGCTCCATGGGGTCAGCTCTCCTTCCAGGCCCGGGTCTCCTCCAGCAGCCACTGACGCCAGGCATCCACGCCCAGGCCGGACTTGGCGGAGATGGGGAAAATCTTCAGATTGGGGTTGCGGCGGTGGGCGTACTCCACCACCTTGTCCATGTCGAAGTCGAAATAGGGCAGCACGTCGATCTTGTTGATGATCAGAGCGTCGCACACCGTGAAGATCAGGGGGTATTTCAGTGGCTTGTCGTGGCCCTCCGGCACGGAGAGGATCATGGCGTTCTTCACGGCGCCGGTGTCGAACTCCGCCGGGCACACCAGATTGCCCACATTCTCCAGCACCACCAGGTCCAGGTCCTCCGTCCCCAGCTCCTGCAGGCCCTGCTCTGTCATGCCGGCGTCCAGGTGGCACATGCCGCCGGTGTGCAGCTGGATGGAGCGGACCCCTGCGCCCGCCATGGCGGCAGCGTCCACGTCGGAGTCGATGTCGGCCTCCATAACGCCGATGCGCAGCTGATCCTTCAGCCCCTCCACGGTGCGCAGCAGGGTGGTGGTCTTGCCGCTGCCGGGGGAGGACATCAGATTCAGCAGAAAGGTCCCCTGGCCCTTCAGCTGCCGGCGGACCCGGTCCGCCTCCCGGTCATTATCGGCAAAAACGCTTTCCTTTACCTGGATGATCTTGTATTGGTCCATAAGAGCACCTCATTTCTGTGGATTTTTCAGCAGTATAGCATATTCATCATGAATATGCAAATGTTCCGACAGAAAATGTGGAAATTTACCAAAAAAGGTTTGCCTTACCCACCGGTTTGGGGGTATAATGGAGGGACACGAAGGAGGCAGATAGCATGATCTCGACAAAAGGGCGGTATTCCATCCGGATCCTTTTGGACCTGGCGGAGCATCGCAACGGCGGTTACATCCCCATGAAGGAGGTCGCTGCAAGGCAGGACATCTCGCTGAAATATATTGAGAAGCTGATGCCCGCCCTGAAGGCCGCCGGTTTCATTGAGAGCGTTCACGGCATCGGGGGCGGGTATCGCCTGGCCCGGGAGCCGGAGACGTACACCCTGTGGGACATTCTGCTGCGGTCCGAGGGCGATCTGGCCCCGGTGAGCTGCCTGAAGGACGGGGCCGGCGCCTGTGCCCGGGCGGCCGACTGCCGGACGCTGCCGGTGTGGGAGGGGTATTACCGGGTGACCCGGGACTACTTCTCCGGCGTGACCCTGGCAGACCTGATGTCCCTGCCCCAGGGGGACAACTACGTCATCTGAAACTGCGCCGCCCGGCCCGGGACTGCCCATCCCCGGCCGGGCGGCGCAGTTTTCCCGGTTCCAACAAAAAAAGCGGTTGCAAAACCGCCGGGAGTCTGCTATAATCAGCAGGTAGCGGTTCGCAGGGTTAGTACATCGGTAGTACATCGGCTTCCCAAGCCGAGGAGGCGGGTTCGATTCCCGTACCCTGCTCCAAAAAGAAATCACCATCCTGAGGGATGGTGATTTCTTTTTGTGACATTGGTTTTGCCGCTCCCGGATCAGTAGTATATCCGGCGGCTGCCGGAGACGGTCTCCCGGGTGCAGTAGTCGATCCAGGCCACGGCGGCAGAAAGGTCCCGGTCCCGGATGTGGCGGCACAGGCGGACGCTGGTCTCATAGAGCATGGAAACGCCGTTGAGGGCGCAGAACCGCTCCCACAGCACCAGCACCGAGGAATAGAAGGACCGGAAGATCAGGGGCAGCAGGGTGTTGCCCGACTGCATGGCCAGCTCATGCTGGAAGGCAAAGGCCGCCTCCGCCGCATGGCGGTTGTCCCCGGCCTCCCGGATGGCCTCCGCCGCCCGGAACAGGGCGGCGATATCCTCCTCCGAGGCGCAGGCGATGATCCCCGCCGCCGCCAGCTTGTCCAGGGCGTCCCGGATCTCCAGAATGGAGCGGATCTCCTCGTTGCGCAGGCGGCCCCGGTTATAGGTCATGATGGATTTCAGGGTGTCCAGGGTCCCGGCCCGGCGATAGTCCGTGACGAAGATGCCCACCCGGGGCCGGACCTCTAAAAATCCCCGGCGCTCCAGCTCCGTCACGCCGCTGTTGACCACCGCCCGGCTGACGCCCATGGACTGGGCCAGCTGGCGCTCCGGCGGCAGCTGCTGCCCCACCGGCAGCTCCCCGGAAAGGATCATGGCCTCAACGTGGGTGATGAACAGGTCCTTCAGCGATGGGGACACCAGCTTTTCAAACTCCATACGCGCTTCCTCCTCTGGCTGTGGTATGGCCACATACCACAGCCGATTTCGGTTCCATTATACCCGCTTTTTCTGGCTTTTTCAACACTTTTTTCCGTGTGACAGTTGACTTTTTAAGGAAACCTGTGCTATATTGGCGGCATGGCCGATGGTCCGGGCTTCTCTGGCTGGACCAGGTGGCTGAGCTTAGGAGACAGAAAATTTTTTTAGGAGGAATGGACATGTTATTCCAGATCTATGGCGAGACCGCCCTGTACCAGCTGCTGGGCTTTGTGCTGGTGTTTACCGGGCTGGTGCTGGCCAACGAGTTCGCCCGCCGCACCAAGACCGGCGGTATCATCTGCTTTCTGGTGCTGCCCGCCGTGCTGACGGTGTATTTCGTCGCCATCGCCATCGGCGCACGGGCCGGCGCGGAATGGGCCCTGAACAACCAGACCTACACCAATATGAACAGCTGGTTCCACTATGCCAAGCTCTATGCCGCCACCGCCGGGTGTATCGGCTTCATGATGCTCAAGTACAAGTGGAGCATCGGCAAGACCGAATGGTTCAAGGTGTTCCCCTTTGCCATCGTGGCCATCAACATTCTCATCGCCGTGGCCAGCGACTTTGAGTCCGCCATCCACGGCGCCGCAGCTTTGAAGGAGTTCGGCGACCGCTGGTGGCTGTCCTCCGAAAACGTGTGGCTGTACGGCGGCTGGTGGAACTGGGTCAACGGCATTGCCGGTATCGTCAACATTTTCTGCATGACCGCCTGGTGGGGCATTTACTCCTCCAAGGATCAGAAGGACATGCTGTGGCCCGACATGACCTGGTGCTACATCCTGGCCTATGACCTGTGGAACTTCGAGTATACCTACAACTGCCTGCCCACCCACTCCTGGTACTGCGGTCTGGCCCTGCTGCTGGCCCCCACCTTTGCCAACCACTTCTGGAACAAGGGCGGCTGGATCCAGAACCGGGCCAACACCCTGGCTCTGTGGTGCATGTTTGCCCAGGTGTTCCCCCTGTTCCAGGACAACAGCGTGTTCAGCACCATCACCTCCGTCTATGCCGACGGCTTTATGAACCCCGCCGTCCGGCCCACGGCGGCCAATCCCACCGCCCAGGGCGTGGTCTCCATTGTGGCGCTGGTGGTGAACGTGGTGATCCTGGCCAGCATCATCAAGCGGGCCAAGGCCCAGAAGAAGAACCCCTATAAGCAGGAAATCTTCACCGACCAGAGAGACTTCCGGGAGGCCATGGAGAGAGCCTGAGGGTAAGTTACGGCTGTTGGGACCCTCTTTCAGTCGAAGATTTATACGAGAAAAGCACGGCTTGCGCCGTGCTTTTCTCGTTGTTTGTGTAGGGTCAGCGGATGGCGGTGACGGTGTAGCCCTTGTCCTCCACGGTGCGGCGAAGGGTGTCGTCCTCCACCGGGCCGGTGAGGGTCACCACAGCGGTGCCGGTCTGGTGGCTCACCTGAGCCTCCTGAACCTGGGGCAGAGCCTCCAGGGCGGTGCGAACGGTGGCCTCGCAGTGGGGGCACATCATGCCCTTGATCTCCAGTGTCTTTTCCATAGCTTGTTCCTCCTTGATCTCGTTGTTCAGATGATTGGTTCTCTTATGATCGTGCCGGTTATCCCGGAGCTTGAACAGATTCAGCCGCAGGGCGTTGGACACCACGCAGAAGCTGGAAAGGCTCATGGCCGCGGCGCCGAACATGGGGTTCAGGGTCAGGCCCAGAGGGATGAACACCCCGGCGGCCAGAGGAATGCCGATGGCGTTGTAGAAAAACGCCCAGAACAGGTTTTCGTGGATGTTCCGCAGGGTGGCCCGGCTGAGCCGGATGGCGGCGGACACGTCCAGCAGACTGCTGTTCATCAGCACCACGTCCGCCGCGTCGATGGCCACGTCGGCTCCCGCGCCGATGGCGATGCCGGTGTCGGCCCGGGTCAGGGCCGGGGCGTCGTTGATGCCGTCGCCTACCATGGCCACCTTGCCCCGCTGCATCAGCCGGCGGATGGCGGCCTCCTTGCCCTCCGGCAGCACCCCGGCGATGACCTGATCCACCCCCGCCTGGGCCCCGATGGCCTGAGCGGTGCGCTGGTTGTCGCCGGTGAGCATCACCACGCGGATGCCCATGTTCTGAAGCTCCCGGACCGCCTGGGGGCTGTCCTCCTTGATGACGTCCGCCACGGCGATGACGCCCAGCAGCCGGTCCTCCGCCCCGAAGAACAGGGGCGTTTTCCCCTGCCGGGACAGCTCCTCGGTCTTAGCCTGCAGGTCCGGAGAAACGGCGGCCCTTTCCGCCGTATAGGCGGCGCTGCCGCCCCAGAGGGCCTTCCCCTCCAGCACAGCCGTCAGGCCGTTGCCGGGCAGGGCCTGAAAGTCCGACACCTCCGGAGCCGTAAGCCCCGCCGCCCGGTCCAGTACAGCCCGGGCCAGGGGATGCTCGCTTTTCTGCTCCAGGGCCAAGGCATAGGTCAGCAGCTCCTGCTCCGTGACGCCCTCCGCCGGGAGGATGTCCGTCACCCGGGGCTGACCGCTGGTGATGGTGCCGGTTTTGTCCAGGGCCACGATCTGCACCCGGCCCGTCTCCTCCAGGGAGGCGGCGGTTTTGAACAGGATGCCGTTTTTGGCCCCCAGGCCGCTGCCCACCATAATGGCCACCGGCGTTGCCAGGCCCAGGGCACAGGGGCAGCTGATCACCAGCACGGAGATGCCCCGGGCCAGGGCATAGCCTACCGGGTGGCCCAGCAACAGCCACACCGCCGTGGTCACCGCGGCGATGGAGATCACCGCCGGAACGAACACGCCGGATACCTTATCGGCGATCTTGGCAATGGGGGCCTTGGTGGCGGCGGCGTCGCTGACCATGCGGATGATCTGGGACAGGGTGGTATCCTGGCCCACCCGGGTGGCCCGGCAGCGGAGATAGCCGGACTGGTTCACCGTGGCGGCGGACACTCCGTCGCCGGGAGCCTTGTCCACCGGGATGCTCTCGCCGGTGAGGGCGGACTCATTAACGGCGCTGTTTCCCTCCAGCACCACGCCGTCCACCGGGATACTCTCCCCCGGCCGGACGGCGAACTCGTCCCCCTGCTGCACCTGCTCCACCGGCACCTCTGCTTCCTTGCCGTCCCGGATAACGGTGGCAGTCTTGGGGGCCAGCCGCATCAGGCTCTTCAGGGCGTCGGTGGTCTTGCCCTTGGACCGGGCCTCCAGCATCTTGCCCACGGTGATCAGGGTCAGGATCATGGCGGCGGACTCAAAATAGAAGTCCATCATATAGGTCATAACGGCGGCTTCATCCCCCCGGACCTGGGCCGCCGTCATGGCGAACAGGGCATAGGTGCTGTAGCCGAAGGCCGCCGTGGCCCCCAGGGCCACCAGGGTGTCCATATTGGGAGCCCGGTGCCACAGGGCCCTGTAGCCGCTGATGAAGAATCTCTGGTTGATGACCATGATGATCCCCGTCAGCAGCAGCTGGGTCAGGCCCATGGCCACATGGTTGTTGTCGTAAAACGGCGGCAGGGGCCAGCCCCACATCATGTGGCCCATGGAAAAGTACATCAGCACCAGCAGAAAGCCCACGGACCAGATAAGCCGCCGCCAGATACGGGGCGTCTCGCGGTCCTCCAGCTGCTGCTCGTCGGCGCTGGGAGACGACTGGGCCGCGCCCTTTTCCGACGCGCCGTACCCCGCCGCCTCCACGGCGGCAATAATGGCGGAGGGCTCCGCCGTGCCCTCTACGCCCATGGAATTGGTCAAAAGGCTCACAGAGCATGCCGTGACGCCGGGGACCTTCCCCACCGCCTTTTCCACCCGGGCCGAGCAGGCGGCGCAGCTCATGCCCGTAACATTGTATTGCCTCATGGGGATCACTCCTATTTCATCAGCTTTTGCAGGGTGGCCACCAGCTCGTCGATGACCTGGTCCTTGCCGTCCCGGATGTCCTGGACCACACAGGTGCGGATATGGCTGGCCAGCAGTTCCTTGTTGAAGGCGTTGATGGCCGCGTTCACCGCCGCCGCCTGAACCAGAATGTCGGGACAGTACGCCCCGGCCTCCACCATGCCCCGGATACCCCGGATCTGGCCCTCGATGCGGTTGAGCCGGTGGATCAGGCGCTTATATTCCTCCGGCGAGCGCTCCTTTTTCCGTTGGGAGCAGTGGCAGCAGTCATGTTGTTCCATAGTATTCCCGCCTCACTTTGTTTCATGATACCCCGTGGGGGTATCTATAGTTATATACCCCTCCCGGGTATTTGTCAAGCACAAAAAATCTCCCCGGGCGGGGAGATTTTTGTGTTATTGATAGTCCGACAGCAGGAACATGGGCTTCACGGCCACCACCTCGTCATACTCCCACTGCTCCACCTGGACATCGGCGGTCAGGGCCTTCAGGTCCCGCTTCACCACATCCAGGGCCTCGTCGGCGGTCTGGGCCCGGCCCTCCCGCAGAACGCGGATCATCCGGGTCAGCACCACCGGGTGGGCATAGCGGGCAGGCAGGGGGAAATCCTTCGGCAGCACTGCCGCCAGGTCCGCCTGGGCCTGCTCCCATTCCCGGGTCAGGGCCGTTTTGTTGTTGCGGGCGGTGGGCAGCACATGGGCCCCGGAGAACAGGAACACCGCCGCCAGGCCGAACAGGGCAAAGTAGATGCCCACGCTGTTGGTGCCCCGGATCATGGACACCACGCCGTATACCAGGGCAATAAGCCCGGCGATAACGATGGCCAGGGCCACCCACTTATAGCTGGGGTTGGAGCGGTCGTTGACCCGCTTGGCCTTGGCCGCCTGGGACAGGCGGCGGGTCAGGTTGGTGTGATCCTCCAGGAAGGTGCGGGCCTGCTCCAGGCGCTCCCTTTCGGCCTGGGCCTGGGGCGTCAGCTCCTTGAGATAGCGGCGGGCGTTCTCGGCCCGCTGCTGGGCCATGTGCTGCTCCACCTTGCGGCTTTGCAGCGGCAGATCCGGGCAGAGCTTGGAGAGGTAGGCCAGCAGGTTGTCCACGTCCTCCTCGTGCTTGAAATTGCACTGCTTTTCGCCGCCGTCGTACTCCACCACCAGGTAGGGGATGGAGCCGAAGGCCCCCTTGCCGGTGAAGCCGCCCTTGCTCATGGCCACACGCTTGAACACGCGGCGCACCGAGGACAGCGCCACATAATAGTGCCGGTCGATGAAAAAGCTGTTGAGATACAGGGCCTTTTCGCCCACGCCGCAGGGGCCGAAGCGGCGGCAGCCCTTCTTATCCGCCGCCAGGGTCTCGTTATCCAGCGTGACGCTGCCAAGGCGTGCAGGTGCAAAGATCATAGCAGTTCCTCCCATAGGGGCAAAGCGGCAGGAGGGGCCTGCCGCTTTGCGAAGTTTTGAAAAAGGGGCGAATTACTTGCCCAGCGTCTCGTAGTGAGGCTGGGTATGGCGCTTCTTGATGGTGTACAGGAAGATACCCAGGAACAGGACGGCCACGGCGATGCCGATGGGATAAGCCACGGCGGTGTTGTACACGGTGACGCCCTCGGCGGTCTTGTGGTTGATGAACTGGCCCAGGCACTCGTTGCCCAGCAGGAAGTAAGTGGCGGAAACGGCGCTCATAAAGGTGGCAGGCACGGCGGTAATCCAGTAGTTCTTCTTCTCATAGTACAGGTACATGGAAGCGGCCCACAGGACGATCATGGCCAGAGTCTGGTTGGTCCAGCTGAAGTAACGCCAGATAACGGTGTAGTCGATGAAGCCCAGGGCATTGCCCACGCCCAGGACAGCGCCCACGCCCAGAACGGGCACGCACAGCAGCAGACGGTTCTTCCACTTCTTCTGGTCAATCTTGAACCAGTCGGACAGCACCAGACGGGCGCTGCGGAAGGCCGTATCGCCGGAGGTGATGGGGCAGGCAATCACGCCCAGCATGGCCAGGGCCACGCCCACCTTGCCCATGGTCTTGACGCAGACATCATAGATGGCGGCAGACTGGCCGTTGGCCAGGATCTCGGCCAGGCCGGTGTTCAGACCGCCGGTGACCTCATACAGAGCGCAGCCGGCAGCGGCCCACACCAGGGCGATAACGCCCTCGGAAACCATGGCGCCGTAGAACACGAAGCGGCCCTGCTTCTCACTCTTCATGCAGCGGGCCATCAGGGGGCTCTGGGTGGAGTGGAAGCCGGAGATAGCGCCGCAGGCCACGGTGATGAACATGAAGCTCCACACGGGAGTTCCCTTGGGATGCATGGAACCGAAGTGATCCCAGATCTCAGGAATGGTGTACTCAGGCTTGACAAAGATGCCCACGGCCACGCCGACGGCCATGACGATCAGGCAGATACCAAAGATAGGATAAATCTTACCGATGATCTTGTCAATGGAAATAAAGGTGGCGATGAAATAATACACCAGGACGATGATCAGCCAGAACAGAGTGGTGGTGACAATGCCGGTGGAGCCGCCGTTCTTGAACAGGGTGACGATCAGGCCGGCAGGACCCACGGCGAACACGGTGCCCACCATGATCAGCAGCACCACGCTGAACACACGCATGACGTTCTTCATGAAGCCACCCAGGTAGATACCGGAGATCTCGGAGATGGAAGCGCCGTTGTTGCGCTCGCTCATCATGCCGGAGAAGTAGTCATGCACTGCGCCGGCAAAAATCGTACCAAAGGTGATCCACAGGAACACGATGGGGCCCCACAGAGCACCCTGCATAGCGCCGAAGATGGGACCAAGGCCCGCGATGTTCAGCAGTTGGATCATGAACAGCTTCCACTGGGGGAGGACCACATAGTCCACGCCGTCGTTGATCTTCACAGCGGGGGTCTCGCGGTCGTCCGGCCCGAAGGTGTTTTCCACCACCTTGCCATAGACGAAATAACCGCCGATGAGCAAGGCCAGGCAAATCAGAAAGCTAACCATTTTTCTCCTCCTCTATTCATACATCATAATGTTTTGGAGCAAAAGGACGCAACTCCTCTTGCATTCCGTCCAATATGATAATTATTTTACAGAAAAAATCAATTCTCACTTTGTACAAAAATTCTTTACATTTTCGTTACGATATTCACGAAAAATTCACGGATTCTTTATTGCGTCGAAATAATTTGCTGATGTTCGCACAAGGACGGCGCGGATTTTTGAAAGATGATACATCGTGCGGAGGTCAGCGCGGTAACGTTTGCGGTCGTTAATTCGTTTTGGAGGCATGAAAGAAATCCTGCACGGCGTGAGCCGCGCAGGATTTCTTGAGACTGTCGAAAAACTCGGAAATCTTCCGCCATCGGAAAGGAAGATAGTTACGAAAGAAACCCATCAGGGGTGTCTTTCGTTTGCAATCACAGGTTTTTCAGAACTTTTTAATTTCTGAAAAACCGCACACAGCTTGTCAAAAAAGACTTTTTTGACAAGCTGTGAAATCCTGCACGGCGTAAGCCGTGCAGGATTTCTTGAGACTTCTATTGCTCCCGCTTCAGAAGGCGGATGTCCTGGCCGATGAAGGGCAGAAGCTCAAACTCTCCCTCCAGCCGGGACATGATCTGGGCCGAATAGCGGCGGCCAATCTGGTCGGGGTCCAGGTTGGTGCTGATGATGGTGCTTTTCCCCGCCAGCAGGCGGCCGTTGAGCAGCTGGTACAGGGCGCTCTGGACAAAGGCGGTGGTCATCTCGGTGCCCAGGTCGTCCAGGATCAGCAGGTCGCAGGCCATGCAGCGCTCCACGCTTTCGTCCGGCTCGTCCACGTCGTCCCGGCGGAACTTGGCCGCCTCGAACTGGGAGAAAATATGCCCCGCCGTGTCGTACACCACGGAGAAGCCGTCCTCGCTGACCACCCGGGCGATGCAGGCGGACAGAAACGTCTTGCCCAGGCCCGGCGCGCCGAACAGCAGCAGATTCTGCTTCCCGGGGCGGAAGTCCCGGGCGAAGGACTGGCAGATCTCCAGATTCCGCTGGGCCGCCTCCCGGGGGGAGCGGGGCAGGCCGCCCCGGTCCGTGGAATAGTAGTCCAGGCGGAAGGTGTCGAAGCTCTGGGAGCCGATGTCCAGCATGTGGGACAGCTCCGCGATCTGCTCCCGGGCGTAGTAGCTGCGCAGGCAGGCGCACATGGAGCCGTCCGGCAGGAACCCGGCGTCGCCGCACCGGGCGCACCGGGGCTTCTCCTCCAGATAGTCGGCAGGATAGCCCAGAGCCGTAAGGAGCTCCCCCCGGCGGCGCTGGAGGGCCAGATTCTCGTCCCGGATGGCGTGGATGGCAGGCACCGGGTCCCGGCCCCCCTTCAGGGCCCTGGTGATGATCTGGCTCATGGTGCCGCGCAGGCGGCGGTCGATGTCCGCCAGCTCCGGCTCCCGGGCAAACAGCTGCTGCTGACGCTCCCGGAACTGCCGGGCCCGGCGCTGCTTATCCTCGTCAAAGCGGGCCATGGCCCGGCTGAGAATTTTTCCATCGTAGGGCATGGGGTTCCCTCCTTTACCGCTTTATATTACCACTTCATGTATTTTTCCATGCGGGAGTTGTCCTGATCCGGCTTGTCCGGCTTCGGGGACGGCTGGGCGGGCTTTCCGGCGTCGCCCTGCTGGACCTCCTCCGGCGTGTGCCAGCCGTTTTCGTGCCAGCGGCGGAGGATGCCGTTGAGATACCGCCACTCTAACTGCTTCTTATAGAATATGGTCTTGTCGTAGGCCAGGGCCACCGTTTCCGGCGGGAAGCCCTTGTCCATCCAATCGGAGATGTACTTTTCCTCGCTGGCCACCGGGCGGCGCTGGCCCAGGCCCAGCACCTGCATATAGGCGGCTTGATCCTGCTGCTTATCCCGCCAGGTTTTCAGATAGCGGGCGGCGCTGTCCTGGTCGAACAGGCCCTGGCGGGCCCAGTAGTAGCCCTCCTTCTCGATCTGGCGCAGGGTGGGGCGGCGGCCGGGGCCGTAGCGCTCCTCGGACCGGGTGATGCAGTGGTTCACCAGCAGATAGATCACGTCCGCCGGCATACCCAGGTCGTCATACAGCCCCGCCAGCACCTGCAGGTCGGCGGTTTTCAGCTTGCGGCCCAGCTTCTCCTCCACCTGGGGGATCAGCATCCGGAAGGAGCGGTCGTCCTCCAGCAGCTGGGAGAGGTCCTGGGCGCTGTATACTGGGCGCTCCTCCGCCGGGGCCGGAGGCGGCGTCTCCGCCGGACGCTGGATCAGGCCCAGCCGCTGCAGGCCCGCTTCCGCCGCATTCAGCCGCAGCTGGCTCCAGCGCAGCCGGGACTGCAGCTCCTGCTCGGTGATGCCCCGGTCCGCCCGCATCAGAAGCAGGTATAGAAGCGCAGTGTCGCCGTCGCCGTTTTTCACCAGGCGGTCCACCTGGTCCGCCGTCAGCACGATGCTGGGGTCATTTTCCCGCAGGATATAGCCGCTCATAGCCGCGCCCTCCCTTCTGTTTCCTTCGGAACCCCTTTATTTTACACGAAATCCCCCGGTTCGTAAAGCCGCCCAGGCAGGTTTTTCACAAAATTCTCCTTTTCGTCAGAAAAGGCTTTTCCCGGCGGGATTTTGTGGTATAATGGATTCTGTATTGGTATGACTCTTTTGCGGTTTACATAAATAGGAGGACGACATGGCAAATAAGGTGACAATGAACATCTGCGGCCAGGAGTATACCCTGGTGGCAGACGAGAGCGCGGCATATATGGAGAAGGTAGGCGCACTGGTGGACGAGAGGATGCGCCAGGTGCTGGATGCCCTGCATGTGAGCCAGACGGACGCGGCGGTGCTGGCGGCGGTGAACCTGGCGGATGAGCTGCTGAAAAATCAGGCGGCGGCGGAGAATCTGCGCCGCCAGGTGAAAAACTATCTGGACGAGGCCACCCAGGCCAAGAACGAGGCCTCGGAGCTGAAGCGCCAGCTGTTCAAGGCCCAGCAGGGCCGGGGCCAATGATGGAGCTGCTGAGCCCCGCCGGGGGCTGGGAGGCCATGATGGCCGCCGTGCAGAACGGGGCAGATGCCGTGTACATGGGCTTCGGCGGGCTCAACGCCCGGCGCAGCGCCCGGAATTTCACGGACGAGGAATTCCGTGCCGCCGTGGCCTACTGCCATCTGCGGGGGGTGAAGGTGTATCTGACCCTGAACACCCTGGTGACGGACCGGGAGCTGCCTGCCGCCGCCGAGGCCCTGAAAAAAGCCTCGGACATGGGGGTGGACGCCATCCTCATCCAGGACTGGGGCATCTGGCGGCTGGCCCGGGAAATTGCGCCCGATGTTCCCCTCCACGCCAGCACCCAGATGAGCCTGCACACCCTGGGCGGGGCGTGCAGGGCGGCGGAGCTGGGCCTGGAGCGGGTGGTGCTGGCCCGGGAGCTGAGCCGCCGGGACATCCACACCATAACCCGGGGCTGTCCCGCGGAAATCGAGGTGTTCGGGCACGGCGCCCTGTGCATGTGCTACTCGGGTCAGTGCGAAATGAGCGCCGTGATCGGCGGACGCAGCGGCAACCGGGGAGCCTGCGCCCAGCCCTGCCGCCTGCCCTACGGCGTCAACGAAAAGGCCGCCGGAGGCCATCCCCTGAGCCTGAAGGACGCCAATCTGGCGGACTATGTGCAGGAGCTGGAACAGATGGGCGTGGCGTGCCTGAAGCTGGAGGGCCGCATGAAGCGGCCGGAATATGTGGCGGTGATCACGGGGATCTATCGCCATCTGCTGGATGAGAAGCGGGGGCCCAGCCGGGAGGAGTCCCGGCAGCTGGAGGCCGCCTTTTCCCGCAGCGGCTTCACCGACGGATACTATAAGGGGCGCACCGGGCCGGAGATGTTCGGCACCCGGCCGGAGAACGCCCCGGAGCCCAAGGAGCTGTTTGCCCGGGCCAAGGCCGGGTACAGCAGGGAGGACAGCCGCCGGGTGCCGGTGGACATGGTCTGCACCCTGCGGGCCGGGGAGCCGGTATCCCTGACGGCCAGCGCCGGGGGACACGTCGTCCGGGCGGAGGGTCCCGCCCCGGAGGAGGCCCGGAACCGGGCCCTGACGGCGGAGGAGCTGCAGGCCCGGCTGGAGAAAACCGGCGGCACCGTGTTCCGGCCCCGGGACACCCGGGTGGAGCTGGAGGAGGGGCTGATGCTGCCGGCCAGCGCCGTGAATGCCCTGCGGCGGCAGGCCCTGGAGGGCCTGGAAGCCGCCCTGGCCCAGCCGCCGGTGCGGCGGACGGGTACCCCCTCTCCCCTGCCCCAGGCCCAGCCGGGACCTGACGCGCCGGTGCTGACCTGCTCCATTATGCGGCCGGAGCAGCTGACGGAGCCCCTGGCCCAGTGCGAGACGGTGTATGTTCCGGCGGAGCTTCTGGAAAAGCTCGACCTGGACCGCTGGGCGGAGATGACCCATATCTGCGCCGTTCTGCCCCGGATTTTCCGGACGGAGGACCAGGCGGCGCTGCGGGCGCTTTTGCAGCAGCACCGGCAGAAGCTCTCCGCCGTGGCCCTCGGCAATCTGGGGCATCTGCCCATTGCCGAGGGGCTGGGTCTGCCCCTGTGGGGAGACCTGGGGCTGAATCTTTTCAACAGTGAGTCCCTGCTGTTCTGGAAGGAACTGGGGCTGGAAGCCGCCGCCGTGTCCATGGAGCTGCGGTGGCAGCAGCTCCGGGACCTGCGGAAGGTTCTGCCCTGCGAGGCGGTGGTATACGGCCGCCTGCCGCTGATGATCATGGAAAACTGCGTCATCCGCAACGAGCTGGGCTGCCGGGACGCCGGGCGGGACTATACGGACCGCTCCCCTGCCTGCCGGTGTGGCCAGGAGAACGCCCTGGTGGACCGCACCGGGGCGCAGTTCCCCTTGGTGGGCCAGTGGGGCCATCGGTGCGAGATCGAAAACAGTAAGGTGCTGTTCCTGGCGGATAAGCCGGAGTGGCGGCAGCTGGGGCTGACCCGGGCGCGGCTGCGGTTCACCACGGAGTCGCCGGAGGAGTGCGTCCGGGTGCTGCGGGCCTATCAGGGCCGCAGCGACTACCGGCCGGACCAGCTGACCCGGGGCCTGTTCTACCGGGGTGTGGAATAAATACGGCCGGTTATCAACCTTTACAATCTTTTCACAGTTTGTTTTCATATTCAATAGGAGCAAGTGGTACAATGGAGCTTAAAATCAAGGCGGTGTCGCCGAAAATAGGCCGGGAGTTCCCGCTGCCCCAGTATAAGACGGCGGGAGCGGCGGCCATGGACCTGTGCGCGTGCATGGAGGAGGACGTGACCCTGGCCCCGGGCCAGCGGATGGGCATCCCCACGGGAATTGCCATTGCCCTGCCCTCCCCGGACTATGCGGCCCTGGTGTTTGTGCGCAGCGGCATGGGCTTCAGGCACGGGATCGGCCTGAGCAACGGTGTGGGCGTTATCGACAGCGACTATCGGGGGGAGATCTCCGTGGGGCTGGTGAATCTGTCCGGGGAGGACTATACCATCCGGCCCGGGGACCGCATCGCCCAGCTGATGGTAGTGCCGGTGGTGCGGCCGGAGCTGGTGCAGGTGGACGCGCTGGACCAGACGGAGCGGGGCGCAGGCGGCTTCGGCTCCACCGGGAGGTGAGGCCATGGCAAGGATCGTGCTGGCCTCCGGTTCCCCCCGGCGGCAAGAGCTGCTGACCCGAATCGGCATCCGGGATTTCACCGTGCGGGTGCCTCAGGTGGAGGAATGGTACCCCGAGGGCCTGACGCCCCCGGAGATCGTGTCGTATATCAGCCGGGAGAAGTCCCAGGCGGTGCCGTCGGAGGAGGACGAGATCGTCATCACCGCCGACACCATGGTGTTTCTGGACCAGCATCGGCTGGGAAAGCCCAAGGATGAGGCGGATGCCCTGCGGATGCTGACGGACCTGGCGGGGCGGCGGCACACGGTGTGCACCGGGGTTACCCTGCGGCAGGGACAGCGGTCCCTGACCCGGGCCCAGTCCACGGACGTGTATTTCCGGCCCGCCGGCCGGGAGGAGCTGATGGCCTATATCCGGGGCGGCGAGCCCATGGACAAGGCCGGGGCCTACGGCGTGCAGGGCCAGGGGGCCCTGCTGGTGGAGCGCATTGACGGGGATTTTTTCAACGTGATGGGTCTGCCGGTGCTGCTGCTGAGCCGGATGCTGGCGGAGTTCGGCGTGACGCTGCTGTGACCAGTTTGTCAAAAAAGGCTTTTTGACAAGCTCGACGATAAGGAATACACTATGAAACGATTTTTTCAGAAAAACGGCATTATGATGCTGGCCGCCGTGGTGGTGGTGGCGGTGGGGCTGTGTATCGCCAGCGCCGTCAGCAACCAGACGGGATTTTTGCAGAACGCCGCCGGGGTGGTCACCTATCCCTTCCGGGCGGCGGGCTCCGCCGTGGCCGGATGGTTCCAGAACATCGGCCAGCGGTTCGAGACGGTGGAAGCCCTGCGCCAGGAGATCGAGGAGCTGCGCAAGGAAAACGCCCAGCTGAAGGAGGATGCGCGCCAGGCCAAGACCGACAGCGAGGAGAACCAGCGGCTGCGGGACCTGAACGGTCTGAGGCAGCAGCGGCGGGACTTTACCTTTGAGGCGGCCCGGGTCATCGAGCGCAGCACCTCCAACTGGTCCAGGACCCTGACCCTGAACAAGGGCACCGGCCTGGGCGTGGCCATCGGCGACTGCGTGGTGGATCAATACGGCTATCTGGTGGGTGTGGTCACCGAGGCGGGCGCCAACTGGTGCACCGTGACCACCATTCTGGACACAGATTCCCAGCTGGGGGCCCTGGTGTTCCGCACCGGCGAGGTAACGGTGGCCATGGGCGACCTGGCCCTGATGGGGCAGGGAAAGCTGAAGCTGTCGTACCTGGAGGGGGAATCCAGCCTCATCAACGGCGACATGATCGTCACCTCCGGCCTGGGAGGCTACTATCCCTCGGGGTTGGTCATCGGCTCCGTGGAGGAGATCAAAACCGACGACAACGGCCTGACCCGCTATGCCACCATCATCCCCAAAACCGATATCACCCAGCTGGTGGAGGTGTTCGTGATCACGGACTTCACCATCGTGGATTGAGAGGAGCGGCCATGAATCAATCCATGAACCAACGGGACATGTTCTTCAAATGGCTGTACTACGCCGGGGCGGTGCTGCTGCTGGTGCTGGTGCAGTCCCTGGTGCTCAACCGCATCTCCGTGTGGGCGGTGCACCCGTTTCTGCCGCCGGTGATCGCCGGGATCATGGCCATGCTGGAGGGTCCCGCCGAGGGAGCCGTGTTCGGCGGCATCTTCGGCCTGCTGTGCGACCTGACTATGCCGGGGGTCATCCCGTGCTTCTATACCCTGGCGTTTCTGGCGGCGGCGCTGCCGGCGGCGATGATCGCCAAGCGGCTTCTGAGCCAAGGATTCCTGTGCGCCGTTCTGTGCGCGGCTCTGGCCCTGGTGATCACGGACCTGCTGCACACGGTGCTGCTGACCTTCCGGCAGGGGGTGGAGCTGAGCGCCGCCCTGTCGCTGACGGGGCGGGAGCTGGCCGTGACGGTGGTGCTGTCGCCGCTGGTGTATCTGCTGCTGCGCAGTGTGCACAACCGGATCCTGAGATAGGAGGCGTGCCATGAAGAAAAACGCATTTGACCCGGTGCGGGCCCGCATCTGGGCGCTGACGGGGCTGATGGGCCTGTGCCTGCTGGCCTTCGCCGGGGTGATGTACTATACCCAAATCCTTCACGGGGAGGAAAACCGGGCCAAGTCCCTGGCCAGCAATGCCGCCAGTGAAACGGTGGAAGCGTCCCGGGGCATTATCACCGACCGCAACGGCAAGGTGCTGGTGTCCAACCGGCTGACCTATACCCTGATCTTCTCCGCCAAGGATTTTGAGAATGACCAGGATCTGAACGCCGCCATCCTGCGGCTGACGGACCTGTGCACCGAGAACGACACCGTTTGGAACGATACCCTGCCCCTGAGCAAAACCGCGCCCTACAGCTATACCGACGCCCAGGACAGCGAGGGCTTCGCCCTGTTCCTGAAGAACAAGAGCATCCCCTATTCCAAGCTGTCCCAGGTGACCCCCACCCTGCAGCCGGACCGGTTCATGGCCAAGCTGCGGGAGCTGTTCAAAATCGACAGCAGCTATACCGACGACCAGGCCCGGACCATCGCCGGGGTGCGGTATGAGCTGGCGGTGAAGAGTCTGACGGACGCACAGTACGTCTTTGCCGACGACGTGTCCGTGGAGCTGATCAGCCAGACGGCGGACGGCCAGTATCAGGGGGTATCCACCGGCACCTCCTCCGCCCGGGTGTATAACACCGAATATGCCGCCCATGTGCTGGGGCGGCTGAGCCCCATCTACTACGAGGACTGGGTGGGCGACCCGGAAAACGGCGTCACCGGCTATCGGGACATGGAGGGCTACTCCATGAACTCCCTGGTGGGCCGGGAGGGCGCGGAGAAGGCCTTTGAGTCCTATCTCCACGGCACCAAGGGCACCCGGATCATCACCACCAACGAGGAGGGGAAGATCACCGGCGAGCTTTACACCAAGGAGCCTCAGCCCGGCGGCACCGTGGCCCTGACCCTGGACATCGATGTGCAGGAGGACACGGAGAAGTCCCTGGCCCAGACCATCCAGGCCATGACCGCCAAGGACGGCATTGTCCGGGGCGGCGCGGCGGTGGTGGTGGGGGTAGGCTCCGGCGAGGTGCTGGCCATGGCCAGCTATCCTACCTATAACCTGTCCGCCTTTGACCAGGATTACAGCAAGCTGGTCAGCGACACCGTGGGCACTCCCCTGCTGAACCGGGCCATCGGCGGCGCATACGCCCCGGGCTCCACCTTCAAGCCCTGTACCGCCGTGGCGGCCCTGGAGTCGGGGATCATCACCCCCTCCTCCACCATTGTGGATCGGGGTGTGTATGACTACTACAAATCTCCCCAGCCCCGGTGCTGGATCTACAACGAGTACGGCGGCACCCACGGACGGGTCAACGTGTCCCAGGCCATCACCGTGTCCTGCAACTATTTCTTCTATGAGGTGGGCCGGTTGACGGGCATCAAGACCCTGGCGGACTACGCCAGGCAGTTCGGTCTGGGCGAGTATACCGGCATTGAGATCGGCGGGGCGGGAAGCGCCGAGGCCAAGGGCTCCATGGCCACCCCGGAGTTTGCCGAACGCAACGGTCTGGAGTGGACCGACGGCCAGACCCTGACCGCCGCCATCGGCCAGAGCTATGACCTGTTCACGCCCCTGCAGCTGGCCAACTACATCGCCACCCTGGTGGGCAGCGGCCAGCACTATGAGGCCCATCTGCTGAAAAACGTGAAATCCTACGACAACTCCTCGGTGATCTACGCCTATGACAAGGCGCCGCTGAACACCGTGGAGATGAGCGACAGCACCTTGCAGGCGGTGAAGGAGGGCATGCACAACCTGACCACCGGGAGCCTGTCCTACTACTTCTCCAATTGCGTGGTGTCTGCCGGCGCCAAGACCGGTACCGCAGAAACCGGTATCGCCAACACCAACAACGGCGTGTTCGTGTGCTTCGCCCCCTATGACGATCCCCAGATCGCCGTGGCCGTGGTCATCGAGAAGGGCGGCTCCGGCGCGGCCCTGGCCTCCACCGCCGTGGACATTGTGAACTCCTATTTCTCCCAGGAGGAGATCGGCGCCGTGGTCATCGGCGAAAATACCCTGCTGAAATGAGGCATTCCATGAGCAAGATCTTTGACTCCCGCGATACGGAATATAAGTCCCCCTTTGGCGCCGCCGTGTGCGGCGCCACTGTCCGTTTCGCGGTTCGACCGGGGGATGAAAACGTTACCGGCGTGACGCTGCTCCTGCGGCGGGAATTTGCGGGTACGGAGCAGGAGGTGGCCCTGTCCCCCGGCGATGATGGCCGGTGGCAGGGGATATACACCGCCCCGGAGGAGCCGGAGCTGGTGTGGTACGCCTTCCGGTTTTCGTATCCGGAGGGGCAAAGGCTATACGGCCTTCACGGCTTCGACGACCAGGCCCGGTGGCAGCTGACGGTCTATGACGACAGCCGCCCTACCCCCGCCTGGTTTGGCCGGGGGATCACCTATCAGATCTTCCCGGACCGGTTCTGCCGCACCCGGGTGCCGGACCCCGCCGGGATGGTGGGGGACCGGGTGGTCCACCAGGGCTGGGACGACACCCCGGTGTGGCGGCCTGACGCCCAGGGAATCATCCGCAACAATGATTTCTTCGGCGGCAGTCTGGCGGGGATCACCTCCCGATTAGACTACCTACAGAGTATGGGAGTAGGTACGTTGTACCTGTGTCCGATTTTTGAGTCCGACAGCAACCACCGGTATGACACGGCGGACTACCGGCGTATTGATCCCATGCTGGGCACCGAGGAGGACTTCCGCACCCTGTGCCGGGAGGCCGGGTGCCGGGGCATCCGGGTGATGCTGGACGGAGTGTTCAACCACACCGGCAGCAACAGCCGGTATTTCAACGCCCAGGGGTTCTATCCGGAGCTGGGGGCGGCCCAGAGCCGGGAGTCCCAGTATTATAATTGGTACTCCTTCCACCCCTGGCCGGAGGATTACGATGCCTGGTGGGGCATCAAGACCCTGCCGGCGGTGCAGGAGTCCGCGGACAGCTATCGCCGGTTCATCATCCGGGACGGAGACTCCGTGGTGCGGCACTGGCTGCGGCAGGGGGCCTCCGGCTGGCGGCTGGACGTGGCCGACGAGCTGCCGGACGACTTCATTGCCGAAATTCGCAGCGCCATGGATCAGGAGAAGCCCGATAGCTTCCTGCTGGGGGAGGTCTGGGAGGACGGCAGCAACAAGGTGGCCTACAGCCAGCGCAGGCGGTATCTGCTGGGCAGCGAGACCCACGGGCTGATGAACTATCCCTTCCGGACGGCGGCCCTGGACTGGCTGCGGGGCGGCGACGCCGCCGTCTTCCGGGACACCATGGAGACAATCCGTGAGCACTATCCTCGTCCGGCGTTTTACAGTGCCCTGAACATTCTGGGTACCCACGACACCCCCCGGATCCTGACCCTGCTGGGAGCGGAGGATGTGCCGGATACCAAGGACGGCCGGACGGCGTACCGCCTCTCCCCTGCCCAGCGGCAGAAGGGCCAGGCCCGGCTGCGGGTGGGCGAGATGCTGCTGTACTGCTTCCCCGGCTCCCCCACGGTGTACTACGGCGACGAGGCCGGGATGGAGGGCTTTGAGGACCCCCTGAACCGGGGGACCTATCCCTGGGGCCGGGAGGACCAGGAGCTGCTGGCCTTCTTCCGGCAGCTGGGGCAGCTGCGCCGGGAGCGCCTGTCCCTGCAGGAGGGGGACCTGACTTATCTCCATGCCCGGGGCGGCGTTCTGGTGCTGCGGCGGCAGCTGGGAGACGAGATCACCGTGGCAGCCCTGAACGCAGGTGAGGACGCCGCAGAGGTAGCCATCTCCTGGCCCCGGGAGCTGGCCCGGGAGGCCCTGACCTTCCAGCAGTTCTATGCCCCCGGCGGGAAACTGCGGCTGCGGCTGCCGCCGGTTTCGGGGATGATCCTGATATGACCCACGGGGTGGATGTTTCACGTGAAACATCCACCCTTTTTGCGTGTTGGTTTCGCCGTTTCACGTGAAACATTTTCTCAAGTTTTTTCTCATTTTGCAGATTTTCTATTGAAACCGACTGAAAATGTGATATACTAAAATAAAGACCGACAGAAAGCGAGTGTGGACAAAGTGGCGAAAATCGTGGCGATCGTGAATCAAAAAGGCGGCGTTGGGAAGACCACCACCTGTGTCAACCTGGCTGCGGCCCTGAAATACCTGGGGAAGCGGGTGCTTTTGTGCGACTTTGACCCCCAGGCCAACGCCACCTCCGGCATGGGGGTGGACAAATCCGTGTCCAACGGCGTGTATGACGTGCTCATCAACGGCGTGGAGACCCGGAAGGCCATCGTCACCACCCCCTACGGCGACGTGCTGCCCAGCAGCAAGGCCCTGGCCGGGGGCGGCGTGGAGATGATCGAAATGGCGGACCGGCAGTTTCTGCTGCGCAACGCCCTGGACGCCGTCCGGGAGGATTATGACTACATCTTTGTGGACTGTCCCCCCTCCCTGGAGCTGCTGACCCTGAACGCCCTGTGCGCGGCGGATTCCCTGCTGGTGCCGCTTCAGGGGGAGTATTACGCCCTGGAGGGCCTCAGCGACCTGATGAACACCGTGCGCATCGTCCGGCGGAACATGAATCCCCGGCTCCAGATCGAGGGCGTGCTGCTGACCATGTTCGACGGGCGCACCAACCTGGCCATTCAGGTGGCCCAGGAGGTCAAGCGGTTCTTCCCCGGGAAGGTGTATGCCACGGTGATCCCACGGAACATCCGCCTTTCTGAGGCGCCCAGCCACGGAAAGCCCATCACGGCCTATGACCGGGGCTGCCGGGGCGCGGAGGCCTATCTGGCCCTGGCCAACGAATTTCTCAAGAAAAATACCTGATTCCGTGCGGAAAGGAGCGTTTCAGCAATGGCCAACAACCCAAAAGGGCTGGGCAAAGGCCTGGCCGCCCTGTTGGGAGACGACGTGATCGACTCTCAGGAGGAAAAGAGCAGTCTGTTTCTGCCGATTTCTCAGGTGGAAAGCTGCGCATCCCAGCCCCGCAAGCAATTTGACCCGGAGTCCCTGGCGGACTTAGCCGACTCCATCCGGGAGCACGGCATCATCCAGCCGCTGACGGTGCGGAAGCTGCAGTCCGGCTATTACCAGATCATCGCCGGTGAGCGGCGCTGGCGGGCCGCCCGCATGGCGGGACTGACCCAGGTGCCGGCCATCGTCATCGAGGCCGACGACCGCAAGGCCATGGAGCTGGCCATGATCGAGAACCTCCAGCGGGAGGATCTGAACCCCATCGAGGAAGCCGAGGGCTATCAGGTGCTGATGAGCCAGTACAACATGACCCAGGAGGAAACCGCCCAGCGGGTGGGCAAGTCCCGGTCCGCCGTGGCCAACGCCTTGCGTCTGCTGAACCTGTGTCCCCCGGTGCGGGCCATGGTGGAGGACGGACGGCTGACCAACGGCCACGCCCGGGCGCTGCTGCCCCTGTCCCCTGCCCTGCAGGAGACCACGGCGGCCACCATCCTGAAAAATGACCTGTCCGTCCGGCAGACGGAGCAGCTGGTGAAGAAGCTCACCGCCGGGAAGAAGGAGAAGGCCTCCCCTGCCGGTCTGACCGTGGACTATGCCCAGGAGGCCGCCCGGGATCTGGGAAACACTCTGGGCCGGGGATGCCGCATTGTCTCCGGCAAGAAGAAAGGGCGCATTGAGTTGGAATATTACGGTGTGGACGACCTGAACGAGCTGTTGGAGGCCCTGCACACCATCAAAAAACCATGATGTTTCACGTGAAACACGGAAAGGTGCGATAAAAGCCATGCTTGATATCAAATTTGTCCGGGACAATCCGGAAGCCGTTAAGGAAAACATCCGCAAGAAATTCCAGAACGCCAAGCTCCCCCTGGTGGACGAGGTCATTGCCCTGGACGCCGAAAAGCGGGCCGCCATGAACGAGGCCAACGACCTGCGTGCCCAGCGGAACCAGCTGTCCAAGCGGGTGGGTATGCTGATGGGTCAGGCCAAGAAGGACCCCAGCAAGCTGGCGGAGGCCGAGGAGGCCAAGGCCCAGGTGAAGGCCAATGCCGACCGGCTGGCCCAGCTGGAGGAGATGGAGGGGCATCTGACCCAGCAGATCACCAAGATCATGATGGTCATCCCCCAGATGATCGACCCCTCCGTGCCCATCGGCCCCGATGACTCCCACAATGTGGAGGTCCAGCGCTTCGGCGAGGCCAAGCTGCCGGAGTTCGATATTCCCTATCACACGGAGATCATGGAGCGCTTCGACGGCATCGACATGGACGCCGCCGGGCGGGTGTCTGGCAACGGATTTTACTATCTGATGGGCGATATCGCCCGGCTCCACGAGGCCGTGCTGGCCTATGGCCGGGATTTCATGATCGACAAGGGCTTCACCTATTGCATTCCCCCGTTTATGATCCACGGCAACGTGGTGGAGGGCGTCATGAGCCAGACCGACATGGACGCCATGATGTATAAAATCGAGGGCGAGGACCTGTATCTGATCGGCACCAGCGAGCACTCCATGATCGGCAAGTTCATCGACCAGATCGTGCCCGCCGAGTCCCTGCCCCAGACGCTGACCTCCTATTCCCCCTGTTTCCGGAAGGAGAAGGGCGCCCACGGCATTGAGGAGCGGGGCATCTATCGCATTCACCAGTTTGAAAAGCAGGAGATGATCGTGGTCTGCAAGCCTGAGGACTCCAAGAAGTGGTACGAACAGCTGTGGCGCTACAGTGTGGAGCTGTTCCGGTCCCTGGATATCCCGGTGCGGCAGTTGGAGTGCTGCTCCGGCGACCTGGCGGACCTGAAGTGCAAGTCCTGCGACATCGAGGCCTGGTCTCCCCGGCAGCAGAAGTATTTCGAGGTTTGCTCCTGCTCCAACCTGGGCGACGCCCAGGCCCGGCGGCTGAAAATCCGCTATAAGGACGAAAACGGCAAGATGCAGCTGTGTCATACCCTGAACAACACCTGCGTGGCCCCTCCCCGGATGCTGATCGCCTTCCTGGAGAACAACCTTCAGGCCGATGGCTCCGTGCTGATCCCCCAGGCCCTGCGGCCCTATATGGGCGGCCACGACCGCATCGTTCCCAAGCACTGAGGACGGAAGGAGGATACTTATGAAGAAGTTTTTTCATGAGTTCAAGGAGTTTGCCATGCGCGGCAACGTCCTGGACATGGCCATCGGCGTGGTCATCGGCGCCGCCTTCGGCAAGATCACCACTTCCCTGGTCAACGACATCATCATGCCCCTCATCGGTCTCATCACCGGCGGCATCGACCTGACCCAGTGGAACATCATCCTCAACAAGACCGCCGTGGCAGCGGGCGCCGACCCGGTAACCCTGGGCATCGGCAATCTGCTGGCGGTGATTCTGGACTTCATCATCGTGGCCTTTGCCATGTTCCTGCTGGTGAAAGCCATGAACAAGCTGGCCGCCCTGAAGAAGAAGGATGAGGAGCCTGCGCCGGAGGAGCCTGCCGGTCCCACCACTGAGGAGCTGCTGGCGGAGATCCGGGACCTGCTGAAGGAGCAGAAGTAATTTGGAAACCATTCTGAAAGAGGGTCTGGCCCAGCTGGGACTGGACACAGGAAGCATCCCGGCGCTGACGGAGTTTTCCCGGCGGCTGCTGGAGAAGAACCGGGTCATGAACCTGACTGCCATCACCGAACCGGCAGACGTGGCGCGGCTGCACCTGCTGGACTGCGCCTGCCTGCTGACGGCGGCGGACTTCCGGGGCAAGCAGGTGGTGGACGTAGGCACCGGGGCCGGATTCCCGGGAATGCCCCTGAGGCTGCTGGAACCGGATTTTGACCTGACCCTGCTGGACAGCCTGGGAAAGCGCATCGACTTTTTGCAGGAGACCGTGGACGCCATGGGCCTGCAGCGGGTCCGGTGCGTCCACGCCCGGGCGGAGGAGTTCGCCCGGCAGCACCGGGAGCAGTACGACATAGCCGCCTCCCGGGCCGTGGCCCAGCTGAACGTACTGTGTGAGCTGGCCCTGCCCCTGGTGAAGGTGGGCGGTCAGTTCCTGGCCATGAAGTCGGTGGACACCGACGACGAGATTCAGCGCGCCAGAAGCGCCATTGCCCAGCTGGGGGGCAAAATTGGAAAAATCTGGGATTATACCATTCCCGGAACGGAGGTTCGCCACCGGATGGTCATCATCCGGAAGGAGCGTCCCACCCCGGCAGCCTATCCCCGGCCCTTCGCCCGCATTAAAAAAGCGCCGTTGGGCTGAGTCCCCAACTGTATACGAGGTACCTGGATATGGGAAAAATCATTGCAGTGGTCTCCGGCAAGGGCGGCACCGGAAAGACCTCCTTCACCGCCAACGTGGGTTTGGCGCTGGCCGCCCTTGGGAAAAATACCCTGTGCCTGGACTGCGACATCACCCTGCGGAACCTGGACCTGGCCCTGGGGCTGACGGACAAGGCCCTGATGGATTTTTCCGACGTCATCGCCAGCCGCTGCTCCCTGTCCGACGCGGCAGCCGATCACCCCAAGTATCCCGGGCTGCATCTGCTGACCGCTCCCCTGTCCCCCGGGGGACAGCTGGACGTGACCGATGAGCAGATGCGGCAGCTGCTGGACCAGGTGCGCCAGGAGTATGACTATTGCCTGATCGACGCCCCGGCGGGGCTGGGTCAGGGCTTCCGCCTGGCCACCGGCTGCGCCGACTGCGTGGTGGTCATCACCACCACCGACGCCTCCGCCCTGCGGGATGCCCAGCATACCGTGATGCTGCTGGATAAGCGCTTCAACACAGAGAGTCTGTTCCTGGTGGTGGGGCGGGTGCAGAAGAAGCTGCTCCGGGCCCTACACAGCACCATCGACGACGCCATGGACGCCGCCGGGCTGCCCCTGCTGGGGGTGGTGCCGGAGGACAGCGACGTCCCCTACGCCCTGAACCGGGGCATCCCCCTGCGGGATATCAACTATTACGCGGCCCGGGCCTATGAAAACATCGCACGGCGCATTACCGGGCACCAGGTGCCCCTGATGCGAATCTGAAAACACGAAAGGAAGTGCCTCCATGAATATCGCACTGATCGCCCACGACAACAAAAAGGAACTGATGGTCCAGTTCTGCACCGCATACTGCGGCATTCTGGCCCAGCACACCCTTTGCGCCACCGCCACCACCGGTCTCCAGATCAGCGAGGCCACCGGCTTGCGCATCCACCGCTTCCTGTCCTTCGACCACGGCGGCGGCCAGCAGATTGCAGCCCGCATTGCCTATAATGAGCTGGACATGGTTCTCTGCTTCAGCGACCCCAACCAGAAAGTCCCTGACGAGGACGTGGCCAATATCTTCCGCCTGTGCGACCAGAACAATATCCCCTATGCCAGCAATGTGGCCACCGCCGAGATGCTGGTGCTGGGCCTGGCCCGGGGCGACCTGGCCTGGCGTGACATTGTCAATCCCAAAACCAAACCCTTTACCGCTTGACAAGCGGGCCCGAATGCCATAAAATAGGAAGAACGACCGCCATAAAGGAGACAGGAGTACCTTCACCCCCACCGGCACCAGAGAGGCGCGACATCGGCTGCAAGCGCGCCCCGGCAGGAGAAGCGAAGACAGTCCCCCAGCGGGGATGGAAACATCCACGGCCCGCTCCCCGTAACAGGAGCTACGAGGGCCCCTTGGGGCTGAATTTGGGTGGCACCACGAAGCGTATTCATGCGCTCTCGTCCCAAACACGGGACGGGAGCGCATTTTTTCGTACCGAAACCGAAATACACAACAGAAAGGAAATATTTCACCATGGCAACTGTGACCCCCCGGACTCTCTCCGGCTTCATGGAGCTGCTGCCTGCCCCGCAGCAGCAGATGGAGCGGATGATGGAGATCCTGCGCACCACCTACAGCCGATACGGCTTCACTCCCCTGGACACCCCGGCCATCGAGGCCAGCGAGGTGCTGCTGGCCAAGGGCGGCGGCGAAACCGAGAAGCAGATCTACCGCTTCCAGAAGGGCGATGCCGATCTGTCCCTGCGGTTTGACCTGACGGTGCCCCTGGCCAAGTATGTGGCCCTGCACTACAACGACCTGGCCTTCCCCTTCCGCCGGTATCAGATCGGCAAGGTGTACCGGGGCGAGCGGGCCCAGCGGGGCCGCTTCCGGGAGTTCTATCAGGCGGACATCGACATCATCGGCGACGGCAAGCTGGACATCACCAACGAGGCGGAGATCCCCTCCATCATCTATCAGACCTTCACCTCCCTGGGCCTGACCCGGTTCCAGATCCGGGTCAACAACCGGAAGATCCTCAATGGATTTTACGCCATGCTGGGCCTGACGGAGCAGTCCGGCGACATCATGCGCACCGTGGACAAGCTGGACAAGATCGGCGCCGACAAGGTCCGGACCTGCCTGACGGAGGACGTGGGACTGACGGCGGAGCAGGCCGACGAGATCATGCGGTTCATCTCCATCACCGGCAGCAACCGGCAGGTGCTGGACGCTCTGGCCGGGTATCAGGGGCGGCACGAGCTGTTCGACCAGGGTCTGGAGGAGCTGAACACCGTCACCCGCTATCTCTCCGCCTTCGGCGTTCCGGAGGAGAATTTCGCCGTGGATCTGACCATCGCCCGGGGCCTGGACTACTACACCGGCACGGTGTATGAGACCACCCTGCTGGACCATCCGGAGATCGGTTCCGTGTGTTCCGGGGGACGTTACGACAACCTTGCTGCGTATTATACCGAACGTCAGCTCCCCGGCGTGGGTATCTCCATCGGCCTGACGCGGCTCTTTTATGTGCTGGGCGAGCAGGGCCTCCTGAACCCCTCCCTGCCCACGGCTCCTGCCGATGTGCTGATCCTGCCCATGACCCAGGACCTGACACCGGCCATCCGGCTGGCTACCCGGCTGCGGAGTGCAGGTGTCCGCACCCAGCTGTATACCGAGCAGAAAAAGTTCAAGGCCAAGATGAACTATGCCGACAAGCTGGGGGTCCCCTATGTGGTGTTTCTAGGCGACGACGAGATTGCGGCGGGCCTGGTGGCGTGCAAGGATATGACCTCCGGCGAACAGACCAAGCTCCCCTTCGACGCCACACTTTCCCGCATTCAGGAGGGCCTGTCCCAGCGGAATCAAGGCAAGGTCATTCTGGAAAAATAAATACAAGATGCAATATTACCTACAAATATTCAAAATTGTAATCATAGATTTGAATACAGATAGTTGAATCCGTTAACTAAAATACAAATTATAATCAGAACAGGAGAGATCAATATGATGCAAATGCGAACCCATACCTGCGGGGAGCTGCGTCTGACCGACGCCGGAAAGCACGTGAAGATCGTGGGTTGGATGGAGAACGTCCGCGTGGTGGGCCAGAACTTCGCCTTTGTGGTGCTGCGGGACTTCTACGGCACCACCCAGGTGGTGGTGGAGAACCAGGAGATGATGGACATCATCAACGGCCTGAACAAGGAGTCCACCATCAGCGTGGAGGGCACCGTCCGGGAGCGGGCCAGCAAGAACCCCAAGCAGGCCACCGGCGACGTGGAAGTGGTGCCGGAGAAGATCGAGGTCCTGGGCCGCTGCCGGTACAACAGCCTGCCCTTTGAGATCAACCGCAGCCGGGAGGCCGACGAGACCCAGCGTCTGAAATATCGTTATCTGGACCTGCGGAACCCGGCGGTGAAGAGCAACATCATCCTGCGGTGCCAGGTGGTGTCCGCCCTGCGGGCGGCCATGACCCAGCACGGCTTCCTGGAGATCACCACCCCCATCCTGACCGCCTCCTCCCCGGAGGGCGCCCGGGATTATCTGGTGCCCGCCCGGAAGCACCCCGGCAAGTTCTATGCCTTGCCCCAGGCTCCCCAGCAGTTCAAGCAGCTGCTGATGACCGCGGGCTTCGACCGGTATTTCCAGATCGCTCCCTGCTTCCGGGATGAGGACGCCCGGGGCGACCGCTCCCCCGGCGAATTCTATCAGCTGGATATGGAGATGGCCTTCGCCACCCAGGAGGACGTGTTCGCCGTGCTGGAGGACGTGCTGCCTCCCATCTTCGCCAAGTTCGGCACCTATAACGTGGCCTCCTCCGCCCCCTTCCGCCGCATTGCCTATCGGGACGCCATGGAGACCTACGGCTCCGATAAGCCCGACCTGCGCATCGACCTGACCTGCAAAAACGTCACCTTCCTGTTCACCGAAAGCGAGTTCGAGGCTCTGCGGGGTCAGACCGTGAAGATGGTCCCCGTGTCCGACTGCAAGCTCACCCGCAAGCAGATCGACAAGCTGCTGGGCGACTGCGAGGTGCAGTCCGGCTCCAAGACCTACTGGTTCAAGATGGACGAAAACGGCCAGCTGGCCGGCGGCATCGCCAAGTTCGTCACCGGTATCCAGGAGCAGCTGACCCAGGCCCTGGATCTGAAGCCCAACACCCTGGTGCTGGTGGCCGCCGGGGCCGCCGCCACCAAGTCCGTGGGCGTGCTCATCAAGACCTTCGGTGCGGCCTGCGAGGGCCACATGGACAAGGAGCGCTATGAGTTCTGCTGGATCGTGGACTTCCCCATGTACGAGATCGGCGACGAGTCCGGCCAGCTGGAGTTCTGCCACAATCCCTTCTCCATGCCCAGCGGCGGCCTGGAGGTGCTGCTGAAGGCCGAGCGGGGTGAGATCGACCCCCTGACCATCACCGCCGACCAGTACGACCTGGTGTGCAACGGCGTGGAGCTGTCCAGCGGCGCCGTCCGGAACCACGATCCCGAGATCATGGTCAAGGCCTTTGAGCTGGTGCGTCTGGGCGAGGAGGACGTGAAGAAGAAATTCCCCGCCATGTACAACGCCTTCTGCTATGGTGCGCCTCCCCATGCCGGCATCGCCCCGGGCGTGGACCGCATGGTGATGCTGCTGGCAGGCGAAAGCTCCATCCGGGAGATCATCCCCTTCCCCATGAACAAGAACGCCCAGGATATCATGATGGGCGCCCCCTCCACCGTGGAGCAGAAGCAGCTGGATGAGCTGCATATTGCCCTGGTGGGTGACGTGGAGGAGGACTAAAAGCAACACGTCCCCTCTTCCCTGCTGCTTTTGCTCCACCACAAGCGTTTTGCGCAGCAAAACCTTGCCGCAGGCGGAATTTATTTCCGCCGAGGATATTTGATCCCTGCGAGGGGCCCCCGCAAAATGCTCCGACATTTTGCGGGGACGGGCAGAAGCAGCTGGATGAATTGCACATTGCTATCGTGGGTGACGTGGAGGAGGACTAAGCCGTATACATCCGGGTTTCGGCGGGGCACATGGGCCCCGCCCTACCGGATTTTTCGGAAATCATAAAATAAGCAAGAACGGCGGGGCCATGGCCCCGCCGTTCTCGCTTTTATTCGCTTATTCTCCGCTTCGCTCATACACGGCCCGGACGTATTTCCGGCCCCGCCAGATGGTGGCCAGGCACACGGCCATGGAAAACCCGCCGCACAGGGACACGCACAGCCGGTAATCCAGCACCTCACCCAAGGCCCCGATGACCAGGGACAGCACCGCCGCCGCGCCGGTATAGAGCATGGACTCGAAGGCGTTGACCCGGGCCCGCAGCCGGTCCGGAATATACCGCTGCACCGCCGCCTGGCGCATGGTGGCGCTGTTGATGCCCAGAAAGCCGCACAGGCCCCGGCTGACCAGCATCAGGGGATACGGCAGCCACAGCAGGAACAGATCCACCGTCTCATACAGCATATACACCAGAAACGCAAAGCCGTACTTTTTCTTCTCCGGAATTTCCGTCCGGTACTGCACCATACCTCCCAGGCTGCGGCCCAGAAACTCCGCCAGAGACAGCAGGGAATACATGGTGGTCGTCATGCCGGGGAAGGTGCGGAAAAAGGCCACCAGAATGGGGGAATAGCCGCTGCCTACGCCGTTGGTCACGGCCATGTAGCCGTAGATGTTCATCAGGCCCTTTTCCTGCCGCAGATACTGGATGGCCTCCTTTATATCGGCCCACCAGGTATTCAGGCCGGAGCCCTCCTCCGACGGCCGGCGCTGCTCCTGTATGCGGATGCCGCTTTCCACAGCCGCCGCGCACAGGGACAGTCCCCCCTGGCCCACCAGCAGCCACGCCGCGCCCACCGCGTCCAGCAGTACTGCCGACAGGGGCAGCATCACCACCCGCAGCACCGGGTACAGGGTGGAGGCCACGGCGTACCCCTTCTGCTGGGTGCCCTCCGGCAGGAGCATGGGAAAAATGCTGTTGTAGGCCAGCTCGTCAAAGGAGCTGAGGGTGGCCAGCACCAGGGAGAAGGCCAGATAGCCCACATAGGAAAAGGCCCCCCGCAGTAGATACAGTCCCAGCAGCAGGTACATGATCCCGTTGAGGACGTCACCGCCCACAAGAAAGGGCTTGCGGGGCATACGGTCCATCCACGGGGCGATCACCAGGGGCAGCAGAAACCCCGGGATCAGCTGGGCTGCCAGCACCAAGGCCGAGGCCATGGTGCTACCGGTTTCGTCGAACACCAGAAACGACATGGCAAAGCCACCGGCGATGCCGCCGATGGCCCCCAGGCCGGTGGCGGCGATCAGCAGAGTAAAATTGCGGTTCCACAGCTTGGTTTGCATGATCTTCTCACCTCTCCCCTATCCTAACATACCTGTAAGGAAAAGAAAACCGGATATATATGAGAAAGTTTTACATGTAATTCTGCATTAAACAGGCAGATTAGGCAGTTTAATAGGAAAGTCACGCAGAAGCTCATAGGCCTGCTTATACTGCCGCCCGGCGGTGAGCCACTCCAGTACCCGGGGCAGGTGAAAGGCCGCGTATCCGATGGGCAGCTCCCGGCGGCAGCGGTTGAATACATCCATCAGCGCCGCGCCGTAATCCGGGTCCCGCAGATAGCCGGGGTTTTCCAGCCTGCGCCGCACCAGCCCGCAGATCCCCATGCACAGAGCCCGGTCCGGATACTCCTCCGGGGCCGTCTCCGCCCGGTCCAGGGCGTCCAGAGCCTCCCGGGTCCGGCCCAGCCCCTCGCAGCACACCGCCAGCTTGTGCAGCTCCATGACCCGTGGGTGCTCCAGGGCGGCAAAATAGCCGTAGGCCTCCTGATACCGGCCGCACTCCACCTGGGAGGCCGCCCGGTTATAGGCCATGATCCGCAGATCATCCTCCCGGCCCATAGCCCGGGCCATACGCTCCGCCGCCTGATAATGCGTCTCCATGCCACCCAGGTCCAGCTGGTTGCAGCAGAGACTCCCCATGAACATCCGGCACTCCAGCATCAACCGCACCCGACCGTCCCGGGCCGCCAGGTCATAGCCCTGCTGCAGCAGGGTCATGGCCCCCACATAGTCGCTGCCCTGCTCATACCCGGCGATACCGGCCATGAGATAGCAATACGCCTCCGGCAGCAGCCGCACCGCCTCCATGTCCCGGTTCTGCACCACCCGCAGAATGGCCAACTGCCGCCGGTCCAGATACGGCTCCAGGGCCGGTGGGATCTCCGTGGGGTCGTTCCGGTCCATGGCATCCAGCACCAGGCCGTCCGCCGCCAGGGGACTGGACAGAAGCCGGTCCAGGGCGTGCGCGAATGTCTCCCGGCTGTCCCGGAAGCCCTCCTTGTCGCCGTCCAGCAGGCATTCATACCGGTGCTCCACCAGCCGCTCCAGCTCCGGCAGGCTCTCCCCGTACCAGGGCAGCTCCAGCCGCCGGAACAGCAGCTCCAGCAGCTCCGGGGCCGCCTGCACCTGTCCCTGTTCGATTTTGGACAGATACGATGCCGCACAGATGTCCCGGCACAGGCCCTCCTGGCTCCAGCCCCGCTTCAGCCGCTGCTGGCGCAGCCGCAGGCCCACCGCCGCCGCACCGGCGGAATAGGGTTCCTTCATATGCATCCCCTCCCCTTTTTGCATCCGTTTTGTATCAGTGTAACACAGACGAGGGCATTTGGGAATAAGCAAACTCCCTCCGCCGCTGGCGGAGGGAGTTTATATGCAGTTGTCAGCAGAGCTTTGCGCCGGCGGGAATGGCGTCGTCCAGCAGCAGCAGGTGCAGCTTTTCCTCGCCCTTTTCCTTATGGACGGCGGAGATCAGCATACCGCAGCTGGGGATGCCCATCATCTTCCGGGGGGGCAGGTTCAGAATGGCCACGGCAGTCTTTCCGATGAGCTGCTCCGGCTGGTAATAGTGCCGGATGCCGGATACGATGGTGCGGTCCGTGCCGGAGCCGTCATCCAGAGTGAACTTCAGCAGCTTGTCGGACTTCTTCACAGGCTCGCAGGCCTTGATCTTCACGGCCCGGAAATCGGACTTGCAGAAGGTATCAAAATCCACGTTTTCCTGGCTGTAGGGCTCCAGCTCCAGGGCCGGCAGAGCGGCCTTGCGCTGGGCCTCCTGGATGGCGTTGAGCTCGGCCAGGGCCTTCTCGGCGTCGATGCGGGGGAACAGGGCCTCGCCCTTGCGGACGGTAACGTCCGGGCGCAGGCTGCCCCACACGTTGGCCTTTTCCCAGGTGCGGCAGCACGGGCAGGCTCCGATCTGGTCAAAGATCTTTTCGGCGCTGTCGGGAATGAAGGGAGTCAGCAGCACGGCGCAGATGCGGACGGTTTCCAGCAGGTTGTACATGACGGCGGCCAGGCGGGCACGGTTCCCCTGGTCCTTGGCCAGGGTCCAGGGAGCGTTTTCGTCGATATACTTGTTGGCCCGCTGGATGGTCTTGAAGATCTGCTCCAGGGCGTTCTGGAACTGGAAGTGCTCCATCTCCGTCTCATAGCGGTCCCGCAGGGTGGAGGCCATGGTCTTCAGGTCGCAGTCGGCGTCGCTGTTTTCCCGCTCCGTGGGCAGGGTGCCGCCGAAGTATTTCTCCACCATGGCGGTGGTGCGGCTGACCAGGTTGCCCAGGTCGTTGGCCAGGTCCATGTTGATGGTCTGGATCAGCAGCTCGTTGGAGAAGTTGCCGTCGGAGCCGAAGGGGAAAGTCCGCAGCAGGAAGAAGCGCAGGGCGTCCACGCCGAACTTCTCCGCCAGGACATAGGGGTCCACCACGTTGCCCTTGGACTTGGACATCTTGCCGCCGTCCATCACCAGCCAGCCGTGGCCGTACACGTGCTTGGGCAGGGGCATTTCCATGCTCATGAGCATGGCGGGCCAGATAATGGAGTGGAACCGGACGATCTCCTTGCCCACAAAGTGGACGTCGGCGGGCCAATACTTGTCGTAGTCGTGATACCGGTCGTTCATAAAGCCCAGGGCGGTGGTGTAGTTGAACAGAGCGTCCACCCAGACGTATACCACATGGCCCGGGTCAAAGTCCACGGGAATGCCCCAGGAGAAGCTGGTGCGGCTGACGCACAGGTCCTCCAGGCCGGGCTTGATGAAGTTGTTGACCATCTCGTTGACCCGGGAGCGGGGCTGCAGGAAGTCGGTGTCCTCCAGCAGGTGCCGGACCCGGTCGGCATACTTGCTCAGGCGGAAGAAATAGGCCTCCTCCTCGGCGTCCATGACCTCCCGGCCGCAGTCGGGGCACTTGCCGTCCACCAGCTGGCTCTCGGTCCAGAAGCTCTCGCAGGGCTTGCAGTACTTGCCCTTATAGGTGCCCTTATAGATGTCACCCTTGTCGTACATCTTGCGGAAGATCTTCTGGATGGACTGGCAGTGATAGTCGTCGGTGGTGCGGATGAAGCGGTCGTTGGAGATGTTCATCAGCTTCCACAGGTCCAGGATGCCCTGGGGACCCTCCACGATGTTGTCCAGGAACTCCTTGGGGGTCTTTCCGGCGGCCTTGGCCTTGTCCTCGATCTTCTGGCCGTGCTCGTCGGTGCCCGTCAGGAACAGCACGTCGCAGCCGGTGAGCCGCTTATAGCGGGCCATGGCATCGGTGGCCACGGTGCAGTAGGTGTGGCCGATGTGCAGCTTGTCCGAGGGGTAGTAAATGGGTGTGGTGATATAGAATTTCTGCTTTTCCATGGGGATCTATCTCCTTTTCCGCCGCTCCGAATGGAAGAGCGGCTTAAAATTTTGGCGTTTTTCCGGCGGCCGGGCAAACAAAAAACGCCCCCGGCTGACTGCCAAGGGCGATGCAGCGCACCGCGGTACCACCTTGCTTCGCCGCGCTCCCCCAGGAGGCGGCCTCATGGGACGCCGACACGTCCCCGCGCTGTAACGGGCACACCCGGTCCGGCTTCACGCGCCCGCGCTGGGCCGGACGGCTCCGGGGCCATGTTCGCCGGGTCCCCCCGTGTCCGCTTTCACCTTGCCGGACTCTCTTGTGACGGAGGCTGCGCCGGGTACTCTTCCCATCCACGCCGATTTATCCCTATCTTATCCCCGGCGGCGGGGTTTGTCAATGATTTTCTTGGATTATGGCCCGGTTTGTGGTATGATACAGAAAAAAACGAAGGGAGAGCGCCATGAAGCTGGTAAGCTGGAACGTCAACGGCCTGCGGTCATGCCTGACCAAGGGCTTTCTGGAATATGTGAAAAATGAGGACCCGGACGTAATATGCCTGCAGGAGACCAAGCTGCAGCCGGAGCAGGCGGTGTTTGAGCTGGAGGGCTATCACCGGTATTTTTACTCCGCCGAGAAGAGGGGCTATTCCGGCACGGCGGTGCTGACCAAGGAGGAGCCGCTTTCGGTGGTGTTCGGCTTCGGGGACGACATCCACCGCCACGAGGGCCGGGTCATCACCGCGGAATACCCGGATTTCTATCTGGTGTGCTGCTATACCCCCAACAGCCAGGACGGGCTGAAGCGGCTGGATTACCGGATGCAGTGGGAGGATGACCTGCGGGCCTATCTGATGGAGCTGGACCGGACAAAGCCCGTGGTATACTGCGGTGACCTGAACGTGGCCCACCAGGAGATGGACCTGAAAAACCCCAAGACCAACCGGATGAACCCAGGCTTCACCGACCAGGAGCGGGAGAAGATGACCGCCCTGCTGGCCTCGGGCTTTGCCGACACCTTCCGGACCCTGCACCCGGAGGAGATCACCTATTCCTGGTGGAGCTACCGCTTCCACGCCCGGGAGAAGAACGTGGGGTGGCGCATCGACTATTTCATTGTGTCCCGGCGTCTGCTGCCCCGGGTGACGGGCGCCGCCATCCGCACGGAGGTGTACGGCAGCGACCACTGCCCGGTGGTTCTGGAAATTTCCTGAAAAAAACACTTGACTGTCAAGTCCCTTTACCCCTTATACTGCGGATAAAAGGAGGGCAACGCCATGCATATCAAGGACGTAGAGCAGCGCACCGGGCTGTCCCGGGCCAACATCCGATACTATGAACAGGAGGGGCTGGTGCATCCGGCCCGGGCCCGGAACGGCTATCGAGACTATAGCCAGGAGGACCTGGAGACCCTGCTGCGGGTCCGCCTGCTGCGGCGGCTGGACGTGCCCATTGAGGAGATCCGATCCATGCAGGCCGGGAAGCTGTCCCTGTCCGAGGCCCTGTCCCAGCGGCTGGCGGCCCTGCGCCGCCGGGAGGAGCAGGCCCGGGCGGATCAGTCCGTGTGCCGGGCCATGCAGGCCGACCACGCCTGCTATGACACCCTGGACGCGGAAAAATACTGGCGGCTTCTGTACACGCCGCCCCAGGCGGCCCCTGCCGCAGTCCGGGCGGACTGCCAGGAGCCGTGCCCCTGGCGGCGGTTTCTGGCCCGGGGGCTGGATATGCTCCTGTGCTCCTCCGCTGTGGCCCTGGCGCTGATGCTGGGGCGGATCGCGCCCCAGACCCCGGGGTTCTCCCTGCTGACCTATGTGGGAAGCCTGCTGCTGATGCTGGGGGTGGAGCCGGTGCTGCTGCACCTGTGGGGCGTCACGCCGGGCAAGCTGCTGCTGGGGCTGACGGTGGAACAGCCGGATGGCCGGCGCCCCACCTGGGGCCAGGCCTACGCCTATACGGCCATGGCCGTGGTATACGGGATCGCCCTGTACATTCCCGTTCTGCGGCTGTGGCGGCTGCGCAGAAGCTATCTGGACTGCCGGGACGGCCTGGAAATGCCCTGGGAGGGAGAGCTCCTGTGCCAGAGCCGGGACATCCCATGGTGGCGGTGGGCCATGCTTCCCGCAGCCTGGGGGCTGGTGATCCTGGCCATAATCGGCGGCAGCAACATTCTTCTGATGCCTGCTAACAGCGGGCGGCTGACGGTGGAGGAGTTTGCGGAAAACTTCAACCAGATGGCCCGGGTCACGGATTCTCCCCTGCGGCTACACTCCAATGGCGCATGGGTGCGGGATTCGTTCCGGGGATATGCAGCCACCCTGGAAAACGCCTTTCCAAGCCGCCTGAAATATGAGACAGACGCCAACGGATATCTGACCGCCGTGAGGTTCCGGTGCTCCTATACCGCCCAGGGCGGCGGGGACCCGTCCTCCGCCCCGGACTTCGTCTATGCCAGCACTGCCTTTATCCAGCCGCTTCTATTGGCCATGCTGGCCAGCCAGGACGCCTCTGCCCAGGATATGGCGGCGCTGGTCAACGACCGCTGGGACCAGGGCTTTATGTACGAGACGGAGGACGCCCGCACCTCCGTCACCGTCACCTGCTATGGCTATGTGGTGGATCGCAGCACCGGCATGCTGATTTCCCACGACGCCTCCTGCGGCTTCACCGCCGCCTTTGACATCGTGTGGAACTGAACAGAGAAAAAAGGCAGCCGCCCGGGTCGGGCGGCTGCCTTTATGGCGTTTGACAGTCTTGTTAAATCAATACACCCGGGCAGGCTCCTCGCCGTTGAGGACACGCAGAGCGCCCTGGGCCAGGGCCAGCAGCTCATCCTCGCCGGGATACACGGTGATGGGGGCGATCCAGCCCACCATATCGGTGATGGCGTCCACGGTCTCCTGACCGTAGGCAATGCCGCCGGTGAGAATGATCTGGTCCACCTTGCCCTTCATGACGGCGGCCATTGCGCCCACTTCCTTGCCGATCTGATAGTGGAATGCCTCCACGGTGGCGGCAATCTCCTTGTCGCCCTCGGCGGCGGCCTTCAGCAGGTCGCGCATGTCGTTGGAGCCGGTGTACGCCACCAGGCCGCCGTGGCCGGCCAGCATCTTGCGGACCTCGCCGGCGGTATACTTGCCGCTGAAGCACAGGCTCACCAGCTGACCGGTGGGCAGGCTGCCAGAGCGCTCGGGGGAGAAGGGGCCGTCGCCGTCCAGGGCGTTCTGGGTATCCACCACGCTGCCGTGGACGTGGGCGCCGATGGAGCAGCCGCCGCCCATGTGGCAGACGATGAGGTTCAGATCCTCATACCTGACGCCGTGCTCCTTGGCGTAGCGCTTGGCCACGGCCTTCTGGTTCAGGGCGTGGAAAATGCTGGTGCGGTGGAACAGGGGGTGACCGGCAAAGCGGGCCACGTCGCTGAGCTCATCCACCACCACGGGGTCCACAATGAAGGAGGGGATGCCCAGCTGGTCGCCGATCTCCCGGGCGATGATGCCGCCCAGGTTGGAGGCGTGCTGTCCCTGAACGCCCACGGTGCAGTCGCGGACCAGACGGTCGCTGACGGCGTAGGTACCGCCCCGGATGGGAGCCAGCAGGCCGCCGCGGCCGGAGACGGCGGACAGGGTCTTCACGTCGAAGCCCTGATCCTCCAGGGCCTTCATCACCAGCTTGCGCCGCCAGTCCTTCTGGGCGGGGATGGAGTCAAACTTTTCGAGTTCCTCGGCGCTGTGGCGCAGGGTCTTGTCAAAGAGCAGGTTCTCGTCCTCATAGACGCCGATCTTGGTGGACGTGGAGCCGGGGTTGACGACCAGAATTCTGTAAGACATGGGAATTTTCCTCCTGTTATTTTTTTTGAATTGTTCCGTAAAAAAACAGCCTGATAACGACTTTACTGTATTATACAACAGTCGGTCAAGCCGTGTAAACTATTTTTTCTACTATAAGGAAACAATTTCGCAAAAATGTTAAATTCTTGCCGTTCTTTTTTGGTCCGGCGGCATCACATAAAAAAAGAACGCCCGCAGGCGTTCTTTTTTCGTATTCGTTTACCGCTTGTCGCGGTCGTAGGACACCACCACGCGGCGGTTGGGCTCGGTGCCGATGGAGTAGGTGTTCACACCGGGGACATCCTGCAGGGCGGCGTGGATCACATGGCGCTCATAGGCGTTCATGGGCTCCAGGGTGACGCTGCGGCGATACTTGGTGACCTTTCCGGCCACCTTGCGGGCCAGGGACTCCAGGCTCTGCTCGCGCTTGGCCCGGTAGTTCTCGGCGTCCACATGGACGCGGATGCGCTTTTCCCGGCCGGAATTAACGGCATAGTTGGTCAGCTGCTGGATGGCGTCCAGGGTCTCGCCCCGGCGGCCGATGAGCTGGCCCAGCTTCTGGCCCTCCAGCACCACGCTGTAGCGGCCCTTCTCCGTCTCGGTGACCTTCACCTGGGCAGGGCTGTCCATATGCTCCAGCAGGCCCGTCAGGAACTCGGTGATGCGCCGGGCGTTGTCGTCCTGGCAGGACTCCTGAACCGGGGCGGCAGGGGTCTCCGCAGCCTTGGGGACTTCGGGAGCCTTAGGGGCGGCCTTGGGCGTCTCGGGCTTCTGGGGCTTGGGCTGCTGGGGTTTCGGCTGGGGCTTGGGTTCGGGCTTCTTTTCGGGTTTCTTCTCCGGCTGGACCGGGGCGGCGGGAGCCTCGGGCTCCTGCTGACCATAGGTCACGCGGACCCGGGCAGGGCTGCTGCCGATGCCCAGAAAGCCGCTCTTGGCCCGCTCCAGAATCTCAACAGAGACGTCGTCGCGGTCCATCTGCAGCTGCTGGAGCGCTTTGCGGATGGCTTCCTCCTCGGTCTTGCCCGTTACGTCAATATAACTCATAGACAAAACTCCTTAGTCATCATTAGTCATCGTAATGGCTCTTGTCATAGGCGCGGCCCCTGGCATAGGGACGCTGGCCCACGCGGCCGTTTTCGTTGCTTCCGGCAGATTTTTTCTTGTCGCCGGAGGGCTTTTTCTTCCCCTGCTGATTCTGGGGCTTCTTGCCGCCGTTGGCCAGCTGCTGCTGGGCCATCAGCTCCTTCTGGCGCTGATACTTGGCATAGCGCTTTTCCCGGGCGGCCTTCTCCTTCTCCGTCTCCTCGCGGTCCAGAATCTTGTTGAAATACTCGTTCAGGGTGACCTCCTGGATCAGGGAGAACGCGGAGTTGGCAATCCAGTAGATGCACAGAGCGGAGGGCAGGATATAGCCCATCCACAGGGTCATCAGGGGCATCATGTACATCATGGTCTTGGTGGACCCGTTGGGGGCAGAGCCATTGGTGCGCATGGTGATGAAGCTCATGGCAAACTGGATGCCGGCGGAGATGATGGGCAGCAGAATGGCGCCCCACACGGGCCAGCCGCCGCCGGGGAACTGGCTGAACAGATCGCTGGGCCGGTTGGCCAGGTCAATGTGCAGGAAGCTATAGTTCAGGTCGATGAGGCCGTCGAACTTCCCGGCAAACTCCGCCCAATGCTCATGGATGAACTTGGCCAGATAGATCTGCTCATAGTCCTGGCTGCCGTCGGCCACGGTGAAGCCCAGGCTTCCGGCCAGAGTGGTGATCTCGGCGATCACCGTCTCGGACAGGCCCATGAAGTACCGCATGGGCACGCGGATGATATAGTACAGGGCGATCAGGATGGGGAATGGAATGAAGGACCACAGGCAGCCGGACATGGGGTTGATGCCTTCCTTGGCATACAGCTCCGCCATGGCCTCCTGCTGCTTCTGCTGGTTGTTGGCGTAGCGGGTCTTGATGTCGTTGAGCTTGCCCTGCATGCGGTTCATGCGCAGCATGCTCTTCTTGCTCTTGATCTGGAAGGGCAGCAGCACCAACTTCACCACCAGGGTAAACAGGATCAGGGCCACGCCATAGGACCCGGTCCAGCTGTAGAACAGCCGGGTCAGGAAGGCAAAGGGAACGCAGATATAATATCCGAGCGTTGCAAACATGGGGTAGTTACCTCCGTTTTTTGTTGGGTGGGAAAAACGAGGTTTTCAGGGAACAGGATCATACCCGCCTTTGTGGAAAGGATTGCATCGCAGAAAGCGCCGCAGCGCCATAAAGCCGCCCCGCAGCGGCCCGTATTTCTCCACGGCCTGCAGGGCGTATTCCGAGCAGGTGGGGATATACCGGCAGCGGGGCGGAAACAGCGGCGACACGGACGCCTGATAAAACCGGATGGCCCGCAGGATGGCCCGCTTCATGACGGGTCCTCCCGCAGCAGGTTCAGCTGCCTCAGAAGGCGCAGATAGGTGCTCTCCAGCTTTTGATAGCCGGTTTCCACAGCCCGGACACGGGCCACCACGATGATGTCGTATCCCGGGACCATTTTCGGCTTATTCAGCCGGTAAATCTCCCGGATGCGTCTTCTCACCCGGTTGCGGACCACGGCGCCGCCCAGCTTCGTGCTGACGGAGACCCCCAGGCGGCTCAGCCCCCGGCGGTTCCGCTGGCAATAGATCACCAGCTGCGGCGACACCGCTGACTTCCCCTTGCGGTAGATCCGGCGGAATTCGTAGTTCTCTTTTACCGTGACGGCAGGATTCATGAAAACAAGCACCTTCTCCGCCGGTGCGGCGGCTGAAATGAGCATAGGCCAAAAGGGACGGCAGTTTTCCCTTCCACCGTCCCTGGTCTATCCTTTATGCGCGATGCACTTTCCGCGACCTCAATGGGTCAGGCGAGCGCGGCCCTTGGCGCGGCGGCGGGCCAGAACCTTACGGCCGTTGCTGGTGGCCATTCTCTTGCGGAAGCCGTGCTCCTTGGAGCGCTGGCGCTTCTTGGGCTGATAGGTACGGAACATTGCATGACACCTCCATTTTGTAAAAATCCGGCGGCAGATCGGAGCTGCCGCACATACTCGACGGCGGGCGGAGGACTTGTCCCCCGCGGCCGCAGTTGACAAAGCGGATGCCGCAAAACGGCATGGTAAACATTATACAGAATCCCGGCCCCGCTGTCAACAGAAATCTGCATTTTCCACGAAAAGGGCATTTTGGACGCTTCGGGTACTCCATTCGGCCCATTTTTCGGAAAATACGCCGGAAATGGGGCGTATTTTCTTCCGGAATCTGTTTAGGGAGAAGAAAAAAATTTTATACTTAGTATTAGTATATGTGTGGACTTTCCGGCGCTGATTTGATATAATGTGAGGTGTTATTTTGCCTGAAACAGAGAGAGAAAAACGCATGATCCGCGGGAAAGGGGCGCTTTCATTGAATTCAATCGCAGACGTATGGAAAAACGTGCTGGACCGGCTGCGGTCCCAGCTGTCGGAAACCACCATCAACACCTGGTTCGACGAGGTGGAGGTGGTGACCATGGAGGACTCCGCCTTTGTGCTCCATTGCAGCAACTCCTTCAAAAAATCCACCATCGAGGCCCGGTTCATGAGCCATATCAAGGCCGCGCTGAAGGACATCTTCTCCTCCGACCTGGAGGTAAAAATTCTGGACGATCAGCAGCTTTCCGCCTATCACGGGGTGGCTCCGGACCGGCCCGGCTCCCTGCTGGAGTCCGACGCCTTCACCTTCGGCACCTATGTGGTGGGTCCCCAGAACAAGATGGCCTATGCCGCCGCCCGGGCCGTGGCCGAAAAGCCTGCGGAGCACTATAACCCCCTGTTCATCTATGGCGACTCCGGTCTGGGCAAGACCCACCTGCTGTACGCCATCGCCCACCAGGTCCGCCAGCGGCAGCCGGAGGCCCGCATCGTGTACATCAAGGGTGACGACTTCACCAACGAGCTGATTGCCTCCATCCGGGAGGGAAAGAACGCCGAATTCCGGGAGAAATACCGCCAGTCCACCCTGCTGCTGGTGGACGATATTCAGTTCATCGCCGGCAAGAAGCAGACCCAGGAGGAATTCTTCCATACCTTCAACACCCTGTACGAATCCGGGCGGCAGATCGTGCTGACCTCGGACCGTCCTCCCCGGGAGATGACCCAGCTGGAGGACCGGCTTCAGACCCGGTTCGAGTGGGGCCTGATGGTGGATGTGGCGCCGCCGGACTTTGAGACAAGGCTCGCCATCATCAAAAACAAGGCCGCCCTGCTGGGGGTACAGCTGCCGGACGATATCAGCAGCTTCATCGCCGAAAACCTCACCGCCAACGTCCGCCAGATTGAAGGCGCCCTGAACAAGCTCCTGGCCTATCGGGACCTGCTGGGCAACCAGGTGGACGGCGAGGCCGTCAGCCGGGCCGTAAAGGACATGCTGAAGAAATACAACGAGTTCGTGCCGTCTCCAAGCTTGATCATCGAGTATATCTGCCGCTATTACGACGTGGACGAGGAGCAGGTCCGGGGCCAGGGCCGGAAGCGGGACCTGATGGAGGCCCGGCAGACCGCCATGTATCTGATCCGCCGGATGACCAACCTCTCCCTCAACGACATTGGCAAGGAGTTCGGCGACCGGGACCACACCACGGTGCTGCACTCCCTGGACCAGGTGGAGAAGAAAATGCGCTCCGACCCGGCCTACGCCGAAAAGGTCAAGGAAATCACCACCAACATCAACAACAAGAAGTAACCCTCTTTCCACATTCTCTGTGGATTCCACGGGGAAAACCTGTGGAGTACCGGACCCCGGATTTTCCGGTGGAAAACTCCCGCCCTTTCTCCCCACCCGGGTGGGGAGAAAGAATCCGCTGATTTCAGGCCCTCCGGCACTTTTCCACATGAATTTTCCCTACGGCGACTGTTACTAAAATAAAGATATCTTTTTGTTCTCTTTTGGAGAACGGAGTCTCTTTTCATTCTGAAAGAAAGGAACGCGTCTCTATGCTTCGATTTTCCTGTGAAAAGGCGCTGCTGCAAAGCGCCGTCAACACCACCTCCCGGGCGGTAGCCGCCAAAAGCTCCATTCCGGCCCTGGAGGGGATCCTGCTGGAGGGGGGCGATACCCTGACCCTGTCCGGCTACAACATGCAGACCGGCATCCGCACCATCGTGGATGCCCAGGTCCAGTCCCCGGGCCGCATCGTCCTCAGCGCCCGGCTGTTCGGCGAGATGATCCGGAAAATGCCGGACGATGTGATCGTGTTTGCGGCGGATGAAAATCTGTCCGTCCATCTGACCTGCGGCGACGCCAGCTTCGACATTCTGGGCCTGTCCGCCGACGACTATCCGGAGCTGCCGGAGGTGGATGACCAGTTTTCCGTGGACATCCGCCAGGGTACTCTGAAGGCCATGATCAACCAGACCAGCTTCGCCGTGTCCACCAATGAAAGCCGTCCCGTTCATACCGGCTCCCTGTTTGAGGTGGGCGACCAGGACCTGACGGTGGTGTCCGTGGACGGCTTCCGTCTGGCCCTGCGCCGGGAGCCTCTGGACCGGGCCGAGGGCGGCGCCTTCAAATTTGTGGCCCCCGGCTCTGCTCTGAACGAGGTGGAGAAAATCTGCGAGGATTCCGACGAAAAAATCACTATTATCCAGGGCAAGCGCCACCTGCTGTTTGAAGCCGGGACCACCCAACTGATCTGCCGCCGCCTGGAGGGGGACTTCCTGGACTATAAAAACGCCATCCCCCGGAATAATCCCATCCGCCTGACGGTGGACACCAAGACCATGCTGGGGAGCCTGGACCGGGTCAGCGTGGTCATCAGCGAAAAGCTCAAGAGCCCGGTGCGCTGCGTGTTTGAAAATGGCCGGGTGCTGCTGTCCGCCAAAACCGGCGCCGGCGAGGCCAAGGACATCTGCCCCCTGGACGGCGACGGAAACGGCCTGGAGATCGGCTTCAACAACCGCTATCTCATGGACGCCCTGCGCTACGCTCCGGCGGACGCTGTGACCATGGAGCTGAATACCAGCATTTCTCCGGCGGTGCTGGTGCCGGTGGATGGGGAGGAGAGCTTCCTTTATATGGTGCTGCCGGTGCGGCTGAAAGCGTGATAAATATGGAAATGACTACCATTACCACGGAGTATATCAAGCTCCAGGACCTTCTGAAGCTGGCGGCCGTCACCGCCACCGGCGGCGAGGCCAAGCTGCTGATCCAGGACGGCGAGGTCTTGGTCAACGGCGAGGTGTGCACCATGCGGGGAAAGAAGCTCCGCCCCGGCGACGTGGTGGAGGCCCTGGGGCGGCGCTGCGGCGTGCAGTATGCAGATTGACCGCCTGCTGCTGGAGGGCTTCCGCAATTACGACAGCCAGCAGCTGACCTTCGACGGAAGCTGCAACGTCATATACGGCGAAAATGCCCAGGGAAAGACCAACCTGCTGGAGGCCATTGTGTACCTATCCTGCGGCCGCAGTCCCCGTACCCACGCGGACCGGGAGCTCATCGGCTTTGACCGGGACCGGGCCCGGCTGGTGGGGCATATTCAGGCCCGGGAACGGGAGTTTGAAACGGAAATTCTCCTGAACCGGAGCCGAAGGCGGAGGATGACCGTCAACGGCGTGGCCGCCAAAAACGGCGGCGACCTGTCCCAGGTGCTGCACACGGTGTTTTTCTCCCCGGAGGACCTGTTTCTTATCCGGGAGGGGGCGGCGGCCCGGCGGCGGTTCATGGACCAGTCCCTGTGCCAGCTGCGGCCCCGGTATGCCGAGGCCCTGGCGGAATACGGGCGGCTGTATGAACACAAGACCCGCATCCTCCGGGACAGTGACGAGTATCCTCAGCTGCTGGACACCCTGCCCGACTTTGACCGGCGGCTGTGCCAGGTGGGAGCGGTGCTCATCAGCTATCGGGCGCGGTATGTGCAGACCCTGGCCGTCCACGCCCAGAGAGCCCACTGGGAGTGCTCCGGGGAACGGGAGGAGCTGGCTCTGTCGTATCAGACCGTGAAAACCGTGGAGGACCCATTGGGTCCGGCGGCGGACATTGCGGCGGCGCTGGCAGAGCACCAGGCACAGCATCATCAGGCGGAGCTGGCCTCCCGGCTGTGTCTGTCGGGACCCCATAAGGACGATATCGCCGTGACGGTAAACGGGCTGGAGGCCCGGCATTTCTGCTCCCAGGGCCAGGTGCGCACCGCGGCCCTGAGTCTGAAGCTGGCGGACCGGGAGATTCACAAAACCGCCATCGGAGAGTATCCGGTGATGCTGCTGGACGACGTGCTGTCGGAGCTGGACCCCCGGCGGCAGGAGTATGTGCTCAACCGCATTGCAGGCGGACAGGTGTTCATCACCTGCTGCGAAAACGACCGGCTGGATGCGCTGCTGTCCGGCCGGGTGTATCACGTTCGGGAAGGAAAGGTGCTGTGATGGGCTTTCTGCATATCGGCCAGAACGTCATGGTCAACGACCGGCGCATCATCGGCATATTCGACCTGGATATCACGTCCCAGTCCGCTCAGACCCGGCGGTTTCTGGACCAGGCGGAGCAGGAGGGCGTGGTGCTGCCGGTGTGCGACGACATTCCCAAGTCGTTTCTGGTGTGCGACCATCCGTATCACCGGCAGATCGTATATATTTCCCAGCTGAATACCCAGACGCTGGTGAAAAGAGCGGAAAAGAAGTAAAGAATTCCCTGTCATTGCCGGGAGATCGGCAGACACCGGGTTCCCGGGAATGACAGGAAAGACCCAAGGAAAGGAAAGATGACCCAATGAGCGAACTGGAAAAAGTCACCGCCGTGGACACCACCTATGACGCCTCGGAAATTCAGGTTCTGGAGGGGCTGGAGGCGGTGCGCAAGCGGCCCGGCATGTATATCGGCTCCACATCGGCCTCGGGCCTGCACCATCTGGTGTATGAGATCGTGGACAACGCCATTGACGAGGCACTGGCCGGATACTGCACCGAGATCACTGTTACCATCAACCCCGGCGACACCATCACCGTTACCGATAACGGCCGCGGCATCCCCGTGGACATCCAGAAGCAGACCGGCCGGCCGGCGCTGGAGGTGGTATACACCGTGCTCCACGCCGGCGGTAAGTTCGGCGGCGGAGGCTATAAGGTATCCGGCGGCCTCCACGGCGTGGGCGCGTCCGTGGTCAACGCCCTGTCCGAATGGCTGGAGGTGCAGGTTCAGAAGGACGGCAGAATTTACGAGATGAAGTTCTCCCGGGGAGCGATCACCCAGGAGATGAAGATTTTGGGCGACACCGATCAGACCGGCACCGCCGTTACCTTCAAGCCGGATCCGGAGATGTTCGACACCCTGGTGTATGACTATGAAACGCTGCACACCCGGATGCGGGAGCAGGCGTTCCTGAATGCGGGGCTGCGTATCACCATTACCGACGCCCGGCCCGGCCAGGAGCAAAGTGACTCCATGTGCTATGAGGGCGGCATCCGGGAATTTGTTACCTGGCTCAACCGCAACAAGACGGCGCTGCATGAGGAGGTCGTCTATCTGGCCGGGGCCAAGGGCGACAGCACCGCCGAGGTGGCGCTGCAATACAACGACAGCTATAACGAGACGCTGGTGTCCTTCGCCAACGACATCCACACCCCCGAGGGCGGCATGCATGAGACGGGCTTCAAAACGGCCCTGACCCGGGTGCTCAATGCCTACGGCATGAAATACGGCATGATCAAGGAGGGAGACAAGGTCTCCGGCGAGGACGTCCGGGAGGGCATCACCGCCGTGATCTCCGTGAAGCTGACGGAGGCCCAGTTCGAGGGACAGACCAAGGCCAAGCTGGGCAACGCCTCCATCCGCACCCTGGTGGACAACGTGGTATCCGACCAGCTGGCCGTGTATCTGGAGGAGCACCCGGTGGTGGCCCGGACCATTCTGGACAAGGCCCTGACCGCCAACCGGGCCAGGGAGGCTGCCCGAAAGGCCCGGGAATCCATCCGCCGCAAGACCGCTCTGGGCGGGGCGGCCATGCCCGACAAGCTGCGGGACTGCAACGAAAATAACCCCGAGCTGACGGAGATCTATATCGTGGAGGGCGACTCCGCAGGCGGCTCTGCTACTCAGGGACGGGACTCCCGCTTCCAGGCCATCCTGCCTCTGTGGGGCAAGATGCTGAACGTGGAAAAGGCCCGGGCGGACAAGGTGTACGGCAACGACAAGCTTCAGCCGGTGATCACGGCTCTGGGAGCCGGCATCGGCGACGAGCTGGACCTGAACCGGCTGCGGTATCACAAGATCATCATCATGGCCGATGCCGATGTGGACGGCGCCCATATCCGGACGCTGCTGCTGACCTTCTTCTTCCGGTTTATGCGGCCCCTGATCGAGGAGGGGTATGTATACTCCGCCGTGCCCCCTCTGTATAAGCTGACCCGGGGCAAGCAGCAGCGGGTTGCCTATACCGACGAGGAGCGGGACGCTATGTCCGCCGAAATGCGGGCGGGGAATCCCAATGTGAAGATCGACATCAGCCGCTTCAAGGGCCTGGGCGAGATGAATCCCCATGAGCTGTGGGAGACCACCATGGACCCGGGGAAGCGCACCCTGCGCCGCATCACCCTGGACGACGCCGTGGCCGCCGACGCCACGTTTACGGTGCTGATGGGCGAAAAGGTGGAGCCCCGGAAGGAGTTCATTGAGAAAAACGCCAAATACGCGGTGAATCTGGACTATTGATTCAAAAAATGCATGCATTTTTTGATTTTTACCATCCCCACAAGGAGAATAAAATATGAGCAAAAAACCACAGTACGACCCTGAGGAGCTGCGGTACCCGGACCAGCACATTGTGGAGCGGTCCCTGGTGCCGGAGATGGAAAAATCCTATATCGAATACGCCATGTCCGTGATCGTGGGCCGGGCCCTGCCCGACGTGCGGGACGGACTGAAGCCCGTACACCGGCGCATTCTCTACGCCATGTACGAGGACAATCTGACCTCGGACCGCCCCTTCAAGAAGTCCGCTACCTGCGTGGGCGATGTGCTGGGCCGGTATCACCCCCACGGCGACGCGTCCGTGTATGACGCCCTGGTCCGCCTGGCCCAGGACTTCTCCATGCGCTATATGCTGGTGGACGGCCACGGCAACTTCGGTTCCGTGGATGGCGACCCCCCGGCGGCCTACCGTTACACCGAGGCAAGGCTGGCCAAAATCGCAGGCGAAATGCTGCGGGACATCGACAAGGACACCGTGGACTGGGACCCCAACTTCGACGAAAGCCGCAAGGAGCCCCGGGTGCTGCCCTGCCGGTTCCCCAACCTGCTGGTCAACGGCTCCTCCGGCATCGCCGTGGGTATGGCCACCAATATCCCGCCCCATAATCTGCGGGAGGTCATCGGTGCGTGCATCTGCGTGCTGGACAATCCCGACGCCACCTTGGGTGATCTGATGGAGCATGTTCAGGGGCCCGACTTCCCTACCAAGGGCATCATCATGGGCCGGGCCGGGATCCGGGCCGCCTATGCCACCGGCCGGGGCCGGGTGGTGGTCCGTGCCCGCCACGAATTCGAGGAATTCGGCAATAACCGCACCCGCATCATCATCACGGAACTGCCGTATCAGGTGAACAAGCGGATGCTCATCAAGAACATGGCTGACCAGGTGGAGGACAAGCGCCTGGAGGGCATCAGCAATATCCAGGACGAGACGGACCGCAACGGTATGCGCATCGTCATCGAGCTGAAGCGGGACGCCAACCCCCAGGTGGTACTCAACCGCCTGTTTGCTCAGACCCAGCTGCAAAGCTCCTTTGCCATCAATATGCTGGCCCTGGTCCAGAATCAGTCCCAGCCGAAGATTCTCTCCCTGCGGCACATCATCGACGAGTATCTGGCCTTCCAGGAGGAGATCATCGTCCGGCGCACCAGATACGACCTGAAGAAGGCCCAGGAGCGGGCCCATCTGCTGGAGGGTCTGCTGATCGCCCAGGACAACATTGACGAGGTCATCCATATCATCCGCACCAGCTATGACAATGCCAAGGAAAACCTGATGCAGCGCTTTGGTCTGGACGACGTCCAGGCCCAGGCCATTCTGGATATGCGCCTGAAGGCTTTGCAGGGGCTGGACCGGGAAAAGCTCCAGAGCGAGTATCAGGAGCTGGAGGAGAAAATCGCCTATTATCTGCGGGTGCTGGGGGATGAGAATCTGGTAAAGTCCATCCTGAAGGAGGAGCTGCAGGCCATCTCCGACAAGTATGGCGACGACCGCAAGACGGAGATTCAGGATGTGGAGGACGAGATCGACATCGAGGACCTGATCGAGGAGGAGGAATGCGTCTTTACCCTCACCGCCAACGGGTACATCAAGCGCACTCCCGTCAGCGAATATACCGCCCAGAGCAAGGGCGGTATGGGCAAAAAGGGCATCACCACCCGGGAGGAGGATACCGTGGTGGATGTGTTCACCGCCTCCACCCACGACTATATTCTGTTCTTTACCGACACCGGCAAGGTGTATAAGAAGAAGGGCTATCTCATCCCCGAAAGCGGCAAGGCCGCCAAGGGCACCAACATCGTGAACATTCTTCAGGTGGAGACCGGCGAGCGGGTCCAGGCCATGCTGCACTTCCGGGAGACCGGCGACGACCAGCTGTATTTGTTCATGACCACCCGCAACGGCACCGTGAAGCGGCTGGAGGTATCGGCTCTGAAGAATCTGCGCAACAACGGCATCCGGGCCCTGACCCTGGACGAGGGGGATGAGCTCATCAACGTGCAGGAGACCCACGGCAGCGACCGTATCCTGATTGCCACCCACGACGGGCAGGCTGTCTGCTTTGACGAGACGGATGTGCGGGCTATGGGCCGCACGGCGGTAGGCGTCCGGGGCATCCGCCTGCGGGAGGGCGACTATGTGGTGGGCGCCGCCAAGGCGGTGCCCGGCAAGACGGTGCTGTCTATCACTGAGCGGGGCTACGGCAAGCGCACAGCGGTGGAGGAATACCGCATTACCGCCCGGGGCGGCCTGGGCATCCGCAACTATATGGTCACGGAAAAAACCGGGCCCATCGTGGGTATCAAGGTGGTGGATGGTACCGAGGACCTGCTGCTGGTGACGGAGGCAGGCATTCTCATCCGCACGGCAGTGGAGAATATCCGCATTGCCGGCCGCGCCACCCAGGGCGTCATCGTCATGCGCTTTAAGGAGGAGGGCGACCGCGTCATTTCCATGGCTCTGACGGACCGGGAGCAGGAGACCGAAAAGGAGTGATCTGATGGGGAAGAAGAAGGAAATGTACGCCCCGCTGACCCGGTGGCAGTATTTTACCAAGACCCTGTATCATGACCCCAGCCGCACCAATGAGTTTGAATATGACGGCGTGATCTATCTGAAAAGCGAAGAACTGCGGGACATTGAGTATGCCAACGCACGGGTGAACTGGGTGCTTCTGCTGGTTCTGTGCGCCATGTTCCTGACGGCGGTGAAGTGGCAGAACATTGTGGTCATTGCCGTGGGCATGGTGGTGATCGTGGCAGGAGAGCTGTATCGCATGAGCCGCCTGCCCAAGGATATCAAGGCCCACCTGACGGATTCCGGACGGAGGAAACGGTGACGGAGATGAAGATCATCGCCCGCATTCGCACGGAGCTGCCGGAGAAGTTCGGCGTGCCCCGGCAAAGCGGGCTGGTGCCCCAGCTGAGGGGCCGTGTGGTGTTTGAGCCGGGGTACCGGAACCCGGACGCTGTTCGGGGGCTGGAGGACTTCTCCCACATCTGGCTGATCTGGCAGTTTTCCCAGGCGGTCCGGGAGGACTGGTCCCCTACGGTGCGGCCGCCCCGGCTGGGGGGAAACCGGCGTATGGGGGTGTTTGCCACCCGGTCGCCCTTCCGGCCCAATGCCATGGGCCTGTCCTCTGTGCAGCTGGACCGGGTGGAGCTGGACCCGCAGCTGGGCCCGGTGCTCCATGTGCGGGGGGCGGACCTGATGGACGGGACGCCGATTTTCGACATCAAGCCCTATCTGGCCTATACCGACAGCCATCCCCAGGCCACCGGAGGATTCACCGACGGCCTGGCCCATGCGCCGCTGACGGTGGACTGCGCCCGGTCGCTGCTGGAGCGTATCCCGGCGGACAGCCGGGAGGGGCTTCTGGGCGTGCTGGCCGGAGATCCCCGGCCCCGCTATCAGGAGGACCCACAGCGGGTATACGGCCTGTCCTTCGCCGGGCGCAACGTGAAATTCACCGTGGACGGAGACCGTCTCACCGTGATCGCGGTGGAATAACAGGATGATTCTATGAAAACAGTTACGATCTATACCGACGGCGCGTGCTCCGGCAACCCCGGCCCCGGGGGCTGGGGGGCCATCCTGGAGTGGAACGGCGTGGAAAAGGAGCTGTCCGGCGGCGCGGCGGACACCACCAACAACCGCATGGAGCTTACCGGCGTCATCCGGGCTCTGTCCTGCCTGAAGGAGCCCTGCGTGGTGGAGCTGTACTCCGACTCCAAATACGTCATCGACGCCCTGTCCAAGGGATGGGTGTACGGCTGGAAGAAAAAGGGCTGGATCAAAAGCGACAAAAAGCCCGCCCTGAACGTGGACCTGTGGCAGGAGCTGCTGCCCCTGATCGCCCGGCATGAGGTACACTATCACTGGGTCAAGGGCCACGCCTCCAACGAGAAAAACAACCGCTGCGACCAGCTGGCGGTGGCGGAGAGCAAGAAATTCTGAAAAAATCTGCGATGTTCACAAAAAGTTCACGTGGATTTCATGATTTCGCCATGTTTACAAGGTATTCTTTTACCTGTACAAAGGAACCATTCCTTATGTGATTTTCTCTCTCTCCTAACAAACACACAGAAAACTCCCTCTGCCAGCGGCGGAGGGAGTTTTCTGTTGGAAAAAAAATTCCGGTGCCGAAGCAGCGGAATTTTTTTGCGGTCAGATTTACCGGGTCAGGAAGAACATCAGGGCGAACAGGATGCTGATGATCCAGGTGCCCACGTTGATCTCCTTGATCTTGCCGGTGAAGATCTTCACGAAAACGTAGGAGATCAGGCCGAAGGCAATACCGTAGGAAATGTTGTAGGTCAGGGGCATGAACGCCACGGTGACAAAGCCGGTGACGGCGGCGGCGGGATCGTCCCAGGCGATGTTGCGGACGTTGGACATCATCAGCACGCCCACATAGATCAGGGCCGCGGCGCAGGCGTAGGTGGGGATCAGCTGGGCCACGGGGGACAGGAACATGGCGATGAAGAACATCACCGCGGTAGCCATAGAGGCAAGACCGGTGCGGCCGCCCTCGGCCACACCGGCGGAGGACTCCACGAAGGTGGTGACGGTGGAGGTGCCGCAGACAGCGCCGGCGCAGGTAGCGCAGGCATCAGCCAGCATGGCCCGGTCCATATTGGGAACGTTGCCGTCCTTATCCAGCATGTTGCCGGCAGAGCAGGCGCCGTACAGGGTGCCCAGGGTGTCGAACATATCCACCATGCAGAAGGCCAGCATGGTGGTCAGCAGCATCACCACGAAAGCGCCGGTGCCGTTGGCGGCAATGAAGGCAGAGAAGTCAAAGCCGGACTTGAACACCGCGGCGAAGGCCTGGGTGCCGAAATCACGGAAAGCGCCGAAGAAGTCGGAGGTCAGGTTGGGAGCCACGGCGGAGGCATAGAAGCCGGGAACGGTAATCAGACCGATGGCATAGTACAGCACGGCAGCGCCCAGAATACCCCACAGCACCGCGCCGCGGACCTTCTTCTTGCTCATGGCGCCGATGGCGAACACGGCGATCAGGGTGATGAGCATGGGGAAGATGGTGGCCCAGGTCTGCTCGCCGGTGAACACGTTGAAGGAGTGCAGATTCACGCAGGTAGAGGCGTCGTTGACCACGATGCCGGCGTTCTGCAGGCCGATGAAGGCGATGAACAGGCCGATACCGGCGGAGATGGCCACCTTGACCTCGTGGGGAATGGAGTCGAAGATGATCTTGCGCAGACCGGTGACGGTCAGCAGCACGAAGATGATGCCATCGAACAGCACCAGCACCAGGGCGTTGGCATAGCTCAGGCCCAGGCCCACACACACGGTGTAGACGAAATAGGCGTTGAGGCCCATGCCGGAGGCCTGCGCCAGCGGCAGGTTAGACAGCAGGCCGATGAGCAGGGTGCCCACCACGGCGGAAATGGCGGTGGCCACGTAAATGGCCCCGTAGCTGACGCCCAGCACGTCTGTGCCGTCGCCAAAGGGGTTCGAGAACATACCGGCATTGACCATCAGAATGTAGGCCATAGCCATGAAGGTGGTGATACCGGCCATGATCTCCGTCCGGACGGTGGAGCCCTTTTCGGTTACATGGAAGAAACGATCCATAAACTCTCTCCTTTTCTGAATTGTTTTCCTCTGCGCCTTCTGGGCGCAGCAACTCAATTCTACCATTATGTACCTTTTCCCGCAACCCTTGTTTCGACAAAAGCTCCCCGCTTCTGCAAAATTTGTGACAGTTGCCGGGAAATGAGCCGGTTTTTTTGTGGAAACAGCGAGATAAAGCATCGCCTTGAACGCACCGCAAAATTCTGCTGTTCGATGAATCGAATTTTCTTGCTTTTTGGGGAATTTCTGTTATACTGAGCTTGTAACGAGTGTATATTGTTACAGAGAGAATCAGAGAAAAAGGAGAACAAATTATGCTTTTGGAAATTATCGGAGCGATTTTGTCCATGGTGGGTTCCTGGATGATCTTCAAGAAGATGGGCCGCCAGGGCTGGGAGGGCATCGTCCCCATCTACAGCACCTATGTTCTGTGCAAGGTGCTGTACGGCAACGGCTGGAAGTTCCTGCTGCTGCTGATCCCCTTCTACAACATCTATTTCGCCATCAAGATGATGGTGGACCTGGCCAAGGCCTTCAACCAGGGCGTGGGCTTTGCCATCGGTCTGCTGCTGCTGCCCTTCGTGTTCAACCTGATCCTGGCCTTTGGCGGGGCTCAGTATATGGACGGCAGCTATACCAACACCCAGCCCGACATGGTGGAGGACGTGGTCAACAAGGCCAGGGATGCCGTGTCCGGCGACCAGAACGACCGGTAAATATCAAAAAGCTCCGGCCCGGCCGGAGCTTTTTGACGCTTGATCGCATAAAGAGGGGAGAGGCTTGCAGCCTCTCCCCTCTTTATGCGATTCCTTATTTCCCGAAGTACCGGTTCAGCAGACCCTCGAAGGCCTTGCCGTGTCTCGCCTCGTCCCGGGCCATCTCGTGGACGGTGTCGTGGATGGCGTCCAGGTTGTACTTCTTGGCCAGCTTGGCCAGCTCGAACTTACCGGCGGTAGCGCCGTTCTCGGCGTCCACGCGCAGCTGCAGGTTCTTCTTGGTAGAATCGGTGACCACCTCGCCCAGCAGCTCGGCGAACTTGGCAGCGTGCTCGGCCTCCTCCAGGCCGGCCTTCTCCCAGTACATGCCGATCTCGGGATAGCCCTCGCGATGGGCCACACGGGCCATGGCCAGGTACATACCCACCTCGCTGCACTCGCCCTCAAAGTTGGCGCGCAGACCGGCGATGATCTCCTCGCGGACCTCGGCGGGAACGTCCTCGCCGAACACCTTGCCTACGCCTACCACGTGCTCGGCAGCCCAGGTCTTCTCCTCGGCCTGCAGGGTGAACTTCTCACCGCTGACGTGGCACACCGGGCACTCGGCCGGGGGATTCTCGCCTTCATGAACATAACCGCAAACAGGACAGACCCACTTTTTCATAGTAAATTTCCTCCATTTTATTCAGCATTTATTGGTTTTGGGAACCGTTGGCTCCCTCATTGACTGAATGCAGTATAACACGGATGGAGTCGTTCTATAAGTTGCAATTGCAACAAACGGTAAAATTTTCCCGAAGGATTTTTACTCCTGGGGAGGATCGCTCTCCAGCAGCGTCTTGGCGCTGGCCGCCAGGCCCGCCAGCCCCTGGATTTCGCTGGGGATAATGATCTTGGTGGCCTTGCCGTCGGCCATTTTCTGCAGGGCCTCCAGGCTCTTGAGCTTGATGACCTGGTCGTTGGGGGCGTTTTCGTTGAGCATCCGCATGGCGTCGGCCAGGGCCTGCTGCACCTTCATGATAGAGGTGGCCTCGGCCTCGGCGGCCATGATCCGGGCCTGCTTGGCGGCGTCGGCCTTCAGAATGGCGGACTGCTTCTCGCCCTCGGCCACCAGGATCTTGCTGGCCTTTTCGCCCTCGGCCTGCAGGATGGACTCCCGGCGTTCCCGCTCGGCCTTCATCTGCTTCTCCATGGCGTTCTGAATCTCCCGGGGCGGCAGGATGTTCTTCAGCTCCACCCGGTTGACCTTGATGCCCCAGGGGTCCGTGGCCTCGTCCAGAATGGCCCGCATCTTGGCGTTGATGGTGTCGCGGGAGGTCAGGCTCTGGTCCAGCTCCAGCTCGCCGATGATGTTGCGCAGGGTGGTGGCGGTGAGGTTCTCAATGGCGTTCATGGGATACTCCACGCCGTAGGTATACAGTTTGGGGTCGGTGATCTGGAAATAGATCACGGTGTCGATCTGCATGGTGACGTTGTCCTTGGTGATCACCGGCTGGGGGTCGAAGTCCGCCACCTGCTCCTTCAGGCTGACCTTCTTCACCACCCGCTCGATGAACGGGACCTTCAGATGCAGGCCCACGCCCCACACGGAGTGGAAAGCGCCCAGTCGCTCCACCACATAGGCCTTGGACTGCTGCACCACATAGATGTTCCGGACGATAACGATCAGCACCAGCACCACCAGAATGGCGATGGCCACTGCGCCGGGGATAGAGATGTTGCTTGGCATGTGATTTTCCTCCTGTTTTTAATATAAGTAGTGTTTACGGACTTACACGGGTTCCACGAACAGGCGCACGCCCTCCATGCGGACTATCTTCACCTGCGCGTTGCGGGGGATGGGCTGGCCGCTTTCGCTGCGGGCGGTCCAGGTCATGCCGCCCACATACACCGCCCCGGTGGGCACGGCGTTGTCGATGTTCTCCGTGACCCGGGCGGTCTGGCCCAGCACGCGGTCGGCGTTGGTGGCGGTAACGTCCTTGCGCAGCAGCTTCTTCACCAGGGGCCGGGTGGCCGCCAGGCACACGATGGACACCACGAAGAACAGAGCCAGCTGCAGCCAGATGGGACCGCCGCAGATGGCGGCAATCAGCCCCGCCACGGAGCCGACTACGAACCAGATGGACGTCAGCCCCACGGTGATGGCCTCCACCACGCCGAAGATCACCATGGCGGCGATCCAGATCAGCGTCATCATATCGGTGCTTCCTCCTTTCAGACACAGCCCCAGCACCAGGGCCAGAGCCAGGGTTACGGCCACTGCGCCGATGCCCAGCCACTTCTCCCGGGGGGACAGATTGGCGAAAAACGCGGACAGGGATGTTTTCAGGGTTTTCTCCGGCAGCGGGGCCTTGGGCGCGTCCTGCACCGGGGCCTCCCGGGGCACCTCCTGGGAAAACAGCTCATCCAGGGACACCTGATACCGGTTGCATATATAGAGGATCTTCTCGATCTCCGGATATCCCCGGCAGGACTCCCATTTGCTGACGGCCTGCCGGGATACCTTCAGCTCCGCCGCGAACTGCTCCTGGGTCAGTCCCGCCCGGCGGCGTACCTCCTGTAACCGTTCTCCAAAGGCCATGGCCCCGTCCCTCCGTTTCTCTCTGACCCCATCCTACCGGAAACGGGCCGCATTGTCTACCAACCTCCGTTTGCACCCGGGGAAAAACTGGAATTTTCTGCGCAACCTCAGGTTGTCATGGTTTTAGTATACTATATTTTCGCCTCCCGCGCCACAACATTTTGAAAAATCCTCCGGTTTTTTACCCGGCGGACAAATCGGCTTGACAAATGTTTCCTGCCCGTGTATACTGAACCCATCTGATAAGAAAGGTGGTGCCCGATATGCTGTTTTATAACGCTTTTGTCGTGTCGGGGACCCTTGTGCGCCTGTGACGAGCCTGCCGGAAGATAGGGCGGGCCCCTTGCGGCTGTGTCGGCGTCCTCGGAAGGAGGGCGCTTTTTTCGTGCCCGGAATTTGGAAAAGAGAGAAGAATGAGAGAGGAAGTGTTTTTGCCTTCATGGAAACCACCCGAAAATTATCCCGGCGGGAGAAGCTGTCTCTCATCGGGAAGTATCTGCGCCCCTGCTGGGGGCATTTTGCCGCGGCGCTGCTGTGCGCATGCCTGGCCATGGTGTTCAACGCCCTGACGCCCCAGATCATCCGCCTGACCGTGGACTCCATCCTGGGGCCCGAAACGCCCAAATTGCCCGGGTTCCTGATGTCCTGGCTGAACTGGGCGGTTCTGGAGGCCCAGCCCCTGCGGGCCCTGTGGTGGGCCGCTGCCGCCGTCCTGCTGACGGCCCTGCTGCGGGGCGTGTGCAGCTATGGCCAGCGGCTCCAGCTGGCCCGGGGCTCCGAGAGCTACGTCAAGGGCATCCGGGACGATCTGTACCGCCACATTCAGTATCTGCCCTTTGCCTGGCACAAAAATAACCCCACCGGCGACATCATCCAGCGCTGCACCTCCGACGTGGACGTGATCCGCCAGTTCGTGTGCAACCAGCTGGTGGAGGTGGTGCGCACGGTGTTCCTGATCGTGCTGTACCTGTGCATCATGTTCACCATGAACCTGCGCCTGTCCCTGATTTCGGCGCTGTTCATCCCCATTGTGGGCCTGTCCTCCGGTGTGTTCTACAAGAAGATCTCCGGCCGGTTCCAGGCCGCCGACGAGGCGGAGGGCGACCTGACCACCTGCGCCCAGGAGAACCTCACCGCCGTCCGGGTGGTCCGGGCCTTCGGCCGGGAGCGGTATGAGGAGGAGAAGTTCAACGGGAAAAACCAGCGCTTCTCCCAGCTGTGGATTCGGCTGGGAAAGCTCCTGTCCGTATACTGGGCCTCCGGCACCCTGCTGACCTGCCTGCAGGTGATGGTCATCGTGGTGGCCGGCGCCTGCGAATGCGTGGCCGGGCGGATGACCCTGGGCTCCTTTGTGGCCTTCGTCACCTATAACGAGGCCCTGGCCTGGCCCGTCCGTTCCCTGGGCCGGGTGCTGTCCGATATGAGCAAGGCCGGGGTGTCCATGGACCGCGTGGGCTATATCCTCAACGCCCGGGAGGAGCGGGACCTGCCCGACGCCGTGGACGCCGTAAACGGCGACATCGTCTTTGACCACGTCAGCTTTGCCTACGACGGCCAGCCGGTGCTGGAGGACGTGTCCTTCACCATCCACCAAGGGGAGACCTTCGCCATTCTGGGGGGCACCGGCTCCGGCAAGAGCACCCTGGTGCACCTGCTGGACCGGCTGTATGACCTGCCGGAGGGCGGCGGCTCCATCACCATCGGCGGGGTGGACATCCGCCGCATGAAGCGGGAGTCCCTGCGCCGTCAGATCGGCCTGGTGCTCCAGGAGCCCTTCCTGTTCTCCCAGACCGTGGGGGAAAACATCTGCGCCGTGCGGCCGGACGCCGGGGACGAGGCCATGCGCCGGGCCGCCGCCGTGGCCTGCGTGGACGAGGCCATCTCCGCCTTTCCCCAGGGGTACGACACCGTGGTGGGCGAGCGGGGCGTCACCCTGTCCGGCGGCCAGAAGCAGCGGGTGGCCATCGCCCGGATGCTGATGCAGCAGGCCCCCATTATGGTGTTTGACGACTCCCTGTCCGCCGTGGACGCCGAAACCGACGCCAAAATCCGCGCCGCCCTGCGGGACACCCTGCACAGCGCCACGGTGCTGCTGATCTCCCACCGGGTCACCACCCTGATGCAGGCCGACCGCATTCTGGTGCTGGACGGTGGCCGGGTGTCCGCCCTGGGCGCCCACCGGGAGCTGATTGACCGCCCCGGCATTTACCGGAATATTTACGACATCCAGATGCGCAGCGACGACCGCGCGCTGGTGGAGGAAGGAGGGAACGTCTGATGGCTGCCTTCGACGAAAAAGAATATACAAAATCCTTTGACTGGAGCATCTGGAGGCGGCTTGCGCCCTTTGTGCGGCCCTTCCGCCGGGACTTCGTGGGGATGCTGGTGTTCAACGGTCTGTGTGCCCTGGTGGACGTGGCCATTCCCCTGTTCCAGCGCTACGCCATCCGGAACTTTATCCAGGCGGACTCCCTTCGGGGCATCGTTCCCTTCTCCCTGGTGTATCTGCTGGTAATTCTTTTACAGGCTCTGTCCGTGGTGGCCTTTGCCCGCAACTCCATGACCATTGAGATGAACATGGGCCGGGATATGCGCCGGACCCTGTTTCACCATCTCCAGACCCTGTCCTTCTCCTTTTACAACGTGACCCCCGTGGGATATCTGCTGACCCGGGTCATGAGCGATACCAACCGCATTGCCAGCATGGTGGCCTGGAATCTGACGGATATCCTGTGGGCGCTGTTCTATGTGCTGGGGACCTTTGCCGCCATGCTGATCCTGAATTGGCGGCTGGCGCTGGTGGTCATCGTCATCGTGCCTGTGATGGCGGTGCTCACCGGGTATTTCCAGAACCGCATCCTCCGGTGGAACCGGAGAGTGCGCAAGCTGAACTCCCGCATCACCGGGTCCTTCAACGAGGGCATCACCGGGGCCAAGACCACCAAGACCCTGGGCACCGAGGAGCAGACCGTGGCCGCCTTCCGGGACCTGACCCGCCAGATGCACGACGCCGGCATCGGCGCGGCCCGGCTCAACGCGGTGTATATCCCGCTGGTGCTGTTTGCCAGCACCATGGCCGTGGCCATTGTGCTGCTGCGGGGCGGCTATATGGTCTCCGATCACCTTCTGGAGCTGGCCACCCTCTCCACCTTCACCACCTATGCCGTGGGCATTTTCGAGCCCATCCAGATGACCGCCGCCAACATCGCCGAGTTCATCTCCCTGCAGGCCTCCATCGAGCGGGTCATGGACCTGATGGACAAGATCCCCCAGATTCAGGACGCCCCGGAGGTCATCGAAAAGTACGGCGACGCCTTCCACCCCAAGCGGGAGAACTGGGAGCCCATCCGGGGCGAGATCGAGTTCCGGGACGTGACCTTCCGCTATCCCGACGGCGGTGACAACGTGCTGGAGCACTTCTCCCTGCACATTCCCCAGGGGGCCACCGTGGCCATCGTGGGCGAAACCGGCGCAGGCAAGAGCACCCTGGTGAACCTGGCCTGCCGGTTCTTCGAGCCCACGGAGGGCCAGATCCTCATCGACGGCGTGGACTACCGCCAACGCAGCCAGCTGTGGCTCCACAGCAGCATCGGCTATGTGCTGCAGGACCCCCACCTGTTCTCCGGCACCGTCCGGGAGAACATCCGCTACGGGAAGCTGGACGCCACCGATGCGCAGGTGGAGGCCGCCGCCCGGGCTGTGTCCGCCGACACGGTGGTGGCCAAGCTGGAAAAGGGCTGGGACAGCGACGTGGGCGAGGGCGGCGGACGGCTCTCCACCGGCGAAAAGCAGCTAATCTCCTTTGCCCGGGCCGTGCTGGCGGACCCCCGCATCTTCGTCCTGGACGAGGCTACCTCCTCCATCGACACCCAGACCGAGCAGCTGATCCAGCAGGCCATCGACCACCTGCTCCAGGACCGCACCTCCTTCCTGATCGCCCACCGGCTCTCCACCATCCGCAAGGCGGACATGATCCTGGTGGTCCGGGACGGCCGCATCGTGGAGCAGGGCACCCACCAGGAGCTGCTGCGCCGCCATGGCTATTACCACGATCTCTACAGCAAGCAGTTCGCCGAGGAATCCGCGGCCCGCATCCTGCAATAATTACCAGAATATGGAAGCCCCGGCAGCGGCGCTGCCGGGGCTTTTTTCACCCCGTTTTCCGGGAAAGCGCTTCCCATCTGTCCCCCTGTGACGGACAGACTTTCCTTGGCTCCTATCGACCGCTTCCCGCCTGACAGGCGGATACTCCGTGAAATTTCTGACAAGCGGATTCACCCGTTTGCCAGGATTTTCACATATTTGTCCGCCTATGAAATACAGCCGTTTCCTATACCTGACATTGTTAAAACCTTGACCGCTATTTTTTCATTTTGCTTCCAGTTATTTCCAAAAAAGGTTGCCAAGCCGCCGTCTTTTCGATACAATATCCTGCGAGATAGAGAAGAAGGAACCTGCAGCATGTAATGTGGGACCAAAAATCAAGGAGGTCTTTCATGAAAGTATTAGTCATCAATGCCGGCAGCTCATCCCTGAAGTATCAGCTGCTGGACCCGGAAACCGGCCATCTGCTGGCCAAAGGCCTGTGCGAGCGCATCGGCATTGACGGAAAATTCACCTATAAGCCCCAGGTGGAGGGCAAGGCCGCCGTATCGGCGGCGGACGTCCCCATGCCCACCCATTCCGAGGCCATCCAGGCGGTGCTGTCCGCCCTGGTGGACCCGGACAACGGCGTCATCTCCTCCATGAAGGAGATCGACGCGGTGGGTCACCGGGTGGTCCACGGCGGCGAGAGCTTCGCCAGCTCCGTCCTCATCACCGACCAGGTGATGCAGGCGGTGGAGGACTGCACCCCCCTGGCGCCTCTGCATAACCCCGCCAACATCATCGGCATCGAGGCCTGCCGGGCGGTGCTGGGCCACGACGTGCCCCAGGTGGCGGTGTTCGACACGGCCTTCCACCAGACCATGCCCGAGCATGCGTATCTGTACTCCATCCCCTATGAGTACTATGAAAACGACAAGATCCGGCGCTACGGCTTCCACGGCACCTCCCACCGCTATGTGTCCCTGCGGGCGGCGGAGATCCTGGGCCGTGACCCGGCGGAGCTGAAGGTGGTGTCCTGCCACCTGGGCAACGGCTCCTCCCTGGCGGCCATCGACGGCGGCCGCTGCGTGGATACCTCCATGGGCCTGACGCCGCTGGCGGGCCTGCCCATGGGCACCCGGGCCGGTGACATGGACGTGGGCGTGGTGGAGTTCATTGCCAACAAGTACGACATGACCATTTCCGAGGCCGTGAACCTGCTGAACAAGGAGTCCGGCATGCTGGGCCTGTCCGGCGTGTCCTCCGACTTCCGGGATCTGGAGCAGGCGGCGGAGAAGGACCATCACCGGGCCACCGTGGCCCTGGAGATCTTCGAGTACCGGGTCCGCAAGATGATCGCCGAGTATGCCGCCGCCATGGGTGGCGTGGACGTGGTGGTATTCACCGCCGGCGTGGGTGAAAACGCACCCGAGACCCGGGCCCACATCCTCCAGGGTCTGGAGTTCATGGGCATCACCTGCGACCCGGAGAAGAACAACTGCCGGGGCAAGGAGCAGGTCATCTCCCAGGACGGCGCGCCCGTCATCGTGATGGTGGTCCCCACCAACGAGGAGCTGATGATCGCCCAGGACACCATGGAGCTGGTCCTGGACCAGGAATAAGCCCTATTTATTGACCATTTCGCAAAAAAACCGGGACGCCCCAGCGTCCCGGTTTTTTAACTTGTCAACAAGTCCAGCCCTGCGCAGCGGGCCGCAGAAGTTTTTACCAGCTCTGGGCCGACAGGATGACCTTCTTATAGCTGCGGCGGAAATAGACGATCTCGGCGGCGCCGGTGATGGCCCAGGAGAAGATATACAGCAGGTACAGGGAGGTGATGGTGCCCAGCCAGGCGAACACGGTGTATACCCAGATGACCCGGAACACGCAGGAGCCCAGAATGACGATCACCGTGGGGCCTACGCTTTTGCCGATGCCCCGGGAGGCGGCGATGCTGGCGTCCATCAGCGGGGACACCACATAGGAAAAGCTCATGATCCGCAGCCGCTGCATACCCGCGTCGATGACCGCCGTTTCGTTGGCAAACAGGCCCAGGAAGCTCCGGCCGAAAAACAGCAGCAGCAGACCGCACACGGCCCCCACTCCGGCGGCGTAGCACATACTCACCAGATAGCTTTTGACAATGCGCTCGGTTTTGCCGGCGCCCCAGTTCCGGCTGACGAAGCTGGCGCAGCCGGTATAGAAGGCCGCCATCATGTTAAACAGCAGGGTGTCGGCGTTGGCGGCGGCGGAGCTGCCGGACACCGTGACGGCGTCGAAGGAGTTCAGGCCCACCTGGACAAACAGGTTGGCCACGGCGAAAATGGCGTTCTGAAGCCCCGCGGGGATGCCGATGGCCAGGACCCGCCGGGCCTCCTGGGGATGGACCCGGAGGCGGCGCAGCTCCAGGCGGCAGGCGTCCTCCCGCCGCAGCAGGTGCAGCACGATCAGCAGGGCCGACAGGCACTGGGCGATGACGCTGGCGATGGCCACGCCCTCGGCGGCCATGTGGCAGCGGATCACAAAGAACAGGTTCAGAACCACGTTCAGCACACCGGCAACGGACAGATACAGCAGAGGCCGCCGGGTGTCGCCCACGGCGCTCATGATGCCGTTGCCGCAGTTGTACACGGCCATGGCCGGCATGCTCAGGGCGTATATCTTCAGGTAGAGGACGGCCCCATCCATCAGCTCGTCCTTGGTGTGCAGCAGGGCCAGCATGGGCCGGGCCAGCAGTACGCAGATCAGGCACAGCACCACGCCGAAGGCGGCGCACAGCACAAAGGACGTGTGAACGGTTTTTTCCACCCGCTGCTTATCCCCCATGCCCAGGCCCCGGGCCACCGCCACGTTGACGCCGCTGCCCATGCCGATCAGCAGTCCCGTGAACAGCGACACCAGCAGCGTGGTGGAGCCCACGGCTCCCAGCGCCCGGTAGTCCGCGAACTTGCCGGCAATGGCCACGTCGCTGAGGTTGAACAGCACCTCCAGCACCTGGGTCAGCATCAGGGGCAGGCTGAACAGCAGCATATTTTTCCACAGGGAGCCTTCCGTCATGTTGACGGACAGGGCGCTCTTTTTTTGCGTCGCTTCCATGAAACACACCTCTTATCCAAAATATACTGGCACGCAATTGCACAGTATAACACCACGATTTGCACAAAACAACCCCCTCAGACGCCATATTTTCCCCAGAGGAAATGGCACGTCATTGTGCACAATGTTGTGTTCCGGAGGCAGACCCCTCCACCGGCGGAAAAAACCGGGAAAACGGCGGCAGATGGATAAAATTTTCACATTCCGGGAGAAAAGTTGCGAAAAGCCCTTGCAATCCACGGGGAAATGTGGTACAGTCCACTTCGACAATTGAATAGGGGCGGCGGGGCCTGTCCGCACTGCCGCCTGACACCATTATTTCTGGCTTGCCGCCAAGGTCGCGGCAAGGAAAAAGGAGAAAGCTATGAAGAAGAAACTATTGGCTCTTTTCCTGGCGCTGGTAATGGTCGGCGCCGTACTCCCGGGATGCGGAGACGGCAGCAAGGACCCCGGCGGACAAGGAAATAACGGCGAGACGGGCGAACCGGTCAAGGGTGGCGAGATCACCGTTGGCATCGCCCAGGACCTGGACGACAGTCTTGACCCCCACCAGACGGTGGCCGCAGGAACCAGAGAGGTCTTGTTCAACATCTTCGAGGGCTTGGTAAAGCCCAATTCTGACGGCGAAATGATCCCCGCTGTGGCGGAGAAATATGAGCTGTCCGAGGATGGAACCACCTATACCTTCACGCTTCGTGAGGGAGTGAAGTTCCACAACGGCCAGACAGTGACCGCAGAGGATGTTGTATACTCTATCAATCGCTGCGCCGCTGTGCCGGAGGGTCAGGAAAAGCCTCTGGTAGCGGCGTTTTCTGCTGTCCGGAGCGTGGAGGCCCTGGACGAAAAGACCGTCACCGTTACCATCGCGCAGCGCGACCTGGAGTTCATCAGCTATATGACGGTGGCCATCATTCCCGCCGGCTATGCCGACCAGGCCACCGCCCCTGTGGGCACCGGCCCGTTCAGGTTCGTGTCCCGCACCCCCCAGGAGAACTTCATCATGGAGCGCTTTGAGGATTACTGGGGCACCTCCGCGTGGCTGGACAAGGTCACCTATAAGATCTGCGAGAACGCCGACGCCCTGGTGATGAACCTCAACGGCGGGTCCATCGACCTGTGCGCCCACCTGACCTCTGCCCAGGCGGCCCAGCTCAACAGCAATTTCAAGGTGCTGGAGGGCACCATGAACCTGGTGCAGGCCATCTATCTGAACAACCAGGCCAAGCCCTTTGACAACCAGCTGGTGCGCCAGGCCCTGTGCTATGCCATCGACCGGCAGGGCATCATGGATATGGTGGCCGACGGCCACGGCACCGCCGTGGGCAGCAGCATCTATCCCGCGTTTACCAAATACTTCCTGCCGGAGCTGGTGGATAAGTATCCCCACAGCGTGGAAAAGGCCAAGGAGCTCCTGGCCCAGGCCGGTTATCCCAACGGGTTCGACATGACCATCTCCGTGCCCAACAACTATCAGCCCCATATGGACACCGCCGAGGTGGTGGCCGAGCAGCTGCGGGAGGCGGGGATCAACGTGACCATCCAGCCCGTGGAATGGAGCACCTGGCTGGATACCATTTATAATGGCCGCCAGTTCCAGGCCACTGTGGTGGGCGTGGACGCAGCCAACATGACCGCCCGGGCCATGCTGGAGCGCTTCACCTCCGATTATGCCAAGAACTTCATCAACTACAGCAACCCCGCCTATGACGCCCTGTTCCAGCAGGCCATCAACGCCACGGACGAGGCCACCCAGACGGATCTGTACAAGCAGATGGAGACCATGCTGGCAGACACTGCCGCCAACGTGTATATCCAGGACCTGTGCGACCTGGTGGCTATGCGCCAGGACCTGGGCGGCCTGAAGTTCTATCCCATTTATGTGCTGGACCTGTCCACCGTGTACCTGACCCAGCAGTAACGTTATACTGAATTGAAAGAGGCGATGACCATGAAATACGCGGCCAAGAAAATCGGACTGATGCTGCTGACCATGGTCATCGTCTCTTTTCTGGCTTTTCTGGCGTTTCAGGTGATCCCCGGGGACCCGGCGGTGAAGCTGCTGGGTACCGAGGCCACCCCGGAGCGCATCGCCGCCCTGCGGGCGGAAATGGGACTGGACCGGCCGTTTTTTGAGCGGTATGTCCAGTGGGTGCTGGGGGCCCTGCACGGGGACTTCGGCACGTCCTACAGCTATAAAATGCCGGTATCCGGCATGCTGGCCGGAAAGCTGCCGGTGACGGGGCTTCTGACGGGGATGTCCTTTGTGCTGATCCTGGTCTTTTCCATCCCCCTGGGCATTTTCACCGCCCGCCACGCCGGGGGACGGATGGACAAGGCCCTGACCAGCGTGAACCAGGTGCTCATGGCCATCCCGGCCTTTGTAACGGGCATTCTGCTGACCTATGTGTTCGGGTTGGTGCTGCGGTGGTTTGTGCCGGGAAACTATGTTTCCCCCGGCGACAACTTCGGCGGCAGCCTGTGGTACTTCCTGTTCCCCGCCGTGTCCATCGCCCTGCCCAGGGTGGCCATGACGGTGAAGATGCTGCGCTCGTCCATTCTGTCGGAGCTGCAGAAGGACTATGTCCGCACGTCTCACAGCCGGGGCAACAGCGACCGGGCTACCCTGTACCGCCATGTGCTGCGCAACGCCATGGGGCCGGTGGTGTCATTTCTGGCCATGACCGTGGCGGATATTGTGGCGGGCTCTGTGGTTATCGAGCAGGTGTTTTCCCTGCCGGGCCTGGGCCGCATGCTGCTGACGTCCATCGCCAACCGGGACTATCCCGTGGTGCAGGCGGTGGTGGTGATCGTGGCGTTCTGGGTGGTGCTGGTGAACCTGCTGGCGGACCTGATCAACCAGCGGCTGGACCCGAGACTGCGGCTGCAATAGAGGGGAGGGACCTACCTTGCTGCTGAACGAAAAAAAGAATCACTATCTGCGGGCGGGTCTGGTCCTGACGGGGCTTATGGCGGCTCTGGCGCTGCTGGGCTGCGTGTGGACCCCCTATCCCCCCACGGCCATGTCCGGCAGCGAAAAGTTCGCGGCCCCATGCCTGCGGCACCTGTTCGGCACGGACAACTTCGGCCGGGATATTTTCAGCCGGGTGCTGGCCGGCGCCGGCACCACCTTCCTCATCAGTGCCGCCACCGTGGTGATCGGCGCGGCGGTGGGAACGCTGGTGGGGGCCTTCACCGGATATTTCGGCGGCTGGCTGGACGAGGCGCTGATGCGCATCAATGACGCGGTGACGGCGTTTCCCAGCATCCTGCTGGCTCTGGTGTTCATCTCCCTGCTGGGCTTCGGCAAGTACAACGTCATTCTGGCGCTGGGCGTTGCCTTTGTGCCCAGCTATGCCCGGGTCATCCGCAGCGAGTTTGCCCGGCACCGGGAGATGAATTATGTGAAAAGCGCCCGGCTCATGGGAGCGGGGCACCTGCGCATTATGTTTCTGCATATTCTGCCCAATACCCGGCAGGTGCTTCTGCCTACCCTGGTCATTGGGTTTAACAACGCCGTGCTGGCGGAGGCCAGCATGAGCTATCTGGGCATCGGCGTGAAGCCCCCGGACGTGTCTCTGGGGTATATGCTGTCCGAGTCCCAGAGCTATATGGCCAGGGCCCCCTGGTATATGCTGACGGTGGGCGGCGTCATCGTGCTGCTGATCTTAGGCGTCAGCCTGCTGGGCGAGGGGCTCCAGCGAAAGCAATGGGGGAGGTGACGGTATGCTGGAAATTCGCGATCTGCATGTGCAGTTCCACGGGTCGGACCACGAGGCGGTGCGGGGCATCGACCTGACGGTGGGCGACGGCGAGATCGTGGGGCTGGTGGGCGAGTCCGGCAGCGGCAAAACCGTTACCGCCATGATGATCTCCGGCCTGCTGCGGCCGGAGCAGGCGTCGTTCCGGGGGCAGATCCTGCTGGACGGGCGGGACCTGCTGACCAGCAGCGGCGATACCCTGCGCAGCATCCAGGGCCGGGACATCTGCGTGGTGTTCCAGGAGCCCATGAGCGCCATGGACCCCACCATGCGCATCGGGCCCCAGGTAGAGGAGTGCCTGCGGGTGCACACGGACCTGCCGCCGGGAAAGCGGCGGGAGCTGGCCCTGCAGGCCCTGCGGGACGTGGACCTGCCGGAGGCGGAGGAGGTATACCGGAAGTATCCCCACGAGCTGTCCGGCGGCATGCTGCAGCGGGCCATGATCGCGGCGGCCATCCTGCCCCGGCCGAAACTCCTGCTGGCGGACGAGCCCACCACGGCCCTGGACGTGACCATCCAGGCCCAGATCCTGGAGCTGCTGCGGCGGCTGAACCGGGAGCTGGGTATGTCCATTCTGTTTATTTCCCACAACCTGGCGGTGGTGCGGAAGCTGTGCACCCGGGTGGCGGTGATGGAGAAGGGACACATCGTGGAGTCCGGCCCGGTGGATCAGATATTCTTCCACCCCCAGGCCCCCTATACCCAGCGGCTGATCGCCGCCATTCCCACAAGGAGGAAGCTATGAGCCAGGACCTTGTTCTGCAGGTCCGTGACCTGAACGTGTGGTACCGGCCCTCCGGGACCATCGGGCGCAGAAAGCGCCGGCAGGTGCTCCATGACGTGAGCTTTGACCTGCACCGGGGGGAGATTCTGGGCCTGGTGGGGGAATCCGGCAGCGGAAAGACCACCCTGGCCCGGACCATTCTGGGCTTTGTGCCGGACTATACCGGCACGGTGACCCACTTCACCAAGCGGCCCCAGATGGTGTTCCAGGACCCGGCCAGCAGCCTGAACCCCAGCCGCACCGTGGGCTGGATTCTGGCCGAGCCCCTGCGGATATACGGCAAGTATGACCGGGAGGAGATCCGGCGGCGGGTGGAGCGGACCATGGAGCTGGTGGGCCTGGACCCGGAGTGCCGGGACCGGCTGCCCCATCAGCTGTCCGGCGGACAGCGGCAGCGGGTGTGCATCGGGGCAGCCCTGATCGTGCACCCCCAGCTCATCGTGGCCGACGAGGCCGTGTCGGCCCTGGACGTGACCATCCAGGCCCAGATTCTGCAGCTGATCGCCCGGCTGCGCCGGGAACTGGGCATTTCGTATCTGTTTATCTCCCACGACCTCAACGTGGTTTACGAGATCTGCGACCGGTGCCTGGTGATGCACCAGGGGCGCATCGTGGAGCAGGGGCCGGTGGAGGAGCTATTTGACCATCCGAAGGAGGAATATACCCGCCAGCTGCTGGCAGCGGCGGAGTGAGCGCATATGACCGAAGAACGGAGACAGAAATTACTGCAATCATCCCAGGGCCCCGGGGCGGAGCCCTTCAGCCAGTATAATCATATGAAGGTCACTGCCGTGGACGACGGCACGGCCACGGTGGAGCTGGAGCTGCAGCCGGACAGTCTGAACTGCTGGGGCACCCCCCACGGCGGCGTGCTGTTCACCATGGCCGACGTGGCGGCGGGGATGGCCCTGCTGACCCTGCGGCAGGAGGTGACCTTCACGGTGTCCTCCAGCATCGAATACCTGTCCGCCGCCCCGGGAACGGGGAAGCTCACCGCCGTGGGCACCGTGGAGAAGATGGGCGGGCACATGGGCTTCAGCCGCACGGACATCCGGGACGAGGGCGGCAAGCTCATCGCGGCCCTGCGGACGGTGATGTATCTGACGGGCCACCCGCTGGAGCTATGAGAGCCTTTTTCCGGCGGCACCGGGGGCTGCACATCTGGCTTTTGTCGGTGTGCGGGGTGCTGGGCCTGTATTTTGCCCTGCGGACGGTGCCGGGGCTGATGACCCGGTTCAGCCGGGGGATCATCATGCCCCTGGAGCGGGCGGTGGCGGCGGTGTGCTACCGGGCGGACTTCTCCGTGGCAGAGCTGCTGTACGCCATAGCGGCGGGAGTGGTTTTGCTGTGGATGGGGGCCACCGTCCGGCGGCTGATCACGGAAAAGGGCCGCCGGGGGCGGATCGTGTACCGGTTCGTGCTGACGGCGGTGTGCACCGTGCTGACGGTGTACGCCGGGTTCAGCCTGCTGTGGGGCGTCAACTACTACGCCGAGTCCTTCCAGGAGCAGTCCGGCGTATATGCCCGGGAGTCCACCCCGGAGGAGCTGGCCCGGGTGACGGAGTATTTCGCCCGGCAGCTGGCTGGCTGCGCCGACCAGGTAAAGCGGGACGAAAACGGCCTCTTTGCCGAAAGCCGGGCGGACATCTTCGCCCACAGCATGGAGGTGTTCGACGGGATATACGACGAGTTTCCGTGCCTGGTGATGGAGGACCATGTACCCAAGGGGGTGCGGTTTTCCACGGCCCTCAGCGCCATGGACTTCACGGGGTTTTACTTCCCCTTTACCGGGGAGGCCAACCTGAACATCGACAGCCCCGCCTGCTATCTGCCCAGCACCATTGCCCATGAGATGGCCCATCAGCGGGGCATCGCCTCGGAGCAGGAGTGCAATTTCATCGCCATTGCCGCCTCCACCACGGCGCAGAGCCCGGCGTATCGCTACTCCGGGTGGCTGATGGGGTTCACCTATCTCTCCAACGCCCTGTACCGGGCGGATCAGGAGGCCTGGAAGCAGGTGCGGATGCTGCTGCCGGACACGGTGGTGGCGGACCTGCGGGACAACTCCGCCTATTGGGCGGAATTTGAGGGTCCTGTGAACGACGCGGCCCAGAAGGTGTACGACTCCTTCCTGAAAAGCAGCGGCGAGTCCCGGGGGACCCAGAGCTACGGCACCGTGGTGGATATGCTGATGGCGTATTATGGATAAGTCAAAAAAGGCGCTGCCCTTTTAGTGACGGGGACCGTTCCGGTGGGACGGTCCCCGTTTTTTTGACGAAAATGCCAAATTTCAGGTGACAACCCGCCGCCTATCCCGTATAATAGACCTCACAGGCCCTCCGGGGCCGGGATAGGGAAATATAGGGAAAATGGAAGGAGAAGCCACATGACAGACATTCAGATCGCCCAGCAGGCCGCGCCCCTGCCCATCGGCGATATTGCCGCCGCCTGCGGCATTGACCCCCAGTATCTGGAGCAGTACGGCCGGTATAAGGCCAAGATCGACTACCGCCTGCTGCGGGACCGGGCGGACCGGCCCGACGGCAAGCTGATCCTGGTCACCGCCATCACCCCCACCCCCGCCGGGGAGGGGAAAACCACCACCACCGTGGGCCTTACCGACGGCCTGCGGAAGATCGGCAAAAACGCCGTGGCCGCCCTGCGGGAGCCGTCCCTGGGGCCGGTGTTCGGCGTCAAGGGCGGCGCCGCCGGCGGCGGCTATGCCCAGGTGATCCCCATGGAGGACATCAACCTCCACTTCACCGGGGATTTCCACGCCATCGGCGCGGCCAACAACCTGCTGGCCGCTCTGCTGGACAACCACATCCAGCAGGGCAACGCCCTGGGCATCGACTGCAAGCAGATCGTGTGGAAGCGCTGCGTGGACATGAACGACCGCCAGCTCCGCCACGTTATCGACGGCCTGGGAGGCCGGATGCAGGGCGTCCCCCGGGAGGACGGGTTCGACATCACCGTGGCCAGCGAGGTCATGGCCGTTCTGTGTCTGGCCAGCGATATCCCGGATCTGAAGGCCCGGCTGGGCCGGATGATCGTGGCCTATACCTATGACGGGCGGCCGGTGACGGCCCACGATCTCAAGGCGGAGGGGGCCATGACGGCCCTGCTGAAGGATGCGCTGAAGCCCAACCTGGTGCAGACGCTGGAGCACTCCCCTGCCCTGATCCACGGCGGGCCCTTTGCCAACATCGCCCACGGGTGCAACAGCGTCACCGCCACCCGGATGGCCCTGAAATTGGGGGACTATGCCGTTACCGAGGCGGGCTTTGCCGCCGACCTGGGGGCGGAGAAGTTTTTCGACATCAAGTGCCGCCTGTCCGGTCTGCGGCCCTCCGCCGTGGTGATCGTGGCCACGGTGCGGGCGCTGAAATACCACGGCGGCGTGCCCAAGGCGGAGCTGAACCGGGAGAACCTGTCCGCCCTGGAAAAGGGTCTGCCCAACCTGCTGCACCATGTGGGCACCATCCGCAACACCTTCCACCTGCCCTGCGTGGTGGCCGTCAACGCCTTCCCCACGGACACGGCGGAGGAGCTTCGGCTGGTGCAGGAGCGGTGCCGGGAGCTGGGAGTCAACGCCGTGCTGTCGGAGGTCTGGGCCAAGGGCGGCGAGGGAGGCCGGGACCTGGCCCGGGAGGTGGTGCGCCTGTGCGATCAGCCCCGGCTGGAGGAGTTCACCTTCGCCTATCCCGACAACACCTCCCTAATCTATAAGCTCAACTCCATTGTGGGCCGGGTGTACGGCGGCAGTCAGGCGGTGCTGACCCCCGCCGCCCAGAAGCAGCTGAAGCGGCTGACGGAGCTGGGCTTCGGCGACCTGCCGGTGTGCATGGCCAAGACCCAGTATTCCCTGTCCGACGACCCGGCCCTGCCGGGGGCCCCCAGGGACTTCACCGTCACCGTCCGCAGTCTGAAGGTCAGCGCCGGAGCGGGGTTCATCGTGGCCTATACCGGGGACATCATGACCATGCCGGGCCTGCCCCGGGTCCCGGCGGCGGAGAACATCGACGTGGACGAAAACGGCGTCATCACCGGCCTGTTTTGAGAGCATACATATAGAAGAAAGCGCACCCCCGGCGGAATCCCGCCGGGGGTGCGTGTTGTTTTCAATTTTCAGGCGTTTTCCGCGATGTAGCGGGCCACATACACGCCGCTGGCGCTGGCGTGGGACAGGGAGTGGGTCACGCCGCTGCCGTCGCCGATGACGAACAGGCCCGGGTGGCAGGTCTGGAGGTTCTTGTCCAGCTGGACCTCCATGTTATAGAACTTCACCTCCACGCCATAGAGCAGGGTGTCGTCGTTGGCGGTGCCGGGGGCGATCTTGTCCAGGGCGTAGATCATCTCGATGATGCCGTCCAGGATGCGCTTGGGCATCACCAGGCTCAGGTCGCCGGGGGTGGCGGACAGGGTGGGGGTCACGAAGCTCTCCTCGATGCGCTTGGGGGTGGACCGCTGGCCCCGGATCAGGTCGCCGAAGCGCTGGATGATGACGCCGCCGCCCAGCATGTTGGACAGCCGGGCGATGCTCTCGCCGTAGCCGTTGGAATCCTTGAAGGGCTCGGAGAAGTGCTTGGCCACCAGCAGGGCGAAGTTGGTGTTCTCGGTGTGCATGGCCGGGTCCTCATAGCTGTGGCCGTTGACGGTGACGATGCCGTTGGTGTTCTCGTTGACCACCGCGCCCTTGGGGTTCATGCAGAAGGTGCGCACCCGGTCCTGGAACTTCTCGGTGCGGTAGACGATCTTGCTTTCATACAACTCGTCGGTCAGGTGGGCGAACACCTCATAGGGCAGCTCCACCCGGACGCCGATGTCCACGCGGTTGGACCTGGTGGCGATGTCCAGCTCCCGGCACACCTGCTCCATCCACTTGCTGCCGCTGCGGCCCACGGAGATGACGCAGTAGCGGCCGTCGTAGCTGCCCTTGTCCGTCACCACCCGGTAGCCGCCGTCGGTGCGCTCCACGGACTGCACCGGCGTGTCGAAGTAGATGTCCATCTTGTCCTTCAGCCGGTTATACAGGTGCTCCAGCACCACCAGGTTCTTGTCCGTGCCCAGATGGCGGACGGAGGCGTCCAGCAGGTGCAGGTCATTCTCCAGGCACAGCTTCTTGATGGGGGTTGCGCCGGTGGAGTACAGGTGGGTCCCCTCGCCGCCGTTTGCCACGTTGATTTCGTCCACATATTCCATCAGCTCCAGGGCCTGCTTTTTGCCGATGTATTCGTGCAGGGTGCCGCCGAACTGGTTGGTGATGTTGTATTTGCCGTCGGAAAAGGCACCGGCGCCGCCGAAGCCGTTCATAATGGCGCAGGTGGGGCACTTGACGCAGGACTTCACCTTCACGCCGTCAATGGGACAGTGCCGCCGGGCCAGGGCGTGGCCCGCCTCAAACAGGGCGATCTTCAGGTCCGGCCGCTTCTCCAGCAGCTCATAGGCGGAGTAGATTCCGCCGGGGCCTCCGCCCACGATCAGCACATCATACTGCATAGTCATTTCCTCCTGATTCACATAGTCATACATATATAGTATACCAGTTATTTTCCGCGGCAGCAAACAGATTTTGCTTATGGCAGGGTTTAGCTTCTCTGCACACGCAATAACTGCATTTGGCAAATCGCACTGTTTTTTTGATTAATTATGTTTGTAATTGACAAAAGCAAATATATATGCGATAATATTTTATATAATTATTGCAGAAAGGAGGATTTGTCGTTTACTTATATTTTCACTACTTCTGCGCGTGAAATTGAAATGGAGGTTATATATGAAAAAAAGATTATCTATTTTCCTAATTTTCGTACTTCTCTTTTCACTATCCTCTACAACTGTTGCCTCGGCTCTTCCGAACAAAAGTGAACTGCCCGGTCTCTATGCGGCCGAAGATGGTGATATGTTCATTTTACAATCCGAAGACCGAGATGCGACGATAATTACAAATGATACTCACCATTCCATGACAGTTTCAATTAAGTATTCTCATAATCCGGATACAGTGTACCAGTGGTATATTTCTGATTATCCAATGCCCTTTGAGCCATCTAGTTCCGCATTTTGGACGGACATTATTGCTTATGCGGAAGATCACATCAGTCAAGCGGAGGAAATCATTTTCGTCAGCAACACACCATCTGAAATGCATAATTCCATTCAGCCATTCAGTTCTGCGGGAGCAGATATTTATCCGCAACTCGTGAAGTACGTTGGCACATCGCCCTTTGAAGACATCATAAGGTATAGTACGACCATGGACGGAAATACTGTACGGGTTTATGAGGACATGAGGTTTGAAGTGCGCTTTTCACAGAATAAGAGTTGGTCGACTGCAGTATTTGTGTCAACTCTGATTACCTCTGTTTTGGGACTGATTGTGACAAATACTATTGTGCAAGCCATTTGTACTGCATTTAACGTCGTTGTAAGTGTGTATGCTTCCATTGCAGCCGGATCGATGAATTGTTATACCTGTACAGCAATATTTTCACGTTATGTTAATGTTAACAGTTCCGAGTATCCCTATAACATGACCATAAGAACGGTTTCATACGAGGCATATGAAGATGCCTCACCCTCTAGTACGAGAAGAGCAGAGATCGATAGCGGGTCCAGGACTACGAGTTATAACAAGAGTGAAAGTTACTATCAGAATTGCTATGCACAGGCACTGGATGGCTATAACGTTTACAAGAGCGTTGGCCCACGTTCCTAGGAGGTTGCCTATGTGGAGTCCTCTGCAAAAGTATACCGTCCAACAGTTCAGGCGGGGTATGCTTCTTCAATTGATCAACATTGTGCTTTGCACATTGTCCCTTATCTTCAATAATACCTACTTTCTCGTTGCGCTGGTGTTTACCTGCAACACGTGGTGGCTGCTACGCTGGCGCAGATACTGCGGCCTTCTTTTCCCGCTGCTGAGCTATCCCTTAGCCATGTATGCCACCGTGTCTCACAACGTCTTCCCGGCCATCCCCGCTGTTCTTGGGCTGAACGTCTGCTTTCTCATCTATTCTGCGATCATGCTTCTGCTGTTTCGATCTGAATTCAAGGATGAATCCGATCCGGCCTGAGCTATATGGGGTGCTTCCAGTGAATCCCGGCAGCCTTGCTGCCGGGATTTTTATTGCTATGCTCCCCCCGTTATGGTACAATAACCCCAAAACGTATAAGGAGGGGCTGTCTATGAGCCGCGCCGATGAAATATTTCAGCAGAACTGCCGGGACATCCTGGAAAACGGGGTGTGGGACACAGACCAGAACGTCCGCCCCCACTGGGAGGACGGTACTCCGGCCCACACGGTGAAGAAATTCGGCATCATCAACCGCTATGACCTGCGGCAGGAGTTTCCCATTCTCACCATCCGCCGCACCTATTTCAAAACCTGCATCGACGAGCTTCTGTGGATCTGGCAGCAGAAGTCCAACAACATCCACGACCTGCGGGGCCACATCTGGGACAGCTGGGCCGACGAAAACGGCTCCATCGGCAAGGCCTACGGCTATCAGCTGGGGGTGAAGCACCAGTACCCGGAGGGGGCGTTTGACCAGGTGGACCGGGTGCTGTATGACCTGCGGCACAACCCCGCCTCCCGGCGGATCATGACCAATCTGTATAACTTCCAGGACCTGCACGAGATGGCCCTGTACCCCTGCGCCTATTCCATGACCTTCAACGTGTCGGGCCGGACCCTGAACGCCATTCTGAACCAGCGCAGCCAGGATATGCTGACGGCCAACAACTGGAACGTGGCCCAGTATGCCGTCCTGGTGCATATGATGGCCCGGGCCTCCGGCCTGGAGGCCGGCGAGCTGGTCCACGTCATCGCCGACGCCCACATCTATGACCGGCACGTCCCCCTGGTGCGGCAGCTGCTGGAGCGGCAGGGCCGCCCGGCCCCGGCCTTCGTCATGGACTCGGAGGTGACGGATTTCTATCGCTTCACCCGGGACAGCTTCCGGCTGGAGGGGTACGACCCCCTGCCCTTTGACGAAAAGATCCCCGTGGCCATATGATTTTCCCCGCCCCACAGGCTTTTTTCTTGACCGAAAATGGCCTGTGGGGTATAATAGTCTTAACGCAAATTCGGAGGCGATGGGATGAAAAAAATCGTTCACAAACCGGCTGCGCCGCTGTATGCGGCGGCGGCTGCATGGGTGCTGTATGCCCTGCTGTTCCCCCTGTACCGGCCGGGGCACTTTGTCATAGCCCTGGCGGCCTCCGCCGTGGTATACGGCATCGCCCGCCTGTTCTGCAAGGATGTTGTGGAGGAGGTGCCGGAGGAGCCGAAAACCACCGGCAATCCGGAGCTGGACAAGATGGTATCCGAGGGCCAGAAGGCTTTGGACGAAATGCGCCGCCTGAACGACAGCATCCAGGATGCGGCCATCAGCGCCCAGATCGACCGCCTGGAGCAGGTATCCGGCAAGATCTTCCAGCAGGTGCAGAAGGATCCCACTCAGCTGCCCCAGATCCGCAAATTCATGAGCTACTACCTGCCCACCACCCTGAAGCTGCTGCGGGCCTATGACGACATGAGTCATCAGGGGGTCCAGGGCGAGAACATCACCGGCACCATGGAGCGGGTGCGGGGCATGATGAGCACCATCGTCACCGCCTTCGAGCGGCAGCTGGACAGCCTGTTCGGCGACCAGGCCCTGGATATCTCCACGGATATCACGGTGCTGGACAACATGATGGCCCGGGAGGGCCTCAGCGACGATCCCATCCACCGCACCCAGGAAAAGCCTGACGACGGCCCCCAGGACGACGGGATTCAATTGGAGCTTTAAGACACCATTACTCATAAAGGAAGGACGATTACCATGACCGATAACATGACCCCTCAGCTGACCCTGGACCCCACCGCCGCTGCCGCCGAGGCAGTGCCCACTCTGACCCTGACTCCGGAAGCCCCGGAGGCCCCCCAGGTGGAGGAAGAAAAGAAAATCGAGCCCGTGGAGATGGACGAAAAGCTGCTGACCGACGCGGAAAAGCAGGCGGTGGAGGATTTCTCCCACAAGATCGACATCCGGGACACCAACATGATCCTGCAGTACGGCGCGGCGGCCCAGAAGAGCGTGGCGGGCTTCTCCGAAAACGCCCTGAACAGCGTCCGCAACAAGGACCTGGGCGAGATCGGCAAGGACCTGAGCCAGCTGGTGGTGGAGCTGAAGGGCTTCGGCGAGGAAGAGGAAAAGAAGGGCCTGGCGGGCCTGTTCAAAAAAGCCGGCAACCGTCTGGAGACCATGAAGGCCCAGTACGGCAAGGTGGAGGCCAACGTGGACAAGATCGCCCAGAGCCTGGAACAGCACCAGATCACCCTGCTGAAGGATGTGGCCATGTTTGACCAGATGTATGAGCTGAACCTGAAGTATTACAAGGAACTGACCATGTACATTCTGGCCGGGAAGAAGCGGCTGGCGGAGGTGCGGTCCACGGAGCTGGAGGAGCTGCGCAAGAAGGCGGAGCAGACGGGTCTTGCCGAGGACGCCCAGGCCTATAACGACCTGGTGAACCTGTGCAACCGGTTTGAAAAGAAGCTCCACGACCTGGAGCTGACCCGGATGGTGTCCGTGCAGATGGGTCCCCAGACCCGCCTGCTGCAGAACAACGACACCCAGATGATCGAGAAGATCCAGTCCTCCCTGGTGAACACCATCCCCCTGTGGAAGAGCCAGATGGTGCTGGCCCTGGGCATGGAGCACAGCCGTCAGGCCACTGCCGCCCAGAACGCCGTCACCGAGATGACCAACCAGCTGCTGCGCAAGAATGCCGACACCCTGAAGATGGGCACCATCGCCACCGCCAAGGAGGCCGAGCGCTCCATCGTGGACATCGAGACCCTGCAGCACACCAACCAGCAGCTGATCTCCACCCTGGACGAGGTCATGAACATCCAGAAGGAGGGGGCCGAGAAGCGCAAAGCCGCCGAGGTGGAGCTGGGCCGCATCGAGGGCGAGCTGAAGCAGAAGCTGCTGGAGCTCCGGGGCTAAGCCCCGCTCCCCCCCTTCGCGGAGCGCTGTTCTCCCTCCCTCTGTAGGGGCGGACGTCTCTGTCCGCCCGAATGCGCCCTGATGCAGGCAAGGTCCTGATTCGCCGGCCCCTGCGGGCCGTTTCCCCTCAATCTCCCTGGAAAGGACCGGTGGCGTCACCATGAAATTCTATCAAAAACGGGGCTTTGCGCTGGTGGTGCTGATTCTGGCCATCATCGGCTCCGGCGTTTACGGCATCAGCAAAAAGCCCGCCGCCCCGCCGGAGGTGTCCTATTACAACTGGATCTGCGACCAGGCGGGCCTGCTGGACCAGGAGACCCGGCAGACCATCCAGGACTATAACACCGCCTGGAACAAGCAATATTACGCCGTGGTGGCGGTGGCCGCCGTGGACGATATCCGGGGCTGGTCCAGCGAGGACTACGCCCGGGAGCTGGGGGCCAGGTGGGGCCTGGGAGCCAACGATATGCTGCTGCTGCTGGTAAAGGGCGGCGACTGGTATGTGGCCTGCGGCGACAACCTGGCGGACCTGATGACCGATACCCAGCAGACCCGGCTGAAAACCGCCCTGGACACCCCCTATTACAGCGGGAATTACGCGGAGGCGGCGGTGGCCTTCTTCCGCCAGTCCGACGTGGTGCTGGCCCAGACCCTGGGCCGCTCAAGTACCGGCGGTCAGTCCCCGGCTCCGGGCCAGACCTGGCAGGAGCCTGCCGGTGCCTCCAGCGTCAGCATCGCCGGTGTGGTGCTGCTGATCGTGTGCATTTTCGTGGTTTGGGCGCTGCTGGACCGCATGCGCTACAACCGCTATCGCCGGCGTCCGGCTACGATGGGCGGGCCGGTGTACTATCCCATTTTCTGGGGCCGTCGGCCCCGGGCGCCCCGGCCTCCCCGGGGTCCCAGAC